>JACKQG010002863.1_pt1 | contig 21912 bp, 35 predicted proteins | sample 8237621 | NCBI WGS metagenome assembly JACKQG01 (sample SAMN15677084, study PRJNA649215) | marine metagenome | biome: marine; feature: Black Sea; material: saline water; isolation source: suspended particulate matter (SPM) from the Black Sea western gyre | collected 2013-06-09/2013-06-10 | depth... | reverse complement strand
AATGTCTTTTCCCTGCAGAATTGAAGCCAATGAATACGCCGTCGGAGCAGGAGTTGAGGTTGGCCCTCAATGTACCCAACGCTGTGACCGCAGTGCGGGTCGTCTTGTCTCCAATCATTGCTTGGTTCCTGTGCCAGGACGAATTCCTGGCGGCGGGCATCTTAGTCCTTGTTGCCGCGTCTACCGATGGATTAGACGGCTTCCTGGCTCGTAGATTGGGGCAATCAACCCTCGGTGGATCGCTTTTCGACCTGGTCGCCGACCAAATACTCTTTATCCCAAACTTGGTTGTGGCAATAGCCGTTGGACTGTTTTCAAGGACAGACGATCTGATGCCGTGGAATCCCTATCCTTTCGCGGTGGTTGTGATTGCCGCTGGAGTCGCGGTCCTGGCAGGTGTGTTCACCTATATCTGGAAGCGTCGCAGCCGAACGTTCGAGTTCCCCACTCCCACAAGGACGGCCAAGGTTATCTTCTGGTTTTGGCTGGCGCCGGCGGTGGTGGCCGTTTTCGGTATAGGTCCAGACGTGCTACTTGCTATCCTAATGTACCTCGCGATTATCTCCACATTGCTTGCCTTCTACTCCTACCTTAAGAAGGGTAGCTACATTTTTACCGACTGACGCCCGTACCCCTTTCCGTTCATTGTATAAAGACCCGTCCCTACATTTGTTCTGTCATCACTGACAAGCATTCGGTCCCCAAACGACCTCGGATGATGGCCGCACCTGTGGCTTGCGTCTCCTCACCGGCAACGACACCAAAGCGAGAATAAGATTACCGCATTTCCTGCCATAGGCTCATCGCATGAATGGAGGGAACGCCCAGAGGCTCTTACCGCTTGGTGTATTGAGGTGCTTTGCGGGCGCGCTTAAGTCCGTATTTCTTGCGTTCTTTGACCCGAGGATCGCGAGTTAGCAGACCTTCCCGGCGCAAAAGCGGCTTGAACTGCTCGTTAGCCTTAACCAATGCCCGGGCAATACCATGGCGAATAGCCCAGGCCTGCCCACTGATGCCACCACCATTCACCTTGACCTCAACATTGAACTTACCTTCGGTATCAGTAGCCACGAACGGGTGCTCGATAGTGCGGCGGTGCTCACGGCGGGGGAAAACGTCCTGATAAGGCTTGCCATTGACAATAATCTCTCCTCTACCCGAGAAAAGCTTTACTTGAGCTACAGCACACTTACGCTTGCCTGTGCCACGGTCATAAGTTTGAGTAGTCACGAGTTTCCACTCCCTTCCGTAGTTACTTTTGAACCGGCCACTTGAGCCTGGTGAGGATGGCTATCCCCGGCGTAGACCTTCAGTTTCTTGAACATGGCTCTACCCAACCGGTTATGTGGCAGCATCCCCCTAACCGCGCGCTCGATCACTCTGGTGGGATGAGCGGCAAGCATCTTTTCAAAAGTTATCGCTTTTATGCCCCCAGGGTATCCCGAATGCCGATAATAGACTTTCTGCTTGGCTTTCTTCCCGGTCACTCTGACTTTAGCCGCATTGAGCACGATGACATAGTCACCGGTATCAAGATAAGGAACGTATATCGCCTTATGCTTGCCCATGAGCAAGATCGCTATTTGAGAAGCGAGCCTACCTAAGGTCTTCCCAGAAGCATCAACAACATGCCATTGGTGTTCGACGTCCCTGGCTCTAGTTGAATAGGTCCTCATACTGCTAGCTCCAAACTGCTGGGGTAGTTAACTTTGGTAAGACATAGGCCATGGGCTGGAGCGGTCGGCCCAGCCAAGCCCACCGTCCTTGCCCCCATAATCTGGTGAAACTCTTCAAGCGCCACTTTACCTAACCCTACCCTGATTAGCAAGCCTATAGTATTGCGTACCTGATGAGGCAAAAAGGAATTGGCAACCATATGAAAAGCGACCAAGTCATCCTGCCGTGTCAGCTTGGCTTGGTAAACATTACGCACTGTGCCCCTAAGCTTACCTAAAGAAGTAGCAAAAGAGGCAAAATCGTGCTCACCTTCAAGAAACCGACTTGCCTTATTCATGGTTTCAATATTCAATTCACCAGTTACCAAATAAGCAAAACCTCTGGCCAAAGGCGACCGGGTTGAACCATTCAAGATGTAGTAATCATATTCCCGATTCAAGGCATCGCGCCTGACATTGAAGTCTGCACTTACTCTACAAGCGCCCTTAATCGCAATGTCCCCCGGCAGATAGTGATTCAAAGCTCTAACAAACGTCTGCGGAGACAGGGCAGATTGAGTCCGAAAGCTGACTACCTGCCCCTTAGCATGCACCCCAGCATCAGTCCGACTAGCAGCTATTACCCGACTCCTCTCCCCGGTAACCTTGTGTATAGCCTCTTCCAGCTCAGCCTGAATAGTGGGCGAGCCTGTCTGCCACTGAAAGCCGTGATAATGGCTACCATCGTACTCCACAACCAGAACAATCTTGTTGAAACTATTAAAGAGCTTCACTAACCAAGGTAGCTTGTTATTCTACCATCTCAAGCTGAGCCATGGGTGCCCCATCGCCCAGCCTGGGCCCTATCTTGACCAGTCGTGTATAACCCCCGGGACGCTCTGCATACCTGGGAGCAAGCTGGTTGAATATCTTGTCAACAAGCTTCTTATCCGTAACAAAGGCTAAAGCCCGACGCCGAGAAGAAAGGCTGCCCTCTTTGCCTAAGGTAATCATCTTCTCCGCCAGACCCCGAACTTCCTTGGCTTTGGCCTCAGTGGTGACAATCTTCTCATATCTAAACAAATCAGTCACCAAGTTGCGGTACAAAGCCCACCGGTGAGCTGTAGGTCTACTCAGTTTCCGTCCGGCTATCCGATGTCTCATCCGTTATCGTCCCTTCGAGATTTGAATCGTCTTCTCCCTCCGAGGCAGCGGCAGATGCTGATCGTTTCTTCTTTTTCTCTTTCGCCTCAGGGATAAAAGGCAGGTCGAGGCCCTTGAGGGCTGCCTCCACCTCATCCCTAGATTTGGCGCCAAAGCCGGCTAGTGTACACAGACCTTCTATGCCTTTTTCCAAAATCTGGCCTAACGTGGTGATGCCACCTCTCCTTAGACTATTATAAGTATGAGTTGATATATTCAACTGGTCTATGGGCATATTGTACTGCTCTGGGGGAATTAACCCTTGCCAAGCCAATTCTGCCCCCTCCTCTACCAGAGCTTTGGCCAGTTCTCGGAAACAGGAAAACTGCTCCATCAGAATGGCAGCGCTTTGAGTAACTGCCTCTATTGGAGCTAGAGTGCCGTCGGTCCAAACCTCCAAGGTAAGCTTCTCTTGGTTGGTTCCCTCAATCAGGCTGCTAGGCTCAAGCGTGTAATGGGCTTTGCGCACCGGGGTGAAGATGGCATCTATAGGAATTGCCCCAATCGGTAGGCTGTCGCTGGAACTAGCTGGCACGTACCCTCTGCCTAGCTCCACGTTAAACTCGACCCTGAGCTTAGCTTCAGGGGAGTCCAAGGTAGCCAAATGAAGCTCAGGGTTAGCAATTTCAAAATCTGCCGACGTCTTGATGTCGGCAGCACAGACTTCGCCCTCTCCCTCAACCTCCAGCCTTAACTTGCCGGGGAGTTGGGAAAGAGGGCGAATGCGCACTGCCCTGGTATTCAACAAAAAGTCTGTGGTATCCTCCTTAACGTGAGGGATTGTTGAGAATTCATGGTGAACACCCTCAATCTCAACCCAGGTTATGGCGGCGCCAGACAAAGAACCTAAAAGCACTCGGCGCAAACTGTTGCCCAAGGTGACCCCAAAACCTCTCTCCAGAGGTTCAGCAACAAAACGGCCATAAGTTTCGGTGCTTTCAATACACTCTACTTTTGGTAGTGATAACCCAGCCAAAAATCCTCCTTAACGAGCATAGAATTCAACGATAACTTTTTCATCGAACTTGACTTCAATATCACCACTGGTTGGTAGAGCAAGAACTCGACCGACCAGCTTCTGCGTATCCAGCGTCAACCAGCCAGGAATAGTCTTGTCCTCGATTTCTTGAACGAGCGTCTTGTAATATTCAGTTTGAGTACTTCTATCCCGCCAAGCAACAACATCCCCAGACTTTACCAGACACGAGGGGACATCAGTCCTGCGGTCATTCAAGAGGAAGTGACCATGCCGTACTAGCTGTCTGGCTTGAGAGCGGGAGCTAGCAAAACCTAAGCGATAAACCACATTATCCAGGCGTCTCTCCAGCAGAACCAGAAGGTTCTCACCAGTTGCACCAGGAAGTCTTTCTGCCTCGGCGAAGAACTTGCGGAATTGCCGCTCCAAAATTCCGTAGGTGTATCGGCCTTTCTGCTTCTCCCGCAACTGAAGCCCACGGTCAGACTTCTTCGGGCGCCGCCTTGAGGTGGAACGGTACCCAGGTGGAACATGTCTCCGCTCCAAAGCACATTTAGAGGTAAAACACCTCTCACCTTTGAGCATCAATTTGTCGTCGACACGACGGCACAAACGACAAGTAGCCTGTGTATAACGCGCCATTTCTACACTCGCCTTCTCTTACGAGGACGACAACCGTTATGGGGAACAGGGGTTACATCCTTAATCCCGGTGACGAAAATTCCCGACGCTTGGAGAGCTCGAATTGCTGCTTCACGACCGCTACCAGGCCCTCGGATATATACCTCTACTTGGCGCAAGCCGTGTTCCTTGGCCCTGTGAGCAGCTCCCTGGGCAGCCAATTGAGCCGCATAGGGGGTGCCCTTTCGAGACCCTTTGAACCCGGCTGTGCCGGAACTTCCCCAAGCAATAACATTGCCTTTGGGGTCGGTAAGCGTAATAATAGTGTTATTGAAAGTAGACTGAATATAAGCCTTGCCTTCAGGAATCAGCTTGCGCTCTCGCCTTCTTACTCCAGTTCTCCTTTTCCTAGCCATATCCTTTCACCCTTCCTTTACTTCTTAGTCGTGCCACGCCTTTGTCCGCGCCCAGCCACTGTCTTGCGAAGACCACGCTTGGTACGAGCATTAGTTCGTGTCCGTTGTCCCCAGACTGGTAGACCACGACGATGCCTTATGCCTCGATAGCTGCCGATTTCAGTAAGCCGTTTGATGTTAAGATTGACTTCTTTCCGAAGCTCGCCCTCTACATTATACTCTTTGTCAATAATCGCGCGAATACGGCTAACCTCTTGTTCGCTAAGCTCCTTTACCTTAGTGTCAGGATTGACACCGCTGGAGAATAGAACCTTGCGGCTCAGGGTAGGACCTATACCGTAGATATGTTGCAAAGAAACCACAACCCTTTTGTCTTTAGGAATATCCACGCCAGCAATACGTGCCATCTCTCACTTTACTCCCGCGGTCATCCTTGCCGCTGCTTGTGCTTGGGGTTTTGGCAAATGACCCGAACTATCCCATGGCGCCTGATAATTTTGCATTTATCGCAACGACGCTTAACAGAAGCTCGGACTTTCATACCTAGTCACCTCAAATCTAAGAAAATTCGCTTAATAATAAGACTTCGTCAACAGACATGTCAAAATGCATTTGCTCAACGACTACTTGAACCGATAGGTAATTCTCCCCCGGCTCAAATCATAGGGCGAAAGCTCCACCAATACTCGGTCTGCAGGCAAGATTCTGATGTAATGCCGCCTCATTCTACCCGAAATGTGCGCCAAGACCTTGTGCCCATTAGGTAACTCCACACGGAATGTAGCATTCGGTAAAGTGTCAATCACCTTGCCCTCAACTTCTATCGCTTCTTTGCTAGGCATAGTATTCTTCTATACTATAGCACAGTGAGTATCTCAGGTTCACCCTTGCTAATAGCGATAGTGTGCTCAAAATGAGCTGAAAGGCTGCCATCAGCAGTCAGCACCGTCCACTGATTCTCGGTGACACGTGTGTGCCAGTCTCCCGTAGTCACCATCGGCTCCAAAGCCAAGGTCATACCTTCTTTCAACACGGGGCCTCGACCACGCGAGCCGAAGTTTGGCACTAACGGATCCTCATGCAGGTCTCTACCAACTCCGTGACCAGAATACTCCCGAATCACAGAAAGCCCCTTTGTCTCAACATAGTCCTGAATAGCCGCCGAAACATCTCCTAGGTGGGCCCCACAACTTGCGGCCTTTATCCCAGCCATCAACGCAGCCTCTGTAACCGCCAGGAGTTCCTGAGCTTTAGAGCTAATTCCATCTACCCCGACTGTTATCGCCGCATCACCATGAAAGCCGTCAACGATCGCCCCAAAATCCAAGGACACTATGTCACCCTCATTTAGCCGCCGCTCCCCAGGGATGCCATGGACAATCTCATCATTCACCGACACACACAGGTGCGCCGGGAAACCCCGGTAACCCTTAAAAGAAGCCTTAGCCCCACGTTTTTGCAATTCACTTACGGCTACCGATTCCAGCCGGCCCGTCTTAATTCCTGGCTTTATTTCGTCCTTCAATCTCTGCAAAACGGCCGCCACAACTCTCCCAGCCTGTCGCATAATAGCTACTTCTTCTGTAGACTTTATGACCGTCATTTAGCTTTCACCGATTTAAGGCCGAGAACATCGATTATTTCCTCGGACACTTCCTCTATCCCACGCTTGCCGTCCACCTTAACAAGCTTGCCCTCTGCCCTGTAATAATCCAAGACAGGGGTAGTTTGAACAAAATACACTTTCAGTCGCTCTTTTACCGTCTCTTCAGTATCGTCAGAACGCTGATAGAGCTCACCACCACATTCGTCACATTTATTGGGAATTCTTGGCGGTGAGGTTACTTCATGGTAAGGTGTCTGGCACTGACGGCATATCCAGCGCCCACCAAGACGTTTCAACAGCTCCTCATCGGACACCTCAACATATATTGCTTTGTCTATAGCCTTCCCCTGACTGGCTAAGGTCTTACCAAGCGCCTTGGCCTGCTCCACAGTTCGAGGAAAGCCATCAAAAATACAGCCCGTTTGACAATCAGGCTCATTGAGCCGCTCTGAGATTACCTGAATCGTCACTTCGTCAGGAACCAACATACCTTTATCCATATAAGCTTTGACCGACTGCCCCAGTTCAGTTCCCTTCTCCACTGCCTGCCGAAACAGGTCACCAGAAGCTATGTGAGCTAGTCCTACCTTTCGAGAAATCATAGCCGCCTGAGTTCCTTTGCCCGCTCCCGGAGCACCAAGCAAAACCAAAAACATTCGTGTTATCTCCCTACTTCAAGAAGCCCTCATAGCGGCGCATTGTTAACTGCGCCTCTATTTGTTTCATGGTATCCAAAGCCACGCCAACCATGATAAGCATCCCCATGCTGGACAGAGTCAACACAGCAACGTCAGTAACTTCCCGTGCCACAAACGGAATTATGGCCACTACAGCCAAGAAAAGAGCCCCACCCCAGGTGATATGTCTGATAACCTTGTTGAGGTAGTCGGTGGTAGGCTTCCCGGGGCGGACGCCAGGGACAAAGCCCCCCTGGCGCTGCAAGGTTCGCGCCAGGTCCATCTGTTCAAATATCACCATGGTGTAGAAAAAGGCAAAGGCGACCACCATCAAGAAATAGAATCCCCAGTAAAACAAACCAACAGGCAGAGGTGCGCTGGGGCTAAACCACTGCGCAACCGTATTCCAGAAGTTTGGATCCTGTCCTGGCGGGCTGGCAAGGTAGCTAGCTATTGTCCCCGGAAATATCATCAACGACATGGCAAAGATGAGAGGTATCATCCCAGCAGTATTTACCCGAAGCGGGATATGCGTTGAACCCGATTGGCGATACATGCGGGCGCCGCGAAAGGCAGTCCGTGCATATTGGACCGGGATGCGGCGATGACCTTCGGTGAATATAACTATAAGTACCATAGTAGCCAAGGCCAAAATGACAAAGGCAATCAGGCCGGTTATGTCTCCCTTGGCCAAAAAGCCGCGCCCAATCATTTCTGGCAGACCTGCCACAATGCCACCGAAGATTATTATCGATATACCGTTGCCAATGCCTCGCTCGGTAATCAGTTCACCAAGCCAGACAAGAAACATAGTACCCGCTGCCAATGACACTATGATAGCCATAGTAGGTAAGGCCCCGGCGTGGACAACGATGCCCTGGCTGCGCAGTAGCGCCAGTTGAGCATAACCCTGAAGCCCGGCCATGGGCACGGTCAGCCAATGAGTGTATTGGTTAATCCTACGTCTGCCAGCTTCCCCCTCTTGAGACAAAGCTCGAAGACCAGGAATAACCGGAACCAATAACTGCATAATGATGGAGGAGGTTATGTAGGGATAAACTCCCATGGCCGCTACGCTGAAGTTCCTCATAGCCCCACCGCTAAACATGTCGAGCATGCCCAGAAGTTGATTCCGGTCGAAAAGCTCACGTAACGCATCAAGGTCTACTCCGGGCAAGGGCACGTGAGCCACAAAGCGGAAAATCACCAGCATGCCCAACGTGAAGAGGAGGCGCCGTCTCAGGTCCGGCAATGAAAAGGCGTCCAGCAACGCTTGAATAAGACGCGGTCTACCTTCCCTCTGCTGCATTCTAAATCCCCTCCACTCTTCCCCCGGCAGCCACGATTTTCTTTTGCGCCGTAGTGGAGAACTTGTTGGCCCTTACCACCAGCGGGCGATCAATTTCCCCATCGCCCAAGATTTTGACTGGCTGCCTAACAGACTTAATCAGCCTGGCTTTGAGCAACTCCTCTGGAGTAACTTCAGCATCAGGAGCGAACATTTTAAGCTTGCCCACATTGACAACATTATATTCAGTTCGAAAAATATTAACGAATCCCCGCTTCCGAGGTAAACGCTTGATCAGAGCCAATTGCCCTCCCTCAAAACCGAGGCGAACTCCACCCCCGGAACGTGACTTCTGTCCCTTACAGCCTCGCCCCGAATAGGTGCCATGCCCACTACCATCGCCGCGCCCGACGCGCTTTCTCCTATGCTTGGCTCCCACAGGGGGCTTCAATTCACCTTGTTCCATCACCGATCACTTCCGCGCTAACCAAATGACTCACCTTAGCTATCATACCCCGAATGGACGGGGAGTCCTCATGCTCCACTGTTTGATTGAGTCGATGAAAGCCCAGAGCTCTCAAGGTTCGCCTTTGCTGCTTGACATAGCCAATGTCGCTCTTGATCCAGGTAATACGCAGTTTAGCCACTCGTCTCAATCTCCTCAATTTCAAGTCCAGCTTTCCGCCTGGCTACAGCCTCCTTGGGGTCCCTAAGGCTACGTAGGGCCAACATAGTGGCTTTGACTACATTCACAGGATTAGAGCTTCCCAAAGACTTGGTAAGGACATCCTTTATACCTACAGCTTCAAGCACTGCCCGAACACTACCACCAGCAATCACACCGGTCCCAGGCAGCGCCGGCTTAAGCAGAACCTTACCGGCTCCAAACTTGGCCAATATCTCATGGGGAATGGTGTCGCCAGCCATCGGTATCTTGATTAGGCCCTTTCGGGCGACCACACCAGCTTTGCGGATAGCTTCTGGTACCTCCCTGGCCTTGCCCAGACCAATCCCTACATGCCCGTTGCCATCACCAACTACTACGAGAGCCCTAAAATGAAGACGCTTACCACCTTTCACAACCTTAGCCACCCGGTTAAGTTCCACCAGCTTCTCACTCAGCTCTAGGTCGCTAGCGTCAACTTTGACTGTCTCCCCAATTGCCTTGGTAATCGCTTTCATTGAACTAACCTCAAAACTCCAGTCCTGCTTTCCGGGCAGCTTCAGCCAAAGCTTTAACTCGCCCGTGATATTTATAACCGCCCCTGTCAAAAACCACCCGATTGATCCCCTTGTTCAGCGCACGCTGAGCCACAAGAGCACCTATTAGCTCAGAGATCTCTGTTTTTGTCTTCCCTGCCATTTTGTCTCTTATTTCCGGATCCAGACTGCTGGCCGAAGCCAGAGTGTGCCCGACAGAATCATCTATGACTTGAGCATAAGTATATTTCAAGCTCCGGAAAACACAAAGTCTTGGCCTCGTCCCTGTTCCATTAACTCTGTCCCTGACTCGAGCATGACGCCGTTTTCGTGCTAGCCTTGTATCCGTCTTAGGCATTAGTATCTATTATCTATCCTCTCAGTGCTGCCTTGCCTGCCTTGCCAGCTTTACGACGAAGCCTCTCACCAGCATACTTGATACCCTTTCCTTTATAGGCGTCAGCAGGGCGTATGGCCCGAATTCGCGCTGCTGTCTCACCCACGACCTCCTTATCAATGCCAATGACGCGAACCCGGTTCGTCCCCTCCACCACAATATCCACACCAGATGGCGGGGAAAAATCTACTGGATGACTGTATCCAATCTGTAGCGACAACTTATTGTCGGCTTTTTGAGCCCGGTAGCCAACACCATTAAGCTCCAGAGTCTTTTCAAAACCTTTAGTAACCCCCTCGACCATATTAGCCACAAGACTTCGAGTTAACCCATGTAAAGAGCGATGGATTCTGCTATCGCTAGGTCGCGAGACTATCAGGTTGTCATCTACTAACGTGACAGAAATGTCCGGGTGCAATGAGCGACATAGCTTGCCCTTGCTACCCTCTACGGTCACTTCATTCCCCTGAGTAATGACCTTGACACTCGGAGGTAAAGGTATGGGGCGCAATCCTACTCTAGACACAAACTCACTCCCAGAAGCCTAGTTACCAGACATAACATAGCAATTCACCACCGAGATTTTGGCGCCACGCGTCCTGCCCGATCATGACCCCTTTGGACGTGGACAAGAGAGCAACCCCAAGACCACCGTAGACGCGGGGGATCTCCCCTCGGCCTACGTAGACCCTAAGGCCGGGCTTACTCACCCTCTCCAAACCTGCGACGGCCGGTTGATCACCAATATACTTCAGGAAGATCTTAATCACTCGCTGTGGCTTACCCTTAAGCACGGTATAATCAGAAATGAAGCCCTCATCCTTGAGAATTCTAGCAATAGAAAGCTTCATCTTGGAAGCTGGCATGAGCACAACATCATGGCGCGCCATGATTGCGTTGCGAATTCGAGTTAACATATCAGCGATTGGATCAGTAACCATCAACAGATGCCTCCAGCACTTTCAATCACCAACTTGACTTTCTTACCCCAGGAATCTGGCCACACAAAGCCAACTTCCGAAAACAAATACGACACAAACCAAACTTGCGTATATAAGCGCGCGGTCTGCCACACAATTGGCATCGATTCCGCCGCTGCACCTTATACTTCGGAGGGCGCTTGGATTTTACAATTTTGGATAGCTTTGCCACGTTTCACCCAAACCCATTAACTTCTTCTGAAAGGCATGCCTAGAGACTCAAGCAAACTCCTGCCCTCCTCATCACTAGCTGCGCTAGTAACAACAGTCACTTCGAATCCGCGCACCTTGTCCACCTTATCATAATCAATCTCGGGGAAAACTATCTGCTCCTTAATCCCCAAAGTGTAGTTGCCTTCACCATCAAAGGCATCCCGAGACACCCCCTGAAAATCCCGAATGCGTGCCAGAACAACATTAACCAGTTTATCGTAGAACTCATACATCCGCCTGCCACGCAATGTCACCATCATTCCAATAGGCATGCCTGCTCTGAGCTTGAAAGAGGCAATAGACTTCTTGGCTCGCGTTATTACTGGATGTTGCCCCGAGATTGCCGTAAGGTCGGTCTCAGCGGCTTCCAAAGCTTTAGGGTTTTGTATTGCCTCACCCAAACCGATATTCAGCACGATTTTCTTGAGCCTCGGCACTTGCATTACATTCTTATACCCGAACTTGCTCATTAGCTCGGGTACCGTTTCCTGTGTATGCTTTTCCTTCAACCTGATCATCCCTGAAATACACCTTTAGCTAATCGATTATCTCATAGCAAGAACGACAAATCCGCGCCTTTCTACCATCTTCAAGAAAACGAAAGCCAACCCGAACCGGCTTATTACACTTGTTGCAAACCAACATCACATTTGATGCACGGAGCGGCGCTTCTAGCTCAATTATGCCCGCCTGCCTAGCTGCGCCGCGGGCTCGGGAATGACGCTTCACCATATTGACGCCGTCGACTGTCACCCTATCCTTCTTCGGGAAAGCCTGCCGTACCTTACCCTTTTTCCCTTTGTCTTTGCCAGCAATAACGAGAACCGTGTCATTCTTTCTGATCTTCATTTCAAAGAACCTCTGGAGCCAGAGATACTATTTTCATGAAATTCTTGTCTCTTAGTTCCCTCGCTACCGGACCGAAAATACGAGTACCCTTTGGGTTGTTCTTATCATCCAGGATAACTGCGGCGTTCTCGTCAAACCTGACATAAGAGCCATCCGGACGGCGATACTGTTTGGCTACACGCACGACCACTGCTCGTACCACGTCGCCCTTCTTCACCACACCACCACCAGGTATGGCCCGCTTTACTGAAGCCACAATAACATCGCCCACGGCAGCGTACCTCCTTCGAGTCCCACCTGGCACATTGATGCACATGATTTGCCGGGCTCCACTGTTATCAGCTACTCTGAGTCTAGTCTGAGGTTGAATCACTGTCTTCTACTTCGGGCCGAATCTGAGCAGGTTCGACAAGCTCCACCTCGGCGACCTCTTTCCTTCTTATTATCTCTGCAACCCGCCAGCATTTCTCCTTGGACAAAGGGCGAGTCTCGACAATCTTCACTATATCACCGACTTTGCAGGCATTGGCTTCGTCATGGGCTTTGAATTTGGAAGTATGCCTAATAACCTTCTTATAGAGAGGATGGCGTCTTAGAGTTTCCACCAAAACCACCACCGTTTTATCCATCTTGTCGCTTACCACCTTCCCAGTCCTGACTTTTCGTCTATTCTCCATAACCTATCCTATACCAAGTTCCCTCTCTCTTACTACCGTCTTCATTCTGGCAATCCTCTTTGTAACATTTGGCAGCTCCCGGTGATTAACTAGCTGCCGAGTGGCCAGACGAAACCGCAAATTAAAAAGCTCCTGGTGAGCCTCCTCCAATCGCTTCGCCAATTCCTCATCTCTAAGAGCGCGAATCTCATCGATTTTCAACTCTTGCCTCTTCCTTAACCGTTTCTTTTACCACAAACCTGGTGGCGATAGGTAACTTATAAGAAGCCAGATGCATCGCTTCTCGTGCCATACGTTCTTTTATGCCGCTTATCTCGAACAGCATTCTCCCTGGTCTAACTACAGCCACCCAATGGTCTGGAGCACCTTTACCACTGCCCATTCTGGTCTCCGCCGGTTTCTTGGTCACTGGCTTGTCTGGATAAACGCGAATCCACATCTGACCACCGCGACGCAGATAACGGACCATAACACGACGAGCAGATTCAATCTGCCTGGCTGTTACCCAAGCCGCTTGCTGAGCCTGCAACCCAAACTCACCAAAGCTAACAGTATTCCCCGACTGTGCCTTGCCTCTCCGTTCCCCTCGATGAACTTTACGATACTTCACTCGCTTCGGCTGTAACACTCTCTCTCCTCACTTCGGGAAGAATATCACCCTTATAGACCCAGACTTTAACCCCGATATGACCTAAAGTGGTATGAGCTTCAGCAAAGCCATAATCGATGTCAGCGCAGAGTGTATGCAAGGGTAAGCGACCTTGAAGAGTAGTCTCTCGGCGAGCGATTTCGTTGCCCCCCAACCTTCCAGCGCAGCTGATCTTCACCCCTTTTGCACCAGCCTGCATTGTCCGAAAAGCAGTCTGTTTCATTGCTCGCCTAAAAGCCATCCGACGCTCAAGTTGGTCAGCCACACTTCGAGCTATCAAACAAGCCTCAAGCTCGGGCTGTTCAACTTCTTTGATAGACAGTCGCACCCTCTTGCCACAGATTTTCTCCAAGTCTGATCTCAATTCCTCAGCACGCTGCCCACCCCGACCGATGACAATGCCAGGGCGAGACGAATATACGGTCAACAAAACCTCATTGCCTTGGTGGTCGATTTCCACTCTAGCAATACCGCCTTCACGGCACTTCATCTCAACAGTTCGACGCAACTTCAAATCTTCCTGCAAAAACTCGGTGTAATGCTTGTCGTCATACCATTTGGCATGCCAACCCCGAATGATACCAATTCTAAAACCGTAAGGGTGAACTTTATGTCCCACTGATACTCTCCTCCTCAGAAACAAAAACACCGATATGAGTGCAGCGCTTCAGGATAGGATTCGCCCGCCCTCTGGCCTGAGGACGGTATCTCTTAAAGGTATGCCCTTCATGAGCGAAGATGTCGGTAATCCTAAGCTCAGAAGGCTCCATCTGAAAGTTATTCTCAGCATTAGCAGTTGCCGATTTAACTACCTTGGCCACAGCTAGAGCTGTCGGGGTTGGTGAGAACTTCAGAATAGTCAAAGCTTCATCAACCTTCTTGCCCCGTACCGTGTCTACAACTAGCTTGGCTTTTCGAGGCGAAACACGAACATCCTTAGCTAGCGCTCCTACCTTCATGACTGCAGAACTACTTCTTCTTCCTTGCCTGAACAGTTACTTGTGCCTTGCTGGTGTGCCCTCGGAATGTCCGGGTCATAGCAAACTCCCCCAGCTTATGCCCCACCATATTCTCAGTGACAAAGATGGGCACATGCCGTCGACCGTCGTGTACTCCAATAGTATGACCTACCATTTGAGGCATAACAGTAGAGGCGCGCGACCAAGTCTTTATCACCACCTTCTCCCCAGACCGATTGAGTGCGTCTATTTTCTTAAACAACTTGGCATCGCAATAAGGACCTTTCTTGGATGAACGCGACATTCTCTTCCTGCCTCCTCAATTACTTTTCCACGTTTCGCCGTCTGACAATCAATCTATCTGAAGCCTTGTTACGGCGTGTCTTACGGCCCAAAGCTGGCTTGCCCCACGGTGTCTTTGGTGCCATCCCCCGCGGAGCTCTCCCTTCACCACCCCCGTGGGGATGGTCTCGGGGTGTCATGGCCGAACCACGAACCTTGGGACGTCGCCCCAGCAACCTTCTGCGTCCAGCCTTCCCCAACTTCACACCCTGATGTTCAACATTACCTACCTGGCCCACAGTAGCCAAACAATCAGCCAAGAAACGCCGTACTTCTCCCGAAGGCAAACGGATAAGCGAATGTTTATCTTCCTTACTCAACAGCTGAGCTCCCACCCCAGCGCTACGCACCAGCTGCCCGCCCTTGCCCGGTTGGAGTTCGATGTTATGAATCAGGGTGCCGTCAGGGATCGAGCCTAGCGGCAAAGCATTGCCCGGCTTTATTTCAGCACCATCCCCCGCTTTTATGATGTCACCCACGCCGAGTCCCAAGGGGGCAAGAATGTAACGTTTGTCTCCATCTACATAATGGATGAGAGCGATGCGAGCCGAGCGAGTGGGGTCATACTCAATCGCAGCCACTTTCCCAGGGACACCAAGTTTGTCTCTCCTAAAATCAATTGCGCGCAATCTACGCTTAGGCCCACCGCCCCGATGCCGCACAGTTACCACGCCTCTGTTGTTGCGCCCTGCTTTCTTCCTGAATGGCTTGAGCAGAGACTTCTCAGGGACTGACTTGGTTATCTCGTCGAACGAGATACTAACCATGCCACGCTTACCTGGTGATGTCGGACGATAAGTTCTCAGTGCCAAAGCTTACCCTCGCCTAGTCCTACGGATGTCTCCTCTGCCAGCGGCTCTTCTTAAGCATCTTGCGATGCTTATGCTTCGCCATCTTCTTGTTCCGTTTCTTGATAACTGAGCCCAATTCTAGTCCTCTTCTCCTTAGACTCCTTCGAAGAACTCTATCTTTTGCCCTGGCTCCAAGGTAACGATTGCTTTCTTCCAAGAAGGAGTCAATACCTGTCGCCTGCCTATCCTTCTCATTTTCCCCGGAACAGTCATCACATTCACCCTAACCACCTCAACCTTAAACGCTGCCTCCACCGCTTCCTTAATCTGCTGCTTAGCCGCCCCCTTTGCCACCTCAAAACCATACCTGTTCTGCGCTTGAAGCAGCGTGATCTTCTCAGTAATCAAAGGCCGCCGTAACACTTCGTAAAGATGCATGGTAATACAAAATCCCAAAATCTTGCTCTACGTGACGCTAGTCGCTGCCTTCTGGACCGGTTTTTGACCCCACAACTCCTCCACCTTCCGCACTGCGTCTACAGTCATTACTAACGCTCTGTAGGAGAGCAAATCGGCCACATTAAGCAGACCTGCTGGCGCTGTCTTAACGCCCGGTAAATTGCGGGCTGATTTAACCACACTGGCTTCGGCCTCCATAGTAGCAACAATAACAGAAGTGCCGACTCCTAGCGCCAGTAAGATACCCAGCATTCCTTTCGTTCTTGGCTCATCTAGTCCAAGCTTGTCCACGATTCTCAATTCCCCACTATTGGCTTTGGCAGACAGCACACATCTTAAAGCTAAACGTCGCATCTTCTTGGGCATAGCCTGCCGGTAACTTCGGGGGTGAGGACCAAAAGCCACTCCACCTCCCCTGAGTAGGGGCGACCTTACGTCGCCGCGGCGTGCGCGACCAGTATGCTTCTGAGCAAAAAGCTTCCTGGTGCTCCCCCTAACCTCTCCTCTTCTCTTAGTCTCAACAGTACCCAGACGACGATTGGCTAGCTGCATTACCAGCGCCTGGTGCACAACAGCCTCATTAAAGGGCACACCAAAAACGTCATCCCTTATTTCCATCTGGCCGGTTATTCCACCCTTGAAATCATGAACTTGAACTTGCACTCTTGCTTAACCCTCACCCGGCTTTCTTGATGAGCAGCAGCCCTTTGTTGGAACCGGGCACCGCCCCTTCAACCAGAATTAAGTGGCGAGCCAAATCGACATCGATTACTTTAAGATTACGCACGGTTACTCGCCTATTCCCCATGTGTCCAGCCATACGTGTTCCCTTAAACACCCTGCCTGGGTTCGTGCCAGCACCAATGGAACCGGGTGCCCGATGACGGTCGGATTGCCCATGAGTTTTCGGTCCGCCAGCAAAATGGTGACGCTTAACCACGCCAGCAAACCCTTTGCCTTTTGAAGTGCCAGTGACGTCGACCAAATCACCTGACTTGAACATATCTACATCAAGTTTCTGTCCCACCTGGGCAGACTCGATGTCTTCCATATCAAACTCGCGGAGATACTTGAACCGACCCACGTCCTTAAGATGGCCTTTCTGTGCAGAATTAAGCCGCTTTGCTTCCCCAAAGCCGACCTGCACAGCGTCATAGCCATCCTTGGCTTCAGTCTTTATCTGAGTAACAAAGCAAGGACCAGCCTCAATGGCCGTTACCACTACTTCTCCACCATCTTGGAAAAGCTGAGTCATACCTATCTTTCTGCCAACGATACCTTGAATCATTCTGCCAACTACAATCTGATGTCTATTTCTACCCCGGAAGGTAGCTGGAGTTGGGTCAGCGCATCTATCGTTTTGGAAGTTGGCCCTATAATGTCAATGAGGCGCTTGTGAGTACGAATCTCGAATTGCTCTCGCGAATCTTTATCAATATGGGGAGAGCGAATTACACAAAACTTCTGGATATGAGTAGGTAGGGGTACGGGGCCAGCAACTACGGCACCAGTGCGCTCTGCAGTCTCCACAATTTGCTCTACTGATTGGTCAACCAGCCTGTGGTCGTACCCCTTGACTTTGATTCGAATGTTTTGCTTAGGCATTCAAACCCCTTTAGCCCTAACTATGATTTGCTCCGCCAAGTTGGTGGGGAGTTCCCTACGACAATGAAACTCCAAGGAATAGGTTGCCCTACCCTGACTTAGTGACCTTAGGGCAGTAGCATAACCAAAAGTCTCAGCCAGAGGAACAACGGAATGAACAACGCAAGTTTCACCGTGGGTCTCGATGCCCTCAATATGTGCTCTTCTTGAATTCAAATCACCGATGACATCACCCAGAAACTGGGCTGGCACCACCAACTCTAACTTCATAATCGGCTCGAGTAGGATAGGGTTAGCCTTGCTGACACCATCTTTCAAAGCTATTGAACCTGCCATCTTAAAAGCCAACTCCGAGGAATCCACTTCGTGGAAGCCACCATCATACAGAGTCGCTTTGATATCCACTGTCGGATACCCAGCTACCACCCCGGTTTCTAAAGCCTCTTTGATTCCCGCCTCCACCGCTGGAATATACTCCTTTGGTATACCTCCGCCTCGAACCCGGTCAAAAAACTTGAAGCCGCTTCCTCGGTCTCCAGGCTCAAGCCTAAGCCAGACATGACCATACTGTCCTCGACCCCCGAACTGACGAATAAATCTACCCTCAGTTTCCACCGGTACAGTGATGGTCTCCTTATAGGCCACTTGTGGCTTGCCAACCCTCACCCCAACATTGAACTCGCGCAACATCCGGTCTATCAAGACTTCCAGATGCAGTTCGCCCATCCCCGAGATAAGAGTCTGCCCGGTTTCCTGGTCACTGCGCATCTTAAAAGTGGGATCCTCTTCCGAAAGCTTATTCAGGACTTCGCCCAGTCTGTCTTGATCAGCCTTGCTCTTAGGTTCAATAACCAGCGAAAGCACTGGCTCAGGGAAACGAATAGACTCAAGAAGCACTGGCTGACCCAATTCACACAGAGTATCCCCGGTGAAGGTATTCTTAAGGCCGAGAGTAGCCGCAATGCTACCGGTATCAACCTCTTCGATTTCTTCACGGCGATTGGCATGCATAAGAATCAATCTTCCCAGGCGTTCCTTCTGCCCTTTGCTCGAGTTTAAGACCTGTGCTCCCACCTTGACCTTACCTGAGTAAACCCGAAAATAAACCAACCTCCCCATAAAAGGGTCGGCAACTACCTTGAAAGCTAGTGCTGAGAACGGAGCATCGTCACTCGCCTGCCGCAGAATCTCCTCGCCAGTTTCGGAATCAATAACATGAACGGGAGGTACATCCAAAGGGGAAGGCAGATAATCTACAACGGCATCGAGCAAGGGCTGGATTCCCTTATTCTTCAAAGCACTGCCGCAAAGGACGGGTACTATCCGATTAGCCAGAGTCAACCTTCTTATAGCAGCTTTGACTTGCGGACCAGAAATGTCCCCACCGTCCAGATAGAGCAACATCAATTGGTCATCATTCTCGGCCAGTCTCTCAACTAACTCCTGACGTTGTTTGGTTACCTCATCTTTCTTTTCCTCTGGAATAGGCATTTCCACTGGCGTAGCACCAACATCGTCAGAGAAGAGCCAAGCCTTATTGTCAACCAAGTCTATGACACCTCGAAACTGATTCTCCTCGCCCACCGGCAACTGTATTGGTACAGCTTTGGCCCGCAGACGCTCCTCAATCATAGCTACGGTGCCATGAAAGTCAGCGCCAACCCTATCCATCTTGTTGATGAAACAGACTCTTGGCACGCTGTATCTATCCGCTTGTCGCCATACTGTCTCTGACTGAGCCTCTACTCCAGCCACAGCATCAAGTAGCACTACCCCTCCATCCAGCACTCGGAGACTACGTTCTACCTCTGCGGTAAAATCCACGTGCCCCGGTGTGTCAATGATATTTATGCGATGCCCTTGCCATTGACAAGCGGTAGCTGCAGCAGTGATGGTGATGCCCCGCTCCCGCTCCTGCTCCATCCAATCCATCACCGCTGTGCCATCATCTACCTCACCAACCTTATAGGTGCGACCGGTATAGAACAGGATTCTCTCAGTGGCAGTAGTCTTGCCAGCATCGATATGGGCAATGATCCCTATGTTTCGCACCTTGTCCAAGGGAAAAGTCCTGGGCATGACATTATTTCCTATGCCAACCGCTTTTTTGGCCTGTTGAGCCTTAATCCCTACTGTCGTTACCATCGGTAATGAGCAAAAGCCTTATTTGCCTCAGCCATCTTATGAGTATCTTGCCGCTTCTTGATAGTTGCTCCCTGCCCCTGAGCAGCATCAGCAATTTCAGCCGCCAATTTCTCCGCCATAGATTTGCCACTGCGAGCTCTGGCATAGTTGAGAAGCCAACGCAGGGCCAGGGACAACCCGCGGTCGGGTTGAACCTCAACTGGCACCTGATAAGTAGCACCACCAACACGGCGCGATTTGACCTGGAGTACGGGAGTAGCATTCTTGATCGCTTGGTCCAGAACCTCTAAGGGCTCCGTTTTCAATTGTTCATTAACCAAATCCAAAGCCTCGTAGACAATCCGCTCGGCTTTGGCTTTCTTCCCGTCCGACATTACTCTATTGATAAACTTGGCCACGATATGGCTTCCATACTTGGCATCAGGAGGTATTTGTCTTTTTGCTACCTTAGCTCGCCTTGGCATCTAATCCTCCGAAGTTTCGACTGTTTTACTTACTGTTGGTGTGCCAACAGCTTCAGCCGAGGCAATACCCGAAGGTTTGATTATTTTACTTCGCTTGGCTCCATATTTGCTACGACCCTGCTGGCGATTATCCACCCCAGCAGTATCCAAAACACCCCGGACAATATGGTAGCGAACTCCAGGCAAATCTTTCACCCTACCACCACGGATAAGAACCACAGAATGCTCCTGCAAATTATGCCCCTCCCCGGGGATATAGGCAGTGACCTCAATGCCATTGGTCAACCGCACGCGGGCAATCTTGCGCAAGGCAGAATTGGGCTTCTTAGGAGTCATAGTCTTAACCAGAACACAAACTCCCCGCTTCTGTGGGGAGCTCTTGCCTCGCCTAACCGTGTTCTTTAGGGCATTGTAAGTGATGCCCAATGCTGGAGCTTTGGTTCGCTTACCAAGCCGCCGCCGCCCCTTTCTAACCAACTGATTAACCGTCGGCATTTTGCTCTATTCCTTCCCTACCATAAATATACAACAATTAAAAAGCCACCCAGTTGTTTACCGGTCTACTTCCCGATTAGGTTTGCGTCCCGGTTCAACCAGCCGGCTTACTCAGGTTTTCCAACCCAGACTAATGGCCAGTAGACGCTAAAAAGTTACTATAACACAAAGATCTAACAGATGTCAATAACGCGAATTGAATCATCTAAAATATAACGCCAAGCGGAGATAGATTGCCCAGCGAGTGGCCGCTTGTCTCAACCCCGTCGCTTCAGAGTTTTCGTGACTACGGCTCTCGGGTCATCAGGGCTGAATGGTTCGGGCAGATATGGTCTGTCTGCTTTCTCCAAAAAGGCCATGGTAGTGCGGCCAATGATATCTCCGGTGGAGAATACCACCCTGTTTACTAGCTGTAGCCGTTTCTGCTCGACATATTGACAGAGCTCCCTGCCGGTGACAACTGGCATCCTGACATGGATGAGACAAAGGTAACAATCTCTTCCTTTCGACATGTCCCGGGCAATCTTTCCCTTGGCAGCAATGTCTACCTTAAACCCGTGAGACAGGAGTTACAGTTGAAAGCCACAGAAGGTGAAAGCTATAATTGACCTGCCTGAGATAACCAAGATGGCTTCTCTCGACGATATCCTCTACCAGGTGTCTAAACCGGCTCGCTACACCGGGGGCGAGTGGAATAGCATTGCCAAAGATTGGCAAGCGACTCCAATTCGAGTTGCCTTAGCCTTCCCCGACACTTATGAAGTCGGCATGTCCAATCTGGCGCTGCCTATACTCTATGAAGTAATCAATAGCCAGCCTGACGTCCTCGCCGAAAGGGTCTATGCGCCCTGGGTGGATATGGAAACACTCCTGCGACATCATAACATCCCCCTGTTCAGTTTAGAGACCAAGCATCCCCTGAGCGATTTCAATATCGTTGGCTTTTCTCTGGGCTATGAGCTTACCTACACCAACGTGTTGAATATGCTCGACTTGGCTCAAATCCCGCTGTTCAGTCGCCAGAGGAACGATTCACACCCTTTGATAATAGCTGGGGGTAGCAGCGCTCTTAACCCGGAGCCGATGGCTGATTTCATCGATTTGTTTGTCATCGGTGAGGCTGAAGAAGCCATATTGAAACTTCTGGAAGTTTTCCGAGCCTACAAGGACAGCAAACGGCAGCTACTGCGGGAGGCTTCAAATCTTCCTGGTATCTATGTCCCCAGCTTGTATCAAGTCGAGTAC
>JACKQG010002862.1_pt1 | contig 21912 bp, 12 predicted proteins | sample 8237621 | NCBI WGS metagenome assembly JACKQG01 (sample SAMN15677084, study PRJNA649215) | marine metagenome | biome: marine; feature: Black Sea; material: saline water; isolation source: suspended particulate matter (SPM) from the Black Sea western gyre | collected 2013-06-09/2013-06-10 | depth... | reverse complement strand
CCCATGCCGCCGCCCATGCCGCCCATCATCCCACCCATGCCCATGCCGCTCTGGATCGGCAGCACAAGGTCGCCGACGGGATAGACCTTGGTCACCAGTTCGGCCTCGGCTTCCTCAGGCGTGGTGATCAGCAACACTTCGTCGCGGATTACATAGGTCAATTCCAGATCCTTGAGCATCAGACGCAGCGCGGAACGCAAGGTAATGCCCTTCAGATTCCGTGTGATCGGAACGTCGGTCCCGATGCCCACGTTATCCAACTCGCCGGCGTCGAGTTCGATGTTGATGCCGTGTTGGTCCTTAAGGAAGTCGACAACCTGATCCAACGGAGTCTCGATAAACTCAAGACGCGTGTCGTCGTCCAATGCTTCCAAGATTTTCGCTTCAGCGCCGCCCGTCCGAGCCAGGTCGATGGAGGCGTACTTCTTGCGACGCAACGTCAAGTCGGCCCACACCTGTGGTTCGGGATACAGGATGGGGGGATCGCCGGGGAACGGTATCAGCGACTTTTCGACTTCGAGCAAAGTCAAGGCAAAGTTCTTGTGGCGTACTTCGCGAAGTCGCACCAGGGTGGAGACATGCCCGCCGAAGCGTGCCGCCCAAGTCGCGGTGACCGGCGTGGTACCTAGCGGATCCAATTCCCGCACGTTTTCGGCAATGATGTCCTCGGCGTCCCGGTACCGCCCTTCGTCCATCATCGAGTTGAACTTGACCATCATTTGCTTGATTTTCTGCCGCTTCTCCGCCAGTTCCTTGACCAACTGCTGGCGGTCTTCGGAAGCCGCCCGGTTCTCTTCGGCAAGAGCACGTCGCGATTCTTCTTCGTAGGCTCGGCGTCCGGCTTCGCGGATCGCCGATTGGACTTGATCCAGCAATTGCGCTCGCGAGTCCGGATCCAAGTCGGTCGAATTCTCCACCGTCTCCTGCAGCAGTTTCAAGTCGTTCTTGGCTCCTTGCGGGTTCGACCCCAGTCGATCGCGCGCGTCACTCAATTCCTCCTCGACTTCGGCCTGGATCTTCTGTCGCATAACCTCCTCGGTGTTCTGGACCGAGTTGAGGAACGCCCCCTCGTCGCCTAATTCGGCGAGCAAACCGCCGCCCGGCTGAGCAGGTGCCGCTGCGTCCGGGTCCTGAAGGGCCACCAGCCGCAATTCGGGCTCGTCGTTCGCTCGAGCCGACCCGCCTCGGCGCTCGATCGCATCGCGAATCACTAGAGCCTGGGGGTTGTTGGGGTCTCGTTTGAGCACGGCGTTGGCCACCTTCATGGCACCGTTGTTGTCGCCGTTGCGCAAGGCCGTGGCTCCCAGTTTGGCCAACGCTTCGTTGTTGTCGGCCACCAAGCTGGCCACCAGTCGCAGGCCGGCCGAACCGACCGTCGGCAGGCCAATCCCGCCGTTGTCACGCGCTGTCGCGACCATCTGCGGCAGAAAACTGTAGTCGTCGTTCGAAGGTTCTGCGGCGACGTTCCACAGCATCTCGACGGGCCTACCGTTCGCTTCGGCAGTCACAGCCACTTGCTGCGTACGGCGCGAACCCAGCGATCCAAGCAGTACCGTATCGCGATCGCTTCGCAGCGGAGGCATCCTCTGCGGTAAGGCGTCCTGCATGTCGGCCGGCAGTTTGGCGGAGACGGGCCAGTAGACGGTGGCCCGAACCACGTCGGCCATCGCAAGACCGGCTCGATCCGAAGAACGGCCTTCCGCGGCGTCCAGATAGACCATGCCGCCCGTGTGGTTTGCCAGCGCGGCCAGCATGTGCACGTCGCGCCCCGGGCCAATCGCGAAGCTGGACACCGAAACCCTGCTGCTGACCAGCTTGTCCACCAGGCTGGCGAATTCGCCGGTTTCCAACAGATTGGCTCGGCTCATGCCGTCGCCGATGTAGATGACCGATCGCGGATTAGCCGCATCGCCGGAAAAGCTGGTGGTTGCCCCTTTCAGGGCCGCCCGCATGTCGGTCGAGCCGAGCGGAACACGCTTCCCCAGCTTGGAAAGCCCGGCCGTCATGGCTTCGCTGCCCGGTGCCACGAAGCCGTCGGTCATGGCAATGGCGTTCAGATCGATGGCCATCAGTTTGACGCGATCCTCCGGGGCGAGGCTGGTGAGCATCGTCCGCAGCCCGTCCAGTGCATCGTCGCGATAGGCGCCGGTTTGACTGGCCGACGTATCGAACAGCACGAGGACATCGTGGGCCGACGCACGCTTCGGTGTGACCGTGGGCGTCAGGCTAAGCGCGAAATAGGTTTCACCCGACGAACTGTCATAAGTGCTCAAGACGGCGGAACCGGCATTGTCGACTGGCGGAGCCGCAGGGGTTCCCGCCGCCAACAGAAGCATCAACAATGGTGAAACAGCCAGTAGTAGGTACTCACGTCTGGACATGCTCAGAGACTCCGGTCACAGAAGTGTGCGAAAAAAAGGGCCTTCTCCGTTCCAGCCGAATCAGCCCTTGCCTTGCCCAAATTCAATCTGTTGGGGCGCATTTACTGCACCACCTTACCTTATTCTATTCGGCCAAAACGGTTTACGCCATAGAATTAAACGATTTTCAATCCTGTACAACGATAGGGTCCCATTGCGTGTTTGAGTCGAGTTTGCGACGCCCACAGCAGTTTGAGGGTGTTTTAGCCCCAGAAGGCAGGCCCCAGCGGACATCCGGATGTCACGCAAACCAGCAAGAAAGTGGTGATTCAACGGGACCCATACAAGTTACTTTAGGTGAATCTGGTCATCCGACTTGGCCGGTGATACGATGGCCAGAAATACAAAGAAAGGTGCCGTGATCATGGAATCGCTTGAACAGAAACAGACGCGAGTCAAAAAGATCGTCGCGACCCTGAAGAAAACGCATCCCGATGCCAAGCTGGCCTTAGAATTCTCCAACCCGTTGGAACTGCTCATCGCTTTGATTCTAGCTGCCCAAGCGCGGGACGATCTGGTGAACTCCGTTACAGCGGGAGCCTTCAAGAAGTACCGCACGGCCACCGCTTGGGCCAACGAGAAACCCGAGAAGCTCCAGGAACAATTGCGGAAAATCAACTTCTATCGCCGGAAAACCGCAGCCATCCAAGACGCTTGCCGTATGTTGGTGGAACGATTCGGCGGCGAGGTGCCCAATAACCTAGACGACCTGATCACGTTGCCCGGCGTCGGGCGCAAGACAGCCAACATCGTGCTGGGCAACGCCTACCGCAAGCAGACGATCGGCGTGGACACCCACGTCGCGCGTCTTTCCCAGCGGCTTGGTTTGACCGAGAAAAAGGCCCCGGACAAAATCGAAACGGACCTGATGGCAGTCGTGCCCAGTCGCAGCCGCGTGAAGTTCTGCCATCTACTCCAATTCCACGGTCGGCGGATCTGTCTGGCCAAGAAGCCCGACTGTCCGGACTGCTCGATCAACAAACTTTGCCCTTACCCCGATAAATCGAAATAGACATGGCTACCCGATCGAAAGACCTTCGCCAGCGAGTCTTGCAAGCAGCCGAAGCCGTCCTGGATCGCGACGGTTCGGTCGGTCCGCTGGAATTGCTGCAGCAGATGCGGCTGCTCGAGCCGGTGCACGTCCAGGGCTGGCGCAAAGGCAACAAGTACTACACACCGCTGGAGCCAAGTATCCAGTGCGGACCGAAGAAGCTCAACGATACGTATCGTTACTTCCATGATTGGATAGAAGAACGGGGTCTACAGCCCCTCGAGGCGTCGTACGTTCGCTCCGGGCTCAAAGGCAATGAAGAGTTGCAGGTTACCCAAGACGCTGATCCCGAACGTGAGGCGTTCTTCCGGACGCACTACGCGCCGGCTGGCCTTTCGCAGCGCAAAGCGAAACAGCTCGAGAAGAAACTTAGCAAGGCGCCGGACCTGGTCGTGTATCAGTTGGTCAGCAAGTCGGCCACTTGCAGCGAGTGCGAAGCAGAACTGTGGAAAGGCGAGCTTCTGTACATGGAAAAGGGCCAGCCGCTCTGCCTGTCGTGCGCCGACATGGACCACCTTGAATTCCTGCCCAGCGGCGACGCGACGCTCACACGACGGGCGCGCAAGCACAGTCCATTGTCCGCCATTGTGGTTCGTTTTGCCCGCGCCCGAAAACGGTACGAACGACAGGGCATTTTGGTCACCCATGATGCCATAGCCCAAGCCGAAGCCGACTGTCTAAACGATGCCGACCAACGCGCTGCGCGTCGCGAGCAGGATGTCCAACGCCGTCGCCGGGAGGATCACAAATTGGTCGAAGAGATGACCAAGGCGATTCTCGCGGAATACCCCAATTGCCCTGCGACAGAAGCCCGCGGGATTGCCGAACACACTGCCCAACGCGGCAGCGGACGGGTCGGACGCAGCGCCGCCGGCCGCGAATTGGATCCTAACGCACTCGATCTGGCCGTCGGCGCCTGGATTCGTCACAACCACACCAAGTATGATACCCTGCTCATGCAGGGCACTGATCGCCGCATGGCGCGCCGGATGGTTCGCGACCAGATCGGTGAAGTACTCTCGAAATGGTCAGGCGCGTAGAACTGCCCCTCCAACGTGATTCGTTGCCACGGTCCAAGGATGTCCGCAGAGAATACTCAACATAAACAAACAGCGTGCAATCGCGACTGCCCGGACGTATGTGGTATTGTCGCTGCGGTCGAAGATGGGCGAGTCGTGCGTTTGCAGGGCGATCCGCAACATCCTGTGACGAAAGGATTCCTCTGCCATCGCACCAGCCGGTTTCTCCAACGCCAGTATGATCCGGAGCGACTCACTTCACCATTGATTCGCCGCGGCTCGGATTTCGAACCGATCTCGTGGGGCGAAGCATTTGACACCATCGCCGACCGAATGCTGCGGATCAGGGACGAGTCCGGCGGCGCGGCGATCTTGCACTACCGTTGCGGCGGATCGTTGGGGATTGTGAAGCACGTGACCGACTACTTCTTCGAGCGGTTTGGTCCGGTGACGATCAAGTCGGGCGACATTTGCAGCGGTGCCGGCGAAGCGGCTCAGATGGAAGACTTCGGCGACGGAGATTGCAGTGATCTGTTCGACGTGCTGAACAGCAAGACGATCGTGTTGTGGGGAAAGAACCCGTATGTCGGCCAGGTCCACCTGCTGCCGATTCTGAAAGAAGCCAAACGCAACGGCGCCCGGCTGGTGCTGATCGACCCCGTCTATCATCGCACCGCCGGGCTGTCTGACTTGTATCTTCAGCCCCGTCCGGGCGGCGACATGGCCCTGGCTCTGGGCGTCGCGCAGGTGTTTTTTGAACGTGGGTGGCACGATCCGGCGGCGGCTTCGTACTGCAACCATTTCGATGATTTCCGTTCCCTTGCGTTTTCGCGATCGCTGGCGGAATGGGCCGGCTTGGCCGACGTGGGCGTCGACGAAGTCCAATCGTTTGCCGAGGCCTACGCTGATGGTCCATCGTCGATTCTGGCCGGTTGGGGCATGCAACGACGGGGCAAGGGCGCAGCCGCGATTCGCTCGATTGACGCCCTGGGGGCGATCTCGGGCAACATGGGCGTCTCAGGCGGCGGTGTGTCGTTCTACTTCAAACGGCGCGGTGCGTTTGATCTGTCTTTCGCCCGCGGTGAAGCGGTGGCGCCGCGCACGATTCCCGAGTCCTTGCTTGGCCCGGGAATCCTGGAAGCCACCGCCCCACCGATCCGCATGGTCTGGGTCACGGCTGCGAATCCGGTGGCCATGCTGCCGGAATCGCAAACCGTACAGCAAGCCTTGAAGTCGCGCGAACTGACGGTGGTGGTCGATTCATTCCTGACCGACACCGCGCGTTGTGCCCACATTGTGCTGCCCACGACTACGATGTTGGAAGAGGACGACCTGGTCGGTTCGTACGGACATCATTGGTTGGCCGAGGTGAGACCTGTTGTTTCGCCACCGGCCGGCGTAAAATCCGACTACGAGATCTCGCGGGAGCTGGCTCGTCGAGTCGGCTTGGACGACGAGTTCTCGTGCAACGTGGAAACCTGGAAGAGGCGATTGCTGGGAAATGTCGCCAACAAAGGCGCATCGTTGGATGATCTGCGCCGCGGCCCGGTGCGGAACCCGCTGGCGGGGCAGATCATCTTCGAGGATCGAAAATTCCCCACGCCGACCGGGCGCGTCAATCTCATTCGCCATGTCGATCCCGAACCGCCGCAACCGCCGCCGGATCGACCGCTGCTGTTGATGGCATTGTCGACGGAGAAGTCCCAAGGTTCACAGTGGGTTCACGGCGCACTCGATGGACCGGCGGTGGCTACGGTCCATCCCGATTCCGCTGCCGGCTTCGGCGAAGGCGATTTGGCCCGCGTGCAATCGGAAATTGGCGAGCTGACGGTACGGCTGCAATTCGATTCCCGGCAACGTCGCGACGTGCTCTTGATGCCCAAAGGCGGCCATTTCCGTGACGGCCGCTGCGCCAATGCCCTCGTTTCCGCTGCCCAGACAGACTCCGGAGGCGGCGCGGTCTACTACGACACGCCCGTGCGTCTCTTGCCTGCTGGCAAGTGATGACGAGAAGTTTCTTGGCGTAACCTCGTGTCCGGGTCAAGGGCTCGAGCTGTCGCCGGCTTCCGTGCTTTCGTCGCCCGCTTCGATGGGCGAGAGATCGATCGAGGGTTCTTCATAATCCGTTTCGTCGATTTCAATTTCAAAATCGCCCTCGTCCCATTCGTAATCGTCCGCCGAGGTGGAATCGTCCAAAGTATCAAAGGTACCGTCCATGCCGGCACTGCGGATCACATAGTCGCCGTCCCCGGTTGGTTCGTAGCGGAGGGTACGGTCCCAACCGTCGGTGATGTCCGCGATCAGTTGGTTGCCCGTTTCTTCGTCAGGAAGCTCGCCGTTTTCCATCTGATACTCGTCGATCTTCGTTTCCGCTTCGCTAATCGCCGTTTGCGTATCGATCACCGGTTTCGCCGCCGCTGCGCCGAACCCGATGCACGTAGCGATCATGGCACCGTAGATCAACAAGACCATTAGTATCAGCAGTGTGCCTACTGCACCAATGATCGTACCGGCGATGGCGAACCCTTTGGGTTGCTGCCGCAGGCCAATCAGGCTGACGACGAAGCCTATTGGGAACATAACTCCGCAGAGTAGTCCACACAGCGACAGAATGAAACCGATCAAGCCGGGCGTATTCGTCTCGCCGCCACTTGACGGCGTGGGCAATGTCTGGGCACCCTGTATCTTGGGACATTGGTCCTCATCTCCATTTTCAGAAGCGTGACCTCTCGCAAGACCCGTGACTCTACCGCGCGGACCATCAATGGTCAAGCAAGCGGGTGCCGCTCGAATAGTCGACCTCGGGAATGGCCACGTCGGCCAATAAGCCGTTGGCTAACCCGAGAAATGGCCCCTGCGTCGGCCTGCGCGATGAGCGTCGGATTCCTCGTGGACGACAACCTTTGCGCCGACCAGCACACACGGGACTTTTAGGACTGCGTCAAGTCGCGCCAACAGCCCACGGCCGACATCGAGATCGGGCAACGTTCGACCACCTTCAGGCAGGTAACCAACATCTCGATCGAGACCCGGCTACGAATCGAATGGGACGCTGAAGGAGCAAGGATCGCCAACAGCGAGGAAGACAACGACCTGCTCCACTACGAATAGCGAAAGCCGTGGAAGCTGGGATGAGTGCGCGCGGCCACTTCCCTTGCAGATCCCGATTCGTGTTAGGACGACGCACGTCATTCTGTGGGTGCGGACGTGTCGATTTCACTAACTCGTTTGAGTGCTTCCGCAAGGCCGTGAACTGCATCTGGGTTCGCACGCTGTAGTGCCTTGATGGATTTCCACGCTCGGGCCAAATCATCTTTGTTCTGCGATCGGTGTAAATGCCAAGCTGCAAGGTATTCGGCAATCGGATCATGGACGAACTTAAGACGGTCTTTGCGGCGGTTCAAGGCCATAAGTCCCGAGTTGACAACATCGTCGAGCACACCGGCGGCAGGGATTTCGTCAGTACCGGCCAAGAATGGAAGCGACTCTCCCTGCCTGCGGAGTTCGTATCGGGCGACAGTCACCTCGACTTCGCCAGGGTTGTCGAGAAAGATGGGCTTCTCGTCGGGGTTCTTGACACATAGGTATCCGACAATCTGGGCGGCACGTATGAAGTCATCCTTTCGAATTGAGCCCTTCGATTGGGCTCTCACGTAATCAAGTACAAGTTCAGGGAATGTGGTCTCTATGTCTTGCCCGTTCCCAAGTCGATCAATTGCCAGAAACGCAAACAATGCAGTTATTTCGCCCTGCTCAATCCAAGCTTCGAGCTTCTCCAAAATGTGCGTCGATTCATCCTTCGCGTAGTGTTCAACGAAATCGGGCAACTTCTCCTTCGTGAGTGGGCCGACGTCGATCTGCCTGAATTGTTGGAACGTCGATCTCTTCGGCGTGCTTCGCGAGGTAACGATCAGCCGTGCTCTCGTCTTCCGCTGAACCAACGTGGCAATCTGCTCCTCGACGCTTGCGACCTGTCGCTCGCTTGCCCCATCCACGATGACCAGAATCCGACCCGCACTGATGAGTCTGCGAATCATCGGTATCGTCGGGCGGCGGCTATTCATTTCAGCAGATTGAGAAATCCGGTCGATCAGGCTTCCAGACCAGTCTTCGTCGATGAGAATCGACAGCAGCAGTTTTCTTTGGCTTTGGGCAAGACGCCCCATCTCAATCGCCAGCGTGGTTTTCCCGCTCCCGCCCCGCCCAGTGATCCAACACCCAACGAAGTCCTTCGAGCCAAGAGTCCCTTGCCAGGATTCCACGTCGGATTCGTTCCCCAGTCCGACGTAGTTGCCGCTTTGGAAACGAGGGTCGCTTAGGATCTCCTTGTGCCTCTTCAGCCACGCATCAAGAGATCGTTGGCTGCCACCCAGGAATCGCATCAGACTGACAATCTGGGCCAAAGCTCTCCACTGAGGCTGAACTGATGCAGTTGAGTCCGGCATCGACCATACGGCAAGCCAATGCGGCCGCAGCAACCACACAACCAGCACCACGACATAGGCAAACGCTACCCACACAAGTGGTTTTACCCAAACGGGAAGCGTTCCGTACAATCCCCATACGAGGTGCCAGGTTCGCACCAGTGCAGCCCATAGTCTGCGCGACAGGTGCCGTTCGCCCGTCACTGCTGCCAGGACTTCTACGCGCGAGAATCGCCTGTATGCTTCGTTCTTTGAGAGCGCCCGGTCCTTGCGGAACAACTTGACCTTATCGGTGATCGGCCCATCACCAAAGTACCAGCCATCGGTTGTGCAAACGACTCCGCCATTTGGAGTCAAGATCATGTTGGCCTTCGGGTGCAGTTTCAGATCTGCGAACAGCAACCCAGACCAACTCGACACCCAAATCGACTTCTTGTAGAAACCAACGCTGGATGCATGTTCAACCAGTCGTGCTACCTCTACTCCTGACGATACACTCCACAACCGCACCGTCCCATCCCATCCCGCTGATGCGATCAGGTCGCCTCGACGAGAGAAGGCGACGGCTGAGACCATCCTCTCGTGGCCTTTGAGGGGCTGGCCGCGCGGCGTGCCGTCCAAATCCCACAACCGTATCGTCCCATCCCATCCCGCTGATGCGATCAGGTCGCCTCGGGGAGAGAAGGCGACGGCTGTGACCGTTTCTTCGTGACCTTTGAGCGGCTGGCCACGCGCCGTGCCGTCCAGATTCCACAACCGAATCGTCCCATCCCATCCCGCTGATGCGATCAGGTCGCCTCGGGGAGAGAAGGCGACGGCTGAGACCCTCCCTTCGTGACCTTCGAGCGGCTGGCCACGCGCCGTGCCGTCCAGACTCCACAACCGTACCGTACCATCGTGTCCCGCTGACGCGATCAAGTCCCCTTCGGGAGAGAAGGCCACCGCCTCAACCCGCCCCTCGTGGCCCTCCAATGGCTGCCCTCGCGGCGTGCCGTCCGGATTCCACAACCGTACCGTGGCATCCTCTCCCGCGGTTGCGATCAAGTCGCCGTGGGCAGAGAACGCCACGCCGCGAACGCTCTCCTCGGGGCCTTTGAGAGGCTCACCACATGGCGTACCATCTAGATTCCACAGCCGTATGGTACCGAATGATCCCGCTGACGCGATCAAGTCGCCTCGAGGTGAAAACGCTACCGCGCAGAGCACGTCCTCGTAGCCTCTGAGAGGCTGCCCGCGCGGCGTGCCGTCCCGATTCCACAACCGTACCGTGGCATCCTCTGCCACGGACGCGATCAAGTCGCCGTGCGGAGAGAACGCCACGGCGTGAACCACATCCTCGTGGCCTCTTAGAGGATCACCACACGGCGTGCCATCCAGATTCCATAACCGCACGGTGTCGTCATCTCCCGCGGACGCGATCAAGTTGCCCTCGGGAGAGAACGCTACCGCGTTGACACATTCCTGGTGACTGCTGATAGGCTCACCGCGCGGCGTGCCGTCTACATTCCACAACCGTATCGTGCCGTCAAATCCGGCGGAGGCGATCAAGTCGCCCTTGGGAGAGAATGCTACCGCGTAGACACTTTCCTGGTGACTGCTGATAGGCTCACCGCGTGACGTGCCGTCCAGATTCCACAACCTAACGGTCCCGTCGTCTCCCGCGGACACGACCAAGTCACCTTGGGGAGAGAACGCCACGGCACGAACCATGCCCTCGTGGCCTTCGAGGGACTCAAAACCCCAATCCTCGTCCAGATTCCACAAAATCACGGTCCCGTCCTCACCGGCGGACGCGATGAAATCCCCTTGGGGAGAGAACGCCAAGGCTAAGACCATCCCGTTGTGGGCTTCGAGGGGCTCACTATTCAACGTGCCGTCCAGATTCCACAAACAAACGGTCCCGTCGCCTCCTGCTGACGCGATCAGGTTGCCCTGGGGAGAGAATGCTACCGCGTTGACGCCGTCCTCGTGACTGCTGATAGGCTCACCGCGCGGCGTACCGTCCAGATTCCACAAACGGACGGTCCTCACATCTCCGGCTGATGCGATCAGGTCGCCTTGGGGAGAGAATGCCACGGCTGAAACCGTCCCCTCGTGGCCTCTCAGGGGCCGGCCACGCGGCGTGCCGTCCAGATTCCACAACCGTATCGTCCCGTCGTCTCCCGCCGACGCGATGTAGTGGCCACGGGGAGAAAACTCTACAGCGTGAACCGTCCCCTGGTGGCCTGTCAAATGACCACGCGGCGTGCCGTCCAGACTCCACAACCACACGGTCTCGTCACCGCCCGCTGATGCGATCAAGTCACCCTTGGGAGAGAAGGCCACCGCCCCAACCGGCCGCTCGTGCCCTTTCAAGGGCTGGCCACGCGGCGTACCATCCTGGTTCCACAATCGTACCGTACCATCCTGTCCCGTTGACGCTATCAAGTCACCCTTTGGAGAGAAGGCAACGGCGTAAACCGTCTTCTCGTGGCCTCTGAGGGGCTGACCTCGCGGCGTGCCATCCAGATTCCACAACCGTATCGTCCCATCCGCTCCCGCTGATGCGATCAAGTCGCCCTTGGGAGAGAAGGCAACGGCGTAAACCGCTCCTTTGTGGCCCTCGAACGGCTGACCACGCGGCGTGCCGTCCAGATTCCACAACCGTATCGTACTATCGTGTCCCGCTAACGCGACCACGTCACCTTCAGGCGAGAAACAGGCATCGTGAGCGCAGAATTGTATTGTTCGCAACTTGATCGGCCGGGTTTTCTGAACGATATCCCATATAGCAATGTCCTCACCTTCAACAACGAGCAGGATGTTCGGTTTCTTGGGATGAAACGCGACATGCCTTGGCGTCCCTCGTACAAACTGCGGGACGAACCGTATTCCGTCTTGCGGCGAGCACCCGATCAGCAAAGAGAAGACCGCAAGAATCCCCACTTGCAGCGATTTTTGCGGGACGCGATCCGAAATCGGCGATACTTTGGGCTCTTGTACAGTATTAGCCGCGTCGCGTTGAGAGTCCGGTCTATCGGTCTGCCGCTTGAAAACGACCGCCACGCATCGTTTCCGGATCGCGACGTATTCCAGGTTCGCCATGAGAGCCTCTCACTACGGCCTGAACGAGTGGTACCGCCTATAATGCAACGCGTGGGAGACTGAGTCAAGACATTGACAGAGGGATGTGCGAACACCGGGATTGTCTCTGATCAGGCGGCAATCGGCATTACCGTTGTGTCAGCCACGCTGTCTCGCCAAATCGTAGATTACCTTCCGGTTCAGATGCACGCGAAACGTTCAGGGCGACCCTGGCGTCCCGATATTACTCCAGATCCTCCAGTATCAACCGAAATACTCTACTTTGTCAACGAAAAGACCCGGACTTGAAGCAAGCCCGGGTCTGAGGGGAGAGGTCGGAAGTTCACACCAGCTAACGCACGGCGTCGTTCAGCATGACGTTGTTGGGAACGCTGTGCCGTTCTACCATGCCCTCGTCTTCGGTTTCGATGATCGTCGCCACGGGGCCGACGTCGCGCACGGTTCCCTCGTACCCGCCGACTGTGACGCGATCACCCGCTTGGAAGCGTTGCCGGAGGTAGTAACCGCACAAGATGCCAGACATGACGTCGCGACCGCCCAGACCGAAGCTTAGACCCAACGCCAACGCAATCGCTCCGAACGCGATCAAGATAGCGTAGTTCAGTAGTTCAAAAGTGATCTCCAGTTGTTCAAAGGCGGCGATGAACGTCATCAGAGCCAGGATGTAGTAGCAGCCGCTGGCCAGTTGCTGGGCGTAACTGATCCCCAGCCGATCCGCGCTGGTGGCGATCACTCCGCGAAGGAAAGAAGCCAACAGCAGCCCAACCACGACCAGCACGGTGGCCACGAGCACCTTGGGAATGTATGCCACGACTTTCTCGATGGCGCCGGTGATTCCCGGCAGGCCGAAAATGTCGAACGCGGCAACCAGAAAGACGCAAATCAACAGCCAAAACACTATCACGCCGACAATCTGCGGAACGGTTCGCTTGACTCCGGCTTGTTTCAGCGACTCGGCCAACCCGCCGCGTTCGGCGGCTCGCTGCAAGCCCAGTTTCTCGGCAAGCGCGGTGATGCCTTTTGCGACCAGGCGCGCCACGATGTAGCCGACGATCAACACGGCGATGGCTGCCAGAGCTTTCGGGGCCAACTCGATCACTTGGTTCATGGCCGAGCTGAAGCTACCCACCACGGCATCGGTGGACTTCGTAATGGGCTCGGCAATTTGTTGAGCCGTTTTTTCACCCACGTCGGTAACGGTTTTCGTCGTTTCAATCTGCATGATCATCTCCTCGTTTAGGGTACCGGCCGGTCACGCTATAGGAGACCAGTCCGGCAAGTGCCTCGGAAAAACAAACAAACGCATACGGCAAGGCCCGCGAAGCCACGTCGGCCAGGTGCAACGACAGCAAGCGGACGTTCAGTCGCTTGTGCACATCGCGTTGAAGGTCCACCGGCTTCGACGGGACTTCCAACTCGGCAAGTTGTTCCAAAACGTCTTGCGGCATTTCTTACTGTCCATCGGGAGGGCGGATCAGTCTCGGTCTACTTCGACGGCCATTCATTCTCTGTCTCCGCCGAAGTTGTGTTCCGGGAAGCGGCTCTTCAGCTTGTCCCGCGCCCGGCTGATTCTCATCTTGCAGGCGCTTACCGACAGGTTGAATATGTCGGCCAGTTCGTCGTAGCTGTGTCCTTCCGCGTATTTCATGATCAACAACGCCCGGTCTTCGTCGTCCAACGTCTCAAGCATCTGCATCAAATCCAACGCCGTCGCCGTGCCATCGTGTCGATCGCATTGTTCTTGTTTGTACGATTCGATGTCTCGTGCCGCCGACTCGTGACGACGGCGACGTCCGTGGCTGCGCCGCAGCAACAGACACGTGCGGATCGTGATACCGTGGACCCACGTGGCGTACTTGCTGCGGCCGGCAAACTTGTCACGCTGAAGGAACAGCCGCACAAACACCTCTTGAGCCGCGTCGTTGGCGTCTTCGGCGTTGCCCATAAGCCGGTAGCAGACGCGCCAGACGCGGTCCTGATATCGCTCCAGCAGAGCGACAAAGGCCGGTCCGTCGGATCCTTCCCGCGCGGCCTCGGCGGCCAATTGTTCGTCATTGAGTTCGGTCGTGTCCAAGACAATGTCCACATGGGCCACCTTCGCGTTGCGGAATGGTTTTCCTCCGTGCACCAAGTCCGTTGCCGCAGGCGGCCAAAGGGTCACACGATTCTCGAAAGTTCCGGTGATTCGAACCTAAGTCTATGACACACAACGAAATAGCGCGAATCCGGAACATCGTTCCGGTTAGTACAATCCGAATTGCCGCGCGAGGTCAAGGTCGAAATTGCACGACGCGCCGTCTCCTGCAGCCGTTCGTGTGCGGTTTGGCCGATGCGGTGTCGTTTGTCGCTCCGAGACGGAATTTATTCGCCCTGCTTGACCCACCCCGCCTCCGCAGCGATCTTCTGTGTAGTCGTTCACCTACAGGAGACCCTCGAAATGAGAACGATAGCTCATTTGCCGCTCTGTGCCGCGATCGCACTTGGAGTGATTGGGGCGTCCCACGCATCGGAGGAAGCCCAAGGTGACAAGCTTCGAGTGGTGGTCTTCGGCGCGCATTGCGACGATCCGGAAACGGGTGCGGGCGGTTTGATCGCGTTGCTGGCCGACTCGGGCCATGAGGTCATCGTCGGGTATGCGACCTGCTTCCGCGGCGACCGGAAGTTCTTCGGCCAACCGGAGGCCATGGTTCGCCGGCGCGAAGCGACCGCCGCCTGCAAGGTAATGGGTGCCACGCCGAAGTTCTTCGATTACGCACACGAACACTTGACGGCCGACCCGCCAACCGTGCAGGCCATCGCAGCGTGGCTTGATGAAGTCAAACCCGACATCGTCGTTACTCACTGGCCCTTCGACACTCACCCGAACCATCACGCGGTCAGCTCGCTGGTTTGGCAATGCTACGATCGACGAGGCGACTGGAGCCTGTACTGCTTCGAAGTGATGACGGATCAGCAGTCGCTGGGTTTCAAGCCGGATCTGTATCTGGACATCGGCCGTGTGCGGGAGATCAAGAGAGAGGCATCCTACTGCCACAAGAGTCAGAACCCCGATGGCTTCTGGCCCGTTCACGAAGCCATGCACGGCCGTCGCGGCTCGGAGAGTGGAGTTGAGTGTGCGGAGGCGTACTATCTGGTCGAAGCCAAGAAGGGCTGTCCATTGCTACCGGTCGATTTCCTTCCCAAGGTTGACGCGAAACCATGAGGTTTCACGGAGGCTGCATAACAAAACGCGGGAGGTCAAACATGAAAAACGGGATTCAATTTGCTGCCTTGGTTCTCTTGCTCATCGCCAATTCACCGACCCATGCGGCCGAGGAAAACGGAATCCGTTTGGCCGTGTTGGGCAGCATGGAGCGGATCGCTCAGCATCAAGAGGTGTCCGGTCCACAGCAGGCGGAAATCTGTGCCGCCAAGAACGAGTGGGAATCGTTTCAGGTGGTCGTTGCCGCCGGCCCGGAGAACGTCTATGTGACCCAGGCGGAAATCTCTGACCTGGTCGGACCGGGCGGGGCCAAGATCGGACGCGACCACATCCAACTCTATCGCGAGGAATACGTTCGAGTCCGGCGCTCGAGTCCACGTGCGGAACTTGTCCCGGGACTCTATCCGGATCCCCTGGTTCCCTTCGTCAACCCCGCCACAGGCGAGCCGATCGAACCGCGACGTCGAGTGAGCGAGCGGTGGGGAGGCCCTGTGACGGTCCAAGGGCACGACATGTTTGGGCTGCCCTTCGAGGTCTTCCGTGGGCAGAACCAGCCGATCTGGGTCGACGTCTACGTGCCCAAAGACGCACAGGCCGGACGGTACGAAGGCACGTTCCGAGTTGCCGCCCGTGGCGGGATCTCGGCGGTGATCCCCGTCACGCTGACCGTTTGGGACTTCGAGTTGCCCGACGGCCCAACACACAAGAACCACTTCGGCAGCTTTCGCAATATCGCTCGATACTTCGATGTCCAGCGCGATTCCGACGAATTCAAGAACATCGAAATGCGATACTGCCGCGCGATGGCCGAGCATCGGCTGAACCCACCAATCCCGCATCACTTGTTGCCCGAGGTCAACAACGACGGCTCGCTGAAGATCCTGCCCGAGCAGCACGAGGCACTGAAGGAATTCATCGCCGAACTGCACGTGACGGATTTCGAGATTTCCAGGGCGCCTTTCGGCAGGCTCCGTGTGTCGGCCACGGAACCCGATTACAAACACATCGCGCCAGCCGATCGCGAGAAAGCAATGCGATACTATCGAGATTATTATGACTACGTGAAGCAAAACGGCTGGGCGGACCGTGCCTACGTGTACCTGTGGGACGAACCAAATCTTCCGGAAAACTACGAGCAGGTGCTCGTCTTGGGCGAGCTTGTGCACGAGGCGGTCCCGGAGTTGAAATGCCTGGTCGTCGAACAGACTTACCCACACGACCCTTCGTGGCCTGACATCGATCCGGCCCTTGATATCTGGTGTCCTCTGTGGGCCTTCATTGATCGAAAGACCGTCGGTGAGAAGATCGCCGGGGGCGATGAAGTCTGGTCCTATACGGCGCTGGTCCAACGCGCTCCGCGCTATCACCCTGAGTATGAGCGAGTCAAGGGACTCGATCCCCCATACTGGCACATCGACCGGCCGCCGATCGTCTACCGTGTGCCCACTTGGATCAACCGGCAATACGGCATTACCGGGCTGTTGTACTGGACCACGATCACCACCGTGCTGGATGCGTGGAACAACCCCGCGTTCGCCCATCCCGGGCACTTCAACGGCGGCGGCTATTTGTTCTATCCTGGCGTACCTTGCGGCATCGCCGGACCCGTGTCATGCATCCGCCTGAAGAACCTCCGAGACGGCATGGAGGATTACGAATACTTCGTCCTCGCGGAGAAGGCTTCGGACGACGAGGCCGTGCAAACGAGCGTCGACAAGGTCGCACCGGAGTGGTGGTCGTACTCGAAGGATCCCGAACGCTTGCTGGCCGCCCGCCAAGAACTGGCCGAAAAGATCGTACGGGCAAAAGCGAAGTCTGACTGAGACGGCAACACAAACCAGATTGTGTATCGGCTTTCCAACCAGCTAAGGGAGCGAAACCATGAATCACATCTTCCTATTGGCGGTACTGATTGGAGCTGCCCCAACCGAGCAGGCGGACGTGTTAATCAAAGGCGCCATGATCTACGACGGAAGCGGCCAGGACGGTTTCGTGGGCGACATTGCCATCAAGGGCGACGCGATCGTTGCCGTCGGCCAATGGCCGGGGACAGCCAAACAGACGATTGATGCGAAGGGGCTGGTGGCCACACCCGGCCTGATCGACTTGCACACGCATTCCGACTTCACGGCTGGCTCGGGCGACGAGAGCCTGCTTGTCGACGACGCAACTCGCGACAACTACAACTACACTTCGCAAGGATGCACAACCGTCGTCACGGGCAACTGTGGCGCGGGCGTTGTCGACGTGGGAGCGTTCTTCGACAAGCTCGACCGTAACGGAGTAGGTTCAAACGTCATCCATCTTCTGCCGCACGGTGATATCCGAGAGCGCGTATTCGGATCGGTAAACCGCCCGCCGACTGACAAAGAACTGAAGGCCATGAAAGCTTTGATCCAGAAAGGTATGGAGGATGGCGCCTGGGGAATCTCTACCGGACTATGGTATCCGCCCAGTTCGTATGCCAAAACCGACGAGATCATCGAACTGACGAAAGTTGTCGGCAAACGCGGCGGGATTCACGCCAGCCACATCCGCAGCGAAGGCGCTAAGGTGATGGATGCCGTCAAAGAGGTTATCCATATCGCGCAGGAGTCGGATTGCCCGGTGCAGATTTCGCATCTGAAGTGTTCGACGAAGGTCGCATGGGGCAAGATGGGAGATGTCTGCGGATTGATTGAAGCGGCGCGTGCCAAAGGCATCCCTGTGACCGCGGACCAGTATCCCTACACGGCGTCCCAGACCGGGCTCGAATCATACACCACGCCCGCATGGGCTCGCGAAGGCGGCTACCGAAAGCTTGTCGAACGCTTGGACGACCCGGGGCAAGGCAAGAAGATCCGCAAAGCGATTGCGGACACCTTCGAGCGATACGGCGGCCCGGACCGGTTCCAGGTCGCTATCTGCAAGCACACGCCGGAGTATAACGGCAAGAACCTGGCCGAAATCGCCAAGGCTGCGGGCAAGGATCCGGTCGATTTGGTCGTCGAGATCATCAAGGGAGGCAAGGACACGGCGCGGATGATCGCGTTTTCGATGCAGGAAGATGACTTGCTGCTGGCCATGAAAAAGCCCTTCGTGGCAACGGCCAGCGACGGAGCTGCGGCAGTGCCCTCGGCCGGGCGACCGCACCCGCGATATTTTGGAACGTTTCCACGGAAGATCGGTTACTTCGCCATCCAACGACAAGTCATCCCGCTGGCATTCGCCATTCGCTCGGCAAGTGGACTGCCGGCCGACGTTCTGGGGTTGAGCGACCGTGGTTACATCAGAAAGGACTGTAAAGCGGACCTGCTGATCTTCGACCCGGAAACGTTTCGCGACAAGGCAACGTTCAAGGATTCAAACCAGTATTCGACCGGTGCAAAATGGGTCTTCGTTAACGGAGTGGCGGTCATCGCCGACGGCAAGAAGACTGGCAAATTGCCCGGCAAAGCGTTGCGACTGAATCGCGATGCGGGAAGATAGGGAACCCACGATCACAGTCAAGCAACCAGGTAGGGTGGGCCAAGTCTTCGCGGGCCCACCGCTCGTACCGAAAACTCAGACCCCGGTGGGCCCGCGAAGACTTGGCCCACCCTACAAGGACTTTTTCCGAAACTACGCGGACGACCGCAAACGGTATGGGGAGTGAATCATGACGAAAACCACGAAGTCGGGTTTACCTTTGTTGATAGCCTTCATTGTCGCCGGAGCGGCCGCTGCGCAGACAGGAGAGGATTGGCCGCAGTTCAAATTTGACGCTCGCCATTCTGGCAACGTGCCGGATCGAAGTGTTGCCACGCCTCTAGGGCTTGTTGGGACGGTTCCCTTAACAGATGCCGCGTTCACCTCGCCCGCCGTGGCGGACGGACGCGTATACGTGGTGGATGGTTCTGGAGTGGCCTTCTGCGTCGACGCCGCGACACTGCAGGTTCTGTGGAAGTGCGAGACGCGCGGTGGCCCGGCCAACTGCAATAATGTGAGCTCGCCGGCTGTCGCGGGCGAATTCCTGCACTTCGGCACGATGGCCGGCTCGTATTACGTGCTGGATCGGTCGAGTGGAAACGTGGTCAAAGAGATCCGTTGCGGCGAGCCGATCTTCAGCACGCCGGTCGTCGGCGAAGAGAGGGTCTACTTCGCCACACTCGGTTCGCGCGTCTACGCCCTCGAACCCGATGGGACCGTGTGTTGGGTCTGGGATTTCCTGAAAGATGAAATGGACTTCGCAGGCGATCGCTGGAGCGGTGAAGCGTGGCTCAAACACAACGATGGCAAGGTAGCGCAAAGCGATCTGTTCATGTGTGCATGGGACATGGCCGCATACGGCAAGACACTGGTTGTCCCTGCGGGCGTGCCGGTCGTTTGGCTGGAGGACATGGCCAGAAAGGCCGAAACTCGCGCCGTGCACGTCCCGCGTACGGTGAACTTTGCCTTGAGCGTCGGCGAGGACGGGACGGCATACCGGCAATGGCATGTGCTGGACAATCGCGGTGGGGTCGAGTTGCTTCGGCTGCGCGACGGTAAGGTGGCAACGGGGGGCCAGGTTCCCGGGACCGAGACCAGCGCAACGGGAACAGGGCTGGTCAGTTTCAGTTCGGTCAGTTTGCGAGGTGACGACGTGTTCCGTACCCGGCCACAAACGGGCCTGGGCCTCTGCCGGCATTCGCCCGATCGGAAACAGCCACACGTTCTGTCCGACGCCGCCTCGATAGCACCGCCTGTGCTGCTTCGCGACACCGCTGTGTACGGCGATCTGAACGGACGCCTTCATGTCGTGCCTCTGTCAGAAGGCAAGGAGCCATGGTCCTTCAATACGGCCTTCGGCAGGGCAATCTCGGCGCCCGTTGCCGTTTGCGACGGACGAATCTACTTCGGATGCGAGGATGGACACCTGTATGTCCTGGGGCCAGAGGGCGACACCCCGCTGCCGTCGAACGAGTTGGAGCTATGGAAGACCCGCAGCCCGCTGGCCGGCAAGCTGGCAGACCCGAAGCACGACCGATTCACCAGTTACGGCAACTTCGCGAATACGAATGTCGATCACCAGGGGTTGAAACCCCCTTTCAAGTTCAAATGGGTACGCCGTTTTGCAGGCACAACCAAACACTTCTCCACTTTCGGCGGCGGAAGGATGTACACACATACGGCCGAAGGGCAAATCTTCGCGGTCGAACAGGAAACGGGCCGTCTGTTGTGGAGGCAGTATTATCCCGGTGTACACGTCTCGTACACGTCTCCCCTTTACTACAAAGGGCGGCTGCTGGTCCCACAGGCCGGTCTGGAGAAATGTCGCCTGCGATGTCTCGACGCAGCCACGGGAAAGCTCATTTGGGAGGCGCCGTTTGCCGGATCGCCGAGTTGGAACCGGCAGCAGCCGCCCGTCGTGCACGGGAACCTTGCCATCTATATGTTCGGCACGGGAAGGTACGGCGACGACGCGAGGGAGAAGGTGAATTGGCTGTTCGGACACCATTCGATCCGCAGCTTTCCCGAAAGCCACAAGCCGTTGGTGCGGGCGTTTGACCTGGACACCGGCAAAGTGGTTTGGGAGCGGGATTTCGCCAAATATGGCTCGGGGGGCGACGACGCCGGTTTGTGTCTCGTAGACGGGACTCTGTATTACACGTGCTTCTTCGGCGGTACGCCGGAAAGGCGAGGGCTGCCAACGCCCAATGGCGTGACAGCAGCCTTGGATCCAGCGACCGGTCGCGTGAATTGGTCTACCACGGACTACTCGACTCAAGGCGGGTGTACCATATCCGGCAGAGACGGACGTCTGTATCTGGGCGGCTACCGTCCCGGCGCGGGCGCTCGCGGCCGGCGCGTGTGGTGTCTTGACGCCAAAGACGGCTCGTTGATCTGGGAGTCCGATCCGCTGTATCTGGCGGTCAAGGTGGTCACCGTGGGACCAAGGTTCGTCTTTGTCCACGGTCAGCGCAAAGAGGGATATCTGCTGGACAAGGAAACGGGCAAGACCGTCAACGTCGTGGCCCGGGGCTACAAGTGTACGGGTTTCTCGCTCTCGGAGCCTTATCTGCTAGGTTCCAATCTGGACGTGATCGACGTATCGGACATGAATAACGAGCGACTGATATCATCAGGTCCCCGCGTCGACCCCAGCGAGTGCGTTGGCGCGATCATATCGAACGGCCGCATGTATTACACCGGCCAAGGGAGCGGACTTCAGGTATCGCAAGTCTATGGAGCAGAGGCCCAGGCCTTCGTCGCGCCGTGGGAACGTTGATTTGAAGAACAGGGTTTGTTGACGGCATTTGTGAGCAATGACGAGACTCTATGAGGACATGACACATGAGACTGTTTTGTTGGATTCTTGGCGCCCTGGGCGTTTTGTCGGTCGCGACTGGATCGCTGCACGCTCAGGCGAATGGGCCGATTCGGCAAAGCCCGCCGCCGGCAATTGCCGTCTGGGATACGCTCAACGCGGCGGATCGACTGACGCCAGCGGATTTGGCGAGCAAGGACGGTTGGACGAAAATCCCGCGCAACCAGAAGGTGCCGTCGTTCCAAGGGGACGCGATTCTCAGCAACGGACGCGTGTTCGCCGTGCTTCGGAAGCGAGACGCTGCGATCGACTTCTACTCCGTCGAACCGGCAGCGATGGTCCCGCGCGTGCAACTCGCATTGCTCGCGCCGGGCGGCGAACCAGCCTATCGCCTCGAAGGCGTGAGCCTCACTGAGAATACGAGGAGCGCGGCGCGTCGTGAGGCAT
>JACKQG010002860.1_pt1 | contig 21916 bp, 19 predicted proteins | sample 8237621 | NCBI WGS metagenome assembly JACKQG01 (sample SAMN15677084, study PRJNA649215) | marine metagenome | biome: marine; feature: Black Sea; material: saline water; isolation source: suspended particulate matter (SPM) from the Black Sea western gyre | collected 2013-06-09/2013-06-10 | depth... | reverse complement strand
TGCGATTATTTTCTTGTCTAATTCGATGTTAATGCAGGAATATAGTAAAGCAAGGTTCATGCCAGCAGTGTCTATGGGTAGCATCATTATAGCCCCGGAGGCTATTGTATTTTTAATTAGCTGATATTTATTAAGAAGTTATATGAGAAGATGGTTGACAACTTGTATATTGAATCAACCTTCCTGTCAACACTTTAGAAAAGTTTTTCACCGATAGGCAAAATTTGCATTACTAATGGGCAATAAAATATTTCAGAAATAAAAAGGGCTCACAATATTTCGTGAGCCCCCGATATTATTTTGGTAGCGGGGGCTGGATTTGAACCAACGACCTTCGGGTTATGAGCCCGACGAGCTACCAGACTGCTCCACCCCGCAATAATAAATTGTAAATTGGTTGCTAACAGCAAAATGGATATCTAATTGAGACGCGGGAATTAGTCAAGCTGTTTTTTAACCCGGATATTTCACGAAAATTTTTCAGCTTAGGATCATGAAATATTCGGGTTAACCTGAAATATTCGGGTTAGGTACCCGTTAAAGCGGCGATTGAACGGGTTAGCTGTTCAGCCTCGGTTTTGGAAGCGTCGTTTTTGCCGGCAAACCGTACAAGAATCCGTTTGGTCCGGCTGGCGTGTCCGGAGAGGATTTCTAAGGATGACTTCGGCAGATTCAGGCATTTTGCCAGGTATTCGATACACATCTTGTTGGCGGCACCGTCCACCGGCGGTGCTTTTAGTTTGATTTTGAGCGCATCGCCGTGAAGGCCTGCGATCATGTTTTTCGAAGAGCGGGGCTGCACAAAGACCTTGAAGATAATTCCGCGGGCATTTTCCTTAATTTCCAGCATGATAATTTTCTTTGCGTTCTCAGCGTCTTTGCGGTGAATAAGGAAAAATGATTCAACCAGCCGTATTGCTGCCTTTGATCGTATTGATAATGCGGGTTGATGAGATATCTGCGGTAATCGGTATCAGGGCGACCCGCCCGCCCAACTGCTCCACGAGCTTACCCCCAATAACTTCTTCGGAGGCATAATTGCTGCCCTTTGTCAGCACATCCGGACGGATGATATGAATCAACTTTTCCAGCTCTTGGGAAGAAAACTCAATAACATAGTCGACCGTATCCAGGGCGCTGATCATGCGGACACGTTCTTTGGCGCTGATTACAGGTCTGCCCGGCCCTTTGAGGGCTTTGACCGAATCGTCGTCATCGATGGCAACAATCAGCACATCTCCGAACTGTTTTGAGGCTGAAAAAAGTAAAATGTGGCCGGTATGCAGCAAATCAAAGCAGCCGTTCGTCAATACAATCCGTTGGCCCTTTTTTTTGAGTTCCTGAATAAGCACCGGAAGATCGGACAGCAGCTTGTGCTTAATGGCGGTGCTGTCTCGGCCCGGCTGCAAAGCAGCGGCAAGCTCCTGCCTTGAAACCGTGGCTGTGCCGACCTTGCCCACCACGATTCCGGCGGCAGTATTGGCAAGGGCCATCGCGTCTTCAAACGATTCTCCAGCGGCGATTCCCAGACCAAGCACGGCCAGGACGCTGTCACCGGCGCCGGAGACGTCATATACCTGCCGGGCCTGGGCATGGACTTTGGATGGAGCTTTGTTCGGTTGGAAAAGGACCATGCCGTCTTTACCGCATGTTATCAACAACTTATCTATGGCAACGGTCCGGAGAATTTTATTTGCGGCTTCAGCAAGAGTGGATTCATCGACAATTTGGATGCCTGCGGCCAGGGCCAGCTCTTTTTTGTTGGGGGTCAGCAAAGATACTCCGGAATATTTGGAAAAGTCGAGTCCTTTGGGGTCGGCAATGGTCATCTTGTTGTGCTTGCGAGCGGCTGCGACCAACCGTGACAGCAAGGTGTTCGTAATCACTCCTTTGCCGTAATCGGAGATCAATACCACGTCAACAGCGGGGATTTTGTTTTCAATAAAAGCTGCAAGCTTGGCGACGGTCGTCTCAGATATCGGTTTGCGTTTTTCCCTGTCAATTCTTAAGACTTGCTGATTGGCCGCGATAATCCTTGTTTTCATCGTGGTGGGACGGTCGGATTCCTGGATAATACCGGAAGTGTCGACGTTAAGCTCTTTGAACATGTTAAGCAGAAGTTGTCCGTTTCTGCCGGTGCCGATAACCCCTGCCACGGATACCTTGGCGCCTAAGGTCGCAATGTTGTTGACAACATTGCCGGATCCCCCCAGGGTATAATCTTCGGTATTGACGGAAACGATCTGAACCGGAGCTTCAGGAGATATGCGATCTACGTCTCCCCACAGGTATTCATCGATCATCAAATCGCCTACAACCAGGATGCGGCATCTGTCGAATTTTGAAAAATCTATATGCATTTAAAATTATAGATATCGTTGATTGGTTGATTGGTTAAATAGTTAAGTGGTTAAATGATTAATTTGACAATGCCTGAATCAGTGTTTGGATAAAGGTTATTAATCTATACCCCTTCTTTGTGCCTTTGTGCCTTTGTGGCTGAAATATTACTAACAGAAGATCGGCCCGTGCGGTTAAAAACCGCCGTTAAAAAATCAGGTGGGCGCACCACCCGGCCGTTGCGGTCCAAACAGGCATGTTTGGTGTATCCTTTGGCAAAGGTCGTTTTTTCATCCTCGCTATAAATATGATAGTCAAACTTCATGCCGGCTTTAACGCGTGCATCGAGCGTCGTTTCTATGATCAATACGTCATCGTATTTAGAGGGAAAAAGATACTTGCAGTGGACCTCGGCCAACGGCAGAAAAAATCCGTTGGCTTCGATTTTTTTGTAACTGAGTCCCAAATGCCTGAAGAGCTCTGAGCGACCGATTTCAAACCAGCGAAAGTAGTTGGCATGCTGAACAAAGCCCATTTTATCGGTATCGCTGTATCGCACCCGGTGCGTTGTTTTATGGGAAAGCATATTTGAAGCGTTCAATTTAGGTAATGTTGTTTCCAAGAATATTTTCAAATATGATCTTTAGTTCATCATAGCTGTATGAAACCGGAAATTCGGGAAATTCATTTTTGACATTTTCCGGCGGATTATAGAGCAGGCCGGTGTCGGCTTCTTTGAGCATGGTGATGTCGTTATAGGAATCGCCCACGGCAATCACCTTGTAGTAAAGGTTTTTTAAGGAAATAACCGCATGACGTTTACTGTCTTTCTGGCGTAAATTGTATCCGATAATCGAACCGTCGGGGGCTATGGACAAGGTATGGCAAAAAAGTGTCGGCCAGCCGAGCTTTTTCATCAAGGGACGCGCAAATTGAACAAATGTGTCCGAAACGACAATCACCTGAGTGCATGATCGCAGCCATTCAAGGAATTCCACGGCCCCGTCCAGAGGGTTCATGGTAGCGATAACCGCTTGAATATCCTTCAGTTTAAGTCCGTTTTCAGCCAGAATGGCAAGACGCTTGCGCATTAATACATCATAATCGGATATATCGCGCGTTGTCAGCCTGAGTTCCTTGATACCCGTTTTTTCAGCCACATTTATCCAAATCTCAGGGAGAAAGATGCCTTCCAAGTCTGTACAAACAATTTGCATACAACCTCACATCAAAAGAGTTAATATATCTGCCTTTAAATTTGAATTCCCCGCTGTTTGTAGCGCGGGATGAATTCAATTTAGCCTTTCGCCAATTAGAGCGGCGTAGCCGCGTTTCATAAAATCGTAACACGATTTTATTCCTCTAAGCTTTCATCTTCAATCCGGACTATAACAGGTCTGTCCCCAACGACGTCAAGCTCGGAAATCTCCGACAGGGCCTTTTTGACGGCCGCTTCTTTGGCAAGATGGGTCAGCATGACGATGGGCACCTTACCTTTTATTTGGCGTCCTTTCTGGTGAACCGACTGAATGCTGATATCGTTGTCTCCCAGAATGCCCGATATCTTTGACAGAACGCCGGGACGGTCCAGAGCGGCGAAACGGAAATAATAATGCGTAAAGATTTCATCGACCGGCATAACAGGAATTTTTCGAATGGTATTCATCTGGTAAGAAAGCAGCGGGACCCTGATGCTGGTGCCTGTTATCAGGTTGCGGGCAATATCGACCGTATCGGCTACTACCGCGCTGGCGGTGGGCATCATGCCGGCGCCATATCCGAAGAGCGTCAGGTCGCCCACAGCATCCCCGGTGATGGTGATGGCATTCAAGGGGCCGTTGACACCGGCAAGGGGATTGTCAAAAGGGATCATGGTGGGGTGGACCCTTGCTTCGATGGTGCTGCCCATATTCTTGCTGATGGCCAAAAGCTTGATCCGGTATCCGAATTCTCCGGCAAACACAATGTCTCGCGGTGTAATCTTAGAGATACCTTCGATATAGATATCGTTGAAATTAATTTCCATGCCGTAGGCCAGCGATGTTAATATGGCAAGCTTATGGGCGGTATCGATTCCTTCCACATCAAGGGTCGGATCCGCTTCGGCATATCCTTCTTTTTGGGCTTCGGAGAGGACCTCTTCAAAGGTGCTGCCTTCATCGGTACTTTTGGACAATATATAATTACAGGTTCCGTTTAAAATGCCGGCTATCGATTTTACGTGATTGCCGACCAAGGATTCCCGCAGCGATTTGATGATCGGCATGCAGCCGCCGACGCTGGCCTCAAAGGCAAGATCCACGCCCTTTTCGGCCGCAGCTTTGAAGATGAGGTTGCCCTGGTTGGCCAATAGCGCCTTGTTGGCGGTAACGACCGGTTTGCCGTTGTCAATGGCTTTTAAAATAAGGTCCTTGGCAATGTCTTGCCCCCCGATCATTTCAAGAATGATGTCAATGTCGGGATCATCAACGATGCGATACGGGTCGGCGATCAGAACGCCGTCGGCAAATTGTACGCCCCGGTCCCGTTTTAAGTCAATATCGGCAACGCGTTGCAAATTAAGGGCGGCACCCAGCCGGGAACGAATAAGGTCTTTGTTCTCGATCAGAATTTTGGCAACGCCGGTACCGACGGTGCCGCAACCGAGCAAACCCACTTTAATCTCTTTCATACCTGAAGCTCCTGTGGGTAGTCCTTGTGCCGAGACCCTTGAACAAAATTGAACATTTTTCAAAGGTTTCGTTTCCACCTGAATATTTCACGAAACCGTGCTTCGCGCCGGGGAGCGAACCGGTCTGTTTGGTTTTACAATATTTTTTTGATTCCCCTGACAGCCTGATTGATGCGCATATTGTTTTCTATCAAAGCAAACCGGACGAAATCGTCACCATATTCACCAAATCCAAGACCGGGTGCAACCGCGACCCAGGCTTCGTTGATGAGCAGTTTGGAAAATTCCACCGATCCCATCTTAAGGTATTTATCAGGAATTTTTGCCCATACGAACATGGTTCCTTTTGGGCTTTCAATCTCCCAGCCTACCCGGTTGAGGCCGTTTATGAGAGCATCTCTGCGTGACTTGTATGTTTCGCAGATCTCCTTGACACAGTCTTGGGGGCCGTTGAGGGCGATAATCGATGCAATTTGGATCGGCTGGAAGATACCATAGTCCAGGTAGCTTTTTATGCGACGGAGAGCCGCTACAATTTCAGGATTCCCCACACAGAATCCGACCCGCCAGCCGGGCATGTTGTAACTTTTGGAAAGCGAAAAAAATTCAACCCCCACTTCCTTGGCACCTTTTACCTGAAGAAAACTGGGGGGGGTATAACCGTCGAAGGTGAGATCTGCATAGGCAAAGTCGTGAACGATCATGATGTCATGATCGTTGGCGTAATCAACGATTTTTTCAAAAAAATCAATATTAACAACCTCCGTGGTGGGGTTATGGGGATAGCTGATGATTAAGACCTTAGGTCTTGGCCAGGTCTGTCTGGTAGCATTGATGAGATTTTCGAAAAAATCGTGACCCGGACCCACCGGTATTCCCCTGACGTCACCACCGGCAATAATCGCCGAATACGGATGGATCGGGTAGGTCGGATTCGGGGTAAGGACGACGTCTCCGGGCCGGATGGTCACCAGGATCAGGTGAGATATCCCTTCCTTGGCACCGATGGTTACGATGGTTTCGGTTTCCGGATCAATATCCACATCATACCTGCGTTTGTACCAGTCCGCGATGGCCATTCTCAGTTTGGTAATCCCCATGGAAGCTGAATAGCGGTGATTCTGGGGTTTTTGGGCTGCTTCGATGAGCTTGTCGACGATGTGCTGGGGCGTACCAAGATCGGGATTCCCCATGCCAAGATCAATAATGTCCACTCCGGCTCGTCTGGCGTTCATTTTTATTTCATTAACAGACGCAAAAACATAGGGTGGGAGTCGATCAAGCCTGGCAAAAGTTCTCATAATACCACCTCATAACATAAATTGTTTAATTTTTACAAAACCATTATTCTGCTATAATCCCGAATAAGTTTAAAATGTATTTGGCTTTTCCACTATTTACAACACAAGGGTTTTGATGTCAAAAATTTATTTTGACTTTTAAAGCAATTAAGATTAGTTTTTTCGAAAAATTTTCACCCGAGGTTCTTGACAGGAGATGACAATGACAAACTCTCTCACATACGCCGATGCCGGTGTGGACATCGATAAAGCCAACCGGCTGGTTGAAACCATCAAAAAAATCGCCCAGCAAACCCGCAGATCCGGTGTTATGGGTGAGATCGGCGGGTTCGGTGGCCTCTTTTCGCTCAATATCGGAAAATTCGAAAGTCCGGTGCTCGTCAGTTCAACCGACGGTGTCGGGACCAAGCTTAAGATCGCTTTCATGATGGACAAGCACGATACCGTAGGCATTGATCTTGTTGCCATGTGTGCCAATGACGTTGTCGTTCAGGGGGCCGAACCCCTTTTTTTTCTCGATTACATTTCAATGGGGAAGCTGAACACAAAGATCGCCACCGAGATCATTACAGGGATCGGGGAAGGGTGCCGGCAGGCCAAGTGTGCGCTGATCGGCGGAGAAACCGCTGAAATGCCGGACTTTTACAAAGAAAATGAGTATGACCTGGCCGGCTTTGTAGTCGGCATCGTTGAAAACAGTAAAATTATTGACGGGTCGGAGATTCGTGTCGGCAATCAACTGATCGGAATTGCATCAAGCGGGCTTCACAGCAACGGGTATTCTCTGGTACGCAAGGTTTGCTTTGAGATTCTTAAGCTTGACATCGATGCTTATATACCGGAACTTGGCAGAACAATCGGTGAGGAACTGCTGACACCCACAAAAATATATTCTCAGACGGTTCGCAGTATCATCAAGGACCTGCCTGTTTACGGACTCGCCCATATTACCGGCGGCGGCATTGTGGATAACATTTTGCGCGTCATCCCCGACAGCTGCAATATTCTGCTGCAAAAGCAAAGCTGGGATGTGCCGCCTGTATTTGATTATCTTCAGCAGGCCGGGAAAATATCCGACCAGGAAATGTTGCGTACCTTTAACAACGGGATCGGCATGATAGCGGTTGTCCCCGAAGATGGGGCCCAGGAAATTTTGGAACGTCTTACCGCGATGAAAGAAAAAGCCTATGTCATCGGTGAAATTTCAGAGCGTAAAGAGATGGGCGAAAGAATTCAATGGGTTTGACATCAAAAAGCGATGATAATCCTCGGTATTGAAACATCCTGCGATGACACTGCTGCCGCTGTGGTCGCTGATGGCAAGTTGGTATTGTCTTCGGTAGTATCATCCCAGATTGCCATCCATCAGCCCTATGGCGGTGTTGTGCCCGAACTTGCCAGCCGCAAGCATATCGAAGCGATTGTTCCGGTGGTCAATGAGGCCGTCAGCGCATCCGGACTTGACGCCGATCAACTCAACGCCGTGGCCGTGACCAGCGGTCCCGGGCTGGTGGGAGCACTGCTTGTCGGTTTCTGCTTTGCCAAGGCGTATGCGTATATGCGGGGTCTGCCATGGGTTGGTGTCAATCATCTCGAGGGCCACATCAATTCCGTGTTTCTGGGAGCTGACCCGCCGCCGTTTCCGTTTGTGGCACTCCTGGTGTCCGGCGGACATACCAGCATCTATCATGTTACTTCCCACACAACCATGGAACTGTTGGGCCAGACCCGGGATGATGCTGCCGGCGAGGCTTTTGATAAGGTAGCCAAGATGCTCGATCTCGGTTACCCGGGCGGGATGGTAATTGACCGCCTAGCCAAACAGGGAGATCCCGGCAGGATCGTTTTTACAAGACCTTTTCTGGAAAAATCGGTCTATGACTTCAGCTTCAGCGGCCTGAAAACAGCGGTAAAACGCTATATTCAGGTCCACAGAGATGACTGCGCCGGCCGGATTCCGGATATCGTGGCCGGATTCCAGGAAGCGGTGGTAGATGTCCTGTCATATAAACTGATTCATGCTGCCGTGACCAAGGACTGCAACCATATCGCCCTGGTGGGCGGGGTGGCGGCCAACAGTCGCCTCAGGGAAAAGGTCAGGCATGCTGCCGGTCTTGAAGGTATGACGGTTCACATACCTTCAATCGAGCTGTGCAGTGATAATGCCGCCATGATCGCTGCCATGGGGTATCATTATTTGACAGCCGGCAGGGTGTCGGGCCTTGGAGATGATGTCTTCTCAAGGGCGAAAACGGGATAGAGTTCGATTTGCGATTTGCGATTTTAGATTTCGGATTTAAAAACCCGCAATGCGCAACCCGCAACCAGTTTCCATTCACGATTAACGATTTAACCCTTCGACCAATCAACCAGATACTTACTCTTGAGTTTCAGTATCCGTTCTGCCGATTTTTTTGCTTTTGCTTTCATCGATTGAGAAGCGGCCAGGGCATTACGTATTTCCTCAAATGCTTGTTCGATATCCAGCCGGCTGTGGCAGATCAGGGCGATATCGATGTCTGCAGACAAGATCCGGGGAATAACCGTCTTGATGTCATAATGATTTTTAATCGCTGCCATGTCCAGATCGTCGGTTAAGACGACGCCGTTATACCCAATTCGTTCTCGCAGAAGATTTTTAGCGATGGTGACCGACAGGCTCGCCGGCCATTCGGGATCCAGTTTTTGATATAAAATGTGTGACAGCATAATTGCGGATACGTCATGTTGAATGGCGGTTTCAAATGGAATCAGATCCGAAGTCAGGAGCGTGTCGAGGTCGGTATCGAGATGCGGCAACGCCAGATGTGAATCGAGGGTGGTCCGCCCGATCCCGGGAAAGTGTTTGGCGACCGCCATGATTCCGCTTTGCTGCAGATGCTCGATCACGGCTGCGCCCAGGTTGGATACCCACATCGGATCATGTCCGAAGGCCCTTGCTGACATGATGCTCATGGGGCCGTTAAAGGCAATATCCAGAACCGGTGCCAGGTTCATGTTGATGCCGACTTCGGTAAGTTCTGCGGCGGTGGTCCGGGCAAAGTCTTCGGCATCTTTGAGCCCTTTCATCTTCGGGTTTCCCGGAAACTGAGTAAACGGTTCCTTGAGCCTGGCCACCTGACCGCCTTCCTGGTCGATGGCGATAAACAGGGGCGGCTGTCCGCAGGACGCTGCAAACTCCTGAATCGACATACCCAGCTGTCTAATTTGCCGGGGATTGATGATATTCATGGCAAACAGAATAATACCGCCGACTTTTATTTCACCGATAAAAGACTCTAGTTCCCGGTTGAGTCGGGTCCCTTCAAAGCCGACCATGAGGCGCTGCCCGGCCAATTGCTCATCTGAAAATGAGGTGATATCCATTTGATTAAATCCTTATGCGGGTTGGGATTTGCGGGCCAATACCAGGCAGACCCAGTCTTTTTCATGTGCTTCCCAGACGCATGCAAAGTGGTTCTGGGAATACACCTTTATAAGGTCGGGTACTTCGCCTGTTTTGATGCCGGAAACGATAAAAACACCTTCAAACCGGGTTATTTTTGCGATGTGTGCTGACAGTCGCTTAACGGTCGGATATCGCAGGTTTGCCGTAATGAGTGCAAATGTTTGATCGATGGTTTCTACATCCCAATTACGAACTTTGATTCGATGTTCAAGGTTGTTTAGTTGAACGTTCTTTTTGGCTTCCGCTATTGCGCAGGGATCAATATCGACACCTAGCACCCGGGTTGCTCCCAACGAGGCGGCAACAATCGCCAGAACACCTGACCCGGTACCAATGTCCAGGGCCGGCCGGTTCTTTTTGTCATGGAAGAATCCGTTGCGGGAAAACGCCTGTTCGATCCCCCGTACCGCCAGTCTTGTGGTTGGATGTTCACCGCTACCGAACGACGCCCCCGGCTGAATGTCGATGACAACGTCGTTCGATCCCGGTCCGTATTGAATGCCCGGCGGTTTGAGTACAACCCGATCGGAAATTCGGGTCGGTTTATTAAAGGATATCTCTAGAAACGAACAGCCATAATGATAGGAGTAGGTGAGTTCCTGTTCATCCACCAGCTTCCTTATCGCTGTTTTTATTGCTGCTCTCCGGGCTCCCAATTTTTGCGCCAGTCTCTTTTCCAATTCAGGCGGAGTCAGCTTTTCCCTGGATTCGGATACTTCTTCTATCGCGGCTTCCCGAATCAAGGCCATAGGTGTTACAATTTCTTCAGATTCGATCATTAAATTCTTTTCCAGTTCTGAGCGGCGCAGCCGCGATATATAAAATTGTGGAACAATTTTATTTGCGCAATTGATACTTGCTTACCGCCAGGTTATGGTCTTTGATATTTGTTGAAAACTGGTGTGTATAGTCTCTTTTGGAAACAAAATATAGGAATTGGGTATCCGCCGGGTAGAGGGCGGCCTCAATGGCATCGATGCCGGCGCTAGCAATTGGACCGGGGGGAAGCCCGTATATCGTATAGGTGTTATACGACGTCGGCGTGGTTAAATGCTTGCGGGTAATATTCCCGTCATAATCCGCTAGGCCGTAAATAACCGTAGGGTCGCTTTCAAGGCGCATATGGCGTTTGAGACGATTATGGAAAACCGATGAAATGATGGGTCGTTCAAAGGCAACACCGGTTTCCTTTTCGATCAAAGACGCAAGGGTTACGACCTGGTGAACAGAGAGCATAAGGGTTTTGGCCCGGTTCCTCCATTCAGGCTTAAACGCGGTCCAGAATCTTTTGACCATTGTGGAGATGATCGTTTCCGGTCCGGCGTCTTTTGGGAAGTAATAGGTATCCGGAAAAAGATAGCCCTCGAAGGTCTCGGCATCGATTCCCATTTTATGCACCAGCGCGGTGTCGGTTGCAACTTTTAGAAAATCGGCTTCGGGTGCAAAGCCTGAGCTGGCAACAAGAGCAGCAATCTGCCTGAGATTATAGCCTTCGGGTATGGTGAATTTGTAAAGGAGAACCTTTCCGCTGACCAGTATCCCCAGAATTTCGCTGGGTGGCATGGCGGAAGAAAGGGCGTATTCGCCGGCTTTTATGCTTTTATCATGCCGTTTAATGCGGGCCAGCCACCTGAATTTCGCTGGGTATTTGATAATACCGGCATGATACAGCCGTTCGGAAAAGGCTTTAAATCCCTGACCCGGGCGTACGATCACAACTTTTTCCACTGCTTCCATATCGGCAGGCTGGCCGGCATAGATTATAAGATCCAAATAAAGACAGCAAGCAACACAGATACCTAAAAACAGTGTGACGGCAATCATGGAGCCGAATTTCTTCAAGTTCGAACAAACTCCTTATATTATCTGCTTCCAAAGGTTATATCAAAGCCCGGCCCTCTGGATCAGGATTCTTTACATAAATAAACCATATTGTCGACAGATGCAAGTTCCCTGGCAACTTGCGGACAGGTCTTGATTTTCCGGCCGACATGTATATCATTGACTTTACCTAAACTGAGCGTTTCAAATTTTAAAAGGGGATCAAATTTCTTTTATTTTTAATGAACGATATTGATTTATATTTTTAAAATTTGAAACCCTTTGGGCTTCGCTTTCAGCTTCAGACTTCGCTCTTCGAGCTACGCCGGACAAGACGACCCAACAAGTCGGGATTGCCGATCTTACCGCATCTACTGCGTCAGATGCCGTCCCGCATAGTGCACTATAGCGGAACGACATCTTCCTTGTAGCTGCGGCAACCTCGACAATCGCTCAACTTAGGTTTTGGTTGAATGGTTGATTGGTTGAATACGGATCACTGATTACCAATCTAAAATCTTAAATTGTCAATAATCAATCGGAAATGGCAGCATGGATACTATGAACCAAAAATACAAGACAGACGAAACCTATCACGGGTTCGAACAGGGCCCCATACGACCGCCCAGCGAGGCCTACAGCCTTCTCATAAGGGTGACCCGAAACTGCCCTTGGAACCGTTGTACGTTTTGTCCTGTTTACAAGGGCACCCGATTCTCCATCCGTCCGGTTGAACATGTCAAAAGGGATATCGATGCCGTTCACAAATACGTAACGATCATCCGGCAAATGAGCGACCAATCCGGCCATGTTCGTCCGGTTGAAATCCGCAATGCCGCCGGAAGGATTGAATCCTGGGAGTCTCAGGCGTTTCAGGCGGCATTGAACTGGTTTTCCGGCGGGATGCGTTCGGTATTTATTCAGGACGCCAACAGCCTCATCATAAAACCATCCGATCTTGAGGAAATTCTGGTTCACCTTGGTAATCGCTTTCCATGGGTGGAACGGATCACATCGTATGCGCGGTCACATACGATTGCCCGGATAAAGACCGATGACCTGAAGGCACTCAGGAAAGCCGGGTTAAACCGAATACACATCGGTCTTGAATCCGGTTCCGACCTGGTGCTTAAAATGGCCCGAAAGGGTGTTACCAAGGCAACTCATATCAAGGCAGGCCTCAAAGTCAAAACAGCCGGCATCCAACTGTCGGAATACGTCATGCCCGGACTGGGGGGCAGGGAATATTCCGATATCCATGCCACCGAGACCGCCGATGCCTTAAACCGCATTAATCCGGATTTCATCAGGCTGAGGACCCTGGCCATTCCCAACGGTATCGAACTTTTTGACGACTGGCAAACGGGCCGGTTTGAAAAATGCACGGATGTGATGATGGCCAGGGAGATTTTACTGATGATCGAACATTTAGACGGCATCACCAGCGTTCTAAAGAGTGATCACATCCTGAATCTGTTTGAGAATCTTGAAGGTGCTTTTCCAGGGGACAAAACGCGGATGATGGCGATCATTCGCGCCTTTCTGGCGATGGAGCCCCAGTGGCGGTGTGTGTATCAGGTAGGGCGGCGGCTCGGGCTTTTCGCTAAACTCAGCGATATGGAAAGTCCCCGCCGGCTGGCCAAGGCCGAGAAATTCTGCCGGCAGCTTGGAATAACGCCGGATAACGTTGATGACGTTATTGATGAGCTGATGAAGCGATTCATCTGAAGCTATCAGGGTATCTGTCTCCTTGACATTTTTAAAGCCAATATGCAATGTACACTTATGGTTATCCTGTCATCCCGTTATCCCGTTAGCCGGTTAATTCGGTTAAACAACTGTTTATTTATATCTTGATTTTCAGATTTTGATTCTTAAACCAATACGGTATCATAGCCAAACCGGCCAACTGGCAAACCGGCCAACCGGTTAACCAAATGTTTAATATTATAGCTTTTATCATCAAATAAGAGGAATCCTACATGGCAAAACCAAAGTTAAAGAATCATGCCATCAACCGGGAATGGTGCAAAGGATGTGGTATCTGTGTGCATTTTTGCCCCAAGAATGTTCTGGAACTTGATGAGGAGGACAAGGTGTTTGCAGCGCGACGCACGGATTGTATCTGCTGCCAGCTCTGCGAGTTCAGGTGTCCGGATCTTGCGATTGAAATCGAAACTGAATAGGGTATTTTTATGAGCGATAACATCAAATTTTTGCAGGGCAACGAAGCCTGCGTGGAGGGCGCCCTGTATGCCGGACTGGAATTCTTTGCAGGATATCCCATCACCCCGTCTACTGAAATTGCCGAACTGTTGGCGTACCGGCTGCCCCAAAGAGGCGGCCGCTTTATTCAGATGGAAGATGAAATCGCCTCCATGTGCGCCATCATCGGAGCTTCTTTGACCGGCCGTAAAGTCATGACCGCCACCAGCGGCCCGGGATTTTCCTTGATGCAGGAAGCCCTCGGCTATGCGATTATGGCGGAAATCCCCTGCGTGATTGTCAATGTGCAGCGCGGCGGTCCTTCCACGGGCATACCGACCCATGTCAGCCAGGGCGATGTAAATCAGGCCCGCTGGGGGACTCACGGCGATCATGCCGTTGTGACGCTGACGGCATCCAACCATCAGGATGTGTTTGCAATGACCGTGGAGGCCTTTAATATTGCCGAAACCTATCGCACACCGGTAATTCTGCTTTTTGATGAAGTCGTCGGACACATGCGGGAGCAGCTGGTGGTGCCCCAAGAAGGGGAACTTGCACTGGTGGAAAGACTGCGGACGGCGGTCAAAGCGGGCGTGGACTATCATCCCTACTTGCCGCGTGAAGACGGCCGGCTGCCCATGTCTGATTTCGGCGGCATTCACCGTTACAATGTCACCGGTCTTTTCCACGATATGTGGGGATTTCCTTCGGACAAGCCTCAGGTGGTTCACGATCTTATTCGCCACCTGGTGGACAAGATCAACAACAACGTCAATCAAATCACAAAATACAAATCGTATTACCTGGATGATGCCGAGTTCATTCTAATTTCTTACGGAGCATCGGCTCGCTCGGCCCTTCATCTAGTGGAATACCTCAGACCCAGGGGGGAACGGATCGGACTGCTGGAACTCCAGACACTGTGGCCGTTCCCGGATTATCTTGTTCGCGAAAAGTGCGGGCATGCCAAATATGTGATCGTCGTGGAAATGAACATGGGCCAGATTCTTCAGGAAGTCAGAAGGGTTATGGATCAACCCCAAAAGGTGTTTCTGGCAAATCGCATCGACGGTGTTTTTATAACGCCTATGGATATCAGGAATATCATGCGGGTGGTTCAGGGAAAGGGTGTGTGACATATGGCAATCAAAGAGTACATCAGAGAAAGATTTTTCCCGCATATCTGGTGTCCGGGATGCGGTCACGGGATTGTCTTGAACAGTCTCCTCAGGGCCATCGAAAAGCTGGGAATGAGCAAGAATGAAATCGTAATGGTATCGGGGATCGGATGCTCGTCCCGGATTTCAGGATATGTCGATTTCCATACACTTCACACCATTCACGGCCGGGCCCTGGCATTTGCCACCGGCGTCAAACTGAGTCGTCCCGAGCTGAATCTGATCGTTCCCATGGGGGACGGCGATGCCCTGGCCATTGGCGGCAATCATTTCATCCATGCCGCCCGCCGCAATATCGATATAACGGCCATTGTCATGAACAACCGTATCTACGGCATGACCGGCGGGCAGTATTCTCCCTTGTCCGGCTATGGCACCATGGCCACCACGGCGCCGTATACCAATATTGACCACAGCTTTGATACGGTCCAGCTGGCTATGGCTGCCGGGGCGACGTTTGTGGCCCGCACGACCACCTATCATGTGCAGCAGATGACCAAAATATTTAGGGAGGCCGTTTTGCATGAGGGCTTTTCCGTGGTAGAGGTGCTGTCCCAGTGCCCTACCTATTTTGGACGTAAAAACAGGCTCGGAACCGCAGTAGATATGATGGAGCAGTATAAAAACAACACCACGCCCGTCGGCTCCAAAGCCAAAAAGGAAAACCCCGACTTGATCGAGCGGGGTATCTTTGTTCAGAAAGAGCTGCCGGAGTACTGTCATGAGTACGACAAAATCATCGAGAGGGCGATGAAAGGATAGTAGTTATGGAAATGTGCCGAATTGTTTTTTCAGGCTCAGGAGGTCAAGGGGTCGTCACTGCCTCGATTCTTCTGGCCGAGGCTGCCGTGCTATACGAAAGTTTAAATGCGGTTCAGTCCCAGTCTTACGGACCCGAAGCCAGGGGCGGGTCAACGCGTTCCGACGTTATTATCTCCGATTCGAACATCAATTACCCCAAGGTGATTCAGCCCAATGTGCTGGTCAGCCTCACCCAGCAGGCCTATGACAAGTTTTATCCCATCATCCGGCCCGGCGGGCTGCTGATCACCGATACCCGTTTTGTCAAAATTCGAAGTAAGGTTGATGCTCAGCATCAAGAACTCCCCATGTACCAGACCGTAATGGACAAGATCGGCAAGCCGATTGTTTTCAATATATGCATGTTGGGTGCAGTCATCGCCCTGACGGATATTGTTAAGACGGAATCGGTCATAAAGGTTCTGGAATCTCGAATCCCGTCCAATTTTTTGGAAATAAATCAAAACGCCCTGACTCTGGGGATCCAACTGGCAGAGGTGATAAAAAGGTAACACCCACAACGTGCAACCCGCAACGAGCATCAAGGAACTCCATCCGCCTGAACCTGCCGGGATATATGTGCATATCCCGTTTTGCGTTCGGAAATGCTCCTATTGCGATTTCTATTCCATCGGCGATAGATCAGCGAGACCCGCATTCATAGAGGCTCTGGTGCATGAGATGCACCTGAAATCAAATTTTGCTGAAAGGTTTGATACCCTGTATATAGGCGGCGGAACGCCTTCTGTTTTTGATACGGAAACTATCGGCCGGATCATTGCCGCGGCCCAGCAATCATTTCATATCCTTAACGGTGCGGAAATAACCCTTGAGGTCAACCCGGGCACGCTAACTCCGGAAGACTTCGCCGGCTACCGGAGTGCCGGCGTTAACCGCATCAGCATCGGAGTCCAATCGTTTAACCCGTTCAATTTAGACTTCCTGGGGCGAATCCATACCAGCAGCGACGCCGCTCTGGCTGTTCGGTGGGCCAGAGACGCCGGATTTGAAAATCTGAGCCTTGATCTTATTTACGGTATTCCGGGGCAGACCGAAACAGCCTGGATCAAAGATTTGCAGCGGGCCCTGGAATTTGAACCGGAGCACCTTTCCTGCTACATGCTCAGCTATGAACCGGGAACGCCTCTGGATACCGGCCGGCAAAAGGGGCGATTTCGCCCGCTGCCGGAAGGCGACGTCGGCAACTTGTTTGAGGTCACTGCGGCGTTCTTGGACAGCCGGGGTTATGCTCAATATGAGATATCCAGTTTTGCACGCACCGGCCCCGGCAGATCCGGGAAGGGCAGTTTCGAGCGGAACCGTTCGCGGCACAACCGCAAATATTGGTCGTTTGTACCATACCTGGGACTTGGACCTTCGGCCCATTCATTTAAAGAACCTGAGCGTTGCTGGAATCAGCCCCATGTGAGCCATTATATCAAGGCGCTGGCAGCGGGCAGATTCCCACCGGCCGCAAAAGAGGTATTAAGTCGATCCCAGCTCATGATGGAGGCGATTTACCTGGGGCTCAGACAAACAGAAGGAATTTGCTTCGAGGCGTTTGCAGAAAAGTTTGGCCTAAGCTTTCAGCGTTGCTTCGGGGACACGATTCAGGACTTGGAGAAGAGGGGCTTCATCAGATTTGCTCAAAACCGCTGCGCACTGACACGCCCAGGCCTGCTGCTGCTGGACAGCATCACGTTCATGTTGATCGATCAGATATAGTTCGAACTTTTATGGTTAAATGGTTGATTGGTTGAATGGTTAAGTAGTTAATATGAGGGCAGAAGTCAGAAGGCCGTTATCGGTTTGACCATTCAACCAATCACTAACTTTTAAGTCGAAAGTGTCTTAATCAGTACTCCCAGATAAAAACGGGCGTGGCTGATCGGGGCCGCCATGTTGGCGCGATGATTGGCAAGTACGCCGCTCAAGTCGCTGTTGGTGACGATCAAGGGATCGATTGCAACGGCATGATGACATGACTCGATGGCATGATGCAGAAGTTCCAGGCCCCGTCGTGAATCTATGGTGGTATGAAAGTCTTCCAGGATGGCACCCAGAATGGTGTGCATGGCGCTGGCCACTCCCTTGGCATAGAAAAAGTAGTCGTCGGCTTTAAAAAAACTGAGCGGTGTACCGTCATTTTCCTTGTCTTTGATCAAATTTTCATCGCAGCTTCCCAGCAGGTCTTCATAAGCCGCCAGCAGAGGGATTAAATTGTCGGTTCGAGTGTAAAATTTGGCGGCGCCTTTTTCCAGCTTTTCCTTGTAGATTTTCAGCTCTTTAATTCCGTCGCTGTATTTCGATTCCGGAGACGGGAACCAGTACCGGTCTGATTTTATCATGAACCAGTTCATGGCGCGTTCAAGGTTTGGATCAAATGAAGCAGTGCTGCCGGTACGGGATATTCTTTCCGCTAAAATCACGGCGGTTCGGCGGGTGACCTCCAGAACGCCCTGTTGGAAATTATTGACGTTGTCGGTAAAATTCAAGATGTCGTTGGGACGCCAGCCCCAGAATCTTTCGTGCAGTTCATAAGTCAGCGGTTGAATCAAAGCCTCGATAAAGGCGACACCATTGGGTCGAAATATTTCAGCTTCAGCGGTCTCAAGCTCAGGGGACACGTCTGGATGCACGGGTTTTTTGACCGCCGGTTTTTTACGAGCGGTTTCAACGGGTTTTTCCTGAATGAGCGTGCCGACATCTTCGGCCTTGACGATACCTGCTATCTGTTTGTCTTTATTGACAACCGGCAGCACCTTAATATTCTCACGGGCCATCAGCTTGGCCACTTTTTCTTCGTCGGTATCTGCAATCACGGAATTGATCTTCTTGGACATAAGGTCTTTCAGGGAGGCTTTATCGTTGGCAAACATCAGCTGTTTCAAGGTAACCATACCTACCAGCCTGTCGTGTGGATCGACTACATAGACTTGAAACGACTGGTTAATATCGCGACGCTGCTTTTTCAAAGACCTGATAGCTTCTCCCGCAGGCGTGTCCTTTCCCATGGCAACAAAGTCGGTGCTCATGATGTGTCCGGCCGTACCTTTGTTGTATTCGGTTTTTGCTTTCAAAGTTTCAGGTTCGGCTGTCTTTGTTTGTTCATCGGCACTTTCTGCCTTGGTTTTATTAGCGGTATCGGTTTCGTGCTGTCGGGCGACCTTAACGCCGGCGGGTTTTTCGAAAAAACCGAGAACACTCCCTATTACCCACAGGGCAACAACAGTCAGCAATATGCCCACAACGATGTGTTTGGTGGCAAACATTTTAAATTCGGTTTCTTTAAGATCACTCGTATCATTGTTTATTGAGTTTTCCATAATGTCTCCCTATTTCAAAATAACACATCGGCAAAGTATCACCTGAATTTTGCACGAGTCGGAGGCTTACATATGCAAAAAGATTCTCATCAATTTTCATGCAAGATTCAGGTATCATCCGCTTCTGAGTCTGCGAGTGTCTCCGACGCGGATAGTTACATTCTTGGCGTCAAAGTATTCAATCAACGGAATTAAAAATTTACGCGACACTCCGGTCATATCCTTGAATTGCGGAGTAGTAATTTCCTGGTTGGATACAAGGAAGTCGACAAGTTTCTTCTTCAGATTTTCGACAGCTTCTGCATAAAAATAAAGGTCTTCTTTGGCCTTGATGATCAGACCTTCGTCAACAAGCAGCATGAGTACGTCTTTGGCCCGCTGGGTTTCAATATCGAAGCTTTTGGTGAGTTCTTTAAAATAAGGTGGCGTCAGGCCGCCTTCCCGATACGCATCTAAAATTCTTTTTTTGACTTCAGCCTGGTCAACACCGAGGGAAACCGTGTGAGAAGTTAGGCGAACCGTATTTTCATCCTGAACGATTTTTTGGTCCTTGACCATCTGATTGAGCATCAGATTGAAAAGTTTTGAGCCCAGAGCAACTGGAAACTTGGACTTTAATTCTTCTTTGGGCATGCCGGCTTTCAGGGGGTTGGTGCGGTGATAGTGGCCAAGATGATCGGACGCCTCTTTTGTAAGCTTGTCAAAGTTGCTTTGGTGAATATAAATCTGGCTTTCCTTGTCAGCCACAAGGAGTGTCCGTTTAGACAACAATGCTTGCAAAACGTTGAGCAGTTGTTTTTCGGGAAGATTGGTCATGATTTTAAGTTCGGAAAAAGAAATCCCGCGAAGGTCGGCTTCATTTACATGATAGGAGATGATGGTTTCAGGTTCCTGGTCCACAAGGCCTTTTAACCCCTTAATGATTTCCGGTCTAAAGCGCTTGTGCTTTTGCGGAATCGGGTTCAGAATATGGCCGCCGCCGATGGTTCGCACCGGGGAGTAACTTCTGATGACGAATCTGTCATCCTTGATAAGGGCAACCGGCGTATCGAGTCGCAGTTGGGCCACCGTTGTTTTTCCCGGGAGGAGTTCCTCTGTTTCTAAAAGTGCCAGGATACCGAGCACTTCGCTGGTTCCCGAATGAAATCTGACACGGGCACGATTTTTAATCGGCTTCTTGTTGCTATCAAGGTAATGAAGGGAAACGTCAAGCATGTAGCTCGGAATTAAGGCTCCCGGACTGGAGACAATTTCGCCGCGAAGGACAGAGGCCTTTTCAAGCCCCTGAAAATTAATGGCTGTCCGCATGCCGGCTTCAGCCATCTCGACACTCTGGTTATGGGCCTGAATTCCCCGTACTTTCGATGTAATACCGGAAGGGTATATCATGACGGTATCACCCACCTGAACACGTCCGGAAATCAGGGTGCCGGTAATCACGGTTCCGAACCCCTTCATGGTGAAAACCCGATCAACAGGCAGCCGGAACAGGCTTGAAGGCGGCCGTATGGGGACCTCGCGGCTGAGTTTGTCCAGAGCCTTGATAAATTCGGAAAGCCCCTGACCGGTCACGGATGATACCGGCACAATCAGTTTATCTTCTAAAAAAGTCCCTTGGGTAAAATTTCTGATATCATCGATGACAAGTTCCAGCCACTCTTCATCCACAAGGTCGGTTTTGGTCAGAACAACCAGGCCGTATTTAACATCCAGGAGCGTGCATATCTCCATGTGTTCTCGGGTCTGGGGCATCACGCCTTCATCAGCAGCGATCACCATGGCAACAATATCAATTCCGGTGGCTCCGGCAACCATATTTTTTACAAATTTTTCATGACCCGGAACATCGACGATGCCCAGATGTTGGCCGCTGGGGAGGTCGAGAAACGCAAATCCGAGTTCAATGGTGATGCCGCGAAGCTTTTCTTCCTTTAACCGGTCGGTATTGATACCGGTCACCGCTTTGATTAGAGAGGTTTTCCCGTGATCGATATGTCCAGCGGTGCCGAGAATAATCTTTTTCATGGGGAAAAGAGCCGTTTATGAGTGGGAACTATTTTGGTTTTTTGTTTCTAAAGTACTCCATTACATATGCCATTCCTACCAGGAAAATGCCTAATCCGATGACATAGACAACATTCACCTGAGGATAGAAAAAGCGCGAGAGTATCACAGCAAAAACTGCACCGAGTACTGCGCGGATTGCGAAAATGTTCAAACGGTTCACGGCATGAAACCTTATAAAGCCAACCTTGCCAATACCGGCAACTATCAGATTATGAATGTAAAAAATAATATATCAGAACCTATAGCGGGTCAATACCTAGTTTGCGGCTCTGCCGGTTAAATGGTGCATGGTAAATAGTGAATCGTGAATGGTTGAAAGGCAACGGGTTGCGGGTTGCCGGTAACCGTATACTGCCTACTGCTTACACGCAAGTCCATCATCACATGAGATCTGTTTTTTTCTGTAAGCTATTGATTTTATACGAAGGCCTCTGTACTTTTTTTACGAGCCTTTATGAGCAAGTTTATACATTTTAAGCTGTGATTATCCCTGGATCGGCTTAACAGTGAAAAACTCTCCGGCTCCTTAATTAATATCTTGAAATGGTTCATTCAATCTGATACTAAATAAATCCTCGTATGGTGGGTGTAGCTCAGATGGTAGAGCACCGGGTTGTGGCCCCGGTTGTCGTGGGTTCAAGCCCCATCACTCACCCCACTTTTAGATATGGAAAGACCATTGCAGTGCGATTGCGGCTGCAACGGTCTTCAATCTTGTGCGCCCGTAGCTCAGCTGGATAGAGCGCCGGACTTCG
>JACKQG010002858.1_pt1 | contig 21918 bp, 15 predicted proteins | sample 8237621 | NCBI WGS metagenome assembly JACKQG01 (sample SAMN15677084, study PRJNA649215) | marine metagenome | biome: marine; feature: Black Sea; material: saline water; isolation source: suspended particulate matter (SPM) from the Black Sea western gyre | collected 2013-06-09/2013-06-10 | depth... | reverse complement strand
GATTTTCATGCACGTTTCTCGGCTGAACTGGTTCCCTTTCTCCTGCGCGTTACCAGAACCTAAGTAGTTCAGTAAACCGAAGCCAAAGGCAAAGCGGAATCATCCCAAAGAACGACAACACTAGGATGGGAGTAACAACGAAGGCCCACGGCTGGAATTCATAACGTCCGATCAAGATCTTTCCGTGATAGCCACAGGCGTCACACTGGATCGTTCTGATGTGACTTGCGGGAAGTGTCGCAACGTCGATTTCCGGTACGAAGTCCGCAGCGATAGCCCCGTCCGACGTCGTGCCACACTGCCAACAAACGTCGAAACCATCGTCAACCTCGGCTTGGCATTGCGGGCAAACCCAGTCCGACATTCGCAGTGCACTCTCTCGAATAGCGAAGTCAACCGCCGGCCAGCATGGCGGTGATGTGGATCTCGTCTCCGTCCTTTACCGGCACGGCCAGTTCTTGCGGATACGTGGTCTGGAGATTGAGGAAGACCTCGATGTGATTCTTCAGTTTCCCTTGTTTTTCGAACAGCGCGTCGCCTATTCCTGGGTACTCTTCGGCCAGGTGGTGAAGGCAGTCACCTACCGATTCACCTTGCACCTCGACGGTCTCGAGTCCGTCGGTGAATTGCCGATGCGTTCTGTGCAGGCTTACCTTGACGCTCACGCTGTTTCCCTTTCACGGCCCACAGGGTGCTGCTGATCGACTGTGGGGCACGTTTCCAACGTGCCTGGCACGATGGAATCGTGCCCCACGTATTTCCTGCGCCGGTCTCAATGTCCTTCAAGACAGCGTCGCGGCCATCTTCTGTGCGTCGGAGATTCTTTTCGCCGCGTCTCTCTTCTTCGAGGTGGTAAGCTGGTGGGCCTCGACGTAGTCCAGTGCTTTCACGTCGCAGAACGAGACGCAGGTGGGTTCCCCGCCGCAGAGGTCGCACTTGATCACCTTCCGGCCGACGACATCGAAGTTCATCGCACCGAAGGGACACACAGCCACACACGACCGGCAGCCGATACACACGTCGTAGTCCACCACCAATCGCCCCAGGTCCTCATCACGAGAGATCGCCTTGACCGGGCAGACCGCTTTGCAGGGGGCATCCTCGCATTGCTGGCAGGTCATCGGAATGTACAGGCCCTCCCACTCCCACTTCTCGATCTTGAGCCGACTCCGGGAAGGGTTGGACACTCCTTCTTGTTTCACAGAACAAACAACCTCGCACAGCCGGCAGCCGGTGCATTTCTCGAAATCAACCACCAGTACTTTCGCCATTTCTTTCTCCTGTCAGGCGGATCAGAGGGCCCCAGACGGCTCCTCGGCCAGTCCAAGCCTTTCGAGCGTTTCCTGCCGGGGGACGCCGTCTTGGTCCCAGCCATGGTGCTCGTAATATTCGTCGATCATCTTCGTGAACTTTTCGCGGTCGATCGTCGAGCCGATGACGTCAGGTGCCCCTCGCGGCGCCGGTTCGTCGAAATACCGGTCGACGATCATATCTTGGTCTCTGGTTAGACCTTCCCGGATGTTGAACAGCCGCTCCAGGTTGTAGCACCTCTCTGCCACGGCCCAAAGCTCCTTTGGCGTGATCTCTAATCCGGTGTTGTAGTACAGCACCTTGGGCCAGTCTTCGAAGTTCGGAAGGGTCGCTCCAAGGAACGTGGTGTGGTACTTGCAGATGCCCAGGCAATCCACACCCATGTAACACATCTCGTGCCAAAAAACCTGCCACGGCTTGCCTACGTACTCGGTATGTTCGGAACTCAACGGGCCGTCATACTCCACGGGGGTGCTGTATATTTTTCTCAGCATTTCCTGCGGCAAGTGGTACAGGTCGATGGCAGGTCGGCTCCTCAAGTGGTCCGAACCTCTGGAGCCCGTGGCAATACCAAGGGCCAGCCCCGGCGTCGCTCTTTCGTCCGAGTGGAGATTGCTTAGCCCCTTGACGTGGATCAGGTACTTGATGGCGCCCTTGCCGATCTTCTCGGCCGCCCGAAGTCCTCCTTCGGCCAACGTGTCGCCAAGCCAGCCGTCGCGGAACGCCACGCGGCGAACCATCTCCATCAGGGCTTCGTCGTTGCCGAACCGCAGATCCAGGCCGTCCGTGTCCTCGTCGGTCAGGATACCCTCTTCGTAGAGTTCCATTGCCCAGGAGATCAGGCTTCCGATCTCCAGGTTGTCGATGCCCCACATGTTCACCATGTGGTTGCAGTTCAGGATGGTATCGACCTTCCGGCATTCCGGCTCGCCGCCGAAAGCGCCCTGTGACGTGTACTCGGGGCCTTCATCGTAGTCCCCGGCGAAGGGGCCGGAGGTAATCTTGTATTGGGCGCGGCAATGCACCTGGCAGCCGAAGCAACCGACCATGTGGTAAGGTCCCATGGTCTCCTCGCAGACTTCGTCGATCCGCTCCGGTTCGATATCGTCTGCATACAGCATCTGGTTGAACTGGAAATTCCTGACCCTCACGCCTCCCCACGAGTTGGTCGCGCCCCAGATGAACGGAGTCCCCAGCGTTCCCTGGGTCTTGTTCGCTTTGGCGCTCGTGATTTGGTCGATGAACTTCTTGTTGTACTCCAGGGCCTGAGTGGGATGCGCGATGTTGATGTCCGTGGTGCCTCGGGCGGCTACGGCCTTAAGGTTCTTCGAGCCAAAGACGGCTCCCATTCCCGTTCTGCCGCCGGCGTTCTTGAGTCCTGTCATCACGTTCGCGTACCGCACCAGGTTCTCGCCGGCCTGGCCGATGACCGCGCACTTGACATCCTCGTCGCCGAGTTCATTCCTGATCGCCCGCTGGGCCTCGTGTGCGTTCAGGCCCCACACGTTGGCAGCGTCGCGTATCTCTATCTGGCCATCGTGAACAAACAGATACACAGGCTTCTCGGCCTTGCCCTTGATCACCAGATGATCGAATCCAGCCCATCTCAATTCCGGAGCGAAGAAACCACCCATGTTCGTGCTGCCGAAGAATCCCGTGAGCGGCGATTTTGCGCAGACGTGCGTCCTTGCGGTTGCAGACGCCAGCGTTCCGCCCAGTATGCCAGCACTTATCAAGAGTGCGTTATCAGGGCCCAGCGGGTCGACGCCCGCCTCGGTGTGGTTGTACAGCAGGTAGGCATCCAGTCCCCTACCTCCAAGATACTTCTTGCGTATCGCAAGCGGGATCGGCTTCGTTTCGACGGTTCCCGACGTGAGGTCTATGTAGGCTATCTTTCGATTCAGGGCCATTTTCTACTCTTTCCTCTTTGCTGCAGCTTCTTGCGCGATCTTCTGGTTCACGTCCCATACCGGCCCACGTATCCGCGGAAAATTCGGCCCGATCCAGGACACGCGCCATTCCAGGCCACAAGTTCCACACTTGCACTGTGTTGCGCCGGCTTCCACAGAAATCCTCGCCATACAACTTGGGTTGTGGCACCTGAACTTGCCATACGTCCTGGTCTTGGCCAGGCTGTCGGCGCCGGACAGTGTTTCGTTCTTATCGGTCACCTCCGCCCTCCTTTCAAGACGAGACGCGCCACAGCCACCTAGCACCAAACGGTCGTGGGAACCGTTGGCGATCTTTGTGAGCCGCAACATTTTGCGAATCTGGGATCAGACGTACAGAATTCAATTTTCGCGGAGACAGGGTTTGCCACATGGTTGGACGATCGGCCGCGAAAATTGAATTCTGTACGTCTGACCCCTACTCATGAATGTTCTCGTGTCTCGCCGGATTTCTTGTAAGCGTCGTTTATCAACACAATCGGATGAACCGCTTTCTTTGCTTCTTGACAAGCCTCGATCTGCAACATGCAGGTACCGCACTCCGTCGCTACTCGGTCCACTTCAGCGTCTTCGATTTCTTTCCAGAGCTTCCGTGCAATCTTCACTGACATATCGTAGTGAGCTGCCTTCATGCCATAGGAGCCACCCATCCCACAGCAGCTATTTACGACTTTACTTACGTCAATTCCAGGTATCAACTCCAGAAGCGCGACCGATTCTCTTCGGAGTCCCTGTACCTTCAGATGGCAGGGGTTGTGGTACATGACATCCAGCGGCGTCTCTCTGAATCTTGTATTCAACCGGCCCTCGCGAAACAACCGAACAAGATACTCCGGGGCATCCCAGACGCGGCTCGCCACAAACCTGGCTTCCTCGCTATCGAAGAACGGCAGCCCCTCCTTCTTCAACATGAAATTGCAGCTCGGGCAAGTCGTTATTATATCCAGGCCAGCAACGGCCATGTCAGAGAGAAACCGCACGATTTCATTGAAGTTCTTCTTCGCCCCTTCAATATCTCCGTTGGACATCATTGGTATGCCGCAGCATTTCTGTTCGGCGACCAGCACCTCGATTCCGTTGTTCTCCATGACCTCGACGAAGGCCACGCCGATCTGCGGGTCAAAGTAGTTGGCGTAGCAGCCAGCGAAATAGACGACCTTCTCAGTCACGGTGGTCCACCCATTTCTTGAATGTGCGGCGATGAAACACCGGTCGCGGAGCGTGTCTATGCACGCCTACTACTGCCTCTATGATTCGCCTGCAGACCGAGGAACTGCTCGCCCAGTTGGAAAAGGGTGCTGCCATGGACCCCGTCTTGGCAAATAAATCGGGCCCGTCCAGCAACTGCTTCTTCCAGCTCCGTCCGTGTTTTGCGTAGTGCTCGAACCGGGCTCGCCAGATCAATGACGGAATGTCGATATCGACCGGGCATTCCATGTGGCAGCAGCCACAATGAAGACAGGCCTCGGTGTTGTCTACCCAACCCTGCAAGAACCCCAGAAGATAGTTTTTCGGAGTCCAGCTCATTCCGTCGATGTCCATGTGTTGCCCGATGGGGCATTGGCGGGAACAGGCCCGACAATCAATGCACAGGAAGAGATCCCGAAATTCGTCAGCGAATATCTCGGTCCGGCCATTGTCCAGAACCAGCACGTGGAGTTCCCGGTCACCAGCGATTGTGGGCAGCCCTTCGAAGTCGTACTTCTCCACCTCCTTCGGTCCCAGACCCAGCAGGATACTCTCCAGGCCAAACACTCCCATCGACTTGGCCTGAAGAAGGGCCGCCGCCCGATCTTTCACGACCTTCTCCGGGGTGACCACCATCACGATCTTCTTCGCCTGCTGGAGGTCCCTGGAGATATTGGACATGTGCTGCAGAAAGAAGACGGAGCCGTCATCAGCCGCGACGGCGTTGACTCCCACGACGGCAGTGTAATCTCGCACCTGCCCCGATCTCAGAAACGCAAACGTCCTGGCAACGTCAAAGGATTCGACCAGGCCCTTCTCGTGGAATCCCGGTAGTCCCCAGTAGTCCTCGATCTTGTTCTCGAAGGCGTCGAACTCTTTGAAGTAGCGTACGTATGTCTGCAAGCCCGCGTCTTGCAGCTTGGTCCGAAGCTCGTTCACGACGACGGTTGACTTGTTGATCGAGACCAGATCTGTGTCTCCGGCAACCTGTTTGATGTAGGACGCGGCTTGCGCGGCATCCGGCGCGACGGTCCATTTGACGCCCGCGAACTGCACGAGGTTCTTCTGGTACTCCTCCATCAACGCGTCTTCGTTGTCGCGGGAAAACCGGCGAATCTCGCCAAGTTCCGTCTTGATGGACTCAAGATCGAGCCGAGACTCCTTGCGAGCCACGATACCAGCAGCTCGACGCTGTCCGGCTGCCGGCTCGACCATCGTCAATTGGGGGATTTCGGCCACGTGCCATTCCGTCGTTCAGCGTAAGCGCACAGGGAATTCCTTCGGGGATCTGAATGTCGTGATGCTGACTGATAAGCTCTTCAATCCTCGCTCACGATTGTTGAGTGTATCTCCAGGGGAGCGTGCCGTCAAGAATTCGGCGAGCGAGCGGCCGGGTTCTCGAAAGAAGAACGTCAACCGCCCCCTTTCCGAACAGTTCGTGCGACTTTCGCCCCGAATCGGCCCGCAAGTGGTCTGCTTGCGCGTTTTGAAGTTGCGCTGTTTTGGTCGATTGTTATAGTTTGGGTCGGTATGCGTTTATGCTGTGAGCGTATCATCGACGGATTTCACGTTCTCAGCGACCACGCGAGAGGCGAATGACAATGCATTCCCACCGGCGAGTCTGCGTTTTCTTGGCGATCAGCGCACTTCTTTACGCACGCGACGGCCGGCGCAGCTCTGATTGTCAAGCTCAACGGCAAGAATTTGCGTGAAGGCCAAACGGCCGAAGACAAGTTCCGCCAGTTCGTAGTGCCAACAGCATCCGTTCATCGAGGAAACAACGATCTGGCAGTTGCCGCGCGCGGCAATGGAAATGCCAGCCAGCTCACCCGCCTGCATTTGTGGGTACGGTCTGGGGGCGTCTGAGAGAACCACAGGCCCAAATCGTTCGAAGATGCTGCCTGTGGGCTCGCACGGAGCGGCCTAGGAGGGCGTCCGAGAATTAGCTGGACGGTCTTTCCTTGGATTTGGGAGGTGCTTTTCGTTTTTTAGATCAGCGCAGACTGGTAGCGCCAAATTTTCAGTAAGTTATGAGTCAAGCACAGCAGCTTCCATTCGCCACGCACGTTATTCAGACCACGCAGCAAGAACTGGCGGAAGCCGCGCACGTGTTTCATTTGACCGAAGACCGGTTCAACAATGTGCTTCCGTTTGGCGTATCGCTCCCGTCCCGACTTGGTACGCAGCTTTTGGGCCATGCGTTCTTTTGCGGTGGTTTTGGCCGGCGGAGAACCCTCTGCTTCTGGCGATTGCGATTGATTGTGTTTTTGGCGGCCGGTGGAGATGTACGGATCGAATCTTCGCGTTTCCAGGTCGTTGACGTTGTCTTCGCTGAAGTAGCCGTTGTCGGCGCTCAGGGGAATCTTCGCGGCCTCGGTCCCGTCGTCTTCACGCGGTGGTTCGATCCCGGCTGCTTCCAGGTTGGCCAAGGTCGCGTCAGCCAGCGGCGTGGCTTGTTGTTTGTCGTTGGCCGCGGACGTGACGTCCGCACCGACAATGATTTGGTGTTCTTCGTCCACGACCACCTGTGCGTTGAAGCAATAATCGAAACCCTTGTTGCTGGTTTTCATGACCTTGGCTTCGGGGTCGGTGAAGTTCGTTTGGGCCTTGTCGTCGGGCGTGTCAGAAATCGGCTTCGGCTGGCGACCGCGAGGCTTTTGGCCGCGGGCTTCTCGTTCGGCTTGGGCTTCTTCCCGCTCGCGGCGTTTGGCCTCGGCTTGCTCTTTCGCCTCTTGTTCCAAACGCTGCATGGCTTCTTCGATCGCCTGCAAACGCTCTTGGCGACGCTTCAACTCGTCGGGCAGTTCGTCGCCGCGACGGGATCCCAGCACGGCGTCTTGCTCGGCGTCGGTTTGCTCGGCCTGCTTCAGAAGAGCGTCGATCTCCGCACGCAGCCGTTCGACTTCCTTCTTCGCATAGCCGTAGCTCATGGCTTTGTGCCGCGAGGCGTTGGCCCGGAACTTCGAGCCATCCAACGCCAGGTTGCCCAGCTTGACTATGCCCAGCTCGCCCGCGAGCTGCAGCACATCGAGAAACAGGTCAGCAAGAGCCTCAAGATGGATCTTGCGAAAGTCGCTGATGGTGCGGAAGTCCGGTCGCTGGTCGCCCACGATGGCCAGAAAGGCCAAGTTGCGTTCGCAAGCCGCGGCGATCTTGCGACTGGAGAAGACGCCTACACAATAGGAATACAGCAGCAGCGTGCTCATCATGGCAACGTCGTATGGCGGGGCACCTCGTGTCTCTCGCTCGTAGTAGGCGTACATCAGCGAGAGGTCGAGTTGGGGCACGAGGTCCAACAAGAAGAACACCAAATCGTCCTCCGGCAGCAGCGCTGCAGGCGTGACCGATGCGTGCGCGTACTCGTTGGGCTTCCAATCCCGAAATGTCTTGCGCGGTTCCATCCTCACTCGCCTCCGTCGAAAAACTCCCTTGCTTCCAAGTTCGCACGGCGGCGGCATACTACGCCCTCACTCCAGTGGACCAAGATCAATTGGTAAACTGGGTAAACCTTTTTTCCCGGACAGACTCCTAGCGGCGGAAATGGCTGTGCTAAGAACCTCGCGTGCCAGGGCTTCAAGGGATTAGATGGCAATATGGGGCTGCAAAGCCCCGGCAAGCCGCTTCTGCGGCCTCGTGACGGCCCTGCCCGAGGTAACGAACGAGTTTCGGGACTGCAATCCAGTCGGCGTCATGGTAAATCGTTCATCTTTTCGTCAATCTTCCAGCGGCCGACCGGTTGTCTTGGGCAATCGCGAGCGGAATGATTCAGCCGACTGTTCCGTGAATCCATCAGGGACGTCCAATCGGAATAAGTCAAAACCGAGCGGTTCGTTCCATTTCATCTGCGCAAACGTCATGACATTTTTGGCATGGGGATCACGCACCTCGATCTTCAACGGCAATTCCGTCTGTGGATCGACCCAGATCTTGATTGTGTGCTCTGGCGCGAAGCCGTAAGATTTGGTCCCCTTCGTGAACACACCAATCTGTTTGGTCAAAAACACCTCGACCTCGCACCCTTCGAGCGTCTCGTGCCCGAGGAATTTCGCGTCATCGGGTTTGGTGACTTGTTGCAGCCACTGGATCGGGTGTGTATTCCATAGCGATGCCGCGTCCTTGGGAAAGTCGTAGTAGGCAGCTTCCTTGTTTGGCATGTCGAGGTAAAGTTCTTTGCGCTCCTTTGCGTTTTCCACGTAAACGATTCCATTCGGTAGTTCGCATCGAAGTCCGTTACCTTGTAGGTAGCTCTTCACATCCAGCACCGTCCTATTTCCGGACTTCACCTTCAACACAAACGTCACCGACTTGGCCTGCGTCGATTTTTCGACTACGTCGGCCAGCACAATGCTCGTGCCTGGAACGACCAGCATGACTGCCAGACTCACGGCACCTGCAAAAAGCATGACGCTCGCCGCGATTCTGGTTGCCACAATTAGACTCCTTGAAAAACTGCGCTTCGTATTCGATCGGTATAACAACACTGCACCTGTGAAGCCTGCCACTCGGCGAACCGTCGTGGCCAGTCGCTTGCTGACACTCGGACGTGCCGATTGCGTGTCGTCCACTCCGATTGGAATATTGACGTCAGGATCACAAGCCCGCTGGCTTGGTTCCGCCACAGTGCAGTCGTTGATCGCGCCGTCGAAATGGGCCGTGGAAACCCCCGTCCGAATCCGCCGGTCCAGCCCCTCACTGGTCGTGAACCGGATTCCTCGCAGCTTATCTTCGATGTGTTTGTCGGTGAGCATTCGATGGTCCCTCCAATTAGCTGCTGCCGGCGAGCGACTTCCGCAAGGCGGAAAGCGCATACCGATAGCGGGATTGCACAGTATTGATGGAAAGGCCGAGCGCTTCGGCGATTTCCCGAAACGTCATCTGGGCGCGCACGTGCAACGTGACGACCTCGCGCTGCGCTGTCGACAACTTGGAGAGAGCCACGAATACGCGGGTGGCCTCTTCCTCCAATTCCAGAATCTGCGACGGATTATGTTGGACGCACGCGGCGTCGAGAACCTGGTCGCTCGAAGACGTCCGTCCTGCACGACGACGTAACACATCGCGTGCCCGATTCAGACAGGCCGTAATCAGGTAGTTCCGGACGTTTTTCTTGACGACTGGTTGCGGCTGCTTGGCCAAAGCGACAAAGACGTCGTGTAACACGTCTTCGGCCGTCGAGCGATCGCCACCGAGCAGACACAGCACCGTCGTGAGAAGGTCATCCTTATGGGCCAGATAGACCTGTTCCAGCCACAAGCCGTCGCCTGATGGCGCTTCGTCATGCTTGACCGTCACCTCTCGCGCCATCCGCGTGCTCCGCATCTCGTCAAGTTTCGGGAATCCAAAGAATAGACGTAACTGCCGCCGCAATTAGTCTATGAGGATCGGAGTTTTCTTGCTTACGTCCCAATCCCTCTTTTGCTACATGGACAGTCTCGAACGCGATTGCTCGTTCCAATTGCCACTCTTGCGAGACGGCAAAACTTATGACCACGCGACTCTCGGTGTTCTAACAGACCTCTCTTTTTCTCTGCAGTTCGGACAAATTTCTAGAAGGGGCCGGAGCGCGATTGGCCATTGTTTCTGTCGAGTTCTGCAAGATTTGCTGTGGCGGAGTTGATCAGCATGGTGTCGGAGCGTGAGGACTGTCGACTATCCCTAATTGGCAGCAATAGTCAGCCGGCGCGCCGGACACCGCAGAAGACCAGTCGAGGTTGGCGAACAGCTAACCGGGCACCGGCAGATTTCGGGCTGTTCGTCAGGACCATCTCCTTATGGCTTCGTCGCCCTCGGGTAACCAAGCTCCACCAGCGACTGGGTGATCTCGTCAAGGATGTCGGAATCGTCGATGGTGGCCGGCATCTTCCATTGCTTGCCGTCGGCTATGCTCTTCATGACGCCTCGAAGGATCTTGCCTGACCGGGTTTTCGGTAGACGCTTCACCACCGTCACAAGCTTGAATGCGGCTACCGGACCGATCTTCTCGCGTACCCGGGCTACCAGTTCACTGCGCAGTTGCTCTTCATCACGGTCGGCACTGGCCTTCAGGACCACCAGCCCCAATGGCAATTCGCCTTTCAATTCGTCCCGGACACCAAACACCGCACACTCGGCGACGTCCGTGTGCGAGGCCAGGATCTCTTCCATCGCGCCGGTCGAGAGCCGGTGGCCGGCTACGTTGATGACGTCGTCGATGCGGCTCATGATCCACAGGTAGCCGTCGTCGTCCAGGTAGCCGGCGTCGCCGGTAAGGTAGTAGCCCTCGAAACAGCTCAAGTAGGAATCCTGGTAGCGCTGATCCGCGTTCCACAGCGTTGGCAACGTGCCCGGCGGCAGCGGCAGCTTGATCGCCAGTGTGCCGATGCCGCCGTCCGGCACCTGTTTGCCCTGATGGTCCAGCACTTGCACGTCGTAGCCGCAAACCGCGCGGGCCGACGATCCCGCCTTGACTGGCAGATGTTCGATGCCCATACAGTTGGCCGCGATCGCCCAGCCGGTTTCCGTCTGCCACCAATGATCGACGACCGGGACCTGCAGCACGTTCTCGGCCCAATGAAGCGTGGCGGGATCGCACCGTTCGCCGGCTAGGAACAAGGTACGAAAACGAGACATGTCATATGTGTTGACGAACTCGCCGTCGGGATCTTCCTTCTTGATCGCCCGGATGGCCGTGGGTGCAGTGAACAGCACGTCAACGTCGTGCTCGGAGATAACACGCCAGAAAGCTCCCGGATCTGGCGTACTGACCGGCTTGCCCTCGAACAGAATCGTAGTATTGCCGTTCAAGAGAGGCCCGTAGACGATGTAGGAATGCCCCACCACCCAGCCGACGTCGGAGGCCGCCCAGTAGACCTCGCCCGGCCGGACGCCATAGACATTTTGCATCGACCACGTCATGGCCACGGCGTGTCCCCCGTTGTCGCGCACCACGCCCTTCGGTTGGCCCGTGGTGCCGGAGGTGTAGAGGATATAGAGCGGATCGGTGGCGGCCACCGGTACGCAATCGGCCGGATCGACACCCTTCTCTGCATCGTCCCACTCGATATCGCGTCCCGGGATCATGCTGGCTTCGGCCTGGGGGCGCTGCAGAATGATGCATCTTTCGGGCTTGTGAGTGGCAATGTCGATGGCCTTATCCAACAACGTCTTGTATTCGACGACCCGGGTTGGCTCGATGCCGCACGACGCCGAGACGATTACCTTCGGTTTCGCGTCGTCGATACGGGTGGCCAGTTCGTTCGCTGCGAACCCGCCAAACACGACCGAGTGCACCGCCCCGATGCGTGCACAGGCCAACATCGAGATCACGGCCTCGGGTACCATCGGCAGGTAGAGGATGACGCGGTCGCCCTTACGAACACCCTGGTTCGCCAAAGCGCCCGCGAACCGAGCCACTCTGTCACGCAATTCTCGGTAGGTAAACTCCCTTTTCACACCGGTGACTGGGCTATCGTAGATCAATGCGAACTGTTCGGCCCGGCCGTTTTCTATGTGGCGGTCCAGGGCGTTGTAGCATGTGTTCAGTTCGCCACCCTGGAACCAGCGATAGAAGGGCGGGCTGGAATCGTCGAGGACCTTGTCCCATTTTCTATACCAGTCGATGTTATGGGCCGCCTCGGCCCAGAAACCGTTAGGGTCTTCCAGCGAGCGACGGTACATTTCATCGTACTTTTTGCACATGGTTCCTTCCCAACAATCGCGAACTCAGTTTAACGTGGGCCGCTATGCGTCTTGGACTTGATCTTGAAGAAGTAAACCTTGGACTTGCGATCCGTGGTCAAGTTCGAACCCGCCTGGTCGGTAAATGTGCCGATGATGTAGCCGTCGTCGGTGATCTGTCGGCAGCCGCCGATTGAATAGAGGCCAGAGACTTCTTCCGTTCGGGCGTAGTCCTGCCACGTGTTGCCGTTGTCTTCGCTCACGAGACACGCCAGTCGCCCCTGGTCGTGCCCCAGACAATACAGCGGCGAATCCGCGTCCAGCGACTGCGTGGCAAAGAATCCATCGAGCCCTTTGATCTGAAACTCCGTGCCGCGAAACTCGGGCTGGCAATGTTGATCGCGTTTGCCAGTGACCACGTCGTATCGGACATAGTGCTGTCGACCGGGTTTGGTTTGGGCTTGGTAGGTGAAGTGGACTTTGCCGCCCTTCACAAGAAAGCTCGACAGCCAAGTGTGAAAATCGTACTCGTCGTCCAACGTGACGCGGAGCGCGCCGCCGGTATCGTCCGCGATCACAGGCGGCGTCAGCGATGTCCCATCCAGGTTGCGCCAGTTCTCGCCAGCGTCAGGCGACAGCATGTGATGAATGTCCCAGTACATGTATTGCCCATGCTTCTGCGTCGTCCATGCCGCATGGAGCGTGCCATCACGATCGAAACTCAAGAGCGGGTACTGCAGCACCGCGTTCGTCCCAGGCCGCAGCAACTTGTTTGATTCGAGCACTGTCCCATCGAGGCCGATGACGTGGAACGAATTATTGTGAGCGAAGAAGTAAATCTGCTTCCGTCGCGGGTCCATCATCATCGCATACTTGCCGGCGGCCCCCTTCGGTATCTTGGTGATCGCAGGATCTTGAAACTGTCTTTCCGCGAGAAAACGATACAGGTACGCATCACGTTCGACAAAATCGACGCGAACAAGATACAGGTTGCCCAGGTCGTCCGTTTCGATGACGGGAGGATTGGTGGCGTGGGTGGCTTCGTAGAGCGTGGTGAAGCTTCGTCCTCCATCCGTGCTTCTTGAAAGCCGCCACGTCTGAGCGGTATACGCCTGGTTGCGCGTCCGCAAATGGGTCGCGAAGATACCGTGCCGATTGGAGACGACCTTCTGGTTGTGACTCTGAAACGTGGCGTAGCCAATCGCCTCGTCATCAACGCACGTCAATTCGAAACCGGACTGGGCCTCCGCGTTTCCCCGCTCCGCTCCTTCGATTGGAGCAGAGAACCAAAGGAACAAACTCGCAGCAAGCAGTGCGGCTGGTCTTGGTATTCTCGGCATGGATCCTCCCATAGTCATTCAATGTGTGGCCACTTCGTTCAGCAATCTCAGCAGCGTCGTGTTTGCCCTGAGGACGGTCGATTCGCCAGCATGGTGCCGCAAAATAATGTAGCCACTCGGCGACCTATTCTGACGGGGTTGCCTCCAGGACCATGACTTCGAATGGCTCCAGTTTGAAAGTGTGCGGATGGCCTGCGTGCACCTTGAGTTGTGGGGCTTCTCGATTCTCTTTCCACGGACTTGCCAAGCGGTAGTTGCGCGGGGCGTTGGCGGGCAGTTCGAAGGCTTCGGCTACGTCAAGCGTTAGCGAAGCCGCCGCTTCGCCGGGGTTTCGCAGCACGAGGATGCCTTTCCGAGGTGACCACGACGCGTAGCCATACGGTTGGCCCTCGCCCGGATCGCCGCCGACGAAGTGCGAGTCCACCAGCACGTCGCCATTTTCGCGTGCCCAGTTGGCGGCTTCGGCCAAGGCGTCCCAGGCGCGCGGTTCGAGCATTTTGGGCGTCACGTACAACTCCAGCGTTTGCGTGCCGCCGCCAAAGGCCATGCGAATTTCGTCGATCAAGTCGTCCGTGTCGTCGGTCATGCGGGTTGCGGTGCCCAACTGGGCGTAGCAGACGGCGACGATCATCAGAGAATTCAACGGATACAGTGGTGCACGCTCAGCAATCATCTTCCGTGTCGTCATGTCGCGGTAGGTGATCCATTGCTGACGCACCGGCCCGGCACCGTGAACGTTCCAGTCGTGCCCGTTGCGCCACACGGAATCGCCGTACCACAGCCAATACGGCGACGGCCACGTGCCGGTAGTGATGCTGATGAATACGTCCGGCCGGAGGGCACGCAAATCGCCGGTGAGCCGCAGCAGTGCCTCGATGTCAGACGCGTATTCGTCGCCGGAACCGGGCGAGTTGATGCCCTGTGCGATGCCGTCGAATTTGAAGAAGTTGACTCCGTATTCCTTGATCATGTGCAAGCACACGTCGCGGAACCTGGCGTAGTATTTCGGCCCGGCCAGCGAGAATCCGCGCCCATTCGTTTCGAAACCTTGAGTCTCACCGTATTGCATCCGCTCCTTCTTTGCCTGACCGTAGCCACCCCAAGGCGATAGCCACACCCCCAGCGATGAATCGCACTCGGTCGCCGCGTCTTCGAGCGGTGTGAAGCCGTTCGGAAACCCTTCGTGGAATTGCCACAGCGTCTTGTTGTCGTCCCAGCCGTCGTCGAAGCAGAAACTGTCGAAACGGACCTTGCGCTTCTCGATCAACTCGCGGCCGATGGTCTCGATCACCTCCAGACAGAGCGGCTCGTTCATTTTTCGGTCCGCCCAGGCAATGTCCCACCACGAGTTGTAGTGGACGAACAAGTCGCAGGGCCGCACGCGCTCGCGTTCGACGTAATACAGGAACGCCCGACGCATTTGCCCGACCGGCGCGACGCCGATAACCGAGGTCCGCGACCACGACTGTCCGGCCGACAGCGGCCGATAACACTCGGCCGAGCATGTCACTCGATCGTCTTGCGCACGGTTCGTGGCCATTGGATGTTCACAGGCGAAGAAGAACCTGTCGGTCACGACGGGCGACCCGTCGACGACACCAGCCACGCGAGCGCCCGGCACCGATGCCTGCAAAACGATCACCTCTTCGGGCTCGATCTCATCCTGCTTGGCCGTGAGCGTCAATTGTTGCGTGACGTAGTTTGATCCGTCGCGCAGTGTGGCTTGCCACAACGCGCCAAGGCGGCCGTCGGCAGCCACCAGCGGTACGTTTGCCCGGAAGCCGGCATTGCGTTCGGCGATGCGTTGGGCGTCCGATTTGGCTTCGATGCGTTCCAGACTTGGTTTACCAGCGGGGCGTAGGCCCGAAGCGGCGAACACTTTGCCGTTGGCGAGTACCATCACGAATGCATCGCGACCACCGGCGTCGATGGCTTGGCTTGACATGCGGTCGATCACCGCCTTGAGCTTCAGCCCGTTGCCCAGATCCCAACGCACGCTGAGCACATCGTTCTCCAGTGTCAGGGCCCCGTCCTCAAGTTTGGCGTTCGCCTCTCCAGGATTCGGGCCGGGAAATTCGACCGCCATCACAGGGTACGTCGCGAGGATGGAACATACTATCACATAGACTAAACCAAGTCTTGATCTCATTATCGCGAACCTCCTAACACTACGAAGGATTAGAACACGGCTCCCGGGGCAAGCATCGTCTTGCGGTGCCAAGTATACCCGACAGTTGCATCATAATTTTGCCCACAAATGATTTTGCCCGAAAAAGGCAAGGCAAAATCATTTGTGGGCAAAATCATTGGAGTCCACCTGTGGTGAAGCGATCGGGCAGCCATCTCAATACACCAGATCGCGAAAACCCCTTACCGTGTGGAACGTGATTAGGTTCGAATTGTGGGCGTTCTTGGCGTTTGCGTCTGCCGAGCGCATCAAGATGTGCAGATCGTCGCCGTCGATAATCATGTTTCCGCCGTGACGCGACTGTCCGACGTCGTCCACAGCGGCAACCAGACCGGCAAAGCACCAGTCGATGCAGTTTTTCGAGAAGTGCAATGCCAGTCGATGACGCTCCTGGTTCGGCATGCTGTATCGTTTGGGATGCAGCAGTTCGACTCGTTTCATCGAGTCGGTGGCTTGCGACGATATGAGCCAAAACAAACGCGTCAGTTCGTCGTAGGCGATGTGAAACGACACTTGTCCTCCCGGCAACGGCACGAACAGCATCGGTTCGCCCGACGGCGCCTCCTGCAGGCTTACATCAATTCGGGAGGCGTCGTCGGACTCGACGGCCTTGGCCAGGCACGCGAGATTCGTGCGACCTGTGTTGGCCCGAGTCAACAGGTGAAACGTGTGGCCGCTGGAGTCGTGCCAAATGTGTTCCGGATCCGTGATCTGGACCAGATTGGTTTCTCCCCAACCAACCGGCGCCATGCCGCGGTAGGTCGTGGGGTGTTCGTAACGTCCCGGACTGTAGAACGGCACGCCCAGCAGATTGGCTTCCCCCTCCTGACGCAAGACATCCTGAAAGCTGAAAGTGTTGGAGAATGTCCACGCATCGGGATCGGTGAGGTCGTCGGTCACCTTGGCCGACAGGACGACCGGTGCGAAGACGTGCACGGGGAAGCCGCGCTCGATCGGTTCGGTGATCTGTTCCATCACGAAATAGACTCGCCCGTTCGCATACACGGCACTGCCCGGATGCGAGTACCAGAGCTTGTCTTGGGTCAGCTTTGCCGGCTCGGACCACGTGGTTCCCTCGTCCAGTGACTTCAGGATCTTCAGATCGTAACGGCCGCCGATCACGTACACGGCCGAGCCGGCGACAAAGGGAAAGCAGTCGATCATCGAAACATCTTTTCGATGAATCCACGTACGACCGCGATTGTCGCTCGTAAACACTTTGACCGTCCACTCGCGTTGCCGTTTCGATTCCACGCCGGCGTGAAGCATACAAGCGACCAGCCGGCCACTCGGCAAGCGTGCCAAAGCCGGGCAATATCCGATTTCGTGCAGCGGGTCCATGGCCTGCCACAGCACGGTGAATTCGTTCGCTAACGGCTCGTTGCGCCTTGGGCGTGTGCCAAAGGCGTTTTCGGCGGTAGGCATGGCAGCCGCGCCGGCCACGGACTGAGCCAAGAATGTACGTCGGTCCATTTCTGTCCCCCCGAAGCCTGTGGTCACCACTCGCCAGCGAAGCACGACGGCCTGCAGCGCTTCAACAACACGTTCATTCTGTTTGATCTGGGCTGAAGTATGTCTTCAAATCCGTACGATGGCCCTCCGAGGCCGTCGAAACAGAGAGGCTCCGGAGAATCGACGGGCTCGGAGGCCCATCGTACGGCCGAGTTGCAGGTTTCTCGCAATTTGAAGACATGCTTTTGGTCACCACTCGCCAGCCGGATGCCAATGGGATCGCCAGTAGGCGCGGTCGGTTGCATAAACGTCGATCGCCGCTTCGTCGGGCAGGTCCGTCGGGAGAATGCCGTATCGCTTCATTTCGTGTACGTATTCCGCACGCGGGCGGAATCCGGGCATGTCGAAGCGTTTGATCTGGTCGAGCTTCTCCTTGGTACCCCGGATCGCCGCCAACACCGTTTGGTAGTCCGTTTCGTTTGTGCCGGAAAAGACCGCTTCACCGCAAACCTCGTATCCGCCGGCTTTTTTAGAAAGCGGCGCCAGCAGGATCAGGGACCACTCAGGCCTCGTCAAGTTGTAGAACAGATGGCGCGTGAAACGCCGGCGAACGTCGTCGGCAGTAAGCGGAATCCAGGGACCCAAACCCTTGAAGGCACTGCCCCAGGCACCGGGGCCGGCAATGTGCGACGGCGAAAGCGGCAATGGCATCTCTCCGTCCTCCGCGTGGCAACTGCTGCAGCGTCGTTTCAGGACTTCCATGGACGACTGCATGTTGGGCCATTCGGTGTCGGATCGATCCAGTCGAATCGACCGGTCGACGATCTCGAATCCGCCGATCATGCCTGTTCCCAACGCAGCATAGGTACCCGGATAGGTCGCACCGCTTTCGATCCACAAACGAATCATCCGCTGCTCGTGCTCGGAGAGCTTCGCGTTGTAGTGGCTGCCGTCGACCAGTTGCATCAGCCGGCTGGCCGAGCTGCCGATCGTTCGCGGAGCCCGGTTACCCGCCTCCGCGTTGCGACCATCGGATATCAAATCGAGTGCCGTCAGCGTGTAGTAACTGATGGAAAACACGGGGCCGCGGTCGCCGGCCAGGATCACACCACCGGCCCGCGGACCTCCGTGTTTGGTCGCTTCGTAGTCGTGGCAGCCGACACAATGCTTGTCCAAGATAGGCTGGATGTCGCGCGGGTAGTCGAAGATCTCGGGCACGTCGTCGATAGGCGTGATTCTGTGAGGCGGGCGTGCGAGGGCCATCAACTCGGTCGCTTGGTGAAGCGGGCTTTGCGTGCGTTGTTCGTGGCAGCCAATGCAGGTGGTCATTTCGCCGGGGACGACGGTCAGGAAACTCTGCATGCGTTTGACCGACATGTCGTTTTCGTCCAAGGCGACGAAGAACAGACCCCTGAGCGCCGGCAACTCCATGTAGGCCGAACCGTCCGGCTCGACGGGGACCGTGCCCAAAATACGTTCCAAGTTAAACGTCCCGCCGTAGCTGATCGGCTCCATTCCGCCAGTGTAGTTCATTGGTTTGGGAAGCGGTTCCAATACAAGCAGCTTCGTGATCTCGCCGCGGCGGACGTCACCCATGCTGCGGCCCTGGTACACGTTTACCAGCAGGAGCCGGCCGGTGGCTTCTTCCCAGTCGACCTCGGTCGGCATCACTCGCTCCAGTGGTCGCGAGCAAAGGGGCCGCGGCTCGTGACACTCCAGGCCCGCGTTCACGTCTGCCTCGGATAGCCGGTAGATCGCCTGGGTCCGTCCCGCGTCGTCCATCAGCACGATCTCGGTGCGATGCGCGGCCATGAACGCTCCCTGCGAGAACGCCCAGGGATCACGATATTCGGACGTGTGACTGATCGCCCGAGCAGACGGTTGGTCGTCGGGGCCTTTGCGCGGATCGACGATCGTCAGCACGCCCTCGTGCTCGCGACGCCCGTGGCCGGGTGAGAACGAAGCCACGACTTTGTTCGAGCCGGGAATCGGCTTGGCGTCGATCATCGTGGTGCCCGGGTGCATATTGCCGTAGAAGACCGTCTGCCGCTGGCCATCCGGCGTTGTGGTCCACAGATGATGGAAGCGGACTTGGCTGCGGTCGACGTACTCCCAACGCGTATACAACACTTGGCCGTTGGGCAACACCCACGGCGTGTTGTCATGCTCGCTGTTGGCCGAAAGCATGCGAATGTTGCTGCCGTCCGCGTCACAGCAGTGCAGCACGGCTACGTCCGTGGTGTGGCAGTTCACACAGCGATTACAGCGACTGGAAACGAACATGATCCGGCCATCTGGCAGCCACGTTGGTTCGATGTCGTCGTACGGCCCGTCGGTCAACTGCTTCAAGCCGGTTCCGTCCGCATTGATGACGTAAAGATGGTAATGCGGACTGTCGTCCTTGCGATACGAGAAGACGATCTTCCGGCCGTCGTAATGGACTGCCGGATCGCGGATTCCACCTTTCGCATCGTTCAACAGCACGGTGGCCTTCCCGGTTTCGATGTTCAATCGCACAAGGCGTCCGCCCTGGCCATAGGTTCGCCAACGCGACTTGTCCAGGGTATAGCCGAAGTTGGCATACCAGTGCGGGTCCTCGCCCAACGTCCGTGCGGCGAAGATGATCTCGTCGATCCCCGCCATGGGGCCTTTTTGGAACTCACTCAGAAGATTCAGTTCAGGAGGGGTGACAAGCTCCGGAGCCTCGCGCCGAGTGTTTAGCGCAACATAGTCGTAAATGATCCAGCTTTGTTCATCGAGACGTATCGAGATGGTGTTCGTGCCCTTGCGGATGGACCCAGACGGGATATCAAAAATCATCGAATCTGGCTTGCCCGCGACGGTTGGCTGAAAGCATACGCGAGGATCTCCGGCTGGCGCGATTTGAGCTGGCAGCGCTGTTTCTTCGACCGTGACCACGACCTTCGAGCGTTGCGTCGGGGCCCCCCCTGCCATGCCGATCACCAAGTACAGCGGCCGGTCTTGGTCGCGGGCACTCGCGAAGCGAATCGTAAATGTGTGGGCCCGGCCTCGTGCCCATTTGTCCAACGGTGCCGGATGGATGTACGGCCAGTCGCGCGACTTGCTCGAACCAACCGTATAGACCGTGTCGTTGGGGAACTTTGCGGAAAACGCCATGTATCCTTCACCCGCCGCCGTCAGGCCAAATTCGGCCGCGTGGTTGTCGGGCGTTCCGATACAGAATAGCAGTTCCTCGCCTTCCTCGAATCCTGCCGCGCCGATGGGCGAACTGATCGCAAGAAGCAGCGTCGGAGCGGCCAGAATCAGCCAAACTTCGACAGGACGAGTGAACAGCTCATCTTTTCCTGGAGTCCGACCTTGCATGTGAAGTCTTCTCACATCGCAACCCTCTCAAAGCATCGAAGTAGGAGCCTATGGTTCGCGGTTCATCCACGAACATGGTACGATTCTACTCGCAATCGAAGAACGCGTGCAACGCGATCAGCGACACTAAGCGGAATCGAAACGAGCCTGCGCAAACCGGGGGAGTCGCCATGACGAAGCATCCAACCTGCGTATCGCCAGCCCTGCTGACTATCATTGTTTGCCTGGGGCCTTCTGGTCAACTCGATGCCGAAGAAACCACCACGGCCAAACCGAACATCGTCTTTTTCCTGATCGACGATCTGGGTTGGGCCGACTTGGGCTGTTGCGGCAGTCGCTATTACGAGACGCTGCGGATTGACAGACTGGCAGCCCAAGGGATGCGGTTCACCGATGCCTATGCCGCGTGCTGTGCGTGTTCGCCCACCAGGGCGAGTATTCTGACGGGCAAATACCCCGCTCGATTGCATCTGACCGACTGGATCCCCGGCGTCACGCGGCCGAATACGAAACTGCTGATTCCCGACTGGCGCAAGTATCTGCCTCGCGAGGAAGTGACCATCGCCGAGGTGCTGAAGTCCGCCGGTTACGCCTCGGCTGCCGTGGGCAAGTGGCACTTGGGGAGCGAGCCGTACTTTCCGGAGCACCAAGGTTTTGATCTGAACGTGGCAGGCAGCAACATCGGCGCCCCCCGATCGTACTTTGATCCGTATGGTGACCGACCGAAGATTCCCGGCGGCGAACCGAACGAGTACCTGACCGATCGGCTGACCGACGAGGCTGTGGAATTCATCGCGGACCATCGTTCCGAGCCGTTCTTCCTGTACATGTCCCACTATGCGGTGCATACACCCATCCAAGCCAAGGCCGATTTGATTGCGAAGTATAAAGACAAGCCGACAACTGACGGCCAGAAAAGCCCAGTCTATGCGGCGATGGTCGACAGCGTTGATCAAAGCGTGGGACAAATCATGGACACACTTGACCGATTCGAACTGACGGATCGTACGGTAGTGTTCTTCTTCTCAGACAACGGAGGGCTGGCGCGGCCGACGGCGACGAACAACTCGCCGCTCCGATCCGGCAAGGGTTTTCCTTTCGAGGGAGGTGTTCGCGTGCCGCTGATCGTCCATTGGCCCGGCGTCGTGTCGTCCGGATCCGTCTGCCGCGAAGTGGTGACTAGCGTCGACTTCTACCGAACGATTGCGGACATCGTCGGGGCCGAGGGTCCTGTGTCAAACAACGCAGGAATGGACGGCGTGAGTCTGATGCCGTTGCTGCGCGAGACCGGCACATTCGATCGCGATGCGATCTACTGGCACTATCCGCACTACAATCCAATCGGCGGATATCCGTACGGTGCGATTCGTGATGGCGACTGGAAACTGATCGAGTTCTACGAAGACAATCACGTCGAATTGTACAACGTGACGGACGACATCGGCGAGAGCAAAGACTTGGCGGCCGCAAAGCCGGATATTGCCGAGCA
>JACKQG010002855.1_pt1 | contig 21936 bp, 18 predicted proteins | sample 8237621 | NCBI WGS metagenome assembly JACKQG01 (sample SAMN15677084, study PRJNA649215) | marine metagenome | biome: marine; feature: Black Sea; material: saline water; isolation source: suspended particulate matter (SPM) from the Black Sea western gyre | collected 2013-06-09/2013-06-10 | depth... | reverse complement strand
CTCCACCATGCTCCCCAAAGAACAATACGGGAGAGCCAGCGGAATGATCAGCCTCGCCGAAGCAGCCTCAGGCATCGTCGCCCCTATCGCCGCGGGGATAGCCCTCACCATCGTGGGCATAGGAGGGATCATGGTATTCGACATCCTCACCTTCGTCGTAGCCATCGTCTCCCTCCTCATCATCCACATCCCCCGTCCCGAGGCCACCGGCGAAGATACGACGGGCCACCGGAGCCTCTGGGAGGACTCACTTTTCGGCTTCAAGTACATCTTCGCGAGGCCCAGCCTCGTGGGACTCCTCTCGGTCTTCCTCTCCCTCAACTTCATCCTCAGCTTCAGCTTCACCCTCTTCGCCCCCATGATCCTCGCCCGCACCGGGGACAACACCCTCATCCTGGGCAGCGTCCAATCAGCCTTCGGAGTCGGGGGCATCATAGGTGGCATACTGATGAGCGCCTGGGGCGGCCCGAAGCGGAAGATCCACGCCGTCCTCATGGGGAGCGCCATCGTCAGCCTCGGCACATGCTTCTTCGGCACCGGCACAAGCCTCCCGGTCTGGGCCGCAACAGCATTCGCCATCATGATCCTCCTCCCCGTCCTCAACGGCTCCAGCCAGGCCATCTGGCAAGTCAAGATACCCCCCCAAATCCAGGGCAGGGTCTTCGCCACCCGATCCCTCATGGCCCGCATCGCCCAACCCATCAGCCTCGCCGTGACCGGTCCCCTGGCAGACTGGATCTTCGAACCCGCTATGATGCCCGGGGGAAGCCTGGCTCCCACCTTCGGCTGGCTCGTGGGGACCGGCCCGGGTGCAGGCATGGCCCTCGTATTCGTCCTCATGGGACTCCTCGGAATCCTGCCCGGCCTGATGGGGTACGCCTTCGACGCCGTGAGGAACATAGAGGACATCATCCCCGATCACGACGCCGTCTCACCCGGTGCAGCAGAGGATACGCCTGATCTCGAGGAATAGACCTACATTTAGACCACGGATTCCCCTCTTTCCAAGATCGACAGACTTATATTCTATCATCATAGAACTATATTCTAGAAACATCAAATACATTTCGTTTATTATAGAAGAAAACATGTGAGATAGAGATGTATAGGAAAAAAGACGACAGGGACGAGATCTCCAAACTCAGGGAGGAGCTCGAGGAGCTGAAGAAGAGCATGAAAGAGCTCGCAAGCATCCAGACAACAACTCCCGAAACACCAAAGTCGGTGGAACTGGTAGAGCCCCTGGAAATCGAGGAACCGGAGATACTTGAGGAAGCGGAACCCCTCGAGCCCGCTGAGCCACTGGAGGAACCTGAGGAACCAGAGCCCCCGGAGGAACCTGAGGAGGCCCGGGCCTGGCGGAGGAGCCGCCGAGAGCGTGACTGGGACGCATGGGGCGAGAGCTTCGGAGATTACATCGGGAGCTTCGTCGAGGACGTCATGGAGGGGGTGGCCGCAGAGATCGAGACGAGCTTCCGCTTCCATCCCAGGGACCGAGTCGAGAAAACTAGGAGATACAAGAAGCCCAGAAGCGTAGACGTGAACAGGGCCGCAACGGTGATGAGCGCCCTCGGAAACGAGAACAGGCTCAAGATCCTCGACGCCCTCAGCCACGGAGGCCTCTACGCCGGCGACCTCCAGGAGGCCCTCGAGGACATCGGGGCGAGCACCCTCTCTAGCCACCTCGACGTCCTCGAAGAATCCGGCTTCGTCACCCAGGAGAGGAGGAGGGGGCGCTACCTCATCACGGTCCCTGGACGCCTCGCGGTGAACATGGCCTACGAGATCTCGAAACGCAGCGACTAACCAGGGAGGACGGTCAACGCCCATGGAGAGGAGGACCCGCTACGACATCTACAGGGACACCCTGGAGACGATCCGCAGGACGGGCCTGGGCGGGATAACCCGTATCTCCTACGGGGCGAACCTCCCGGTGGATCGGGCTAGAGACGTCCTTACGTACCTCTCCGAGCGGAACCTAGTGAAGGAGGAACTCAACGGCACTAGGAAGGCGTACCGGATGACCCCGAGGGGCGGCGAGTTCCTCCAAGCCCTCCAGACGGTGGACATGTACCTTGGCTGAGTCTTGGGATGGAGTTCCTCAATGATGAGATACTTTGGTGGTTTTTTCATCTCGTTTAAATTCCTGACAGGTCCTCTAGTGCAAAGGAAACCGGGGGCTCGGATGAGATGACGGAAGAGACACCACAGGCTGAGGAACAGAAACCCGGCTTGCTCTCCAAGGTGAGATCCGAGTTCTCCTTCATCAGGGGCAACTTCCTCGTACTAGCCCTGAGCTGGCTCGTCATGGACCTCGCCAGCGAGATGCCCTCCACCTACTACGGCCTCTACGTCAAGGCCCTCGGAGGCTCAGCCTCCATCATCGGCCTCATCGGCTCGGTCTCCATGTTCTTCCAAGCCCTGGTCCAGATCCCCGGGGGCTACCTCGCCGACAAGTACGGCAGGCGTTGGCTCATCTCCACGATGACCTTCGGGATCGCCCTCAGCCAGGTCTTCTACGCCTTCGCCCCCAGCTGGCAGTGGCTCATGGTGGGGGCTGTTGTCCAGAGTGTCTGCTTCATCTACAGGCCGGCCCTCCAGGCCATCATCGCCGACTCCCTTCCCTCTGACAGGCGGGGAATGGGGTTCTCCATCATCACCCTCATCAACAGCGTCTCCACGACTCCGAGCCCCCTCATCGCCGGGTGGCTGTTTCAGGCGTACGGTCTCGTCCCCAGCGTCAGGATGGGCTATACATTCGTCTTGGTCGCCTTCCTCATCGCCGGGGTCATCAGGCTGAGGCTCAAGGAGACCCTGGAGGATCCCCCGAAGATAGACTTCGGGGAGATGGCGGGCTCCATCCCGGTGGCTATCAGGGAGAGCATCTCCGTCTGGGGGAAGGTGCCGAGATCGGCATTCGCCCTGTTCACCACCGACGTCCTCCTGATGGGTTCCATCTCCATCTTCATGCCCATCATGGTCCTGTACATCGTGGAGGACCTCGGGATACCCGAGGTGAGCTGGGCCATCATCCTCACCAGCCTCTTCGTCTCCATGATAGTCCTCTCCATCCCATGCGGGAAGATCATCGACAAATACGGCAAGAAACGACCCCTCATCGCCGCCTACATCATCTGGATCGCGACTATCCCCCTCTTCGTCTACGGAGACTTCTACAGGCTCCTCCTCGCGATGATCCTGGTGGGGCTGATGCAGGTGACCCTCATGTCTGCCTCGGCGGCACTCCAGGCAGACCTGGTCCCCTCGGAGCACCGGGGAAAGGTCTCGGGCTCCAGCAATTTCTTCACCCTCATTGCCGCAGCGATCGGGAACCTCCTAGGAGGCTACATCTACGACAACGTATCCCACACCCTTCCCTGGTGGCTCCAGATCGTCTTCGTGGCCCCCTGCATCTTAATAATCTACTTCTTCGTCAAAGAGCCCAAGGTTGAGCCCGCCCAAGCTGAGGTCTCCCCATCCTCAGAGCCTTGATTGTTGGTCTAGAGTTCCCACACACGTTCTCTTTTCTATTCACTAGGCACCGAGCAAACCGTGAGCGGTATGAGCAAGAACGAGGCAGGGAGCCAATCCCCCGCGACAGAGATACCAGCTTGGGTTAGAGACAACCTGGTGCTGCGGCTCCTCGACGACAATGGCCTCAAGCTAGAGATCATGTACGACCAGAAGTACCTGAACGGCCTGCATACCAAGCCCCTCATACTTATCAGGGGAAAAGGGTAGGCCTAAAAGCCTCACGAGGGATGGTCACGCCCTCTCGCATTCTTTGGCTCGCCGGGGTGAGCTACCCGGGGAGTTGTAGCTTATCCAATGGACCACCTATTCTGGAGACACTCGTGAAGATTCGCCGGCATGCATCCCTCAAAATCGGTGAGTCTACCGAGCCGAAGCATTGATAGAACACTGCCACAGGAGATGGCTAGTGATGGTCGAGAACTCCCTCCACGAGGGCGTGAAGCGCTGGTACGCCAAGCCTGGAGACCTGATCGAGGAGAACGTGGAGGGCTATCTCATCGATGTCGTCCGGGGGGAGCAGCTCATCGAGATCCAGACGAGCAACTTCTCAGCCATCAAGAAGAAACTCGCCAAGCTCATACGCCATCATAGGGTACGTCTGGTTCACCCCGTGTCTCAACGGAAGTGGATCGTGCGAATCGATGCCAATGGGGAAATGGTTTCTCGACGTAGATCCCCGAGGAGGGGGCGAGTGGAGGACGTTTTCTTAGAGTTGGTCTACATGCCCGACCTCATTCAGGAACCGAATTTCTCCCTGGAGGTTCTCCTGGTCAATTCTGAGGAGGTCCTCATAGACGACGGGCGCGGCAGCTGGAGGCGCAGGGGCTGGAGCATCCACGACAGACGCCTCCTCGAGGTGTTGGAGAGCCACGTCTTCACCGAGCCCCGAGACATACAAGGGCTCCTGCCCGAATCCCTGCGACCCGAGTTTACCACGAGGCAGCTCTCCAAGACCCTCGGGCTCAGGTTAAACATCGCCCAGAAGATGGTTTACACTCTCCGCCATATGGGGGCCATCAAAGCCGTCGGTAAGAGGGGTAGGGCTCCCATCTACAAGGTTAGGAATTGAACCCAATCTCAGGTTTGGGGTATCCCATTTTGTATGTGCTCCAAGATCAGCGCTAAATATCGTTCCATCCCTTGATCCAGCATGGCTGGGCTGTCAGACATGGAGCGTAGGATTCTCGGGGAGGCCTACTCTAGCTCCGAGGCGATGCGGAACCTCACAGTACTGTGCGACGTATACGGCGGAAGGTTCGCGGGGACACCCGAGAACCGAGGCGCCGCCGAATATCTGCTGGGGAAATTCGAAGAGTACGGCTTCGAGGACCCCCACCTCGAGTCATTCACGTTCAACGGGTGCAAAGTAGGCCCTTCGACCCTCGAGATCGTTGAACCAATCCGGAGAGATGTCCCCTGTCTCACGCTGCCCATGACCGGCTCGGGCGATGTCGAGAGCGACCTCGTCTACGTTGACGGTGAGACCCAGGTCGACGTCGATGAGCTGGCGGGGAAGATCGTGCTGGGACCGACCCGCCTCTCCTTCATCAGGGGCGCCGAGACGGAAGTCGGGGGATTCATCTGGACTCATCCCTGGCCCGCCCTAGGATCCCCCACAGGATGCCTCAACAGCAATATCCCCGGCGTCTCCGTGAAGCACGAAGATGGGGAGATGCTCAGAAGACTCCTGAAGCGCCACGGCGAAGTCAGGATTCGGGTCGCAGGGGAGTGCGACGTATTCGAGCGGGAGTCCTGGAACGTCTGCGGGGAGATACCCGGAAACGGCTCTAGCGACGAGTTCCTCCTGTTCGGGGGACACTACGACGGCCACGAGATCGCCCAGGCGGCCTTTGACTGCGGGGCTCCCTGCGTCGCGGTCACCGAGATGGGAAGGATCCTCAACCAGGAGAGGCAGCATCTGGACAGAAGCCTCAGGATAGTCCTCTTCTCCACCGAGGAGTTCGGGTGCTGGGGCTCCCAGGACTACGTCAAGAGGCACAGGGACGAGATGGATGACCTCCGATTCACCTACCAGCTCGACTGCTGCGGGGGCGGCGGCACCCAGATGGTGACCGTCGACCATTGGCCAGAGTTGGAGCCCCTCTACAGGAGGCTCTCGGCCGACCTCGAACTCCCCATCCCCTTCGACCAGAGGCGGGGACCGGGGGACAGCAGGGTCTTCTTCGACATCGGCATCCCAACGGGGAGCATCATCGACGAGAGGAAGCAGGGAATGCTGGAGCTGCTCAAGACCTACAGGCACACCGTTTACGACACCCTGGACAAGATCGAGCCCCGGAGCCTCAGGGAGGTCGTGGCCATCGGAGCTGTCTCAGGGTACCGGATTATGAACGCGGAGAGCTGGCCCGCCCACAGGGGGCCCGAAGAGGTAGACCATCTCAAGAACAGAACCCTCTAATCCCCATTTTCCTCTTCGAGGAAATCCTTCATTTAGTTCGACTCGCGCGCGTCCATACTACTTTCTGCCTCCTCCTACCCCGTGCAAGCTGCGTCCCACATATATCGCCGCCCGGGGAGGGCGCGTGGTCTATGTCGGGATTCACGAGCGGGCTGGAGCTCCTCCTCTCGGGCTCCAAGGGCACCCTATCCACGGGGAGCCCGGAGCTGGACGCCCTCGTCGGGGGGATCCGGAAAGGGATGTTCTATCTCTTCTACGGGGAGAAGGAGCTCATCGAGACCCTGTTCCGGTACCTCATAGCTAACGCTCTCAAGCCTCAGGAGGGGAGCGGGAGGCCCGTCGTGGTCTACATGCTCTGCGGGAACTACCGGAAGGAGAGGACCGAGATTGGGACGGAGGAGCTCGTGGAGCTAGTCGAGGCCTCGGGCTACGGGATGGAGGAGGCCCTCAGGCGGATCCACATCCTCACGGCATCGTCGGCCGATCAGCAGACCCTCCTCATCGATGAGCTCATCGGGGTGCTGGAGCGGGAGCCCGAGGTGAGCCTCGTCCTCATCCGGGGGATATTCAAGCTCCATTTCGACGACGCCCGGATAAGGAACCGCCACGTGGTCCGGGAGGAGGTCCAACGATCCATCAACCGCTTCGGCCAGCTGTGCGCCGAGAGGGGGATCCCCATCGTCGCCTCCGGGAGGCCCAAGAAGGCGAAGCTCATTCCCAAGCCTGAGAGCAGCAGCTTCCTCAGGCACGTGGCCAACGCCATAGTCTACATCCGGGGGAGGGGGAAGGGCTCCAGGTTCAACAGGGCTTTCCTCCTGAGCCATCCCGGGAAGCCCCCCGGCTCAGCGGAGTACGCATTCGAGGTGAACGGAGAATTGGGTAGAGACACGCCGCCATTCAGACAGACATTCCACGAACTGGTAGCCAGGCTCCGGCGGGAGTTCCAGGAGGCCCTCATACGCGTCGAGCGCCGCGAGGCCTTCGACCTCCTCATCGAGGCCTGGTCGGCCGAGCTGGGGGCAGTGAGCTTCGCAGAGACCGTGAAGCTCCTCGACCTCCTGTTCCTAGTTTCGGTGGTTGAGAACCGCAGCGTCGGAGAGGCTCTCAGACGGAGAGTGGAGGGCCTCGACGAGAGGATGACCCGCATCGAAGAACGACTGAGGCCGGACTAGGGTGGACTTTCAAGGGTGGCTCCTTGAGCCATACGTCAGCGGCAAGCATGCGACCCTCTGGTTCAAGACCATAGACGGGGACACCGTCAGAGTAAAGGAACGCCACCACCCCCGCTTCATCGCCGAGCCCAAGGAGGGCTACACCGTTGGAGACATCGGATACCTCTTCGACGAGCACCCCGACGTCCACGCCACGAGGGTCGTCGATAGATACGCGACCCTCAGCCGCAGAGAGATGAAAAAATACGTGGAGGTCAGCGTCTACTCAGCGAGGTTCCTCGACAGCATCCTCGAATACGCCGAGAGGCTCCCCGAGGTGGATGAGGTATACGACACGGGCCTCATCCCCGTCCAGTGGTACCTCATCCACAAAGACGTGGCCCCCTCGAACCTCTGCACTGTCGAGGAGAGGGACGGGCGGCTGAAGTCTATGGAGGTCGTCGACGACGAGGGGGCCATAGAGCCTCCCCCCTTCGAGGCCCTCCTCTTCGAGGCCTCGGACTCCCCCATCGAGAAGATCAACGTCTACGACGAGTCCCAGCGCCTGATCTCAAGCCTACGAGGCAAGGAGGAAGTGGTCCTCGAGGGCTTCCAGGAGCTGATAGCGGAGCGGGACCCCGACGTGATAGTCACAGATTGCCCCGTCACCACCATCAAGCGGGTGGTCCACAGGGCCGCCTGCAATGCCATGGACTTCCGCTTCGGCAGAGACGGGGAGCTATACCACGGCCGGATATTTCTGGGGTTGACGGCTTTCCTGGACCCGGGGATCCCAGGGCTAGTGGAGAGGTCCCGGTTCACATTCGCCCCGATGGGGGTGAGCGCCGACTGGGAGCCCGGGAAAACCATCGACAGCCGACAGTGCTACGCCGCAGCGAAGATGGGGGTCGTGGTGCCCAAGATGAAGGGGGGCTTCGGCTACTCCACGACAGCCTGGGACGCCGTGAGGAGGGACCGGGGCGGCATGCTCTTCTCCCCGGTGGTGGGGCTCCATGAGAACGTGGCCTGCATCGACTTCGAGTCCATGTTCCCCAACATCATCGTCCGCAAGAACGTGAGCTACGAGACCGTGACACCCGAGGGGGTGGACACCTCGAAACCCGGCTTCATGGGGGGCTTCACCCGCCCCTTCCTGGAGCGGAGGCTCTGGCTCAAGCACCAGAGGGACACATACATCCCCGGGAGCCCCGAGTGGTGGTGGTGCCAGCGCCGCCAGAGCGCCCTCAAGCTCATGCTCGTGGTGGTCTACGGCTACAGCGGGTGCTACGCGAACCGGTTCGCTAACGTCAGGGTCTTTCAGGAGATCAACCGTCAGGCCCGGATCGCGATGGTCCAAGCCCTCAACATCTGTCTCGAGAACGGATTCGAGGTGGTCTACGGGGACACCGACAGCCTGTTCGTTAAGGGTCCGGATGCCTCCGAGGAGGACTATAGGGAGCTCGCGGCCGAGGTCACCGAGGATACCCGCCTCCGCATGGGGCTCGACCGCCACTTCCGCTACCTCGTCCTCCTCACCCGGACCACCGACCCCCGCATGGTGGTGGCCCGCCGCTACTACGGGAAGCTCACCGACGGGCGCTTCTTCTACCGGGGAATCGAGCTCCGCCGCCACGACACCCCGCCTTATCTCAAGGATATGCAGACCAGGATGATGGAGGCCCTCTTCGACGCCGACGACCCCGAGACCGTCCTCGGGGAGGGGGTCAACGATGCCCTGGAGATCGCGAATCGTTCCATAAGAGATGTCCGGAGGGGGCGGGTCAACCCCCAAGAGCTCGTGATCTCGAAGAGGCTGAGGAAGGAGCTCTCCGAGTACCGGGCCCGCCAGCCCCATATCGTGGCGGCGATGCTGGGGGCCGAGGAGGGCGAGGACTCGAACTACCTCCTATTAAACACCGGGAGGAAGAACCCCTACCTCAGGGTGATGCCAGCCTCCCTCCTGAACGGAGCCCATAAGGGGTACGACAGGAAGAAATACGCCGAGATGACCCGGCGGGCCGCGTGGAACCTCCTGAGACCCTTCGTGCCGGGCGAGGACTATATCGGGGGGAGCAGGTACAGGGCGAGCAGCCTCAAAGACTATTACTAGTCCAGATCGCTCGCGCGGCTCCTACGAGGGACTCGACACCTCCATTGTCTTCGAGGCTCGTGATCGTGCTAGTATCCTCGATATTCTAACCAGGGATGTTATCACTATGCCCTTTCGAGGAAGGCGGCAGCCTCTAAGGCAAACTAGAGAACTCTACGGCTGCTGTCGATTCCCTCCTCATTTTTTGGAATCATACGCCATGGTTAGCGTTGAACCACGCGAGGAAATCAGCAGTGCTCTTGAACTCCATGTACATCTCGCCGTCGTATACAGAGTTCACGTACGCATCATCATGGGAGAACCTGCCAATCCACTCCTCCAAGGCGACACTCGCAGGATCTCCCGAGACGAGTGAATCAGATCTAAAGTCCCGAGTGGGATCGAGGATCACCAGTCCACCGTCACCCGATGGATACGCCACGGCGACGTGGCCTCCCCCCTCCCAGTCGATGCTGATGCTCCATTTCTCGAGGCGATCGCTGTAGGCCGTCATCATGCTCAGTAATAGTATCGCCTGATCCTCACAATCTCCAGACAGGTCCGCGAGGGTCTCGTTCGGGTACCTCACGGAATGCTTGACCCAGCGGACCTGCCGAGAGGAGTCAGCGTAAATGAAAGGGTAGGGCGAGTCTAGCTCCTCCCTTATTCTGCTCGTCACCCAGCTATATAGGGCCTCATAGTCTCCCCACACTTCGTCTGGGGAGTCGGGGTCTTCGTATCCCCCCGTGATCGCCAGCATCCATCCCGCCACCGCTGGGTCTTGAGGCGTCACGAACCTCGAGAGGTTCCCATCAATCCCCACTCTGGAGTTGATCTCTCCTCTTATCTGAGTGAATTGATCGACATACTCCCCGAAATCCTCCAATAAATCCTCGTGATCCTGCTGTAGGACGGCGAGAGAGTACTCGATGCGCTCGTTCTCGCCCACGATATCGGTGTACTCCAGCTCTAGCTTCGCGTTTTCATCCTGAATCTCTTGGACCTGTTTTTCGAATTCCGCCAGCACGTCGCTCATGTTGGACTCTAGTAGGCTGCTCCTAGCTGAGAGAACTGTGGTCTGATACTGTAGGGACATGATCCTGAAATTCAGCTGATCGATCTGATTCTGCTGGTTCGTGATGAACCACGCCTCACCTATCGAAGCAGTCGCAAGCAGGACCAGCGCTATCGTCGAGACTCTGGAGTTCATTTCTGAGAATGAACTCGCAGCGGTGAATATTAACGCTATTCGAGGACTTTGTCCGTCTTGGATCTACCCTTTCCGGGCCCCGATCCAGGCTTTGATCTCAAGATAGTTCTCTGCGACCGCTAGGAGAACGAACGTGAACGAGGCGAGGGAAAACAGATTCCTGATGATCAGGCTAGCGTAGATCATGTTAGTAGATCTCTCGAAGACACGGGTGAATGTCACAGTTTTCGGCATGGGGGAGATGGTGTTATTGATGAAAATGTTCAGGTGCCCCTCCAGGTCGATGGTGAGGGATATGCTATCCGACCCGCTGATCAAGCTCGTATCATGGACCGTCGCGGTGAGGACCCTGGCAGGGGCCCCGAACTCGACCCTGGGGGCTATGTAGAAGTGGGTCCTCTCCACGTAGACGTATATGTTCTCATCTCCTCCTTCGACCTCGAAATCGAGGCGGACGATGTCCCCGCTCCATACCCGCTCTACGTGGAGCCGAAAATCCCTTCGAGGGATCTCGAATACTACCGTGCGGGTCAAGAGAAGCCTTGAAAGGAGGGGCGCCTGGGAGCTGATTAGCAAGCCCGCGGACAAGATTGCTAGAGCTGCGTATAGGTACCGGGGTTTCAACGCTTGTCTCCGGGCTGTTCCTCTTCGACGAACTCTTTATGGTACAGGAAGCAGGCGGCGTCCTGGCCTTGTTCAATCTCGATGAGCTTTGGCTCCTTCTCGCTGCAGATGGGCATCACGTGGGGGCATCGCGTGTGGAACCTGCACCCCGCGGGGGGGTTGATGGCGTTCGGGGGCTCTCCGGGGATGACTTCCCTGTAGCTGAGCCTGTTGCTCGGGTCAGGATCCGGGACCGAGGCGATGAGTCCTTGGGTGTAGGGGTGGAGGGGCTTACCGATGACCTTGAGGACGTCTCCCCGCTCCACCATCTTCCCGACGTACATCACTGCGAGGCGATTCGAGACATACTTAGCGGTGGAGATGTCGTGGGTGATGTAGAGGATAGAGAGGTTGTGGAGCTTCTGGAGGTTACTGAGGATCTGGAGGAGCTCGACACGGCTCGAGGCGTCGATCATAGAGACCGGCTCGTCCGCCACGATGTAGGTTGGGTCTAGGAGGAGCGCCCGGGCGAATGTGACTCTCTGCCGCTGGCCCCCTGAGAGCATGTGAGGATACTTCCTCACGACCTCATCTACGGGGTAGAGACGGACCTCTTCGAGAGCCCTATAAATCATCTCAGTCCTCTTGTCGGCGTCCTCGATTTTGTGGATGATGAGGGGCTCCTCCATGATCTGATGGATGTTCATGTATGGGTTGATGCTCGAGTAGGGGTCTTGGAAGATGATCTGGGCGTCCCTCCTGAGCCACTTCAGACTTTGTTGACTATCATGGGTGATGTCCTTCCCCTTGAAGATGAGCTCCCCGCTCACAGGCTCTAGTAGACGTAGCGTCGTCCTGCCCAGGGATGTCTTTCCGCACCCCGACTCCCCTACCAGGGCGAGGGTCTCCGCGGCCTTTATGTTCATGGAAACGCCATCGACGGCCTTGACGGGCACGGTCTTGAACAAGCCCTGTCTGACCGTGTAGTACATCCGGAGGTTCCGGGTCTCGACTATGCTACTCATTTTCCTCACCGTATAGCCAACACTCGACCCTCTGCCCCTCTTCGGGGTAGGCCGTCGGCGGATCTTTCCTGCTGCACACGTCCATCACCATGTGGCATCGGGGATGGTAGTTGCACCCCGTGGGCGGACTCACGAGGTCTGGTGGCGCCCCGGGGATGAATTCGGGTTCGTTGTAGCTCCTGAGGAGGGGCGTGCTCGCGAGGAGCTTCTGGGTGTAGGGGTGCCTCGGGTCGTTGATGACCTGCTCCGATGTCCCGAACTCGACGATACGCCCCCCGTACATCACCGCCATCTTATCCGAAATGTCGCTGCTGAGGGCGATGTCGTGGGTGATGAAGATCATCGCCATGTTCCTCTCCTTCTTGAGCTGCTTCAAGAGGTTCATGACCTGGGCCTGGATGCTCACGTCTAGGGCCGACGTGGGCTCATCCAGGATGATGAGAGGAGGATTCAGCAAAAGGGCCATCGCGATAACTACCCTCTGCTTCATCCCGCCGCTGAGCTCGTGGGCATATCTGTCGAAGGTCTCGGGGGGGAGCCCGACCCTCTCGAAGATTTCCAGCACTCTTTCCTTGGCCTCCTGCTTTCTCATCTTCTCGTGAACGACCAACGGCTCGGCGACCTGTATTCCGACACGGATGACCGGGTTGAGGGAGTTCATGGCCCCTTGGAAAACCATGGAGATCTTCTTCCAGTTGATATCGCTCCTGAACTCCTCCTTCGAGAGCTTCATGAGCTCCCTCCCCTCGAGCTCGATGCTCCCCTTGTACTCCGAGACGTTGGACGGGAGGAGCCTCGTTATACCGAGGCTCATGCTAGTCTTGCCGCATCCCGATTCCCCGACGAGCCCGAGGGCCTCCCCCGAACCGATCTCCAGGGAGATGCCATCCACAGCCTTTAGCATGCCCCTCATGGTGACGTAGTGGAGGTGTAGCTCCTCGATCTTCAGGACCATATCATCTCCTCCTCCTGAGCCGTGGATTCACCACAGGCTCCAATCCCTGGGCGATGAAGACGAAGCACAGCGCCGTGATGACGATGAGGAGTCCTGGCGGAATGATCCACCACCAGTACCCGAGGTAGATGGCCCCGGTTTGGAAGCCCCGCTCCAAGATCTGGCCCCAGGTGGGGAGGCTCGGATCCCCTAGCCCCAGGAAGCTGAGGGCGGCCTCCGCCAGGATCGCTGAGGGGGTGTAAAATATCATCTGGGTGAATATGAAAGGGGCAACCTGGGGGAAGATGTGTCTCGCCATGATCCAGCTCCGGCTCGCCCCAATTGCTACCGAAGCCTCGATGAACTGTTCCTCCTTGGCCTGGAGGACCATAGACCTGACGAGTATCGTGAGCCCAGGCCAGCCGAAGAAGACCAGTACGAGGATTATGTTCCAGATGTTCTGTCCCAAAATGAACACCAGGAAGATGAGAATCGGGAGCTGAGGAAGGTTGTTGAGGATGTCTGAGACCCTCTGGATCACGTCATCGGTTCTGCCCCCGACGTATCCGCCCCAGATCCCGAGCACCGAACCCACAATTGTCGTGAGGGTCGATGTGATGAATCCTATGAACAGGGCGACTGGGAAGCCAAACAGGAGGCCGACGGCGAGGTCCCTCCCAAGGGTGTCGGTGCCCATGTAGCCGAAGACTGTGCCACCAACCACGAACTTGACGCTGCCCACGGTGTCGTCCTCATGAAACGTCTCGACCCGGATCTTCATGGTGTAGCTCCCCGTGAGGGGCTGATCGAAATTACCCTCGCTGTCCGGTGTTCCGAAAATGTACTGCTCCTGACCCGAGTTCCCTATGTCGAGGGGGGTGAGCCCGAGCTCATACTCGCTGCGTACGAACCTCGAGAGCGCAGAGTTGACCTCGGAGGAGCCCGGCAGGTATATTCTGAGGGGCGACTCAACGTACTTTACGAAAGGCGGCTCATCGCCAGGGCTCGGATACGGTATCGAGTGGAACAAAAGGTCCTCGATCACGGTACCATCAGGCCTCTCCAGTGTGAGATAGACGAAGGGCGGGTCGTCATAAAACGTCAGCTCGGACAGGCTGAACGACGTGAACTTCGGGTACTCATCCGCCTTGTAATTGAACCTTATCGAGTACTCGAGGGCCCTTATCCCCTTGTCTCTCACATATACCTCATCCGTGACGAGAATCTGGTGCTGCGCCTTTTTATCCGACGTTAACATCTGGGTCCAGGTCGGGGGCACCGCCTTGGGATAGTCCGCCCAGTGCTGAGGTCTGTTCCAGTAGCTCGTCCCGAAGTTCGAGGGGTAGGATACTAGAACATAAAATGAGATCGCGAATAATGTGACCATGAAGAACACTCCGAGCTTCGAGACTCGGCTGGACCAGAACTCGTTTAAAGCATCTTTAGCGTTGAATCCCATCAGTATTCCACCCTCGGGTCAAGAAACACGTATAGCACCTCGAGAATCATCCTCGCAATGACGTAGATCAGCGTGTAGACGAACGTGAGGGCTATGATGAGCCCCTCGTCCACGGTCACGATGGCGTTCCAATATAGCAGCCCCATCCCGGGCCACCCAAAAACCGTCTCGGTGAGAATTGCGCCCGAGAGCGATCCGGCTAGGCCAAGAATAATGTTCGTTATGATAGGGGGAGCGGCGACCCTGATGATATATCTCCTCATCACCAGATTCTCTGGGAGCCCCTTCGCCCGAGCCACGTTTACGAAATCCTGCTGCGCCGTGTTCAAAACCATGGTTCTCGTCAGGTAGATCCAGCTCCCTGATAGAGCCAGTACGAGAGTTGAAATGGGCAGGATCGCGTGAAATAGGAGATCTAGGAACCGGGGTATAGCCTCCGTGGGAGGCGGAGCGCTATACATTCCGCCCGGGGGAAGAATTCTCAGGTATTGGGCGAAAATAAGTATAAACAGGATTCCCGTCCACCACGTGGGGAGAGCGTAGGAGAACGCCGAGTAGTTGGAGAAGAATCTGTCGATCTTCGAACCGGGCATGGTGGCAATCTTTGTTCCTATCGTGAGCCCTAATAGGGCGCTTATGCCCACCGATGTCGTGATCAATAATATGCTTTTGGGGAGCCTTTCGGCTATGAGGTCGTATATCTCCGTGCTCCCCTTGAATGTCTGAGCGTTCTTCGCTTTTCCTAGGTCAAACGTCATTACCCGCCAGATCATCTGGGGGAGCCTCATAGGCCAAGGCTTGTCGAGACCATAGGCTTCGATTAGGACGTCTTTGTAATTATTGACTATTCTCTGAAGCTCGGTTGGATCCTGTATAGTCTGGACGAGTCCCTGTCTGTATATCCTGACCTGATCGTTGATCAGAGCGTTGAGCATCCTGTCTGAGAAGCCGGTGGCTCCAAGAACAACATTCATCAGAAGAAGGGTAACAACGACAACCATCAGAAGGGTGAACCCTCTCACCAGCAGATTCCTGCCTAGTCTCATGCTTCTCTCCTCAAATCCAAATTCCGTGTTATTGGATAATTATAAATGATTACTTTATGCTTAAAACCTCTTCACTGCAACATACCTAACGAAAAAAGTCTCGATTGAGACACTATATCGAGTAGCGATAGTTAAATATAATCAAGCTCAATTTAATCTTCGGATAAACATGAGAAAAAAACTACGCTTAGAGTTTGCTTTAATTCTAATTCTTGCTATCGCCATAACTCCGCTTCTATCCTACGCTTCTGTCAAAGTGTCTCCGGCTCAGACCATCAAGGGACCGGCCACAGATGTCATCGAGTACGTTAGAGTAGACAGGCCTCTTGCTCCTGAAGCGCTCAGGCAGGGGGACATCGACGTCTACATCTTCTCGATACCTTCTGAGGCTGAGATCGAGATCGGAGACGACGACGAGGATATCGCGTTCTACCGTGGAGTCTCAGGTATGAATGACATCCTCCTGAACCCCGCTCCTGCTCCCGAAGGGCAGTTGAACCCCTTCTCGATCAAGGAGGTCAGGTACGCGATGAACTTCATCTTCGACAGGGACTTCATCGTGAACGAGATCTACCAGGGGACAGCAGCCCAGATGTACGACTACCTGGGGCCATTCCACCCGGAGGTTCCGTCCATCGCAGACATCAAGCTCAGTCACGGCTTCGTATACGACTTCGACCGCGCCAACTCGATGGTCGAGGACGCTATGGTCCTCGCCGGAGCCGAGAAGAGAGCCGGTAAGTGGTACTACAAGGACGAGGCTGTTACCATCAAAGCCCTCATCAGGGTCGAGGACGAGAGGAGAGACATGGGCGACGCTTTCGCCGCCGACGTCGAGAAACTCGGCTTCACAATCGAGTACCTCCACTCGACCTTCGGACCCGCCATCGACATCGTCTACGGTACGGACCCCGCAGCATTCGAGTGGGGTTTCTATACTGAAGGCTGGGGCATTGGTGCCTCCCGTTGGAACACATGGGAGCCCGGCTGCTGGGGAGGCTCCGCCGACCCAGAGCTTGGCGATTGGTGTGCTAACATGCCCGGATGGGCTGAGGAGGGCTGGTGGAACTACATCAGTCCCGGAGCTAGGATCGACATTCTGACCACAGATATCTACTACGGTAGATACGACGACTTGGCAGACAGGGAGGAGAAGATGAGGGAGGCCACCGACCTCATGATGGACGAGTCCATAAGGATCTTCGGCATCAGGGAGCTCACGGCCTACCCCGCCCGGACTGACGTCGAGGGTCTAACCCAAGACATGGGTCAAGGCCTGAGAGGCGCCGTCTGGGCTCCACGTGAGGCTTATCGCGAGGGTTCGACAACGCTCACCTTCGGTAACCTCTGGGTCTGGACCGAGACCACTGTCTGGAACATGTTCGGCGGCTTCAACGACGTCTACAGCGTCGACATCGCGAGATCCACTTACGACCCAACCGTTTGGAGGCACCCCTTCACGGCATCGGCACAGCCCTTCAGGGCGGACTATGAAGTCGAAACTGAGGGACCATTAGGAACGATGGATGTTCCTTCCGACGCTTACACATGGGATGCTGAGGCAGATGAATGGGTCGAAGTCGGATCCGGCGTCGAGTCTACGAGCAAGGTGTCCTTCGATCTCTCGAAGTACACCTCAGCAAAGTGGCATAACGACATCCCCATCTCGATGGCTGACATCCTGTATGCCTACGCCAGCGGATGGGACATCACGGACGACGCCGACAAGTCGGCCAAGGAATCTGCTGTTGCCAGTGGAGCTGGTGGATACTATACTACTGTCAAAGGAATCGTCGTCCCCGACGAGGACACCCTAGAGATTTACCTAGACTTCTATCACTTCGACGACAACGAGATCGCCATCTTCGCCCAGCCTTGGGGAGGATTCAGCGGCATAGGCCACAACCCCTGGGAGCTCATGGCTGCCCAGGAGGACGTCGTCTTCGAGAAAGGCCTACTGGCAATGGACCAGGCGGCCGCAGACGTCTATGGCGTGCCCTGGATGAGCCTCGTGCTCAGCGATCACGCGGAGATTGTCAAGGACTCCCTCGTGGAGCTCCTTGCAGCGGAGTACTTCCCATCTGGCTACTTCACGTTGGGTGACACGACATACGATACATTGGACAATGCCTTGGCGAGGTATCAGGCGTCAATCGACTGGTACGATGACAAGGGGATCCTCTGGATCGGAAACGGACCCTTCACACTGGAACAGTTCGACGCAGAGGCTCAGTACGCCAAGACCGTCGCCTACAGGGATGAGAGTTATCCCTTCAGTCCGGGCGACTGGTACTATGGCCGGCCGGCTGTCCCCGAAGTCGTTGACGTCACGGTGCCCACGGTAACCAAAGGCATCGCGGCGACCATCGACATCGAGATGACCGGCCCCGAGACCCTCGCAGCCACCTACATCATCACAGAGGAAGCCACGGGAGCCCTCGTGCTCAAAGGCGAGGCCGACATCACGGCCACCTACGGCATGCTCAAGGTCCCGCTGACCACAGAAGACACAGACCTCCTTGATATCGGCGGCAGGTACGTCCTGACCATCCTGGGGAAGAGCCCCGACGTCGCGTTCCTCTCCGAGGCAACGGAGAGATTCGTCGTCAGGGACCCCCTCATCGTGGGACTAGGCGAGACCGTCGACGAGCTCACGGGGGAGATCGATGAACTCAGCGACAGCCTTAGCGAACTCTCGTCCGATCTAGCGGACTCGCTCGACGCCCTATCAGGTCTGATCGGGGCGGGCACGGGTGCTATCGCCGAAGACATCGACGACCTGTCAAGCGACATCAGAACAGTCACACAAGCAGTGAGCGACACCAACGACAGCATCTCACAGCTCGCAAGCAGCTCCAGCACCCTGCTCTACGCGGTGGTGGCGACACTCCTCGTGGCACTGCTCGGCGTTGCTACACCCTACCTGAAAAAGTCCTAAACAAAAACTCTAACCCTTTTTCTTTTTTCACTACAATACAGCCAGGGCCCTGCAACACCCGAAAAAACCTAAAAGCGTAACCCCCCTTCTATCCACACCATGGGGAGCGGTAGAGAGAGCCGCGCGCTTATTTCAATAGCCGTATCCATAATTTTCTTCACAGCCTTTATTCAACCCGCGTGGGGGGCCTCGGATAAGATCACGATAGAGTACTTCCACAAGCCCAAATGCAAGACCTGCGGAGGACAGCTCAACAGCGAGGGCTTCGACGCGATCATCAGGGACCTAGAGGACGAATACGGACCCAAAATAGAGACCGAGTGGATAGACCTCAACGAAAACGAGAACCTCATGAGGATCATGGAGTATAACATCACTCTGACCCCTGCGGTGGTCTTTGACGGGAAGCACAGCCTCGTCAGGGACGAGATCACATCAGAGAGCCTCCGAGAAGCCGTCGATGCCCTCCTTGACCCCGGGTCTGCCCCGCTTCCAATGGGCGGCTTGGCAACAATCTCGCTCCCCGTAATCCTTGTCTCGGGGCTCGTCGACGGCTTCAACCCTTGCGCCTTCAGCCTCCTGGTCTTCTTCATCAGCTTCCTCCTGGGTCTTCAAAAGACTCGAGGCAACATCCTTCGGATGGGCGCCGCATACATCGCCGGGAACTTCATCATGTACCTCGCCCTCGGGTTGGGCCTCCTTCAGGCCATCAGCTTCCTGGGGATCGAGCATCCCATCGGTAAACTCGGCACCGCCCTCCTCATCGTTCTCGGGCTACTGAATCTGAGGGACGCCTTCTCTTGGGGAGAGGACCTCCTAAAGTTCCCCAAGAGGGCAGTCCCCACCGTTAAGGCCCTCACCAATAAGGGAGTCGTCCCCGCAGCCCTCTTGCTGGGGGGATTCGTGAGCATGCTCGAATTCGCCTGCTCAGGCGGAGTCTACGTCGGGATATTGGTGCTCCTATCGAGCTCCGCCAGGTTCTGGGAAGGCGTGGGCTATCTCCTCCTCTACAACCTAGCGTTCGTAACCCCCCTCGTCGTGATACTCCTTGTAGGAAGCCGGGCTGAGACCCTCGCAAGGATCGACGAATGGCGGGTGATAAGGAGGAGGCAGATGAAGGCTATTGGCGGGGCGTTCATGATACTCTTGGGGATAGTCACCTATTACTGGGTCTTCATGAAATGAGGATCTGAACTACATAACGGTCGCCCGCACGCGTCGCCTTTCGAGGGCTTACCAGATCAAGTCCCATGGGAGCGTGTTAAGGAGTACCGGATCTCCCTGGGTGACCAGCACTATGTCCTCGATATGGCTACGGAAACCGAGTTTAGAGTCCTCATGCTGGGGCTCGAATGTGAGGGTCATCCCGGGCTTAAGGGGCTGATCGTCCGTCTCGATGGGTCCGAAGCTCGGGGAGTGAGGCATCGTATAGTCGTGGACGTCGAGCCCAATCTGGTGACCGCACCTCACCAAGGGTTCGAGGCCGTATTCCTGGTTGATCTCTGAAGCCTTCTTGAGGACTTCGTTCCCCGTGGTCCCAGCCTTGATGTTTGCGAATGACTCTTCATGGGCCAAAACTATCCGGTCTAGCCAATCCTTCACGACTGGTGTGAGGTTCATGGGCCACGTGCGCCCCATGTCGCTGCAGTAGCCCGAGGGGACACGGCATCCCACATCAGTGAGCAGGATATCCTCGTGCTTCACGATCCTCGGGGGACCACTCGGACCGTTTCCGAAGCCCACGTTCGACCAGAAGCTGAACTCGATGGCCCCCCGTTCAATCATCCCCGCATCCAGCATCTTCTTGAGATCCCCCGTGTGGACACCGGGCTTCGAGGCCTCTATCATCTCCATGACCGCATCCTCGGTGATGCCAATCGCCTCCCTGATCTCCTGGATCTCATAGCTGTCCTTGATGGATCTCATCTCGAAGACGTGGTCGGAGACATCAACACGCTCGTCGAGCTTGACATCGAGTTCTTTGGAGAGCCGTAGGGCGAGCTGAGCGCTCAACGTGGAGAGGTCGAAACATACCTTGCCGGGGTCGTAATCCTCTAGGGCTCGCTTCGTCGCCCTCAGGTGATGGCCCTTCTCCTGCTTGATCGCAATGACATCCCCGTATCGTCCGCTCTCCTCCATCCTCTTGGCCCCCCAGTGAGGCACGACCACGGTGGACCCTCCGTGGATGTCGAAGACAAGGGTGTTATGTTCATCCCCGAAGCCCCATGGTCCCGATGCATAGACGAAGTTGGACGGATTGAGACCGACCACCTCGTTCATGAAAACGACGGCCTCGAATCCCCGCCTCTCCACTTCATCCAAGATCGAGGCAATTCTCCTCTTCAGCGACTCCTCCAGATTCATATCTACCGGGCCAATATTGGGCGCTTCAATATATCTGACCTTCCATGCACCCCAAATAAGATCTAGGCCTCCGAAACGAGCTCACAACCATTATACCCCGCGGAAACGAGATAAAACTCAATGTCTCAGAGAAGCCAACAGCTCTCCTCCGCTATACTTGTCATCGCACTATTGCTCTCGTCTTACAGCGTTTACATCGTCTACAGGACGGATAATCTCCGGAGAGGCGAGATCGAAGATCTGAGATCTGAGGCTGACCAAGCAGATCTGAGGATAAGCGAGATACTTTCTAATCTAGAAAGCCTCTCCACGGAGATTGAGAATCTCTCGAATATTACGCAGGGACTCGAAAACCTCTCAGCGGATCTCGAGGAGATCAAGGCTCTTGTGAGTGAGAGCGGCGGAGACATCGATGCCCTGAGGACAGATTTTGAGGCCCTAACGGAGAGTCTCACGGGGGTATCGGAAGAACTCATCAGGGTCGAGGAGATCATCGCCGGTTTCGAGGAGGAGATCGCGGGAATCTCAACAGCCACCCCCGCCAGTGTCTACGAATCCGCAAGAAAGTCGGTGGTCATCATCAGAGCCGATACGGTGCAAGGCTCAGGCTTCGTATGGAAGACCCAGAACCACATACTCACAAACTGGCACGTCGTGAATGAGACCGATACGGTCACCGTCGAGTTCTACGACGGGACCCGGAGACCCGCGACGGTTCTCGGGCTCGACGCTTACTCCGATGTTGCGGTTCTCAGCATCTCCGGAGTGCCCGATGAAGCGGTTCCTCTGGAGCTCGGGAACAGCTCGGAGATCTACATCGGGCAGCAGGTAGTGGCGATCGGAAACCCTCTCGGATACTCGGGGAGCCTCTCCTCAGGGGTCATCAGCCAGGTGAACGAGAGGATCGACCTACCTCCCCTGATAATCCCCGTTCTCCAGCTCGATGTCACCATCGCCCCCGGGAGCTCGGGAGGGCCCCTCCTGGACCTCAATGGAAACGTCCTCGGCATAACCAACGCCGGGACATTCTACGGCTTCAACTTCGCCGCCCCCTCTAACGTCGTCAAGCGAGTCCCCGAATCGATGCTGGCCACTGGCGAGTACAAGCATACCCTCGGGGCGTTCTTGGGGGTGCTGCCGACTCCGCGCGCGGTCGCACACGAC
>JACKQG010002853.1_pt1 | contig 21951 bp, 21 predicted proteins | sample 8237621 | NCBI WGS metagenome assembly JACKQG01 (sample SAMN15677084, study PRJNA649215) | marine metagenome | biome: marine; feature: Black Sea; material: saline water; isolation source: suspended particulate matter (SPM) from the Black Sea western gyre | collected 2013-06-09/2013-06-10 | depth... | reverse complement strand
ACCTTAAGGTCTTGGAGTAGAATTTCTGTAGGTATTCTTTTACCATTCGACGGGATGAAAAGCGAGCCGCATTGCTTCTAATCGCCTCTTTCATGATCCGAACCCACTCTCTGGGAATACCGTCATCGGAAATCCGGTAATAGAGCGGGATAATATCATTTTCCAGAATACGGTAAATCGCTTCCGCGTCCGCAGCGTCTCGATTTCCCTCGTTAACCTTATCACCGAAGGCCCATCCGTTTTTACCGTTGTAGCCCTCTATCCACCAGCCGTCCAGGATGCTCAACTGAGGAACGCCATTCAAGGCGGCTTTCATGCCACTGGTGCCGCTGGCTTCCATGGGAGGAAGCGGGTTGTTGAGCCAGACATCCACACCATGAACCAGATACTGGGCTATCTGTTCACCGTAGTCTTCAACGAAAGCGATCCGGCCGCCCATCTCAGGATCCCGGCAGGCGTTGTAAACTTTCTGCAGAATGCGCTTGCCGGGTTCGTCCGACGGATGGGCTTTTCCGGCAAAAATGATCTGAATCGGTTGTCGGCGGTCATTGAGCAATCGCTTCAGGCGTGAAAGATCGTAAAAAATGAGATCAGCACGTTTGTACGTAGCAAAGCGGCGGGCAAATCCAATGGTCAAAACCGAAGGATCCAACATCGCTCCCCCCGAAAGTAAAATTGAAGGGCTGCCGCGATCGGTTGCCCATCTCTTACGGCACCTTTCACGAATCGCATCGATCAGTTTGATTTTCAGCCAGTAATGAGTGTGCCAAAGCTCTTGATCCGGTATTTTTTCGATCAATTCCCAAACAAACGGATTGTCGTGATCCTCTATCCATCCGGCACCTAAATAACGATCATACAGCAGTTTCATTTTCGGCTCCACCCACGTGCGGACATGGACGCCGTTGTTTATGGCGTCAATGGGAATCTTTTCAACCGGTTTGTCCGGCCAGAGGTCTCGCCACATCTTGCGCGATACCTCGGCATGTCGCCGGCTTACAGCGTTGCGGTAAGCCGAAATATTCAGCGCCAAAACGGTCATATTGAACCCTTGTTGCGGATTTTTCGGATTGATACCCAACTGAAGAAAACGCTCCCGGTCCAATCCCAAATCAGACCAATAGGGGTGAAAATATTTCTCCATCATATGGAAAAGAAACACATCATGGCCGGCCGCCACCGGTGTGTGGGTAGTAAAAACGGTAGTATCTTTTACGTTCTTCAAGGCTTCTTCGAACGTCATTCCACTATTGATGCAGTCCCTGATTCTTTCCAACAATGCAAAGGCGGCATGGCCTTCGTTCAGATGGATCATTCGATACCGGATTCCCAGTTTCTCCAGCATTTCGGCACCGCCGATACCGAGAACAATTTCCTGGCGCAACCGCTGCTCAAGGTCCCCGGAGTAAAGTCGTGCAGAAAACAACCGATTCCAGGGATCATTTTGTTCGATATCCGTATCCATGAGATAAAGCGTGTTGGAGCCGACATCAACTTTCCACACTGCTATGTAGATGGGCGGATCAACCATGGGAACTTTGACAATAAACTGGCTGCCGTCTTCTCTCAGCACCCGTGAAATCGAGGCCGCCTCACGGTCAAACGGCTCATTGATATTTTCCTGCCAGCCATCCTCGCGAATTTTCTGAAGAAGATAGCCCTCGGGATACATAAACCCAACAGCCGCCATGGGGATGTTCAAATCACTGCACTCTTTAAGAAAATCACCGGCCAGAAACCCGAGACCGCCGGCGTAAAACGGCAGTGAACGGTGCAAGCCGTATTCAGCCGAGAAGTAAGCGACCGCCACCGTCCCCGGTTCAAGAGGGCCATTGACCAGCGAGTAATCCTTTCTGGACATGTAACTTTCGAAGATCGACATCACTACGTCATAGTGGCGCAAGTATTCCGGGTTTTCGGCAGCGGCAGACAAACTTTCCGCCGACAGTTCGCGCAGCATTTTATCCGGGTTGTGTCTACTCTCTTTCCATGCCTGGCGATCCAGCATTTTAAACAGCATTCGAGCCCTGGGGCGCCAACTCCACCAGAGATTGGATGCCAGTTCTCCCAACCCTTTAATCCGGTCGGGAAGGCGTATAAAGTCGTTTTCACCGGTCATCATCGTAAATCTAAACTTTTTCTTTTACACCCACATTCATCAGAACCACATCTTTCTTTTAGGCAAAAAACAACTATACGATACCCAAAATGAAAGCAACGGAATACACACAAAAGCAGACACTCCAAAATAACACAATTACCGTTAATGTATCAATGAATTTTGTCATGAGATCCCCCCTGTTATCTCAGCCGGCGTATTCGATTATCGACTTAAAATCATAAAAAGCTTATCCACAGAATTCCCATTCTTCTTTCTGCTAAGGTGAAACCGTAATCAAACTGTTCAGGGTTCCATAACAGTTAAGGCGGGAATGATCGTTTTTAGTATCTAACATCCAATTATCGTCCGCCAAAAATTTGTAATCATAGATTCCCGGCTCCAACATTACCGTTTTTGTCCATAGACCCTTACCGTCGCTGTTCATCGGATGTTTGGCGGGGTCCCAGTTGTTGAACTCTCCAGCCAAATAGACTTTCCCGGCCTTTGGAGCATTGAATGAAAATGTTATGCGGCGCCGTTTTGTTTTGTTTTGCCTTTGTTTTTTCATCGATTATCCTCCCTTTTACATTGCCTTTGACAGAGGAGACTGTATCCTCTGACGATTGTGTAACCCGTCAATCTATCTTTCAGCAATCTTTATGCCAAACCTCAATGTGCTCATCTTGACGAAATTAAGTTGTTAATTTTATTAAAAATTAAACATGTTTTGCTGTGAATTTTCGGACAAGGATCGTCCGTTTGCAAAAAGGCCGGTTTGTAATCGGACATCCCGGTTCCTGTCGAATCGCGGGTTCCCGTCTAAAAAGGTAATGATGAGAAAAAAGTGAAGGGTAAGCAGGACCGTCGGTCAAACCTTGAAATCGTTTTTCCGAATGCCATGGCGGGTCATGAGCCTGTTGAGTTGGCGGGTGGTGATCTGGGCTTTTTTAGCGGACAGATCAATTTTTCCTTTGCATTGTTTAAGGAGTTTTTTTAAATAGGAGCGTTCAAATTCTTGTGTGGCGATTTGCCTGGCTTGAGTTAAGGAGAGCTCCTCTTTATCCGGCAAGGTTTCAATGTAAGGGGTGATCAACACCAAGTCGGGTGGAAAATTCTGGAGATCGAGCATGTCGCTATTTTCAAGGATATAAGCACGTTCCAGAATGTTTTGCAATTCGCGGATGTTGCCCGGCCAATCATAGGTTTTAAACCCTTCTTTCACAGCAGGATGGAGCCTGTTGATCCCTTTGCCGTATTTGGCATTTAGATTGCTCAAAAACATGTCGATAATATAGGGCAGATCCTCCAGGCGATCCCTTAACGTCGGGATCTCTATAGGAAAAATATTCAGACGGTAATACAGATCCTTACGAAACAGGCCCTTTTCAGTAAGCTGTTTCAAATCGGCATTGGTTGCGGCAATGATGCGGGCATCCGTGTTCAGTTGCTCTGTACCGCCGACACGGCTGAACGTGCCGTCTTGCAATACTTGCAACAGTTTAATCTGGGCGGGTGTGGTAATGGTTCCGATTTCATCCAGAAAGATGGTCCCGCCGCGCGCCATTTCAAATTTGCCCAACTTCTTACGATCGGCTCCTGTAAATGCGCCTTTCTCATGACCGAACAGTTCGCTTTCAAGGAGGGTGTCCGGAATCGCACCGCAATGAATAGCAATGAAAGGTTTTTCGTTTCGCAGACTGTGCCTGTGAATAAGCTGAGCCAGTAATCCCTTTCCGGTGCCCGTTTCGCCCAGCAGCAGCACGGTGGCGATGGTCGGCGCTACCGATCGAATATGTTGAAATATCTCGCGCATAACAGGGTTGCGTGAGCGAATGATATCCATCCAATCCGTTTTCCAGAAACGGTCGCGCAGATAGTCCAGTTCGAGGTCTTTAACCCGCATATTCCCAATCGAAGTAAACACCAGCCGGACTTCTTCCTCATCGATGGGATGCGTCAGGTAGTCCTCGGCACCGTTCTTGATGGCTAAGACCGCTTTCCGGATATCTTTTTTAGATGAGAGAACGACAAGTTTTACGTGGGGATTGGATTTTTTAAAGGGCTGAATAGTTTCACTGAAATTGTCGGTCGAGATTTCAGCCTGCAGATGGTTGAGATCTGTGAAGATGAGGTCAAAAGGATTTTGTTTGTGGATCTGGATTGCAGTCGAAACCGTTTCGGTATGTTCCACAACCACCTTATCGGAAAGGGCCTTTGAAATCAACCTGATGACATCTTGAGCGTAAGAAATGACCAATACATTCATTGTAAAAACAATCGATAAAAAATCGTTAAAAAACAGATGGTCTCTTTTTTTTTGTAGTAAGGTTTGGCATAGAAATTGTCATGTACGGTTGCCCGTGTCAACAAAAAAGCCTGCTTACGAAGATGCAGGCTTTTCTTGTTCAACGGGTTGTCAACAACTGCTATCGGTTATTTTTGAACGAAATATGATTTGACCTTTGCAGCGATTTGATTGTCGGTCATCTTGTCACTGGTGTGCACGCCAACGATTCTCGGGATTAGTGCTTTTGACTTTTCGATTTCCTTTTTCAGTTCTAATTTTGCCTCTCCCGGACCCATAATTAGGATCTTGTCCGCGTCTTTTATAAACTCAATAATTCGGTGATAAAATTTTTTAAGCTGCTGTTTCTGCCGCGCTTCGATCTTGCTGTCCACGGCAATCTCTTGAGGCCCCCACGGTGTCTTCCGTGTCCGCGACCCACCGGACAGGCGTACTTTTCGTTCAACATCCGAGCTTATTTGAGTAACCGCTATTTCCACATCTTCTTCATATGATCGTTCCCGCCGTTTTTTTGTGACAATTACTGCTTTTTTGTGGTCCACCCAAATTCCTATGTATTTTTTCATTTTTTTATTTACCATTTATTTGATTTGTTTTTCTTCCTGTATCTTGGGTTCCATATTGATCTATTCTAATTGTTTTAGCGTAAATTATTTTATCTGTGTCTTCATCTTTTATGACCCCCTCCACAGCCACACTTTTTTTCAATAAGGAGATTAGCCTTCGACCGGTTGAACTGTCCGCCACCAGATATTTTTCTTCCTGGTAAGTGGCGATGGCCACTGAAATGACATCCCCTTTTTCATCCCAGGCGACTGGTATTACAATCCCGCGAATAGTTGTTGTCTCTGTCATGGCCACGTAAAAAACAAGGCAAATATTATGTTACCAAATTAAATCGTTCTGTAAAAACAGGTGAAGCAATCTTTGTACCAACAACATAACAACTATATATTATTATTGTTTTAAAGGTTATTTGCCTCACGCACATTACGATTGAACCATTTACCGGACGCACTGGTTCCTGCTGATAGCGCTACCGGACATGCGATGTCTTGGACAGCAAGGCTTAAGTCGATTAAAGCTCCCCCTGCAGCCCCGCTGAGCGGGATTTCCGCTACGCTCCATCAAGCTTCGTGCAGGGAATCTTATACTGTAAGGAATTCTGCCATTTTTGATTCGCTCGCAAACCTTTACCTGCCTTTGGCAGGCCGCAGCCCCGCTGGGCGGGATCTTCGCTACGCTACGGCAAGCTACGGGGAATGCGCTCGCTAGGGCAGTTCAATTTAAGGACTTAAAATATACAGGTGCGTTTATAACATGCTGATATTACAACCAACTATGACTCATCCATGGTTGCCAAGTTTGGGGCAGATTGGGCCTTTAGTACCAGCACGTGAATAGTGATGCTGTTCCGATTTATCTTGATCAAATTAATTAAATAAAATTCAAAATGTTATAAATCTGGCATCCTTGTTGCAGTACCGGGCCGGAGAAAGAGATCTTTTCGGACTATTTGTTACACAAAAAGGAGAAAAACTTCCATCGGGTCGAGCGATCCCATGGTTCCTTTACCCGAAAAATAACGTCCGGAACTGGATAAACTTGTTTGTTGGACTTTTAACCGGAGGCTTGAGGATGTCGGATATATCCCTGAACCTCCGGTCTTTTTTCTTAATTAACAAAACTTCTGGTTCATTATGGTTTTAGCTATGTTCGATCTCCATACAATAGTTACAGGTTTCATCGTCTTTTTTGCCCGGATATGCGATGTTTCGATTGGAACCGTTCGGATGATCACCACCGTTCAGGGAAGAACAGGAATAGCATTCATATTGGCCGTATTTGAGATTATTATATGGATTTCGGTAGCCAGTGTTGTTATCCATCAAGTCAGGGAAAAACCCATTTTGATATTTTTTTACGCCTTTGGATATGCGACGGGTAATGTGGTTGGCATTATAACAGAAAAAAAACTTGCTTTTGGGCTAATAAATTTCCGTGTAATCACTAAAACCAAATCAAAGACAATGACTGAGCGTATCAGAAAAATGGGACAGCCCGTTACCATGTTTCAGGGAGAAGGCATGACCGGTCCTGTTTACGAGCTATACATCGTTTGTCGCAGACGTGATCTAAAAAAGCTAATTCCAATTATTAAAGAAGAAGATCCCGACGCATTTTACATCACCGAACATGCTATGGATATAAGCAAGGCTTTACCGCCTATATATCAGCCAGCGACCGGATGGCGGGCGGTAATGAAAAGAAAATAGATATTTTTTCAGAATATCATAACCTTCGTTAAGTTCTCTCAAGCATTCCTCATATGAGATTCCCTGTCGAACGTGGATGCTTTTTGATTTTAAATCTTCAATTTTCATGCAAGGCTTCCCTGGCTTGGAAAATACGCCGAATCATTATATTGGGTGTTTTTTTATGTTTGCACTTGGCCTGATCCTGTCAGGCGCCTTGTTGGGACAAACCGAAAAAGCGGGCAAAGAAGGCACCTTGAAAGCCGACGCAAGCCGGCCGGCGACGGAAGCACAAAAAGATCTACAACCCCCAAAATTGGACCTTGCCGGTAAAAATATCAGTGAAGGTATGGACCGTTTCGGCCAAAAAGCCGCATCTCAATTCGGTGGGTGGATCAACGCCGAAGTTTTGGCGGGCATCACCTGGATGAAACTGTTGTTTTGCCTTTTGCTGCTGTTTGTTGTTGCGGTGACAGAGCGTTTGATACAGGCGATAAATTCGTGCTAATAGGAAAATTTTTTGAAGACCTCTTTGACACCTATGCGCGCCAGCTCGTTGGCCGAAAGCCATTTGAGCCCGGGCTTAACAGAGCCCTTGATGGCCAGCACATTATCGGTCAGTGATCGCTGGGTTTGGTCAAACGTCCCTTTCCAGACTTTTTGTCCGGTCGCCACTTTCAGCAAAACGAGGTTGAAGGCTACCGACGCGCCGCGAGGGGCATTGAAAGCCATGTCACTGTAATCCCGGTACCGCCAGACATTTCCCAGAAAGATATAATCGACGCCAAGGACTTGCCCCAATTTTTGGGCCAAGAGCCCCGGCGTTTTTGGGGGTTCGGATGCGATAACTTTTTCGTAGGCCACCAGTACATCCTCCAGAAAAACCGTCTTTTCACCGAATCGATTCAAAACGGTTCGCTGAACGATACGGGTTAACGTCATGTCGGCGTCTTGTCTTAATTCGTATTGATCAAAACCCAGCAGGTTCAGGGGAGTGCTCACCATTTCCGCCATGCCTTCAGGGCGCTTGCCTTTCAAGAAGGGCATGACGGCGATCTTTTGAATCGGCAGATCCAGCCCCTGCGCCCGAGCAAGGGGTGGAACGGTGATTCCTGTCCATCCTAAAATTATCAGATAAACAGAAGCGCTGCCCAATAAACCAAGCAAAACAATCTCCAACACTCGTTTCATCATAAACTCCTCCTTTTACATGGAAACAAATGGAATTCGAAGCGAACCGGCTGTTGTGCTTTTTAGGTTCGTCGTCGCAATGAAACCTTTACAAGAAGCCTTTCCATATTATAAAATAACTCTATCTACCGCCGGCCCAATTGTCAATATACACATAAAATTCCAACGTTTTCGTTGCCCTTTTCATTGCGCTTTCCATATTGGGGTTCAAGCTCTCCGGGTTGATCATGGCCTTAACATCGGCAAATGTTCCGACCTTATCTGAAGCGAACAAGTCGGCCGCATTTTTACCGTAAAAATCACCCTTGCCGTCATATTCAAGCAGTCTTAAAAAGGTGTTGTTGACATGGCGAATGTTGCCTTCTAAATCGGCGATAATCACACCACTTACAGAGAAATTCAACCCATCGCGGACCACACTGAGTTCGGCTGCGTATTATTGTTTCCGCATCGACTTGATCTTGTCGAATTCGGCCGGCTTGCGCTGCCGGCGCCTAAGATTCCGAATTCCACGGCTATTCCTTTCCTTTGGGACTTACCTTGATTTGCACCTGAACATCGGGCCATCTCTTGTCCGCCGGTTGCACGTCGGCAGGACCTATTATTTTGCAGAAAAGCGTAGCGTCTTCCTTGATGCCCTCCAGGTAAATCGGAGTGGTCATTAAACTGATTTCACCTTTTTTACTTGCGCCGCTTGGATACGATGTCTTTACCTTTTTGGGGTTAACCTCTATAGATACAATGTTTAGACCCTTTGGAAGTCTGCCGACCAACTGAGGTTTCACCATTAATTCATTATGCATAATTTCTTCCAGCGAGATAGACAAACTTGAAGGCGCCATTTCAAGTATTCGTATCTTTTTAGGTAGTTGCATACTTTCTTCGCTGACGGCCAAGGTTTGCCTGCCTGCCATCGCACCAGACAAGTCGATCTTGACGTTCAACCGGGAAACTCCGAAGGCCTCAAGTTCCTGTTTGGGGCCGGCCAGATGAACCCGGATTTCGGTCGGCTTATTACCAACAAGGGCCAGAGTTTGCGGAATAGACATATATTCAATTGGAAGGATAAAACTTCTCTCAAATATCCGGGCATGCGATGTGGCCAGGGCCGCCCAAAAAATAAAAGCCAGCATGGTAACGAGACCAATATCAGGAAGTAATTTCCACTTATACCGTTTAAGGGACGCCTTCGGAATATAGGATGACGTGTTTTTCCAATGAGATTCTATCTTCGAACAGAGTTCGTTCTTATCACCGGCGCTGCGTATTCTGCCTTTTAAAAACGTCGTAACAGTCCCTTTTTCCTCCGAGACCACCACAACAAAGGCATCGGTCACTTCTGAAAGACCCATGGCCGCCTGATGGCGCGTTCCGAACTCCCTTGGAAGATTATTGCTTTTCGAATTCGGCAACCGTATGCCAAACATCGCAAATCTTGCATTTTCAACAATCAGGGCACCGTCGTGCCCGGGCGAATTTGGATCAAAAATACTCATGATAAGTGGAAGGCTGGGCTCTGCATTGAGCTGAAAGCCTCCGGCTAACCATGGCTTAACCGCTTCTTTGCCGGGGAACACGATAATCGCCCCCCGCTTTTGTTGGGATAAGGCAAATACGGCGTCGCTGATCAGCAAGGATAAGTCCGTGCCTCTACTTCCGGCTTCATGTCGTCGGAAAGACACGGCCCTTTCGAAAACCTTTCGAATTTCAGGCTGGAAAATAACGATGACGCCCAATACAGCGACCTGACTCAAATTGGAATAGATCCAACTTATGCCTTCAAGTTCAAAAAGACTTGCTATCAGAAAAAATGTCACTGCGATTAAAATACCCAACAGGACCCGCCAGGTCCCAAGTGTGCGAAACGTGCGATAAATCAAAAATATCAGCGTCGCAATAAGGAAGATATCTAAAGCCGTCTTCCAGCTTAGCATTCCTATTATAACTTTAATCAATAGAAGCAGCTTATCCAAAACGTTCCTCCAAAAAATAATGTTTTACTCTGGCAATAATTTGTCTCTCGGTCATTTTGTCTGCGGTTTTGACCTGGACCACTTTAGACACCAGTCCTTTTGTTTTTTCGAATTCCTTTTCATCAATCAGATTGAAAAGTTTATCATCATGATTTGCATTGTCGCACTGATTATTTCAATTCGTTTAAATTATGCGTCTTTGATAACCGTGTCAGGGCCTCGCGAACCCCCTTTAGCGTGGTTTCCGCCAGCAGTTGGTCGGCGTACATCTTAGCGTCAGAGATAGTGAATGCGCTAATTATTTTCTGAACAGAAGATAAGAATTTCGGATAAACACTGAAAATTTGCACGCCGATGCCCAGCAAAAATGGTATGTATGCCGGCTCATGGGCCATCTCACCGCAGATCGATAACTCCTTTTGTTGACCGTTGGCGGCCTTTGAAATTTTGGCAAGCGCTCTTAAAACGGCCGGGTGATCCGGGCGGTAAAACTCACTTACCTTTTCATTGGCCCGATCGACGGCCAGCATATACTGCACAAAATCGTTTGTACCAATGGATAGAAAGTCTGATTCCGCAACAAGATCGTCGATGATTTCTAACACCGAGGGAATCTCAACAAGTACGCCGATAAAAGGAGTTTGATGATGCGGCATTTTTTTCTGTGCAAGCTCTTGCATGCAGTCATAAACGGCCTGTTTGGCTTGACGAAACTCGTCCAAGGAGGATATCATGGGAAACATGATCCGTGGGTTTGCGGCCTCGGCTGCAGCTCGTAAAATTGCTCGTAACTGCTGGTCGAAGATTTCCCTGTGTCGGAACAAAAAACGAATTGCTCGCAATCCCAGGGCCGGGTTTGCTTCGACTCCGGCATTCGAATAGAACGGCAGCTTATCACCGCCAATGTCCAGCGTGCGTATGGTTACAACGTTTCCGGACATCTCGTCAAAAAGTTTCTTGTAGATAACATATTGTTCTTCCTCTGATGGAAGTGCAGATCGAAAAAGAAACGGAAATTCCGTGCGATAAAGGCCGACCCCCTCCGCTTTTAGCTCCCGGGCCAATACCAGATCATGAAGAAGGTTGATATTTGCCAGAAGTCGGATTCTTACCCCATCACATGTAAACGTCTTAGCCGCCACCTCTTTGTATAAAGTTTCGGCCTTCAGCCCTGTTTGTTTCCGTGATTCATAGCTGAGGATTATATCGTCTGAAGGCTGCACATAAATGGCTCCGGTTTCTGCATCCATTACCACCGGAGTTCCTTCAGGAATATAGAGTAATTCAGATCGATTGGTTATGATCATGGGTATTTCAAGGGAACGGGCTAAAATAGAAACATGAGTGGTAACGCCGCCGCCCACGAGGATAATACCTTTGATATCTTCGGAAGCAAGTTTCAAAACGTCCGACGGATAGAGCTCGCGAGCGATAACGATTCGATTCTCACTTAAAAAAGGATCCTCCTCTATACCGTGTATCAGATTTCTCAAGATTCTTCCGGCGAGATCTTGGACGTCATGGGTTTTCTCTTTGATATGGGGATGCGGACTCGATGAATACAGTTCAACGTAACGCTGCATGACGCTTTTGATTGCCTCAGGCGGGGGCACACCGCTTTTAATAAGATTTTCCATTTCTCCCGCGAACCGTACATCTTTGAGAATCATCAAATGGGCTGTAAAAATCAATGCGGTACTTTCGGGCAGCCGTTGGAAAAACCGGTACTGGAGATCCTGCAGCTGGGCTGCAGTGGCCTGGAGTGCCTGGTGAAAATCTTCCAGTGAATATTCGGAGTCGGTATCAATTTCGATAGAAACCAATGCTCCTTGACGTTTATCAAATGTTGTTGCCTGAGCAAATGCATAACCCTGAGATGCAACTTCTCCTATGACGTATTTAAGGTGCTCTGGGATCCGGTGGAAAGGAAGTTGTTCTTCTCGAAGCCGAATGCGTCCGACCAGCAACCGTGCATTTCCAACGGCCCCGGCCAATTGTGATGCAACTGCTTGCATGGCAATCACATCAATCTCATTGAAAAAACTGCGTGTCCGATGTTGTACTACCAGAACACCAATTTTTTCTTCTCTTCTGGCAATTGGTACAGCAAGAAATGAGTGAAAGGGATCCTCCCGGGCTTCTTTAAAATATTTAAAATTGGGATGGCTGCTGGCATATTCCTCATTCAAGGGTTTAAGTTGCTTGAAGGTAGTACCCACCAGGCCTTCACCAATTTTCATCCGGATTTGCCCAACCGCCTCTGGATTTAATCCCTTGGTTGCTTTCAGCACAAGCTCCTGGGAGACGTCATCGAATAAGTAAATGGAGCACACATCGGCATTCATGTGGCGGGCAACCAGCTCAACTGCAAGCTGAAAGAAACTTTGGATATTTTCGCTTCCGATTAAAAGGGCAGCCAGTTCGCTGATATCACAGAGTAAACTTAAGTGCCGGCGGTCTTTTTTCTTCATTGGGGTACCATGTTGTTCTTTTGAAATATTCGGGTTGAATATTAAGGACCTCAACTGCTTGTTTTATGGTCATATACTATTTGTTTACCTGTTAATTTACAGTTTCAAGCTGCTCTAAAGGTATGTTATCGATAAATTACCAATGTTTCAAATGCAAATCAATATCATAAATAGTATCCATTTCCTTTGGTTCATATCGGAGCCCTCCTTTTTTAATTGCACTCAATAACGGACTCTGGATTTTATATTGTTACTGTAATTACCCCCACAAGCTTTCAACGGAGCAAACAACCTTGAAATCAAAGGTAGGGGGAAAACAGCCATGCAAGAGCATCGCGGGCCCTGATGGACAAGGGGCGGTCATAGACTTCTTTAAGCGAGACTTCCCGTGACCGTTTAATGTTTTCGAGGACGTGTGAGGAGAGGAGTGCAGCCGTCGGCTTGTGGTAAATCTCAACGGCCAGTTCGAAATTGAGGCGCAGGCTGCGCGGATCGATGTTGGCGGAACCGATCTGGACGTAATAGTCATCCACGATAAACAGTTTGGTATGTACGAAGGGCGGCGGCTGGTAATAGACCCGAACGCCTCTCTGTAAGATCTCCCACAGCATATTACGCGTAGCCCAATTGACAAACGGTATGTTGCTTTTTTCCGGCAGCAAAACGGCCACCTCCAGGCCGCGTAACGCGGCGATCTGCAAAGCGGTGATCATTTCACGCGCAGGCAGAAAGTACGGGGTCATGATAAAAATCCTTTCGCGCGCCGCAGAAATGGCACCCAGCAGGATTGAGGCGAGCTTGTCCAGATCTTCATTGGGACCGTCCACAATGGTTCGGCAAATCGCCTCTCCGGCAAAATCTTCGGCAGACGGAATCGGCACGGTTTTCTCGCCGGTGGTAAAACACCAGTCTTCAAGAAATACATGTTCGATCTGTGAAACTATCGGACCCCGCAAACAAAAATGCAGATCAACGACCCGCTCTGAGTTCTCTTGAACGTTCACCAGATGGCGATCGCCGATGTTCATCCCGCCGACAAAGCCGGTGTGACCATCGGCAACCAGAATCTTGCGATGGTTGCGCAGATTGAAATACAGCATAGGTGGAATCAGCCTGGGCGGCAAAAACCGGGAGATGCGGACGCCGCCCTTTTTCAGTAATGTTCTAGCCCGGGGAGTAGAATACAACTCGCCGACCCCGTCCAGCATGACCCTTACATCGACACCGCGATTAGCCGCATGAACCAGGGCATCAATGAACTGTCTTCCCGTGTTGTCGGTATCGAAGATGTAAGTGGATAGGTACAGAGTTCTTGCGGCTTTTTCAATTGCTGCGATCATGGCCGGGTAGGCTTCTTCGCCGTTGTGCAGCGGTTCGATGCGGCTGCCGTCCACTAACGGCCTCTTGGTCACCGCTTCGGATATCTGCGCGATCTCTGAAAATTCCGGAGCTGCAAGAATGCTCAAGGATACATCTTCTTCATCTTCGGGTCTTTCGTATCCGACAGTGATCCGAAACGGTGATTTCTGTTCGAGTTTGCGGGCCCGCGTTCGGATGCGGTTGATGCCGAACAGAAAGTAGAACAATGGTCCTGCAATTGGAAAAAATAAGCAAACCCCGATCCAACCCCAGGCCGCCCGTGGATCTCGTTTGTAAAGAAGCGCGTGTCCGGCGGCAGCCAGTGCCGCCAGAACGTGAAGTTCGAGCAGTGCCCATTTGAGCATTTTCATTCCAACTTGCTCCGTATTTTCAACGATTAGACCGGAACGTATTGCAAATGAACGATGATAAAAAGAGACAGGGATATAACGCCGGCGATTACCGGCGTGAGAAACCAGCCGATAAGTATATTCAGCAGGGTCCGCCGGTTTACCGTGCTGATACCCTTGACAATTCCCACGCCCAGGATCGCACCGATCACTGCCTGGGAGGTGGAGACTGGAACACCGACAACGGTGTAAAAGTGGACGGTAACGGCTTCGGCCAAAACGACGATCAGCGCCGAAAATGGATCCAGCCGAACCAGCTTCCTTCCCACCGTCTCCATAACCCCCCGGCTGAATGTCAGAATGCCCAGTGCGATGCTAAGGCCGCCGATGAGGGTGGCCCCAAATACACTCAATCGGCCGGCACCCACAAAAACAGCCGTTACGTTGGCCACATTGTTGGCGCCCAGGGCATAGGCGGCATACGATCCGGCGACAATCAAACCGGAGCGGATCAGCATGTCGCCCTCGAACAAATCGACGGGAAGGCGATTGTATATGGCCGCCATGAGTTTGTACAGGAATATCGCAACAATGAAACCGCCCACGGGCGTTCCCAGCCAGCATACGATTACCTTTTCCAGACCCGCTACATTCACGTGCTTGCTCAGAATACCGACCCCCAATATGGCACCGACCACCGCCTGAGATGTGGAAACCGGAAGGCCTAAAATGGTCATGATGGTCACCGTAACAGCCGCCGCGACCGAAGAAATAACCGCTTTTTTCAGCGACAAGTCGGTTAAACCCTGTAGGGTTTCAATGCCGGCCTGCCCTTCGAGGAGCGCACCTAACAGAACAAAAATAGAAGCCAAAACAGCGGCGGTCCAGAATTTTACCATTCGGGAGGATACGGCTGAACCGAAGACATTGGCAACGTCATTGGCACCTAAGGACCATCCCAGAAAAATCCCCCCTAAAAGAGACAGCATTACACCCGCCTTTTCATGGTAATAATATTAATGCGTTTGGAGACCCGGTCGGCCTCGTCCGAAATTTCACCCAAGACAACAACCATCTCTTTTAATTGGAGTTTTTGAAACGGATCGAGATCCGAATCAAATATTCTGGTAATCATACGGCGTTCAATATGGTCACAATGGCTTTCGTTCTGGTCGATGGTCGCCATCAAAGCGCGGATGCCCTCTTTTTTTTGCAGCATAATGTCAACTTGTTTGATCATCAGGCTGCAGCTCTCGATGGATACACGTATGAGCTCTTTGATATCAGCAACCAGAAACTCGGGTATGACCAGCTTTTGCGTTTGAATCATGTTCAATATAAGCTCGAAGTATCGCGGTATCTGGTCAATCGCTTCCAGAAGCCCCGTGATATCTTCGCGTGATTCGGGTATCAGAGCCTTGCTGTACATGAGCTGATTGATTTCCTCCCGGATATCGTCGGCTTTGGATTCAAACTTGTGGGTCTGATTCGCTATGAAGGTAAAGTCATCGCAGGCGCCCGCATCCAGGCAGAGGTTCAGCCCCTTGACAAAATGACTGTGGACGCTCTCGAGGTTTTCCAGGTAACTGTAAATCAGGGTTTCGAGCTGGTGCTCTTTTTTAAAAAAGAATCTTAACATGCCGTCCTTTCAATACTGTTGGAAACAAAATTTATAAATGGTTTTCGGGATTCTTTACGAAAAACATTCCAGCGGTATTTAAAAAGCCTCCCTGTCGTGTGTAAACGGGACGCCGGCAAAAGCAACGCCTTAAGCACTGACGTGCTTTTGACTACGATTTCTGGGGTCGAACACTCAGCAGCGGCACCGGGCAATGGCGAAACATCTTCTCGGCGGTTGAACCTAAAAGAACACTGACAAGGTTGCTGCGGCCTTTGGTGCCCATAACCAGCAAGTCGACGCTTTCTTCTTTTACGGCTGCGATTAATTCTTCGAACGGTACACCTTTGCGAAACATGATCTTTACCACCAAATGCTCGCACTCCGCCGCTTCGACCAGTTTTTTGATTTCAGCGGTGCGATCTTCCTTCATACCCTCGATGTATTCTTCCGGTGATATGTAAAAATCGTCTCTGATCGCTACTATTTTGGCCATGGCCTCGCTCACGGCCACAACATCCCGCTGGTTGATAACATTGACGATGATCAGTGCGGCCTTCAGGCTCTCAGCCAGTTCGGCGGCATGTTTGATGGCCTGAAACGAATATTGTGACAGGTCACATGCCGCCATGATTTTTCTAAAGACTTTCATCTTGCCCTCCTTATATGTGCGTTCATCATATATCTTTTTTATCGTTGTTGTGTTATAATGTCAATTATATGGTAGTATAGAAAAAACGGAGTGTTGGATGAAAAGCGTTTTTTGCGCGGCGTAATCCCCGTCGCCAAGCACTTTCCACCATGGCGAAACCCCGTCTTTTAGGACGGGGCGAGGAGAAGAGATTATGAAAAGAAACCTAACAATTATAGCCATCATTTTATTCCTGCTTTCCGCCGGCTGTTCCACCAGCTACAAGGCCAAGCCGCTGTCGCTGCAAACACCGGCAGCGTATCCGAACGTGGTAGAGATAGAGGGTTGTCAGATCGGGGCCAAAGCCTTCGCCGATGCCAAAGTAGCCAAGGAAGCCTTTGGATTTGATGTTTTGGGTGCCGGCATGCTGCCGGTTCAGGTCGTGTTCGACAATCAGGGGCCGCATCCGCTTGAAATCGTCGGCCACCAGACATTTCTGGAAGACAACAAGGGAAACCTGTGGCCGATTTTGAACAACAAAATTGCTTACGAGCGGGCCACCAAATATGCCGAGACCAAAAAAATCTTTAAAGAAGGGGCTTATGGCGGCTTTTTGGGGGCGGCTGCCGGGTCGCTGGTCGGAGGGGCTATCGGAATTGTGACCGGCTCGAATGTCGCCGAGGCCGCCGGCAAGGGCGCGGCCGTGGGCGGTGCTGCCGGGGCCACTCTTGGTGGCGCTAAAGGATTCGGCTCTAAAGACGCACGCCGGGATATTATTTCCGATTTGCAGGAAAAATCTCTCGAAAACAAACCCGTTAAACCCGGTCTTTTGGGTTACGGTTTTCTGTTCTTTCCGGCAGAAGCCGGATCAGCCAAGCAGGTGCGCCTCCAGATCCGGGAAACCGATACCGGCACGGTGCATGTATTGAAAATGGCCTTTTAATCGCCGCAAGAAATACTCAGATAGCGGGCGGCGACGACGGTATCGCCGTCAAGGGGCACAAATTTCGTCCGTTGTTGATTTAAAAGCTGAAAGCATTTCTTCTGTTTGTTCTAAACGCCGCCGGGAAGCCTCTCGTCCGGCTTCTGTCTTTTCTAAAACGGCCTTGGCCAAAACAATTTCGGTATCTTTTTGGGCATTTGTTGCCTTTTGTTGAGCCTGGGTCCAGGCGGTCTCCACCTTAATCTGATCCCGAAGCTGATTTTTGAGTCGGGTTTGCAGCTCTCTCCTGGTTTTTTCAAGGTTTTCAAGCTGTTTTTTTTAAATCGGCTTCATCAAAGTGAAGATGTTGCCGCACCCATTTTTCTAGAATAATCTTTTTATTCAAGGCCGTCATCAGGCGTTGATAAATGGTTTCTAAATCCCGAAGCTTGGCGGTACGCTCCTGCAACTGGAAAAGAGTTACGCCCAACTGCCGGGCTGTTTGTTCGCTTTCGCCGGCAAGAGACTGGGTCAATCTTTTTTTGATCTCCTTGATTTTGAGATCTATACTGCCCGGATCAATCTCAAGAGAGTTCTCGTGCTGGTTGCCCGCAGCAGGGACCTGTTTGGCCGCCAAAGCGTTGGGTAGCACAAACCACAGAGATAGACAGAGCAAAACAACCATGGCTGCACAGTCGAGGCCGTTTAATCGGAAATGCGCCGGGTTAATTAAAACGCGACTTTAATACGCCTGATGCATATCCTTAATAAATCCATAATGTTTACCTCGTTTCAAGATTGTCTGCGCAAGATTTGGGTACTATTTTTTGCGAAATAAAATTATTTTTTATTTTTTTCATTTGGTCGTTGCAATATGTTTCTTTTAAGCATTGTCATAATCTAAAGTCAACGGAATGATGTTCCTCTGAATACAGAAATAGCTCATCAAAAGCGGTTGTTGACATGCTGTTTTTGTTTTACTATTTAAACTGGAGTATTGATTAAACCAACCAAAATTTAGTTTCCACTTATGGAATGTTTGTTATACGTTTAGTAGCGAAAGGGAGGCATATCATGAAAACGTTAAGTAAAAATGTGTTCGTCATCGGTTTGGTATTGGTTTTGATTTGCCCTTTCGGTGTACATGCTGCACAATCCATATTAATACCCAAGATTACCAACTTCATCATCGTTGTGGATCAATCCGGATCCATGTTTAAAAACTTTGGCCAGACAAAAAAAAAGAAAGCAACGCTTGCCAAAGAAGTTCTTTTCAAAGTCAATGAACGCATTCCTGAACTGGGCTACACCGGTGCCATACAAGTATTTGCGCCTGACAAAACGTTGGTGGGGCCCGAGGTCTACAATCGAACCAATTTTAAGACTGCCATCAATCAATTGGCTGAAAAAGGAGAAATTTTTGGGAATCTAACACCCTTGGGCGCCTCTATACGGTATACCGCAAAAAACATCCCTTTGTTTCAAGGAAAAACCGCCATCATTTTGGTCTCCGACGGCATCGCAGACATAACAGACGACCCCCTGAGGGCGGCCAAAGAAATATATAATAACTACGGCAATATATGCTTCCATGCCATCTCCATAGCGGATCGTGACAAGGGCAGACAAACCTTAAGGGACATTTGCGAGGTCAATAATTGTGCCTATACTGAAGGGATGGACATCTTATCGGATACCGCGGCATTGAATCGTTTTTTGGCCGAAGTCTTCTACATGGTAATTTCGGACGAAGAACTCCAAAAACTTTTCGCGCCCCCGGTACTCATGCCGGAGGTAACCATAGACGACCTGTTGCGGGAAGACATTCTTTTCGATTTCGACCAATACACTCTCGATCAGGAATGGGCGGCCTTTCTGGATGATGCGGCCGACGCGCTGCTCAAACAACCTGACGTTCACATCGTCATCGAAGGCCATACCGACTGGGGCGGCCCGGAAGCCTATAATCAGAAACTTTCCGAGCGTCGCGCCAAGGCTGTATACGATTACCTCCTCGGTAAAGGCATCGAAAGTACGCGAATGGAGACAATCGGCTATGGAGAGACCATGCCGGCGGTCAGCAATCTCACCAAAATAGGCCGAATGCTGAACCGGCGAGCTGTTATCAACGTTGTACAATAAGCACCAACAGGCCTTTTTAAAACACTCAAGGCCTGGTTTATAGAAATAACCGCGAAACGAAACAGCGGGTAATAGTGTCGTATTTTCAGGAAACGTGCCGGTAATGTTCCGCCATACCATTTTAATCCGACCTTCCATGGGAGGCTGGTACCGTGAACAAGTACGCCACCGGTTTTTTGAAGGCGCCGGCGCAGTTGAAACAGCAATCCAATGCCGGAACCGTCACAGTACTCGATGCCGGAAGCATCAATGACAACCTGTCGCGGCGATGTGCGGTCAAGCTCGCGGTGGGTCTCGCGCCAGACATAACCGGTACTGGTTGAGTCCAGCCGGCCGGCAATCTCGATGGTGAGGGATCCGGGCGCTGTCAACTCGGCCCGGACAGATGCAGAGGGCCGATCAGATATGTTGACGGAACCTTGACTTGGCATTACATCACCTTCCAATGATTTGATACCAATGATTTGAGAGGTTTGCAATAAAACCATGATTCTATACCGAAACACAGAGGCTTAAAATATCTCCGTGCGCAATTAAGGCACACGAGATTTTTATTGTTTGCCTAAACCGCCCCGCAGTGATCGGTTATTCGATAACTTACTCAAATTCCTTTCGCCCATAATAGGGATCTAAATAACACTACGACCCGAGAATTCTCCTGAGTCGGCGATGTGTTCTTTTAGAAGCGGATGTGCAGAAAACAAGGCCATCAGGCCCCGCCCTGACACAGGATTGACGATAAACATATGGGCCGTTGCGGGATTGCTATCTAATGACTGTTCTTTTTATCTTTTAATAACCAATACAGGCTTTTTGCATTTTCGTATAACTTTCTCCGACACAGAACCCAGGAACATTTCTTCCATATTGGTCCTTCCATGAGATCCAAGGACAATAACAGAGACGTCTTCCTCCTCTTCAACCTGCAATATTTCTCTCAGTGGAATTCCGGTTTTTATTATAGTCTTAACTTCAAAGGCACATTCTTTTAGTTCTTTTTCGATGTCCATCAATGATTGGTTTACTCCATCTTTGACGCTTTTTTTCCACTCTTTGATAAGGCTATCGCCTAAGGCATGCCAATACAAAGCTTCAGTCATCCGTTCATGAATGACGTGCAAAACTACCACCTGCTTTGATCCCGCTTCTTTTAAATGTTTTATATAATCCAATGCCTTTTGCGATACATCAGAAAAATCGGTTGGATATAAAATCTTTTGAAACATGTTCTCCTCCTCTCCGGCGGGCTAAAATTACTATCCCCGCAGTCCCGTTTAAACGCATAGCCTTCCCGTTTGCCAGAGGGCCGTCGCGCTATAGGTTCTGGCCCAGAAATTGGCTTTTGCTTCGGCCGGATACTTAATAAAATCCTGGGTCCAATTAAATGCAGGGTTTTGATAGAGATCCCGCAGCACGTTGGCAATGTGTTTGGGCTTCCAGTTAGCGTGAATCAGAAAGTCGTAAACCAGCCCTATCATTTTTTGAGGTTGAAGTGCCGAGGGATTAGGGTCGTAAAGGATGCTTCTGGTCCACTCCGGAATGTTTCCCTCCTTTTTGGCGTAATCAAGAGCAAGTCCCTTGGGTATGTCTTCCTGATTGTCAAAATCCTGGTGAAAACCATAAAGGTCGGACGATTTGTACTCCCCGATAAAATCGATCAAGGTTTCATTGGAACAGGGAATGAAGCCGGAAAACCTTTGGGCGTTGTTGGCTGCTTTTTCAAGGTCCCACATACACTCCAGAATAACATTGATATTCGGCTCTTCAATAGCCGTATGGCCGTCGAAGTAAGTTCCGATCACATCCACAAGGGGCGGCTGGTGGTACTTGCCGTATTTTTCCTGATTTTTTTTGTGCAGGCTGAAAGGGCTTCGAATGGAGCGCATAAACGGAGATCCTTCACTCCAGGAATTGTCAAAGTTAAGGCAGCGGTCATGAACATCGGAAATGGTAACCGGGAGCAGACCGTTTGATGTGTTTTCCTTAAACGCCCCCATGGTAAGCAGGGCAATATATTCGGCTATTTTGCCGAGCCCGCCGAACACCCGGGCCGCATCCGGTGAAATCCCATACCATCGCCGGATGTCATTGGGATCGATGTAATTACAGGCCTTAATTAGATCGTTCTCCAGACAACCGATTTTCTGCAATTCGGCGGTCGCCCGATATCCCAAAAGATTTTGAAATAAGATGTGGGCACCCGAAGGAGTGTAATCCAAAAGATACGGCATACCCCTTGTGCGGAAAAAGTTTTCAAGAAAATGGATAACCGGAATCGTCTGATCGAAAAGTTTATTCTGGGCGACCGGGTCTGCATACAGCTTGTGGTTTTCTTCCGCCAGAAAGATTTCAAAATCAATCGGCATCAGCACGGATTGGGACCGCTCTCCGATAATAGGAATATGCACCTGAAATCCTTTTTGAAGGGTCAGGGTTTCAAGCTGGTTGACCGGTTCTGCTGCCGCCGGAAAAGCGGGATCATACCCTTGGGCAACAAGCTCCAGTCCCGCCACAATCACATAATGGCTGAACTGGTAACAATTTTTCAGCCGGTCGATGACTTGCCGGTAATATTCTTGGGCATTCATAAGTTTATTATCTTATCCCTATTTGAATTCATCTCGCGCTGCAAG
>JACKQG010002852.1_pt1 | contig 21958 bp, 12 predicted proteins | sample 8237621 | NCBI WGS metagenome assembly JACKQG01 (sample SAMN15677084, study PRJNA649215) | marine metagenome | biome: marine; feature: Black Sea; material: saline water; isolation source: suspended particulate matter (SPM) from the Black Sea western gyre | collected 2013-06-09/2013-06-10 | depth... | reverse complement strand
CTTCCGGATTGAGTTGATTCCCGATCATGACATTCTGGTATTGGCTAAAAGTCATCACCGGGAGAAGGAAAATGAACAGGCAGGCAATATTTCTCAAGTTCATGTGTCGTGGTTTTGGTCTATACAAAAGTACATAAAAATAGAGGCAAGTTGCTTATCTTCTCCAATTTTACGTATGTTTGGCACGAAGAAATCATAGTCAAATGAATAGAACTGTTTTGATCCTGGTATTTGCCTGGTGTAGTTTTCTACTGAATGCTCAAACCAAATGGATAACCTTTTATGAACAATCCGGGGGAAAACGCACACCCCGGTATCATGAGACTATGGAGTACTGTAAGAAGCTTGATGAAGCATCAGATCTGGTACACCTGACCGATTTCGGAACCAGTCCGCAGGGAAGAAAGTTACCTTTGATGATCGTTGATCGAGATGGACTTCACGATCCCGAAGCCATAAAATCTACAGGTCGGCTGATCCTTCTGATCCAAGCGTGCATCCATCCGGGCGAATCGGAAGGCAAAGATGCAGGGATGATGTTGATTCGAGACTTAATTACCCCAGCCCCTGGCCCCCTCCCCAAACAAGGGAGGGGGAGTAAGCCCCCTTTAGGGGGTTTGGGGGTTTCATCCGGCATCCGGTATCCGGCATCCTTGGATCTTCTTGAAAATGTTTCGATACTCTTCATCCCCATTTTCAACGTCGACGGGCATGAGCGATTCGGTCCCTACAACCGTATCAACCAGAACGGTCCGGAGGAGATGGGCTGGCGCGTGACGGCCACCAACCTGAACCTTAACCGCGACTTCCTGAAGGCTGATGCACCGGAAATGCAAGCCTGGCTCAAGTTGTACAACAGATGGTTTCCTGATTTCTTCCTTGACATTCACACATCCGATGGTGCTGATTACCAGTATGTACTGACTTACATGATGGAGACGTTGGGGCAGATGGATCCCGGTTTGACGAAGTGGTGCGATGACGTATTTCTTCCAGAATGGACCGACAAACTGAATGCCGCTGGATATCCTGTGTTTCCATATGTACAGTTTCGTCGCTGGCATGATCCAAAAAGTGGGCTTGTTCGCGATATTGCTCCACCGATGCTATCACAAGGTTATGTGGCATTACGTAATCGCCCGGGGCTCCTTATCGAAACCCACATGCTGAAACCCTATCAACAGCGTGTGGAAGCCACCTATCAGTGCCTCATTTATGCTTTAGAGATCCTCAATCAGCAGGCAAAAAAATTGCAATCATTGATTATCCGTGCAGACGACTATGTGCTTTCCGCTGAATTCCGGAACGCATCATTTCCGCTTCAATTTGAAACCTCCTGGTCGGATAGCTCATATGTTGACTTCAAAGGAGTGGAGTATGAAGAGATCCAAAGTGATCTGACAGGCGGTGTATGGTTCAAATACAGCTCCACACCAACCACTTTTCACTTACCGGTCTTCTCCATGGCTATACCCTCAGAATCCGTTAAACTTCCCGAGTCTTATATCATCCCGGTAGAGTGGGGTGAAGTTATAGAACGGGTGAACCTGCATGGAATACAGATGAATCGGTTGGAGAAAGATAGCGTGATTACCGTAACCTCGTATAAGCTTAAAAATCCGAGGTGGCGGTCGGGCCCATATGAAGGGAGGCATAGGTTATCCCGGATCAACTACGACACGTATGAAGAGAATAGGTTTTTCCCGGCCGGATCAGTTATTATTGAAACGGCTCAGCCGGCTGTCAGAGTGATTGCCCAGCTTTTGGAACCAAAAGGAGAGGGTTCTCTGCTCTATTGGGGCTTCTTCGATCCGGTTTTCGAACAGAAAGAGTATGCAGAATATTATGTGTTGGAGCCGCTTGCCAAAAAGATGTTGGAAGAGGACCCTGAATTGAAACGAGAATTGGAGCAAAAGCTGGCATCCGACAGCACATTTGCAAAAAGCCAGCGTAGAATTCTCTACTGGTTCTTCGAACGAACACCTTATTGGGATCAAAAACGTTTTGTCTATCCGGTTGCACGGATTGAGCAGCGCTGAAAGACAAAACAGGCAAACCCTAAAACAGAGAGCCCATGAAAACAGTCCATATAGTAATCATTTTCATCATCTTCATTGGATGGATTGCACCACTTGTTGTAACAGCACAGAATAAAGTGCCAGCTGAGAGCAAACGAGATCGAAAGAAACGTGCAGAAACAGATCCATGGGCCGAATTTGAAGATGAAATAGACTCTATTCCACGCTGGGATTTTGGGATCAACCTTGGCGCTTATTTCCCTAATAAATATTCGGCCAACTTTTACAACGGCAATCCAGATAACGTCAATAACGTGAAATATGTGATGTCGAACAAGTACTGGTACCAGGAGATCAAAAATTTACTTCATGCAACTGATACTGTTTTCGTTCAGGGATACCCTTCAGATATGCATTACCAGGTCGCATTCACAGGAGGCTTGTTTGTCAGATTTAATTTTAACCGGAAGAATGGGATCTTCCTGGAGGCAAACTATACACAACTGAAAGCAAACGCTGTAGTTACCATGGAAGTGGATCCGAAGCCTTTTGCTACTTTTCAGGATATCCGCACGATACCGATCCTGGGAAAAGAGGCGCGGGTCATGGTTGATCTTGGCTACCAGCGTTCATTCCCGTTGAAATCGAAGATCTACTTTTTTCTTCAGGGAGGAGTCATTATGTGCTACACCCGTGTATTGAAATCTGTATTCCTTGTGGAAAACAGAGAGTATAATCTGATCAATGTTTACGGAAGCCAGGGGTACATACCCAATTCCAACAGCCAGACGTACAATATCCACCAGAGTGCGTATGGTTTCGGAGCCTATTTTGGCGGGGGTGCAGGGATCCCCTTAAACGATCTGTTCGGAGTGGAGCCGGGTTTTTCTATGCAATATTATCCGGTTAACCTGGATAGTTATCCCCAGTGGAAACCCTCTTTCTCGGTCTATTTCCGAATCCTTCTCGGGGCAGGCAAGACAGGTCGTTAACTTCTTTTTCCCTTAATGATTATTTCTTTTCTTACTTTTGACTTTTCGTACCATTTAATTCCAAAAATATGCCAGATAATAACGGCTTTGATAATGAGAAATACCTGATAGAACAGTCGCATGAAATCCTCAACCGGGTTCAACGGTTCAACGACAAACTTTACCTTGAATTTGGAGGCAAGATTATGTTCGACTATCACGCTTCACGTGTATTGCCAGGATTTGATCCGAATGTAAAGATGCGCCTGTTGCAGAAGCTGAAAGATAAGATAGATGTTATCCTTTGTATTTATGCCGGAGATATTGAGCGGAAAAAGGTACGGGCTGATTTTGGGATCACCTACGATGCCGATGCCCTGAAAAGCATTGACGATTTCAAAGAGTGGGATATCGATATTACAGCTGTGGTTATAACCCGTTTCACCAATCAACCTTCTGCAAAAGCATTCAAGAACAAGCTCGAACGCAGGGGAGTAAAAGTCTACACCCACAATTTTACCAAGGGGTATCCAACCGATATTGATTTGATTGTCAGTGACGAAGGATACGGCTCGAATGACTATATACAGACAACAAAACCCATTGTGATTGTGACAGGGCCCGGTCCTGGCAGCGGCAAGCTTGCCACCTGTCTGGGACAGCTCTATCACGATTACAAAAGAGGGATTAAAGCCGGCTATGCCAAGTTTGAGACCTTCCCTATCTGGAATCTTCCACTCAGCAAAAAGGTAAACATAGCATACGAAGCCGCCACAGTTGATCTGAAGGATGTCAACCTCATCGATTCACATCACCTGGAAGCCTATAATGAGACTACTGTTAATTATAACCGGGATATCGAAGCCTTCCCGTTGCTGAAAAAGATCATTGAGAAGATTACGAGTGAGGAATCATTCTACAAATCGCCCACCGATATGGGTGTGAATCGTGCCGGATTTGGGATTATCGATGACAATGTTGTGCAGGAGGCATCTCATCAGGAGATCATCCGGCGTTTCTTTCGCTGTGCCGTTGAGTACGCTATGGGTTTTGTAGATAAAGATATCCTGGAACGGTCCGAATTGATCATGAAGAAAATAGATGGCAAACCTGAGGACAGAAAGGTTGTTATTCCTTCACGCAAAGCGGCCGAGGAGGCAAAGTTGCATGGAAAGGGAAATGAAGGGATCTTTTGCGGAGCTGCCCTGGAACTGAAGGGCGGAACCATCATCACCGGGAAAAATTCCCCCCTGATGCATGCGGGGTCCAGTCTGATTCTGAATGCAACCAAACACCTGGCCAATCTCCCAGATAACCTTCACCTGATACCTGAGAATGTAATCAGCTCCCTCACTTTCCTGAAGAAGGAGGTGCTTCTTGGCAAAGTGATCAGTCTGGATGTGGAAGAGACACTGATCGCTCTGAGTATCAGCGCCATCTCCAATCCGGCAGCCCAGATGGCCGTGGAATTTCTGAAAGAACTCCGGAACTGTGAAGTCCACCTCACCCATATACCCACTCCAGGTGATGAGGCGGGTTTACGGAAATTGGGTGTCAACCTTACATCAGATCCCAATTTCTCATCCCGTAGTCTTTTTATCAGCTAGTTTCACGATTATCTTTCTTTCCAAAAATCACAGGCAGGAGTGGCAGAGCCACCAGGTTCAGGCAGGCAAAAAGAATGAAGGTCCACTGATACCCGACCAGGTCGCTCAGGAATCCTCCTCCGGCCAGGCCGATACCCGATCCGATATTGGCTACTGCCATCAGGATGGCAAACATGGAAGCGGCAATCCGCATATCCGTTTTGCCCATTGATGTAGCGAAGTAGACCGTCTCAAAATACCCATATGCCAGTCCGAACAGGAATACCAATGGCCATGCCAGAAGCGGGTTAGCTATCATGGCGATAAGGAAAACGGTGATCAGGGAGGCAAAAAGCGCTCCTTTGACAGATCGCTTGTGTCCGATTTTGTCGGTTAACCGGCCACCTGTGATCCCGCCAAGGATCACGCCAACACCCCAGACAGCAGCATAAAAGCCTGCCAGCATGTAAGAGATCCCGAAAGTTTCCTGTAAAAAAGGATTGACCAGCATGTTCGCTCCGCTGGTGATGATAAATCCCAGGATACCCAGCAGTCCTAAAGCAACCACCTGTTTTTTTGTGAAAGCCCGGAAAGCTTTCCATTCAAATGTCCTGTTGGCTGGTCGTGAAGGTTCCTTTAACAACAGAACCATCGGGATGGGAATCAGAGTCATGATAGCAAGTGCCAGGAACACAGCATCCCAGTTAGTCATATATGACAGAATCCCAACGGTAGCAGAGATAAGAACTATACCCAATGCCCGTCCGGCGACCATAATCCCCTGTACCGTTCCTTCATCCTCCTTTGGGGTGGTGTCCAGGGCAAACCCATCTGTGCATGTATCATACATGGCCATCCCGGTAAGTGAAAAGAAAGCGACAACTGTTAACAGGGCAAAAGAGGTGGCAGGGTCAACAAACGGAAAAATAAGTTGCCCGGATGCCTGGATCAGCAAGCCAAGGATGATATATGGTTTCCGGTATCCCAGCCCAAACAAATTAATCCGGTCGCTTAGCATCCCAAGGAAAATCTTCAGGATCAAGGGTATCAGGGCAATTGCAGAAAACAACCCTACCTGGGTCATCGGGATATCATACGATCGCAAATAGATCGCATTCAAAGCAGTGAAATATCCCAGAATAGATCCCTGGGCAAAATAGAGAGCTGAGAAGGTTGAATACCGGAATGCTTTACTCGTAAACATCTCTTCTATCTATGTACGATTATCTTTCCTTTTCCAGTTTTACATTTTCCGACGAATGCGGTGGTTTCCATTCCGGCTGATTTCAACCGGTCAATCAGCTTCATTGCTTGCGCCTCATTCAAAGCGATCAACAGCCCACCGGATGTCTGGGGATCACATAACAGAAGTTTCTCCTGCTGCGAAACTCCTTCTCCCCAGTTCACGGATGAACTGATGTAGTCGAGGTTATTTGTTGTTTCTGCCGGGATCAATCCTTCTGCAAGACACTCCCAAACACCTTTGTAAAAGGGTATCGCATCAGCTGATAACTCGATATCAACAGGGTCATGGGCAGTCATCTCCTTCAGGTGGATGAGGAGCCCAAAACCAGTGATGTCTGTACAGGCATGCACATCAAACTGCTGCATCGTTTTCGCGGCCTTATTGTTCAGAGCAGCCATGGACTTCAGGATTTTCTCCGACTCAGGACCTGAGACTAACTGTCTTTTCATGGCCATCGAAAGGATACCTGTTCCTAGTGGCTTGGTGAGAACCAACGCATCGCCAGGTTGCAGGCCTGCGTTTCTGATTACCCTGCCAGGTTCAACAGTACCGGTAACAGTGAGGCCAAAAAGAGGCTCCGGAACTTCAATACTATGCCCTCCGAGAATCTGTATGCCTGCTTCTTCCACTTTATCAGTGGCACCTTTCAAGATCTCCAGCAACACTTCAACGGGTAACCTGGCGCCGGGAAAGCCAACAATATTCAACGCGTATAAGGGATTACCGCCCATGGCGTATACATCACTTAATGCATTACTGGCAGCGATAGCTCCAAAATAGTATGGATTGTCGACAACAGGAGGGATCACATCAACAGTTTGCACCAGCGCTTGCTTTTCACTGATCTGGTATACGGCAGCATCATCCGACGACTCAAACCCAGCTAATATCCGGGGATCTTTCGGTTTGGGTAACTTTTCCAGGATCTTTTCCAGTGTTTGTGGGCGAATCTTGCAAGCACAGCCTAGGGCATGGGTATAGTCGGTTAACCGGAGACTGGTGACCGTGGACTCGTGGCTCGTGACTCGTAACTCGTGACTGGTGACTGGTGTGACGGAAGGTGGGGAAGAAGGGAGGTGGGGAGGTGGGGAGGTAGGGAGGTGGGATGTTGATTTCCAATTTCTAATCTCCTTATATGCATTCACAATAATCGGAATCGCCGCCAGTATCTCCTCTTCTGTCGTCATTCTGCCGACCGAGAACCGGATCGTTCCCATAGCAAAGGCGTATGGCACGTGCATGGCAGCCAGCACACCCGTCATCGCTTCTTCGCCGGCATGACATGCTGCTCCTGCTGATGCCGCCACTCCTTTCATTGCTGCCAGCAACAGGTTGGCATCCACATCCGGGAAACCCAGGTTCAGGGTATTCGGCAGTCGTTTATCGGGATGACCATTTAACCGGGCCTCTGGAATTGCTTGTTTGATACCTTCATGCAGGCGATCCCGGAGAACTTGCTGATATACTTGGTGATTGGTGACTTGTGACTCGTGACTCGTGACTCGTGACTCGTGGTTGGTGATTATTTCTGCTGCTTTTCCCAACCCAACAACGCCTATCACATTCTCTGTTCCAGCGCGGCGATCGGCTTCATGATCGGCGCCATGGATCAATTTCTCCAGATTGACACCCCTGCGAACATAAAGCGCTCCAATCCCTTTTGGAGCATATACTTTATGACCGGCAACAGATAATAGACCTACTCCCAGCTCCTGAACATCAACCGGAATCTTACCAATGCTCTGGGCGGCATCTGTATGAAACGGAACATCGTGTTCATGGGCGATAGAAGCAATCTCGGAAACCGGTTGAACCGTTCCTGTTTCGTTGTTCGCATGCATGACTGTGATCAATATCGTTTCGGGGCGAATTGCCTGCCGAATTTCGGCTGGATTAACCATGCCAAATTGATCTACTTCCATCCAGGTGATTTCCCAACCTTGTTTTTGAAGATAACGGCAAACTTCAGTAACAGCCGGGTGTTCAATGCCGGAGGTGATGATATGGTTCCCTTTTGCACGAAGAGAAGTTGCTACACCTTTAATAGCGAAGTTGTTGGATTCAGTACCCCCACTGGTAAAAATGATTTCATCTGCATCGCAGTTCAGCATAGCTGCGACACGTTTTCGTGCCAGCATGACACCCTCCCTGGCTTTGATCCCATAATTATGTGAACTGGAAGGGTTCCCAAAATAGAAATCCAGATATGGCTTCATCTCTTCCTGTACCAATGGGTCCAGGGGAGTTGTAGCATTATAATCCAGGTAAATGGGTTCCATTATTCAGGTGCTTGTTTGCAAACTCCAATAGTCTTGCGGCAACTTCAGAGGCATCAAATTTCCCGACAGCAAAATGAAAACGGGATTGACCCTCCCGACGGTTCATAGAGAATGAGTAAGCTTTGTCGTAATAGGTGAGCACCTGGTCGGCAACAGTGGCATAGTCTTTCTCCTGTATCGAAACCAATGCTCCCTTTGCCCGTGGCTTTCCCAGCCTGGTTTCGATCTTCATCACAGCTTCAATTAACAACTGATCATCGATACCGGCATATTCCATGACCAGCCTATTCACGCGGAGTTCCTTTGGCACATCCATGATGATCAATGGTGATTGCTTGATCTTCCTGACCATCTGATCGGGCATAGTGACTTTTCCGATCATTCGACTCTCATCCTCCAACCAGATAAACCTGGTTTTATCAAGCCGTTGCCATTGGTCATAGAGGTTGTTCCCGAACTGTTCGTTGGTGGGTTGATCAGGTAGCCCGATGCCCCCGAATGCCGATCCTTTATGAGATGCCAGCTTTTCCAGGTCGATCACCTGTTCGCCGATTTTTGAAAGATGGGTTAATACCTCTGTTTTTCCACTTCCTGTATAGCCACCAAGGACAACCACCCGGGCTGTTTCATCCATGTGGTTCCGGATAAATCTTCGATACGCTTTGTACCCTCCATCAAGAAGGGAGACACGAAACCCGTTTGTTTCAAAAAACCAGGCCATGTTCAAGCTCCGTAAGCCTCCACGCCAGCAGTATAGACGCAAATCTTTTCCTTTCGTGCGATCACGAAGAGTCTGTAAAATTTTACTCGTTTTCGGCAGGATGATATCCAGTCCGCGTAATATTGCCTGATCGCGGCCTGAATGCACATAGAGTTTGCCTATCTCAATCCGTTCGAGATCGTTGAATAACGGGATATTGATCGCTCCCGGAATATGACCCTGGTGAAATTCAGCCGGTGATCTGACATCCACGAAAGGTATGGATTCAGACACAGTCAGAAAATCCGATGCATCCCTTGTTATCGGCATGAGGTAGTCTTGGTAAACTCACACAAAAGTATCGAAAAAATATGGAAATAAAGGTATTGATCAGCTCGTATAATCACTACTTATTCTCTCCCTCTTTATTTTGTATCTTTACGCTTCATTTTATCCTTCGCCGATGAGTGACTTTATCCATCACGAGTGTGGTATTGCTCTTGTTCGTTTGCTAAAACCACCGGAATATTACCTGGCAAAATACGGTACTGCATTTTACGGGCTGAATAAATTACACCTGTTGATGCAGAAGCAACATAACCGTGGGCAGGATGGCGCCGGAGTTGCTGTAATCAAGTTTGACCTGGAACCGGGAAGCAGATATATCAACCGGATCAGATCAAACACAGACACGCCAATCAAAGATATTTTCTCACAGATCGGTACATCTGTTAAAGAAATAGAGGATAACTATCCACAGAATCTTCATGATGTCGGCTGGTTGAAACATCATATAGAGATGTATGGGGAACTCTATCTCGGTCATCTCCGTTACGGAACATTTGGCGGAAACACAACTGAAAGCCTTCATCCCCTTATCCGTGAGAATAACTGGATGACAAAAAACCTGGTGCTGGCCGGCAATTTCAACCTCACCAATGTTGAAGAACTTTTCAATATACTCATAGATCTCGGACAATGCCCGGTTGAGACCTCCGACACCATCACGATCATGGAGAAGATCGGATACTTTCTGGATAAGGAGAATGAGATTTTATACAGAAAGTATAAAAAACGTGGGCAACCCAAACGAGAAATCTCGGGTATGATTGCACAGGATCTCGATATCCGAAAGATCCTTGAACAGGCATCGAAACGGTGGGACGGAGGGTATGTGATTGCCGGATTGATTGGCCATGGAGATGCATTTGTAATGCGGGATCCCTCCGGAATCCGTCCGGCATTCTATTACCATGACGATGAGGTGGTGATTGCTGCATCAGAACGACCAGCCATCCAAACAACCATGAATCTGAGTGCAAATGATATTCACGAGCTTCAACCCGGTCATGCGTTGATTGTGAAAAAGAACGGGCAGGTGACTGAATGTCAATACCAGGAACCGGGAGTGAAAAAAGCCTGTTCGTTCGAACGGATCTATTTCTCCAGGGGAACCGATAAAGATATCTACCGGGAGCGTAAAAAACTGGGGAAATTTTTGGCTCCTGCGATTTTGAATGCCATTGATCACGATATTCAAAATACCGTCTTTTCTTATATTCCAAACACTGCGATTGATGCATACTATGGCCTTGTTGAGGAGTTGGATCATTTTTGTGATACCATCAAACGGGACAGGCTCATCGACTTAAAAAACAATCGTTCTCCCGATCAGATCGAACAACTACTCAAGCTGAAACCGAGAGTAGAAAAGGTCGCTGTCAAGGATATGAAACTCAGGACTTTCATTACCCGCGACAGTCAACGCGACGATCTGGCCGCACATGTCTATGATATCACCTACGGGAGTATTCGCCCCGGTCAGGAGAACCTGGTTGTTCTGGATGATTCTATTGTCAGGGGAACTACCCTGAAGCAAAGTATTCTTCGTATCCTGGACAGGCTTGAGCCTAAGAAGATTGTTATCGCCTCTTCAGCGCCGCAAATCCGTTACCCGGATTGCTACGGAATAGACATGGCTAAATTAAGTGACTTCATTGCGTTTAAAGCAGCTATTGAATTACTTAAAGAAACCCAACAGGATTACATCATTAATGATGTTTACAATAAGTGTAAAAAAGACGAAAGCCTTCCTAAGGAGAAGATTATCAACCATGTGAAAGAGATCTACAAATCCTTCCTTGCCGAAAGGATATCGGAAAAGATATCAGAATTGCTAACTCCTTCATCCTGTAAAGCCCGCGTACAGATCATCTATCAAACCATTGAAGATCTCCATGATGCCATTCCAAACCACCTGGGCGACTGGTATTTCACAGGTAATTATCCAACCCCCGGCGGCAACAAAGTTGTCAACCGATCCTTTATTAACTATATCGAAGGGAAAAATATCCGGGCTTACTGATCCGGATCAGCAGGGAGATTCAGGTTGAGACGATCTTCTCAAACGAGGAGGAAATCTTCTCTGCAATACGGTGGAATTCCATTTCCGAAAGTTTCAACTTCGGTTTTTTAAAATCAATGTCGTAAATCGTCTGAAGCGGAATCAGGTGGATATGGGCATGTGGAACCTCCAGGCCTACAACGGCGATTCCGATTCGCTGGCAGGGGATCACATTTTCAATAGCCAGCGCGACAGATTTTGCAAAACAGAAATAATCTTTATAGAGATCATCCGGAATATCAAAGATATAGTCAATCTCCTTTTTCGGAATTACCAGCGCATGACCGATTGCCAGCGGATTGATGTCCAAAAACGCAAGAAACCGTTCATCTTCTGCCACTTTATAGCAAGGAATCTCTTCGTCTATAATACGGGAAAATATACCTGGCATGACTACCCGTTATTTCTGGAAATTTCCATGATCTCAAAAGAGATGATACCGGCAGGAACAGTAATGTCTACTTTCTCTCCCATGGACCTCCCCAGAATACCTTTCGCAATGGGGGAGTTCACGGATATCTTGCCTTCTTTCACATTCGACTCATTCTCCTGCACAAGGGTATAGCATACAGTCGCTCCATTCTGCATATTTTTCAGCTTCACCGTTGAGAAAATGAGCACTTTTGAATCATCCAGTTTTGTTTCATCAATTAACCTGGCACTGTTAATGGTATCCTGTAATTTTGAGATCCTCAATTCAAGAAGAGATTGTGCGTCTTTCGCTGCAGCATACTCGGCATTCTCCGACAGATCACCTTTATCCCTTGCTTCTGCAATTTGTTTGGATATGGCGGGGCGTTCAACGGTTGTCAACTGCTTTAGCTCCTCTTTGAGATTCTCTAAACCTTCCGGTGTGAAGTAATTTATATCCGACATGGCTTCATTAATTTATCCTGTAAATATAACAAGGCAAAAGACCCTTGAATAAGGGCCCTTTTGCTCTATGAAATAATAGGTTAAGAAAACCTAGATTTGCAGTAGCGTCTGTTTTAAAAGTTAAGTGTTAAACCTACGTTATGCACTCCCCCGAAGGGGTTTGTAGCCCGGTAGGAGTAGTCGATGCCAATTCCTGTATTTTTTTCTCTGTTGAACGGAACTGAAACCGTGAATCCAGCTGTTGGTCCTGTGAAAACAGTTCCTCTGTCGACTACATTTGATTCAAACATCCCTCCCTGATATGTATATCCAGCCCTGAGTGAGAGGTAGTATTTCAGTGCATATTCCAGACCTAAAATAAACTGGTCTTTGGTAAAGGAGTTTGAGTTAAAGTTTCCTGCCAGGGTGATCCGGTGCATCTCTCCGATATTGAAATCGTATGATGCACCGATTCTGAGCGTAGCAGGAAGCTCATATTTCTCTGAGCGATGAGAGACTGTAAAGAGGTCATTGTCGTTTCCATGTCCGGGGATAATTCCACGGAAGGAGAGGCCGTCGCCAGAAAACCGCATGGGCGCTCCCACATTCTTCAGGGCCACGCCAAATTTCAACTGGTCTTTCTCTCCGGTAACATACTGAACCCCGGCATCAAGTGCGATCCCCAAAGCACTGGCGTCAGATATTGATTCGGAAATAATTTTGATGGCGATACCTCCATATATACTGTTCGAGAATGCTTTCGCATAGCCCAGGTTGATGTTCATATAAGAGGGTTTAAAGGTTCCCAGGCCACCTTCCGGAGAGTTGGTTGTTGTGATGTCAATTTCTCCAAAGTTCATTGACATCACGGCGACTGTCAGTACTCCTTTATTCATTCCTAATTTCTGGCTCAGGCCAAACGAGTAGATGTTAACGCCTGAGCCCTGAAGCCAGTTTGTATAGGAGAAAACGATTTCGGTGCCGGTTGTAAAGGCCGTACCGGCAATGTTGGTAAATAATGCTTCCAGCCCATGGGTGCAAGAGGTTCCGACACCACCCCAGGCCGAGCTTTTGGCCCATGGGTTGATGAGAAGCTCAGATGCGCCAGCCTGACCTGAACGGTCTTTGTTCCCGGCTGTAACCGTATCTGTCGGATACATAATCAAAACTGCCAGGAAAAAAGCCAGTAAAATGCTATATATGTTTTTCATAATGTTGTATTTTTTATGTTGAAACATGTTTTTCATATATCACTATAACGAGTTCAGGTCAATAGGTCGTAGAATACCAAACCATTTAAGCGTTCTCTCACCCAAGCCATCTGCTTTCACATGGATCAGGTAAACTCCGCCGGCAATCGGAATTCCGGCGAAGTTTTTCATATCCCAGTCGACAGAGGTTTTCGCATCGGTATTAAGCCCGGCAGTTGAGGCTCTCGGCAGGGTGATCCCTGCTTTGTCCACCTTAAACTGACGAATCACCGTTCCACTCAAGTCGTAGATCGTTACCGTGCATTTGGTAGGCAGGTTGACGATCTTGATTCTGTTGTCCAGCTGATTACGTTCGTAATCATCATATGCATAATAGGGATTGGGCACGACATTGATCAGGTCAAGGTCGGTCTCCATTTTGGAATAGTTGTTCTTTGAGGTAGCAATTGCATCCGTGTTGAAGATATAGAGTGGCCATGCCCGGTTTTGAGCCGTATCCACAATGCTATCCGGAATGGCTTCAGAGTAATATCTCTGGTAAGGTTTGGCTACGCGAATCGCAATCTCAACACGATTACTCAGCCAGGGTTCGCCATCAACAGAGAGCGGGATATTCACCCACATAGCTGACGCATATGCACGGGTTTTATAGATATTCTCCATTTTCTTTTCCATTTTCAGGACATCGAACAGGTTCTGTCCGGCATCATAGGCCGGGAAGTTAAGATTGAAGGTATCCAATGCCGGAGTTCTCAGGTCTCTGTGAGCCATGATGTAGACATAGTGTTGCCCGCCGAATACCGGATTGAATGTGAGATCAAACATATTTGAAGTTGGGTTCCAGAGCATGTCACGTCCATTATCAGCAACCTGCCAGGAGTTCTCCCCAAACATGATGTTGAGCCTTTCACCTGTCTCCAGGTTAATGGCATAACCGGGGAACCAGCCCATGCCATAGTCTGAAATATAGTTTGAATTGTACATCGGTTCAGTATGAACCACCCCGGTATCTCCATCAACATTCACCGATTTTCCTTTACGCAAATCGTATTGACGGGCACGTCCTTCGGCGATCAGGGAGTCGGGACACATTTCGACGACCGGAGCCCTTGTCCAGAGGTTCTTATCCGGAGTGATGACAATATCCACACTGGCCAGGTTGAACAGTTTGTTCAACTTCTTGGAGAGTGAGGAATATGCCGGTCCGTTACGCATTTGCTGACCAAAAGCACACATGGAGTAAGGCGCCCAGGTTCCGCCGGATACATTTCCAATTACCGGGATCACTTTGGCGACAACCTGGATCTGCTGATAGTTTTTGTTGGGATCCCAGGGGTCGCTAGCGGACATATCCCAATCCCACGTTGCTGAGTTGCCACCACCGTTATAGGTACCTGATCTGATCCAGTTCAATGCAAGTCCGGGTGGATTATCCCAATCAGGCACACCACTTAGCCAGCGATGAGAGGGATCCTCATAGACAGCAGGAGGAGCGGATAACAAACCATTGTTATCTGCATGAACGGCTCCGGGTAACGTGTCGCCAGGATTCGGGATCTGGGCGATTTCAACGGCTATCCCAAGATCGAGGAAGAGCTGTTCGTATGGATAGATGGTAGTTGTATCAGACGTGTAAACATTCCCTGTTCTTGTATCGATCATCATCCAATTACCAAACCTGATATCCGGGTTTGTAAAGGTTGGGTTTGGCGGTCCCGGAACCATCGAATCAAAGGCCAGGATATAATCGCTGGCAATGACATTCAGCGGGTCAACTACTTTTACATTCAGCGGACCGTATCCGGTCAAATACTTAGCCTTATAGGCTATTGGATAATCCGGACCACCATACTGGTTCGTACTGTCGGCAGGAGGCTTAGAAAGGATCTCCTGGGTGGTAGCAGGATCCAGGTAAAGAATCTTGCCACCGTTTCCCTGGCCCTGAATCCGGGTAATGGTCGGGCCCTCTCCATATGAGGAGTTAGGAATATCATTCAGTGGAATGTGAGGAATTCCTGTATAGGATTTAAGATTACTCCGGCCGGAAAGGAAGGGAAGTTTCTGACCATCAAGTCCCTCAGGAGTAATCGGATTATATACTTTGAATTCATTGTAGGCGTAAGCAATAGCCATAAAATAATATTGCTTGTGATTGATCAGGGCCAGGTCGCCTGTGGCAAAAGCGTCATTCTCCAGAATAAAGGAGTGCAGGATTCCCTCATTTGAACCATCAACCATCACCTCCCCAACATTGCCACCCAGGTCCTGGTTAAAGGTCCAGTTCACCAGTTTCGTGACATTATTCTTGATGTCGCACTGGAATACCTGTCTCGCTTTTGTCGGATCACCCAGGTCAGCTGCACTTACAGTAGCATCTTTTAACTGATACACAATATATCCTTCAAACCGGTAGAGAGAGTCGTTACGCTGGTTGTGGGGTAACGTGTCAGGATTCGGGATGTTGGGGTCATACTCAACATATCTCTCCTGGTAATTGTTCCCTGCATCATTGATTTTGCGGTTGGTGATGTAGATGATCAGCTTCTTGTTCATCTCCTGAATAGTTAGGTCCGGTGCATTGGGGCCATTCAATACGGCAAAGCAGTTGTCGAACAAACTCTGACATAAATCATCGACAACACGAAGTTTCCCGACAGCATCCCATGGTGTGCCGGCAATTGTCCTGGCCCAGGGGATTCCAACGGTAATGTAGTTACAGGCTCCCGGATGCAGGGTGAAGGGCCCGGCTGATTGCATAAAGCGGCGGTCACTCGGGTTGTTTCCTGCTGTCTCCTCTGTCCAGTATTTCTCTCCGTTAGGGGGCTGACCTGCAGTTCCCCAGTCACATACATCTGTATCTCCCGGGAACATGAAATCACATTCGGGTCCGTCGGCACCGGCACCCTGATGTGCATTCCCACCGTAGAGCATTTTTGTTTGGTCTTTCCAGATCCCTCTCAGGAAAAGGTAATATTCAGGGGCATAATCCGGATCCTGCATATACCACGGAACACCGGAGAGGCTGTTGTTGTGATAGACGAATCGTCTCATGCCAAATCGCTCATTGTCAACGATCCCATCACCATAACCTGCGGGAGCGCCGTTGATGGCCATCTGGTCGAGTGGATATTCACTCGTCAGGATGGAGCAGTCTCCTGTGAATCTGGGGTTATCCCGTTGATCCGGGTCCATATATGGTCCCTGAAAGAAGTCGACACCGACGGCAGGGGGGTGAGCGCCATAGGCCTGAATCTGTCCGGTCCCGTCAATGGGGAGTCCGTTATAACAGTATCCCAATCCACGTTTCACATCACACCCTACATAGTCGTCCTGATACCAACCGAGGTCGGGGTCGACCCACTGGCTGAAGTAGGTGCCGGTGAGCGTATAGGTTGACCGGTTGATTACTTCGTAGCTGTAGAAGGTCATGTCGTTGATCTCATCGTTTGTAGCAAACGAGAAATACTGGGCACGAATCTCCATACCGATGGGTTCACCTTCTGTTTCGGAGTGATAATTTCCTTTGTCGTTATAGACACTCCACAGGGTTTGATCACCTTTGATTACCTGGTCGACAAGGATACCGAGGGTATCAGTAGCTTCTCCATTCCTGAGATGTGCTCTGGCCAAACGCTCTCCAGGCTTCAGGTTTGTGGGACAGAGACTGTTATCCAGGTCATAGTACGGATAGTCCCCGTTATAGGGATCATATGTACCATCTCCGTCCTCATCAAAGAAGGGGGCGAGGTAATAGGCTTGTCCTTTTGCCCTGTCTCCATGTGCCGGCCACTCCAGAATGGATCTGGGGATCTGATAATCGGGATACTCGTCTTTACTACCCCACCAGGCCAGGAACTCCTGCACCTCCGGACGGGTGATTGGATAAAGATGGTCGTATTGAGCGCAAACATCTGCTTCAATTGCAGCGGTTCCGTCGATGGTCAACGGTCCGGGCCAGAAGTCATTCTTGGTATGCGCCGCTGCGGTATTGGGACCCTGTCCGTATCGGTAAGCGGCCAGTTTCAGGTTGTTGTTGATATCGATCCCTCCGATCCACAAGGAGAATGAGAACATGGATATTTTCCTGGATCCTTTCGGGATCTCGTACTCGCCATCTTCCAGAAACCATCCGTTTCCATACGAGTAGATGAGTGTTCTGACGTTATTCAGGTCAAGGTACTTGTAATCTGAACCAGGTTCGCATGCTGCTGCAATCTGCTTGATCGTATTTGAGCTTTTCGTGCTACCTTTTACCTTTTCCCTGGAAAAAGCAGAAGGTTGAAGTACGAAGAGGCAACAGAGAGAAATGAATAAAAAACGAAGTATATTTTTCATAGTCCTGATATTTTTGAATATTAGAAATTGAACATGACACCTAACCTGATCTGACGGGGAGAGCTATAATTATATGGATTGGCAATCCACACTGAATAGAGGTCCCTGTATGATTGCGAGCTCACCTGCTGGTTGATCTGGTTCTGATATTCCGGGGCTGAGAGGTATCCGTCATCTTCGGCGGAACCTGTTGCCGGATATACCCTTGTTACATTCTTGGTATTAAGGAGGTTCAGGATATCCAGGTAAACATCTATACTGGCTCCTTTTTTACGCTTGCCCAAAGCAAACATGAACTCTTTGTCGATGCGCATGTTGATAACAAACTGCCAAGGCAATCTGGCTCCGTTGATTGTTCCCTTGATCGGGCCCATTGCACCGTATGGCTCAATTTTACTTGATTTGGTGTAAGGAGTTCCCGAACCACCTGTGATGGTGAAGTTCCCTCCAAAGTTGGATAGGAACTGAACAGGCGCTTTGCCACTCTTCTTTCTGTTGATGACCGGTCCGTTATAATCTTTCCCATGTCCCCAACGGTAGTCGAAGCTGATGTTAAACTGGTGCCGGCGGTCAAAGCTCAAAGGGTTCAACGTTCTCAGGTTGGGCTGCTCGGAACGTATGATAGCTGAAGCTGCATTCGGGTCTGAACCGGTTCCTTCAGCAAACTGAAGGGTATAGCTAAACCTCAGCCTGGCGTTATTGGTCCGGCGCAGGTCATAGGTCACTGTTAAGCCCTTAACCGTTCCAAAGTCGATATTGGTATAGGAGTAATAGGTCCTGGGATAGGCGCCGGTAAGCCTGTACTGCTGAATCTCATCCCGCATCTCGCGATAAAAGACGGCAAGTTTCAGGGATGATGAATTGTTGATCTTCTGTTGGAAACCCAACTCATAATCGATGGTCTTTTGTGGCAGCAGTGCAGGGTTGTTCAAGGTTCCTGCAGCAGAAGTCCGGATAAAATAGTAAGCAACCGGGTCAATGATGTTTCCGGATGTCGGACGCTGGGTTAAAATATCGTAGTGTGCATAGAAAAGTGCATCGTCAGAAATCGGGAATGAGAATGAGATTCGTGGCATGAAATTGGTCTGCGGCTCATAATCTTTAAATACATCGGCCTGCACATCTGTGACTGAAGGATCGACCAGGTATGGTGAGATCCCGTTTCCTTTATCCAGAATTTTCGGGTCGGTGATAACCGTACCTTCACGGTTATACCAGTCACTCTCGAAGCGATAACCTGTGACTTCTGTCGGGTTGTCCACATCATCCACATAGACCACATAGTTGCTGCCGATGCTAGATGGATGAACGACAGGCTGACCATTCAGTTCACCTACTTCTCCGGCAGTCTTGGCTGCCTGGAACAAGTACGGATCTTTCAAAACCGGCTGGTTGGCATCAAAACGGTCAACACGCAATCCAATGTTAAAGATCAGGTCTTTAAAAGCAAATTTATCCTGGATATAACCGGCGATATAGATAGGCTCATAGGCGCCAATCGGCCGGGAAAAGTTTCCGTCTTCGTCCTTGGCGGTAAAAAATTCTTCCCATGATGGTTTTGAGGTGAGTTTATTCCCCATGTAGTCATATCCTCTGTATCCAACTTTTGCATCACCATTATCTAACAGTTCATCTGCACTAAACATATCAATTGAGAATATCTCTTCTCCGATTGTAACCGTATGTAATTGTTGATTGGCATCGTAATAGTTGATTGAATTGTTGCCGAAATCATATGAGTTTATATCGATGAAATCGACTCCGTTAACAGGCAGTCCCAGTTTATTACGAAGATTTATATCAAAATTCCGTTGAAGCTGCTCTACAAATTGCCTGTAATAAAAGATGGTGTCCATAAATACACCGTCTCTATAGACAAGTTGAGGGTTGTTGATATCCAGTTCGGCAAGTTGTGCGTTTGTCAAACCAGACATCAACGACCACAATCCGGTTGCGTTGTAGCCATAGAATGATGAACTCCGCTGCTGATACTGTAAACCCAGCTGGATTTCGTGATTCCCGAAGTCGGCTGCGAAGGAGGCATTCACCGAGAGCTGGCTTGATGTTCCCACATTATAGCCGTTTGTCTTGTTTCCCGGGCTTGACCACATCCCATAAATCGGATCCGGTTCCATCCCGTTGATCAACCCTTTACCTCCTATGATCTCATCGATATTTCTGTAATGTCCATCGGGATCATTGGCAAACAGGTTATAATACTGAGATGTCCATGCAGAGGATTCCGGATTGATATCAAATGGTGTAAAACTGACGATGGTATCCTGGAAACCATTCTGAAGATAGGCATTTTTTCCGGCGACGGAGTCGTAGTTCATAAATGGGGTAAAGGCACGTATGGTATGTGTTTCGAATTTTCCAACATATCCGTATTTAAACAAATTCTCTTGATGGCTGCCATCCTCTGTTTTGCCATATGTTCTTGTGTAGTCGGCACCAATGGTATAATAGATGTTGTCGACAAAGGTCTTCTCCTCTCTGGATGAGCGGAAGCGCTGGGTGAACCTTCCGTTCACACGCCAGGTATATCCCAGTGAATGACTGTTGTTAGCGAAGTTCATCAGTGATCCGCCATAACTGAAGTTGTTTTGGTCGTAGTACCGGAATGTTCCACCAAACGACATGTTGATTGTGGGAGAGAGCCGAAAGTCAAGTTTCCCTGACATCAATACGTTGTATCTGTTTGTATTCATAGTGGTCCTGGTCTTCACCAGGTCATCCATGGTAAGGAACTCTCCGTTGAGCAGGATTCCTTCTCCTGATTCGTTTAACCGTAGCGGATTGGTTTCAAGAAAACTGATCTTATCATCATTAACCCTGTAAAGCCCTGTTGCATTTGGTCTGCCATCCTGTCGAAACGTAAGGTCACCGGCAAGGAAGTACCCCATGATCGGTGTTTTTGTTTTAGTCACCGTATCCTTCATGGAGACCAATGGACCGGTAATGTTAAAACCGACACGGTTGTATCCAAACGGATCAAGGAACTGCGATGTTTGCAGGTCAATTCCGGCAGAAAAATTCCGTGAAGGACCTCTGGTCGTTACGCTGATGATACCACCGGTAGCGTCTCCATAGGCAGCCGGTGTACCCCCCAGGATCACCTCAACCTGTTCGATCGCAGCCTGAGGCAACGCGGAACTTCCTACCACACGCATCCCATCAATGTAGTAAACCGTACTGGATGATCTTGCACCCCGGATACTGGCTATTCCACCGCTGGCGTTTGTTGTGACTCCACCAACAGTTGTGGCAACAGATGCGGCCGATTTGTTGGCCATCTTGGCGATTTCTTCCTGGGTTACGGTTCCTCCTGAAACCGTCTGGTCTTTTGAGATCAGCGGAACTTTGTAATCCTTAACAACTACCTCCCTCAGGGTAGTAGTGGATTCACTCATATCGATATCCTGAAACGTGATCTTATCAACAAAGATGATGATTCCGTTCATGATAAAATCACGATATCCCACATAGGAAGCTTTCAGGTCTACCTTACCTGCCGGTACCGGTTTTATCGTATAATTCCCATCAAAATCTGAGGTAGCACCACCCATTTGAACACCCCCAACCAAAACGACAATATTTGCAAAGGGTATGGGTTCTTTTGTTACCTCATCAACGATTTTACCTTTGAGAGTACCTCCAGATTGTGAGAATACCAACATGCTTGATGTCAGTATTATTCCAATAGCTAATAGTAAATTTCTTAACATACCATACAATTTTATGTTAGATTACATTGGGCTTAAAAGGTCGTAAAGGTAATAATATTTTAATCTAAATTACAAAATTATTTATTACGGAAGGTGAAATCAAGACCCAATTCAAATAATTCGGATTGCTATTATACAAGCGGTTCTATTAGATAGTCGAACGACTTGTTTTTCTATATGAAAAAGTTGCGGATTTTAGAATTCAGAATAAGAATAATAGAAGTATGAAGGAGGAAGTAAAATCTCCCCTCCTTTTTTAACAAGGAGGGGTGGCAGGAGTGAAGCGAGTGACGGGGTGGTTGGTTAGTCTTCCTTTAGTCGTTGGTTAGTTTAGGTTCGGTTTAGCTTTAGTTTAGGTTTAGTCTTTGTTTCGTTTTTTATTTTAGAAAGTATTTCATGCCTATAAATATAATAAATTTAGAACTTTTAAGACAGCCTCTTTCATTTTAGCGCCAGATGTGTTAACTTTGTTCCTTCCTGTAACTTTTTGATTCAGAAAGTAAAATAGAGTATTAAGAGGGAAAGGTCATGAGAATTATCCCTACAATTATATTTATCCTTTCAATCCCTTTTTTTTGTTTTCCCCAGGGAGAGTTCAACAATTGGTATTTCGGTCACCATTGCG
>JACKQG010002851.1_pt1 | contig 21960 bp, 22 predicted proteins | sample 8237621 | NCBI WGS metagenome assembly JACKQG01 (sample SAMN15677084, study PRJNA649215) | marine metagenome | biome: marine; feature: Black Sea; material: saline water; isolation source: suspended particulate matter (SPM) from the Black Sea western gyre | collected 2013-06-09/2013-06-10 | depth... | reverse complement strand
CGAATTGCTAAAATTGAAGGCGCTTACGATTGGCATATCCACAAAAATGAAGATGAATTTTTTCTTGTTCTCAAAGGAAAAATAACCGTCGATACAGAAGACGATTCGGTGGAATTAAATGAGATGGAAGGATCCCTCGTAAAGCGCGGAATAAGACATCGTTCTCGATCCGAAAAACCTGCATGGATTCTAATTTTTGAGCCAACAAAAACAAAAACTAAAGGCAAAGACATGAAATGACAAATATCAAATTAAAAATATAAAATGAATTCCATCTGCCAGCTGGCGGACTAATATTAAATTTTTTATTTGATTTTTGGATTTTGTAATTTGTAATTTAAAAAAGGATATAATATATGTTAAATAATAAACTTCAAACCATACTTTATTACACAGAAAACAACATTGCCTATGTAACACTTAATCGTCCCGAAATTCACAACGCATTCAACGATGTTATGATTAAAGAATTAAGCATCGTTTTCGATGAAATCAAAAGAGAAAATAAAATTCGCGTAGTTGTTCTGACAGGAAACGGAAAATCATTTTGTGCTGGTGCAGACCTTAATTGGATGCGAAAGGTGAAGGATTATTCTTACGAAAAAAATCTGAAAGGTTCTTTGGAACTGTCGGAATTATTTCATAAAATTTACACATCTCCAAAACCGACAATCGCAAAAGTGAATGGAGTCGCAATCGGCGGCGGAACTGGATTGGTAGCAGCTTGCGATATTGCAGTTGCATCGGAAAATGCAAAATTCAGTTTCAGCGAAGTGAAAATCGGACTGATTCCCGCCTGTATTTCACCTTATGTTGTAAAAAAATGTGGTGAAGGAAAATGCAGAGAATTCTTCCTAACCGGCGAAAGAATGTTGGCAGAAAAAGCAAAAAAAGCAGGTCTTATAAATTTTATTTCATCATTAGAAAAGCTCGATGAATTTGTTGATAAATTAATTAATCAACTCATCTCAAGTGGACCAATAGCAATCTCTAAATGCAAAGAATTATTGCAAAAAGTTCCTGAAATGAATATTAAAAAAGCGGGAGAATATACTGCCGAAGTCATCGCCAAAATGCGAATTTCTAACGAAGGACAAGAAGGAATGAATGCCTTTTTGCAAAAACGCAAACCCGATTGGAATAAAGATGTTTAGCCACGAATTAACACAAATTTACACTAATGGATTTGTAAAATAAAGTTTTAAATTATTAGTGTTCATTCGTGTTTATCCGTGGTAAAAAAAGGTTTTAATATGTTCAGAAAAATATTAGTTGCAAATCGTGGTGAGATTGCCATTCGCGTGGCAAAAGCTTGTAAAGAACTTGGAATTTCTACAGTCGGAATATTTTCCAATGTAGATAAAACTTCATCGCATTTACTTTTTATGGATGAGACAGTTTGGATTGGTGAATCTGCTCCCAATGCAAGTTATCTGAATATCGATGCAATTATCGATGCAGCAAAAAAGACAAATTCCGAAGCAATCCATCCTGGATATGGATTTTTAGCAGAGAATGAACTCTTTGCATCAGCTTGCGAAGATGCAGGAATAAATTTTATTGGACCAAATTCAAAATCGCTTACTTTAGTCGGAGATAAAATCGCTTCAAGAAATACTGTGAAAAAACTTGGAGTTCCCATCATTCCAGGAATGGAAATGACAAGCACGGACATTTCAAAATTCAAAATGATGGCAAAGAAAGTCGGATATCCCGTGATGGTCAAAGCGTCGATGGGTGGCGGTGGAAAAGGGATGCGAGTTGTTCATAATGAGAATGAGCTCGAAAAAAGCGTCGCTGCCGGTCAGCGGGAAGCAAAAAGCTCTTTTGGCGACGACTCAATCTATCTCGAAAAATATATCGAACAACCACATCATATCGAATTTCAAGTTTTGAGGGATAAATTTGGAAATTGCGTTCATCTTTATGAGAGAGAATGTTCCGTTCAAAGACGGCATCAGAAAATTATTGAAGAGACGCCTTCGCCAGTTTTGAATGATGGGCTTCGCCAAATGATGGGAGAAGCGGCTAAAAAAATCATCAATGCATCCCATTATACAACTGCAGGCACCGTCGAATTTCTGCTTGATAAAAACAAAAATTTCTATTTTCTGGAAGTAAATGCCCGAATTCAAGTTGAGCATCCGATTACTGAAATGGTTACCGGAGTTGACCTTGTCAAACAGCAAATTCTGATTGCTGCAGGCGAAAAACTGAAATTAAAACAGGAGCAGATTTCTCAAAATGGACACGCAATTGAGGCACGAATTTATGCAGAAGATGCTGATAATGATTTCTTGCCATCGCCAGGAAAGATTCTTTATTTGAATGAACCGAGCGGACCTGGAATTCGCGTCGATACCGGTATTTATCAAGGTTGGAATGTGCCACCGCATTATGACCCGATTCTGTCTAAATTGATAGTTTGGGCTGAAAATAGAAAATCCTCGCTTCCGCGTATTTCAAATGCTTTGAAAAATTATATTCTTCTCGGATTGAAAACGAACATCGGCTATTTGCGGAGAATTGTAAATACAGAAAATTTTATAGCTGGAAAATATAATACTCATTTTATTGAAGAAAATGAAAAAAAACTTAAACCAACTAACGAAAATCTGGATATTGCTCTGCTCGCTGCAGTATTGGATAAAGGAAAAGAAAAATTGAGTTTGACAACTGAAACATCTATTAAATCTAATCCCTGGACAGAAATTGGAAAATGGGAAATTTGTAAAAATGGAGAATAAATGATTATAGGAAAAATAAAAAAAGTATCTTTAAGAGAACTTTGGGAAAAAGAAGACAGAGATTTTACAAAATGGTTGGAAGAGAATATTGAATATCTCAACGAAGTTTTAGATATTGATATTTCAATAGAATCAAGAGAAGAAAAAGTTGGTCCATTCAAAGTAGATTTATTTGGTGTAGATAATTTTGGGAAAAAAGTGATAATAGAAAATCAACTAGAAAAAACAGACCATGACCATCTTGGTAAAATTATTACTTATTTAACCAATATTGAGGCAAATACAGCAGTTTGGATAACCAGCAAACCAACTGTGGAACATGTAAAGTCTATAGAATGGTTGAATGAAATTACACCAGATGATGTTGCATTTTATCTGATAAAAATAGAAGCAATAAAAATTGAATCACAAGAGTTAGCGGCACCTTTATTTACTGTCGTCACTGGACCAAGCAGAGAATCAAAGCAGATTGGAGCAGAGAAAAAAGAATATGCTCAACGACATATTTTGAGAAAAGAATTTTGGACGCAACTTTTAGAAAAAACTAAAGAAAAAACAAAATTACATACAAATGTCTCACCTAGTATTTATTATTGGATAGGAACGGGTGCAGGAAAATCAGGTATTGGGTATAATTATATCATAACCAACAAATATGCAAGTTGTGAGATATATCTTGATAGAGGAAAGGAATTTGAAGAGCCAAATATCAATAAAATTCGCTTTGATAAATTATTTAAATATAAAAATGAAATTGAAAAAGAGTTTGGCAGCGAAATAAAATGGGAACGACTTGAGAATAGGAGAGCTTCAAGAATTTCAATACGATTCGAAAATGTTGGATTAAAAGACAAAGATAAATGGGATGAGCTTCAAAATAATATGGTTGATGCAATGATTAAACTGGAAAAAAGTTTTAGAAAATATATTAAAGCGTTGGATTAATTTTTTAGGATTATATTATGAAATTTATTCATTTAGACAAAACTCATTCAGTTGAAAAAGAGAAGAGAGATGACACTTTTCAAATAACAATTGATGAGAAAAAAAAATATGATGTTTCTGAAATTGTAATTCAGTCGAATTTAATCTCTTTTAAAGCAAATGGGAAATTGTATCACATCAATTTTGCAATTGCGAATGATAAACAGTATTACTCGGTCGATGGAGAGAATTTCGTTCTGGAAAAGGAAAAAAGTAAAACTGCAAAAACTTCAACTCAACAGAAAGGAAATACTGTCTTTTCACAAATGCCTGGATTGCTTGTGAAAGTTCCTGTTTCGGTTGGCGATAAAGTCAAATCAGGAAAAATTCTGGCGATTGTAGAAGCGATGAAAATGCAGAATGAACTTCCTGCTCCATCAAATGGAATTGTGAAAAAAATAAATTTCAAAGAGGGTGAACAAGTTGATGCAAAGCAGGTTATCGTAGAATTGGAAATAAAAAAATAGAAGTGAGGATTTTATGGAATTCAAAAATTTAATTGTTAAAAAAGATGGAAAAATCGGAATAATTACGATTCACCGTCCGGAAGTTCTAAATGCGGTAAATATTGAAACAATTCTTGAGATTGAGAAAGCGATGCACGATTTTGATGATGATAAAAATGTTTATGTTATTATCATAACTGGCGAAGGCAAATCATTCGTTTCTGGTTCTGATATTTCACGTCTTGCAAAAATGGATTCTCTTCAAGCGAGAAAATACAGCCAAATTGGTCAACGAGTTTTCGATTTTATTGAAAATGTTGAAATGCCAGTTATTGCGGCTATAAATGGATTTGCGCTCGGTTCAGGTTGCGAACTTGCAATGGCATGCGATATCAGAATAGCTTCGGAAAAGGCAAAACTTGGTCAGCCAGAAGTGAAACTTGGTCTGATTCCTGGTCATGCTGGCACGCAAAGATTGGCGCGTCTCGTTGGAACAGGAAAAGCAAAGGAACTTATTTTTACAGGTGATGTGATTGATGCAAATGAAGCTTTTCGAATCGGACTTGTAAATAAAATCGTCGAATCAGAATCTATTTTTGAAGAAGTAAAAAATATGGCAAAGAAAATCATCGCTGTCGGTCCCAATGCTGTTCGTATCGCAAAAACTGTTATCAATCGCGGAATCGACGCAAATTCTAAAACTGCAAATTCTTACGAGATGGAAGCATTCAGCATTCTGTTCTCAACCGATGAAGCCAAAGAGGGATTGAAAGCATTTCTGGAAAAGCGCAAACCTAACTTTTAGCCACAAATTAACATAAATTTACACTAATGGATTTGAAAAATAAAGAAATTCTCCACAAAGAATTATCATATAAAATTATTGGTGTTTATTCGTAAATAGTCGTGGCAAAAAAATATAAAAAGAGGAAATAAAATGACTTTAGACGAAAGATTAGAAAATGTGACAATAATTGGAGCAGCTGGAAAGATGGGTAGTGGTATCGCTGTTCTGATTTCACAGGAGATGGCAAAACTGAAACTTCTGCCAGAAAACAGAGACAAAATCTACCGACTGACTCTCATTGACATCAGCGAAAAAGCACTTGATGGTCTGCGAAGTTATATGAGGACACAACTTCTCAAAGCGGCTGAAAAATCGACCGTGCTTTTGCGAGAAATCTACAAAGACCGAAAAGATTTGGTTGAGAATGGTGAGATTATCAACGAATTTGTGAATGAGACCTATGCACTGCTTAATTTTTCAACTGATTTTAATCTGGTTAAAGATGCAAGTTTGGTTTTTGAAGCAATTTTTGAGAACGAAGAGATCAAAATTAAAGTTTTGAAACAACTCAAAAATCTATGCAAAAAAGATACTCTATTTTTGTCAAACACATCAAGCATTCCTATCTCATATTTGGATGAAAACGCAGGTTTAGAGGGACGAATCATCGGTTATCATTTCTACAATCCACCCGTAATTCAGAAGTTGGTGGAGGTTATCAGTGCCAAAAAAACAACCGATGAATTAAAAGAAATTGCAGCAGAAATTGGCAAAAGATTGCGAAAAAAATTAGTGCCATCAAATGATATTTCTGGATTTATTGGCAATGGTCATTTCAGCCGAGATGGTTTATATGCTCTTAATAAAGTAGAAGAATTAAAAGAAAAATACGATTATCACGGCGCAGTTTACATAATGAACAGAATTTCACAGGAATTTCTTGTTAGACCAATGGGAATTTTCCAACTCATCGATTATGTTGGACTCGATATTTTCCAATCACTTTTAAGAGTTATGAACACCCATCTTGCCGATACGACGCTGGTTAGCGATTTTCTGAACAAAATGGCGGCAAACAAAATTTTGGGCGGTCAATTTTCATCTGGAGCACAAAAAGATGGTTTCTTAAAATATGAAAAAAACCGTCCGACAGGTGTTTATAATATTGAAAAAGAGAAATATTTTATGTTTGATGAAGATTGGAAAGCAAAAATTGACAAAGTAATAAATCCTACTAACGAAAAATTCATACCTTGGCGCGCACTTTTGATGGATGCAAAAAAATCTGATAAATTGAAAACTCACTTTGATAATTTGAAAAATATGAATACTTGGGGTTCAGAACTTGCGCTTGATTTTTTGAAAGAGACGAAAAAGATTGCTGAAAGATTATTGGTTGATGGCGTGGCAGATTCTGCGGATGATATCAACGCAGTTCTGATGAATGGCTTTTTTTGGATTTATGGTCCGATAAATAATTACATTTAAAAATGCATAATAATACGCGAAAAACGCAAAAATCTGATAAATTGAACAAAAAAATTCTTTATGCTGAGGAAAGTTATAAAATCATAGGTGCATGTTTCAATGTATATAAGATGATTGGATGTGGATTTTTAGAACCTGTTTACCAAGAGTGTTTAGGGGTTGAGTTCAAATATCAAAATATTCCTTCTATTGCTCAAAAAGAGCTGGTACTTCAATACAGAGGACAGAACTTAAGGAAGACATATAGACCAGATTATATTTGTTTTGATAAAATTATTTTGGAAATCAAAGCTGTATCCAAAATTATTGATGAACATCGTGCCCAGATATTGAATTATTTATACGCTTCAGGATATAAATTAGGTATTTTAGTCAACTTTGGTCATTATCCACAACTGGAATATGAGAGGATTGCATTAACTAAACCCAAAGATAGTAAGTTATTATAAAAGGAAATTTAATTTTCGCGTTTTTTCGTGTATTTCGCGGGTAGAAAATAAGAAGGAGAAATAATGTCATACTTTAGAAAAAAGATCTACGCAACAGCAGGTTTTAACACTGTCTTTTTAGGCACGGGCAGAAAAGAATTTCACCCCAAAAAACCTCGTCCAGGAATTGAACATTACATAAAAGAAGCAGGTCTTGGTGCAATTGACCAGATTCAAAATCCTGAAAATATTGATGAAGGTGTAATCGGTAATTTTATGGCTTCGAGATTCTGCAATCAGGGAAATCTTGGTGGATTTTTCCCGATGGTTCATCCAACCTTCCAATACAAACCTTGCACTCGTACAGAAGGAGCATGCGATTCCGGCGGATTGGCTTTAACTACTTCTATTAAAACTATTCTCGCCGATCTTGCAGATGTTGTGCTTTGCCTCGGAGTTGAAGTTCAGAATTCTGTGAAAGCAATTTATGGAGCGGATTTTCTTGCCGGCGCAGGTTGGTTTTCTGGTGAACGAAAAGATGGACACGCCTACTTTTTTCCAGACCAATTTTCACAAAGAGCTGGTGCCTGCTACAAGAAATTTGGAAAGGAAAAAATTAGAAAAGGAATGGCACAATGGTATGTAAATGCAATTGAAAATGCTCGAAAAAATCCGAAAGCACAAGAATTTCATAACAGAAATTCAGACCTTTTCGGAACCGGAATGACTCCACCAAACACAAAAGCATTTTGTGAACATATCAATGTTTTTGACTGCTCGAAAGTTTCTGATGGCGCTTCTGCAATTATCTTTGCTTCCGAAGAAGGATTGAAAAAAATTGGAGTTGATAAAAAAGATGCTATCGAAGTTATCTCTTACGCTCAAGTTCAGGATAATCTGACGACTCCTCCGCCAGACAAGACAAAACTTTCTACTTGTGCTGTCGCAGCCAGACGTGCCTATGAACGAGCAGAAATCAAACCAAAAAATCTGAGTTTGTTAGATGTTCACGATTGTTTTACTATTGCCGGATTATTGGCTGTTGAAGCCGCAGGATTTGCAGATTATGGTGAAGGCGCAGATTTCGTCTCCGACGGAAATACAAAATCCGAAGGAATCATTCCAACCAATACTACTGGCGGTTTGATAGGATATGGCCATCCGACTGGTGCAACTGGTGTGCGTCAAGCTGTGGATGTAGTTCATCAACTTTCCGATAAAGCGGGAAATTGTCAGGTCAAAATACATTCTGATAAACCTTTTGGAATGCTTTCAAGTATGGGCGGAAATGATAAAACAGTTGTGAATATGATTTTCAGGAAAAATTAGTTTTATGATACAAATATACACAGGCAACGGCAAAGGCAAAACCACAGCTGCATTGGGCTTGGCTTTCAGGGCTGCAGGGCATGGAAAGAAAGTCATAATGATTCAGTTTATGAAAGGAAAAATAAATTACGGCGAACTCGAATCTGCAAAACTGCTACCAAATTTCACAATTGAACAATATGGACGACCGGACTTTGTCAATCCTGAAAAACCTGAAAAAATAGACATAAAACTTGCGCAAAAAGGTTTTCAAAGAGCAAAAGAAATTGTCAAAAGTGAAAAATACGATATGATAATTCTTGACGAAATCAATGTCGCAATTTCATTCAAATTGATAGAAATTGATGAAGTAATTGACTTGATAAAGCAAACACCAAAAAAGACAGAACTTATTCTCACAGGCAGATATATGTCAGAAAAACTAAAAAAATATGCTGATTTGATAAGTGAAATTCGTGAAATAAAACACCATTTTCAAAAAGGGATAAAAGCAAGGAAAGGAATAGAATATTAAAATGGCAAATTTAAAATTTCAAATGTCAAATAAAGTCCAAAATTCAAAATTTAAAATTATTATTGCTTCAGATCATGCAGGATTTGAATTGAAAAGCGTTCTGAAAAATTATTTGAATCAAAAATATGAAATAAAAGATTTCGGCACTTTTTCAGAAGAATCTGTCGATTATCCTGATTTTGGATTTGCAGTTGCTGAAAAAGTTATGAATAAAGAATTTGACTTCGGAATTTTGATTTGCGGAAGTGGTATCGGAATGAGTATCGTTGCCAATAAAGTAAAAGGCGTTCGTGCCGCACTTTGCACTTCAATTGAAATCGCAAAACTTTCGCGCCAGCATAATAATGCGAATATTTTGGTTCTGCCGGGAAAATTTATGACAAAAAATTCAGCAAAAAATATAGTTGATATTTGGCTTTCTGCAGATTTTGATGGAGGAAGACATAAAAGGAGATTAGACAAAATCTCAAAATATGAAGAAGGAGAATAAGGGAAATGAAATTTTTGAAAAAGCAAGATTCTGAACTTTATGATGCAATGTATAGCGAACTAACAAGACAAACGGAAAATTTGGAACTTATCGCCTCGGAAAATTTTGTGTCTCGTGCTGTTTTAGAAGCTGCTGGCTCAGTTTTGACAAACAAATATGCCGAAGGTTATCCATATCGTTGGAGCAAAAAAACTGGCAAATTAAAATATGAACTTTATGGACGATATTACGGTGGTTGTGAGCACATTGATGAGGTTGAAAAACTTGCAATCGAAAGGGCGAAAGAGATTTTCGGCGCCGAACATGCAAATGTCCAACCGCATTCCGGTTCGCAAGCAAATATGGCTGCATATTTTGCTTTGATAAAACCTGGTGACACAATTTTGAGTTTGGAACTCTCTCATGGCGGACATCTAACGCACGGTCATCCTCTCAGTTTTTCAGGTTATTTATTTAACATTGTCTCTTACGGCGTGAATAAGAATACTGAGCAATTTGATTATACAGAAATTATGGAAATCGCCAAAAATGTAAAACCACAAATGATTCTGACTGGAGCGAGTGCATATCCGCGAAAAATTGATTTTGCTAAATTCCGAGAAATTGCTGATGAAGTTGGAGCAAAACTTGTGGTTGATGTTGCTCATATCGCAGGATTGATTGCGGCAAATTTGCATCAAAGTCCAATTCCATTTGCGGATGTTGTCACAACCACTACACATAAAACACTTCGTGGACCAAGAGGAGGTATGATTCTTTGCAAAGAAGAATATGCTCGCGATGTTGACCGTTGGGTCTTCCCCGGAACGCAAGGCGGACCGTTGATGCACATCATCGCGGCAAAAGCAGCAGCATTCAAAGAAGCTCTAACTCCTGAATTCAATAAATATCAGAAACAGATTTTGAAAAATGCGGAAACTTTGGCAAGTTCGCTTATTGATAGGGAATTCAACCTTGTTTCCGGCGGAACGGACACCCATTTGATGCTCATAAATCTCGGCAAAAAAGGAGAAAGCCCGAGCGGAAAGAAGATAGAAGGTGCTCTGGACAAAGCTGGAATCACAGCAAACAAAAACACAGTTCCGTTTGATACGCGAAAACCGTTTGTCGCTTCAGGAATTCGTCTGGGAACTCCCGCTGTTACAACTCGCGGAATGAAAGAGAATGAAATGAAAAAAATCGCTGAATTTATTTCTCTGGTTTATCAAAATTACGATGATGAAGAAAAATTAGTTGAGATAAAAAATGAAGTTAAAAAGTTTTGCGGAAATTTTCCGCTATATGAAGAATTAAAATAACGAGGAAAAAAATGAATACTTTTAGACACGGTGAAACGATTTCTGAAATGCTGGAATTGGAGAATGACGCACGAAAAAAAATGTACCTGAATGAAATCAATATCCAATACAAAAAGTGGCGAAACGAAAATATGGAAATATCTGAAAATAACAAAACTACAATCAATCAGAAAATCGAATTGTATAAAAATTATCGGTATTTTCTTTTCTCAAAAAAATTCCGTGATGAAAATACTTTCGTCAAAAGTCGAAAATTGTTTGAAACTGTTCTCTCAGAATTTACATACTTTTTGTTGAAAGATTTGGAATTTCTAAAAGATGAGAATATTTTCTTAGCGAGAGCCGAATTACCGTTAAGTATAAAAGTCAAATACAATTCGGCAAGAAATCTTAGAAATAGTAAATTCTTAAAAACTCCGTTGCAAAAAATGAGATTAGTAATTGGTCAAAATGTCGAATTGAAATATCGAATTCAAGGCAGAAAAACCTTCGTCTCAAAGGATATCAATCTACCTTTTATTGTCATTGAAACCACGATGGTTTTAGATGAATGGAATGCTATAAATTTCCATAATCTTGCCCGACGATTCAAAAAAATATTTCCACAAACTATGTTTTTGAAATTTGTTGAAGTTGTCCGCGAAGATTTTGATATTGATGTAAATAGTTTAAATATAAACGAAATTTTTGTCATTCAACAGCAAACAACAAATATGAAAAGAAAAGATATTTCAGCTGAAGTAATTTCTGCATTTCTAAATAAAATTCAAGATTATTTTTCCAAAAAGAAAGAGGATTTTATACAAAAAATTGAGACCGGAATATTAATTAAATAGTTTAAAATATATTTTTTTATCTTTATAAAAATTTGACAAATTTATTAATCAAACTATCTTATGTGTTGTAAATCAATAGAGATTTTTCAAAAAAAGTAATTAGGAGAAATTGTGAATATTCAAGAAATTAATCAAAAAGTAATGGAACAGACCGAATTTCTCAAATCAATTTTTGATGAAATTGGGAAGGTAATTGTCGGGCAGGAATATATGATACGAAGAATTCTCATCGGGCTTTTTGCAGATGGACATATTCTTTTGGAAGGTGTTCCTGGCTTGGCGAAAACACTCGCAGCAAGCACATTATCAGAAGTTGTAAATTCCAATTTCCAGCGAATTCAATTTACACCAGATTTGTTGCCTGCCGATTTAATAGGAACGCAAATTTTCAATCAAAAAGATGGCACCTTCAAACCCAAAAAAGGACCGATTTTCTCGAATTTAATTTTGGCTGATGAAATAAATCGTGCACCAGCAAAAGTCCAAAGTGCGCTTCTCGAAGCAATGCAAGAACGGCAAGTTACAATTGGAGATAAAACTTACAAACTTGACGAGCCGTTTCTCGTTTTAGCAACGCAAAATCCAATCGAGCAAGAGGGAACTTATCCATTGCCAGAAGCACAAGTTGATAGATTTATGTTGAAATTGAAAATAGATTATCCGAATAAAAATGAGGAAAAAGAGATTATTAATCGGATGGCAAGTAAACAAAAAATAGCTGTAAAAAAAATAATAAAGTCAAAAGATATTTTAAAAATACGCGAATTAGTAAATGATATTTATGTCGACGAAAAAATTGTTGAATATGTCTTAAATCTTGTTTTTACAACGAGAAATCCGATTGAATATAATATAAAAGAGATTAAAGATTTTATTGAGTTTGGAGCATCGCCACGAGCGTCAATCTATCTTGTCCGAGCGGCAAAAGCAAATGCACTTCTTGATCAGCGAGGATATGTTTCTCCGGAAGATATTAAAGAAATTGGGAAGGATGTTCTGCGACATCGAATTATTCTTACTTATGAGGCTGAAGCTGAAAATATCACGACTGAAGATATTGTTACGAAAATTTTTGACCAAACCGAAATTCCATAAAGATGCTTCCAAAAGAGATTTTGCAACAAGTTCGTAAAATAGAAATTTCTACAAAAAGCTTAGTCAATGAGCTTTTTTCTGGCGAGTATCACAGCATTTTCAAAGGACAAGGATTAGAATTTTCAGAAGTTAGAGCTTATCAACCTGGCGATAATGTAAAATTAATCGATTGGAATGTATCTGCCAGAATGGGACGTCCATACATCAAAAAATTTGAAGAGACACGCGAACTCACCGTTATGTTAATCATTGATGTAAGCAACTCTGGAAATTTTGGAACTATTCAAAAATTTAAAAGAGAAATTGCCGCTGAAGTAGGCGCTATTCTTGCATTTTCGGCTATAAAAAATAATGACAAAGTTGGGCTCATATTATTTTCCGATATTGTTGAAAAATATATTCCACCTAAAAAAGGAAAAAAATCTGTATTGAGAATTGTCCGAGAAATCCTTTATCATTCACCACAAAACAAAAAAACTGACATCAGTAACGCATTGGAATACTATTATAAAATGACAAAAAAACGGAGCATTGTTTTCGTCATTTCAGATTTTTTTGATGAAAATTTTCTAAAAACTTTGCAAATCACAGCACAAAAACACGATGTAATTGCAATCCGAATTCTTGACCGAAAAGAGTATGAAATTTCGCCTATTGGATTCATAAATTTACAAGATGCTGAGACAGGAAAGGAGATTCTTGTTAATGTGAGTGACAGAAAATTTCAAAATAAATTTCATAAATTTACAAAGGATAAAATTTCAAAATTTCCAGATAAATTAAAAAAAATAAAGGTAGATTTAATCGACATTCAAACCGATGAATCCTATATTAACAAATTAGTAAAATTTTTCAAAGAACGCGCCCGAAAAATTAAATGAAAAAATTTTGTATCTTACTGTTAACGCTATTTTTAGCAAATATTTTATTTGGAATAAATATCTCCACAAAATTGGATACGATAAATACAAATATCTACAAAATATATGTCGGCGACAGAATTTATTTTAATGTGATTTTCGAACATAAATCAAATAAAAATATAAAATTTTACGATGAGATTGAATCAGAATTTTTTGAAATTTTGGAAGTGAAAAAAAGTATTTCTAAAAATGAAGATATTCAAATAACAAATTTCAAATTTGAGTCCGCCGTATTTTTCGATATAGGAGAACAGATAATTCCACAAATGAAATTCAATATTATTGATAACGAAGATACTTTGGAAATGTTCTCCGATTCAATTATTATTGATATAAAATCGATTGTTGATACTGAAAATCCCCAATTAAAAGATATAAAAAATCCCATCTCAATTAATTTCACCTTTCTCGAATATTTTCTGCCAATTTTATTTTTAGTAATTATAATTGTTATCATCATAATTATCGTAAAAAAGAGAAAAAATGAACCAATATTTCCGAAAAAGGAAGAGAAAAAAATTCCTGCTCACATTATCGCTTTGGAAAAAATCAAAGAATTGAAGAAAAAAAAATTGCTCGATAATAAAAAGATGAAAGAATATTATACTGAAATTTCTTGGATTTGTCGAGAATATCTCGAAAACAGATTTGGATTTCCCTTTTTGGAATTTACTGGATTCGAAATTAGACAAATTCTAAAAAAACATAATATCGAAAATAAATCTAAATTTCAAAATATTCTAAAGAACTGCGATAAAGTAAAATACGCAAAATATATTCCTCAACAGAAAAATTCTGAAAAGCTCATTACAGATTTAGAAAATGTAATAAATGACACAAAAATAGATACAGAAAATAATGATAGAATTTCTTAGACCAAATTATTTTTGGTTATTTTTGATAATTCCAATTTTGGTTTTATATGAAATTTTTATCAAAAATAAAATAAAACCAAGCATATTTTATTCTGATATTCAAGCAATTGAATTTAGTTTGAATAAAAAATCATTAATTGTATACTATTTTCGATATTTTTTTAGATTTTTGATTTTCATATTTCTTATTATTGCGCTTGCCAGGCCTTCAATTCCAGAAAAATATTCCAAAACCAGCACTAAAGGAATTGATATTATTTTAGCTCTTGATGTCTCCACAAGTATGCGTGCAATTGATTTTCAGCCGAATAATCGACTTTTTGTCGCAAAAGAGGAAGCAAAAAAATTTATTTCGTCTAGAACTAATGATAGAATAGGTTTGGTTATTTTTGGCGGCGAAAGCTATACTCAATGTCCTTTGACTATCGACCATAAAATTCTGGTTGAATTTTTGGATAAAATCAAAACTGGTATGGTTGAAGATGGAACTGCAATCGGAATGGGAATCGCAAGCTCTATAAACCGTTTACGGAACTCGAAAGCAAAAAGCAAAGTCATTATTCTACTAACAGATGGCAGAAATAATTCCGGCGATATCGACCCAGTGACAGCCGCAACTTTAGGCAAAGAATTGAAAATCAAAATTTATCCTATCGGAGTTGGGAAAGAAGGAATTTCAAAAATCCCAGTTCAACACCCAATTTATGGAGTTCAATATACATCACAAAAACTCGATATTGATATGAAAACGCTCAATAAAATCGCAGAGATTAGCGGAACAAAATCAGCCCGAAGAGCACAAAATAGCAAACAATTAAATGACATTATGAATGAAATCGATGAACTCGAAAAGACCGAAATATCAGAAAAAGTTCATTATCGATATTATGATATATTTCATTATTTCTTATTTGCAGCATTGATATTTTTAATTGTTGAAATAATGTTTTCTAAATTGATAATAAAAAATTTACCTTAAATTATGCATTTTGGAAATCCAAATTTTTTCGTATTTTTTATCATAATTCCGTTTGTAATCCTTATTTTTTACATTTCTAAAAAAGTAAGGGAAAAAACAATTTCAAAATTTGTATCAAAATCGATTCAGAAAAAATTGTTTAGAAATGTTTCTTATCCGACAAAATCACTGAAAAATTTTTTATTAGTTCTTTGTCTAATATTTCTAATTTTTGCATCAGCAAAACCTCGATGGGACAAAAAATTGCAGATTTTTGAAGAGAAAGGGTTGGATATTGTCATTGCATTGGATATTTCCAAAAGTATGTTAGCAGAAGACATTTCTCCAAATCGCATTCAACGGGCAAAAAATGCGTTTGTGAATTTTGTGAATCAACTTTCTGGCGACAGAGTTGGACTTGTATTGTTTTCGGGAAATAGTTTCGTACAATGTCCGCTCACTTCAGATTATTCCGCATTGAAAATGTTTGCAACGATGATTGATGTCGGGATTATTCCACAAGAAGGGACGAACATTGCGTCTGCATTGGAAAAATCAATTTCATTGCTCGCAGAAAATACTAAAAGTAAAGTGGTAATTTTGATTACCGACGGTGAAAATTTACAAGGTGATTTACAACCTCAAATAAAAAAAGCAAAGAAGAAAAATATCATTATTTACAATATTGGAGTTGGAACTATTGAAGGTTCACCAATACCGATTAGCGAGTCAAATTATCTGAAAGACAAAGAAGGAAACATAATTCTCACGAAATTAGATGTTGCAAATCTTCAAAAAATTGCAAATGAAACTGGTGGACAATTTTTTCAGGTTTCGTCATCTCAAAGTGAAATTAAAGAAATGCTTGCATACATTAATAAGTTGGAAAAAGAGAAAATCAGCTCGAAACAATTTTCAAAATATAAAGAGCAATATCATTATTTTGTCCTAATCGCTTTAATTATTTTAATAGTAGAATTTATCATTTTTGAGAGGAAAAAATTATGAAAAAATTTATTTTTACACTCTATTTATGTTTAATATTTTCTCAAGTTTTTTCTCTAAATTATAAAAAAGCAATAAATAATAATAAGGCAAATAAGAAATTCTATGCGGAAGAATATACAAAATCCGAAGAACTTCACAAAGAAAATTCCATCGAATATCCTGAGGATTCGAAAATACATTTTAATCTTGGAGATGCTTATTACAAGAACGAAAAATACGATGAGGCGATTTTTGAATATCAAAAAAGTTTGAAAAACAAAAAACTGGAAAAATCGGACATTTTTTATAATATTGGGAATGCTTATTTTCAAAAACAAGATTACAAAAATGCGTTGAAACATTACAAAAATTCACTTTTAGAAAATCCGAACAATGTGGATGCAAAGTATAATTTTGAGTTGACTAAGCAATTTTTGCAAAAGCAAAAACAACAAAAACAGGACAAAGATAATCAGAATAAAGATAAAAAAAATCAAGAGAAAAAACAGAATAAAAAGGAAAAAAAAGAGCAGTCAGAAAAAGAAGAAGACCAGAAAAATGAAGAACAACAAAAGCAGCAGCAAAATAAAAAAAATGAGCAAGAACAGAAAACTTCACAAGAAAAAGTGAAAAATGCAGAAAGAATTCTTGATGCAATGCAAAGAATTGAGAATGAAAATCAGAAAAAAATGACAAAAAAAATAATGAAAACTGGGAAAGTAAAACCTGTAGAGAAAAATTATTAAGATGAAAAAAGTATCTCTTATTCTAATTTTATTATTTCTAATTAGTTTAAAAATTGCAAATTGTGATGAAATTTCAGTTTCGGCGTATGTAAATAAAACAGAAATTTCGCTTGATGAAACATTACAATTTACTATAGAAATTAATTCGTCAAAAAGTATAAAATCCGAACCAGAATTTCCGCAACTTGCTGGCTTACAGATAATTGGACAATCTTCTTCAAGTTCTACTTCAATTGAAATTATTAATGGAAAGATGAGTAAAAGTGTTACGAAAAAATATGTTTACACGCTACAACCGATAAAAATTGGAAATTTTAATATTCCGCCGATAACTATAAAATATAAAGGCGACGAATATCGAACAAAAATAATTAGATTGAAAATACTCGCTTCAAAAGCAAAAAAAACTGCACCAAATCCAATAATTCTACAACAACAAGAATCAATAAAAAGTAATGGAAAGAAAATATTTTTAGAAGCAATTACAAATAAACACAAACCTTTCGTAGGTGAGCCAATAACAGTAAGTTACAAATTATACAGTCGAGAAAACCTTGTTGGTCTTAATGCTGAGAAGTTTCCCGATTTTTCTGGATTTATAAAAGAAGAAACTTATAAAGGAAAGTCCATTTCATCGCATATTGAAATTAAAAATGGAATGCGATATTACTGTTACAGAATTAGCGAATTCACACTATTTCCAACTCAAGCAAAGAAAATCACAATAGAACCGATGATTTTGCTATGCGAATATCGTGTTTCCACAAGGAGTTTTTTCGATTTCGGAAGAACAGAACAAACCAGAATATATTCTAATAGAATCGATATTAATGTTCAACAACTTCCTAAAAAAAACAAACCAGCAGATTTTTCTGGCGCTGTAGGGAATTTTTACATAAATACAAATCTGAGTTCAAAAGATACAAAAGTTGGTGAATCCATTACTCTGAATTTAATAATTTCTGGCACTGGAAATTTTAAGATGTTCAATTCACCCAAATTGCCAGAACTTAATAATATAAATACTTTCGAGCCGGAAATTTCTGATAATTTAACTGGTGCACATCATATTCAAGGGAAAAAAATCAGCAAATATCTTCTCGTTCCGGAAGAACCTGGTGAATATGAAATTCCAGAAATTGCATTCACTTTCTTTGATACAGAGATAGATAAATATAGAAAAATTTTCACATCGCCAATAAAATTCACTGTTAAAAAAAATGGAAAACAAACGAAAAAAAGTTATTATTCTGCTCAAAAACAGATTGATGTTCACACAGATATCTGCTTCATAAAAACCGAAAATAAGATAAAAAACTTTTCATTTATCTTTTATAAATTTTGGTATTGGCTGATAATTTGTATCTCATTTTTGCTGCTTGCAATTGCAATTATTTATAAAAATGAGCAAGATAAATTATTGCAAGATAGGGGATATTTCCGAGCAAAATTTGCTGATAAAAATCTTCAAAAAGATATGAAAAAGATTAAAATAAATTTGTTGAATAATCGGTTTGATAGATTTTTTATTCTGGCTGAAAATGCTCTTCGAAATTATATTTCAAATAGATTAAACATTTCAGAAAAGGGAACGCAAATAAAGGAAATTGTCGATACTTTGAGAAGAAAAAAAATTGATGACGGTCTTATCAAAAATATTGAGGATTTTTTGATGCTCACCGACCAAGTTAGATTTAGTAAAATACAATTTACAAAAGAAGAAATAAATTCAAAATTTGCCATTTTGAAACAGATAATTAGTAATATATCAAAAATTAAATTTAGGTGAAAGAAAAATGAAAAAAATAATTTTAATCATTCTTTTGCTTCCAATTTTTTCAACATTGTTAGCAGAATTTGATTTGTCAGATGCTAATGAATTTTATCAAAATCAGGAATATGAGAAAGCGAAAGATTGCTACGAAAATTTAATAAAAAAAGGTGTGAAAAATTTTACGCTTTTTTATAATTTGGGAAATACTTATTTTCAACTTGAAAAAAATGGTTTCTCTCGACTTTATTACGAAAAAGCTGCAAAAATAAAACCGTTAGATGCAGATTTAATTGATAATTTGAATTTACTAAAATATAAGCTCAAAGATAAGGAAGTTGGGACAGAACCGTCATTTATGTCGAATATTTTTAAAAATATTTTCTACTTTTTTCCGACAAATACTTTGGCAATTTTTGTGTTGATATTTTTCATTTTAATTATCATTTCAACAATATTTTTAATAATTTTAAGAAGTAATATTTCAAAAAAAGTTTTTAAGATTTTGATAATAATTTTTTCAATTTTATTTTTAATATTTTTAATTTTAACAATTTTTAGAATTCAACAATTTCAACAAGAGAATACAGCAGTGATTATTTCAGGTTCAGTTTTTGCGTATAGTGGTCCAAGCAAAGATTTTCAGCAGGTTTTTACAATTCACGAAGGTTTGAAAGTGCAAATAGAAAAATATGATAAAAATTGGGTATTGATAAAATTGAAATCCGGAAGTGGCGGCTGGATTGAAAAGAAAAATTTGGTTTTGATTTGACAATTATGTAAATGAAAAAGAAGAAAATCTATACAACTTTAGCACTTTTTTCAGGCGGATTAGACAGCATTCTCGCAGTAAAAATTTTACAATTACAAAAAATAAAAGTTATTCCAGTTTGTTTTGTCTCGCCATTTTTTAATTCAAAAAATGCAGATGAATCGGCTAAAAAATTAAATATAAAATTACAAATAATTGAGTTGAAAAACGATTATCTCCAAATCGTAAAAAATCCAAAATATGGCTATGGAAAAAATCTGAATCCCTGCATCGATTGTCATTCTTTTATGTATAAAAAATTGGGTGAGATAATGCCTAAATTCGAAGCGGATTTTCTGATTTCTGGTGAAGTTTTAGGGCAACGCCCAAAATCCCAATCGACAGCAGGTTTGAATGCTGTTTCGAAACTTTGTGGATACAAAGATTTAATCATTCGCCCACTTTCGCAAAAATTGCTTTCAGATACAAAACCTATAAAGGAAAATTGGATTGATAAAGCAAAATTGTATGACATTCAAGGCAGAAGTAGAACAAGGCAGATTGATTTAGCGGAAAAATTTGGAATTTCCAGTTATCCATCGCCAGCAGGCGGATGTCTTTTAACTGATGAAAGTTATTGTAATCGATTGCAGGATTTGATTGAGAACGATATGTTTTCGTCAAAATACATAAAATTTTTGAGTATCGGTCGGCATTTTCGCATTTCTGAAAATACAAAGTTGATTTTGGGACGCACGAAAGATGATAATGAAAAATTGAACAATTTAATTACTGATGATTTAATTACTTTGAACAGCAAAAATTATCCAGGTCCGCTTGGTGTGATAAATTGTAAGGGGCAATTGCAAATTGATGAGGTTGAACTGTCGGCACAAATACTTCTTAGGTATATTACAAAAGTGAAAAATTATGAAGATGTAAAAATTGAATTTGGAAAATCAAAATATAAAATATTGAAAGTTAAGAAATTAAAATCTGGATTAGAATGTAAATATTTAATTTTATAGTCAATCAATTCTGAACAAATGATTTGCACATCTGATAAAAAAGTGAGATTGGAAAGCCCATAACATTGAAATAACAACCATCAATTTTTTTAATAAATTGACTTCCAAATCCCTGAATTCCGTAAGCACCGGCCTTATCGAATGGTTCATTTGTTGTTAAATATTCATCAATTTCTTTGTCAGAAATAGCGTTGAAAAAGACATTCGTTTTCTCGATATCCGATACGATTTTTCCTGTTGAGTAAATGGAAATTCCAGTAATAACTTTATGAGAATTATTTGATAAAACTTTTAGAAAAGATTTTGCCTCATTACGATTTTTCGGTTTTCCAATAATTTTTTTATTAAATAAAATAATTGTGTCAGCTCCGATAACAAAAGAGTTTGGATGATTTGAATAAATTTTCTCCGCTTTTTTCTGAGAATAATAAGTAACAAATTTTTCAGGCGACATTTCATTTTTGATTTCTCTAATTTCAGATGCAATTTGTCGAAATTTTAGTCCGACTTTTTTTAATAAAATTGCTCGTCTTGGAGATTTTGATGCGAGGATAATATCTTCGTTTTTTAGAATTGTGTGTAGCATTAGCCGATAAATTATTTAGAAAGTTTAGAAATTATTTCATCCAATTTAGTTTCAATTTCTGAAAATTTGCAGAGAATTTTTTCACCAGTTTTGCGAATTTTGAACTCCAATTTATTGCCTTGGAAATTTTTCTTTCCAACTATAATTTGAATAGGAATTCCGATTAAATCTGCATCTTTGAATTTAAAACCAGGCGAAACATCTCTATCATCATATAAAACTTCAAAAGTTTTATTCTGCAGATTTTTGTACAATTTATCACAAAAACTAGTCATTTCGTCATTTACACTTGATAAATTAATCAGTTCAACTTGATATGGCGCAATTGAAATTGGCCAGATAATTCCGTTCTCATCATAATTTTGCTCGATAGATGCAGCCATTGTCCTTGTGATTCCAATTCCATAACATCCCATTTGATAGTGGACTTTTGCGCCACTTTCAGAAGTGAAAGTCGCGTCCATAGATTTGCTATATTTATCACCAAGCATAAAAATTTGTCCGACCTCTATTCCGCGAAATGAACTGAATTTTTTTCCACATTTTGGACAAAAATCATTCTCATTTGCTAAAATAAAATCAGAATATTCTGTAATATTAGCATCACGATTCAAGTTCACATTTTTGAAATGATAATTTTCTTCATTTGCGCCAGTGACCATATTTTTCAATTTTTTCAAATTTTTATCAGCGAATATTTCAATATTTTGTAATCCAATAGGTCCGACAAAACCAACAGTTGAATTTGTGTAACTTGAGATCTCATCATCAGTTGCAAAATCTAAATTTGTAGAATGCAAGAAATTTGCAACTTTGATATCGTTTATCTCTCTATCCCCGCGAATTAAAATTGCGACAAATTTTTCGTCTGATTTATAAATGATTGTTTTAAT
>JACKQG010002850.1_pt1 | contig 21960 bp, 16 predicted proteins | sample 8237621 | NCBI WGS metagenome assembly JACKQG01 (sample SAMN15677084, study PRJNA649215) | marine metagenome | biome: marine; feature: Black Sea; material: saline water; isolation source: suspended particulate matter (SPM) from the Black Sea western gyre | collected 2013-06-09/2013-06-10 | depth... | reverse complement strand
TACCGTATAATGATTACAGTTCGTGGTTTATAGGATACTCCAATAATTTTGAATTATTATTTCCCCCTATTGAAAACAGTGGAATTCCATCATGGGTACATATTTGTGGTTTTGCCAATAATGACGGTGATAAATATATTGCCACCTATTTTGTAAACCTTGCAAAACAGAATGATAAATTAGTTTTTTATGAGGCAAACGGGAAAGAATATTCCAGTGTCACATTTGATTTTTTGCCTGAGGACAGAAAGAAAGTTAGCACATTTATGGTGCCTGTAGAAGTTGATAATAAGCCATATATCCTTTGGGGCATCATTGATGGATACTTCATATTATATAATGAAAATATTGAAATAAAAAAAATAAAAACGGAGCTTAATAATTTCGACTTCCTCTTTCAAGGAGACCTCAACAAAGATGGTAATGAAGAACTTGTTTTTCGATCCCAAGCATCTGAATATTTAATTATTTCTGATAATATTTTAAAAAATACTGTATGGATTGAAACTAATATTCAAACACACACTACCAAGCCCTTCAACTGGGGTATTAAGCACAATGGCGAAAAACAGGATGAGCTTTTTATCAAAGCCGAAGATTTTGTTTATCTCTATTCTTACAAGGCCAACCTGCTGTACTATTTAAAATTCCCCATCTGGATAATAATTTATGGTTTTGTAACTTTGATATTGTGGTTTTCGCAAAGGCTGCAACACATACAGGAAAAACGAAAACAGCAGGTTGAACAAACGATTAACAGCCTGCAAATGAAAACCATAAAAAGCCAGATGGATCCCCACTTTATGTTCAATGTACTAACCGGACTGGCAAACAATGTGGCAACCGGAAACACTAAGGAAGCTCATGATCAGATATTGCGATTTAGTCAACTTTTACGGTCGATGATGGATAGGACTAATAAGATTGATATTAGTCTTGCAGAAGAAATTGAATTTGTCAGGAGTTATCTGGAGCTGGAGAAGTTCAGGTTTAGGGATGATTTTGAGTATAACATAAAAATTGAGGATGGTGTTGACCTGAACATGCGTTTACCCAGAATGCTTATTCAACTTCTTGTGGAAAACTCAATCAAACACGGGCTGAAGACTCTCTCGGGGACGCAAAAATTGAATATTGACATACATCACAAAAAAGGAAAAACATTAGTAGTTGTTGAAGACAACGGAATTGGCCGTAAGGCAGCAATGGAGAAAAGCGGTATTACAGGTAAGGGCATGAAATTGATTAACGAAATGATTCGACTTAATCGAAAAATGGGTGGAAAGGAAATATCAGTAGACCATACCGACCTTTATGATGAAGCCGGGAAAGCTGCAGGGACGAGGGTTATGGTTGAAGTTAGTCCACGGATTGCACGAATTAGCACAAATTGAATCTTAGTTTAGTGGGAAATCCTATTCGAAAAATTAGCGCGAATATTTATGGCTAACCCTGAAAATTTGGGATAGATTGTAAAAATGCAGATGTGGATTATCTAATATCTTTATTATTTTTGAAAAACATAATCAATTCTCAACTATGCCCACAATAATTGCAGATAACCGCGAAAAGAATTCCGGAGTTCCCCTTTTGTTAACCAATAATGACATTGATGTAAAAATGGAACAACTATTTGTTGGCGATTATATGATTGATGAGGATATTGTTATTGAACGAAAAACCAACACAGACTTTGTGCTGTCAATAATTAACGGGCATTTGTTCGATCAATGTGCCAGATTACGCAAAACTGGTAAGCTTCCACTGATTATTGTTGAAGGCAATCCTTTTAAAACAAGCCATAATATCAAACCTGAAGCAATAAAGGGTGCTTTATTGGCAGTCAACCTGTCGTGGCAAATACCTATTATCCGGTCATCGGGCAAAGAAGACACTGCTCGTTTAATAATAATGGCATCAAAACAACAACGCAACCCTCCGGTTTTTATACGCCGCAAAGGCAAGAAACCAAAGAATATTCGGAGTCACCCTAGTTATTTTATACAAGGACTTCCCGGTGTTGGCCCAGCTTTGGCGCAAAAATTACTGGAACATTTTAAAAGTATTGAGAAAATAGTAGCTGCCAACATTAGTTCGTTGAGAAAAGTTGAGGGAATTGGGAAAACGAAAGCTGATCAGTTGTATGAGTTTATCAGAAGGGGTAGGTAAAAACGGCGATTCCATCAAAAATCTTTTTAAAAATTTCATACAACAAATCCATAAAATTTGTGTTTAACCATGAAAACAAATGCACGCCAATACCCAAAGGTAGAAGAAATTTTAAATGTAGTAACACATGGTCTGGGGTTTTTACTGAGTGTAGCTGCACTCGCAATTTTAGTTGTTTTTGCCAGTCTGAGAGGTGACGCATGGCACATAGTTAGTTTTAGCATATATGGTGTGAGCCTTGTAATATTGTACCTGGCTTCTACATTGTTTCACTCAACCCGAAAGCAAAAACTTCGCAATAAACTTAACATCTTCGATCATGCTGCAATTTACATACTTATAGCCGGTACGTATACTCCTTTTTTGCTTGTAACCCTAAGAGGACCATGGGGATGGAGCTTGTTCGGCGTAATTTGGGGGCTGGCTATTGGAGGAATTGTTTATAAGATATTTTTCGCCGGAAAATTCGATATTGTTTCTGCATTAATTTATGTAGTTATGGGCTGGCTTATTATAATTGCCCTTAAACCAATGAACCAAAACCTCAACACTGACGGCCTCCTTTGGCTACTGGGAGGTGGCATTTCCTATTCTATTGGAGTAGTTTTTTACTTATTACACAAATTACCTTTTAATCATGCGATATTTCATATCTGGGTATTGCTTGGAAGTTTTGCCCATTTTGTAGCCGTTTTCTGGTATATCCTTCCTTAATATTCTAGTAGCTTTAAAAATTTTCTCGTCAAATTTGAAAAGATTTACATAGATTTGCTATGATGCTAAATCAAATTATATGTTAAATCCTCTAACGGCGATTATTGTTGATGACGAAAAAGCAGCTCGTAATGGCCTGGAGAGTCTGATTAATAGCAATATATCAAACGTAGAGGTTATAGCAAAAGCCGAAAATGCACAAAATGCACTTGAAATAATTATTGATAAACATCCTGACTTAATTTTTCTTGATATTCAAATGCCGGTTAATAATGGTTTTTGGCTTGCAGGTAAATTAAACAAGCTTAAAACAGAAACATGTATAATATTTGTAACAGCATACGACGAATATGCAGTTAAAGCAATAAAATACGCAGCTTTCGATTTTCTTATGAAACCTGTAATACCTGAAACACTTAAGGAGGCTGTAGATAGATTTGTAGCAAATAAAGACAAATGCAACCTTAACAAAAAACTTGAAACTCTTAAAATATTTTTAAATCAAGATAAAATCAAATTTAATATCTACAATGGTTTTGTAATGATTTCACCTGATAATATCATTTATTGTGAAGCAGAAAAAAATTACTGCAACATATATCTTTCAAATGGGAAAAAAGAATTTATTACTTCAAAATTAGAGGTACTGGAAGAAGAGCTGAAGGAAAGATCATTTGTAAAAATAAGTCGTTCAGCTATAATCAATATTGATTATCTGGAATCCTTTGACCGTAAAACGAAAACGGTAGCTTTATCTGATGTGCTGCAAAAATATGAGCTTAAGGTTTCATCATCAGGAATTAAACGACTTTCTGCATTATAAGTTTTATGTAGTTTCTTATCTTGCAATTACAAATACCCGATCATACGCTCTTTCATTAATTTTGGCGCGAAGAATATATGTGCCATTTATTAGGCAAGTTGTTGAAATTGGGTAGTTGTTATAATTAATCATTGGATCAACCTGACCGGAAAAAACCTTGTGGCCATAAATATCAAATATCTCAACTGAAATACGATCACCTGAGTTCGTTTGTAATGGAATATTTAGAGTTCCTGAAACCGGGTTTGGGTATGGTAAACCAACAATTTCACCAGGGTTCATTTCTTCACCGGGGATAACATAACTTATGCTATTTGATTGAATACTTATTTCGATGTTGTTAATACTTGGTGTTTCGGGAGTAAGTTCCACGCTGATTTCCTCTGCCAGCACACCGGTTACTTCCGGATAAAGCCAATAAGTATTTAACTCAATTAAGTTAAAGAAAAAGTCGCCGTTAACATCGGTGTAATGACAGGTTAACACATTTTCCGAATCATCAAACAAATACATATTAACACCTACGGCAGAATAGTCAAGTGGGGAGCGTGGTTGATTTACATATTCAACATTGCCACTGATACTACCTGAGCCTGTTAAAACACCATCGGAATATGCTAAATTAATGTTGTATTCCCAGCAAGTATTTGTTAAATGAATAGTAAGTGCTTTATCCCAAAAAAGTTTATCACCATAATAAGTTGGCAGGAGTATACCATAATATTCTGATTCACGCATTGGCTCAACCTTTACAAGATAATCGCCTTCGGGTACCTGATAAAAATAATAATATCCTAAAGTATCAAAAGCAATAGTATCAATTGCGATATAATTATCTAAGGAATCAATCAGATATAAATATGCATGACCCATATCGATAGGAAAATATTCAGAAAAAGCATGGCCCCCAATATGATAGTATTCTCTGGTGGATATATACAATTGTTTAGTAATTGTACTTGTAAGTGGCGTGTTGTTTACCAATGCTGTTACTGTAAACGTTATTTTGAAAAGCCCGCATGATTGATATTCATGCACAGGATTTTGCAGAGTTGAAATACTACCATCTCCAAAATCCCAATGCCAGCTAATAATATGATTGTTATTGGTTTGATCAAAAAAGCTGAATTTATTTTTTGGCCCACCAGATTTTTGAACATATTTGAATCTTGCCTGAAGCTGCTCCGCCTGATAAGGCAGATAAATTACAAAATTTGCAATTATCACACTGTACTCCCTGTAAATAAAGCGAAAATGAACAGTAGTGTCGACAGATTTGCCGTAATGATCGTACGTGTAAATTATTAAAGAGCCTTTATTTTCTGATGTTGAAATTGTATCGTAATAATAACCCTCGTGATTAGTTGTCAGGATATTGAAATATCCGTTGAGCCCATCTTGAGTAGAGTCGCTTATAATATAAATCGTATGCCCCTCAACAGGATTTCCGTATTCCATGTTAATTACCTGGCCGGAAATAATAACGTAGTTGATTTCGTTCGCGGAATATGATAAAAGAGAAAACAACAACAAAAAAGTTGACAATGTGATTTTGTCTATAAATCGGCTAATTAAAATTAATTTCATACTATAGTGCTTTAATGTGCTATTTCATTAAATATATCAACCCGACTTTCAAGGTAAACCCAGAAGAAGATGTGGCGTTGTAAGGATTACAATAAATGCTGCTAAAATAATATCTATAACCCGGTTCAAATGCTATTGATAGCTTTTTGTTGATTTCATACTCTATTCTCGCCCCAAGGAATAACTGGAAATAATTATTCGAACGTATGGGCAGGTTGTTTTGCAGATCAATAATATCAGCATTTTTTTCAAGGGGCTTAGGGTCATCTATCCAGGTCCCAACTTTTAAGTTAAATACCGGTCCTCCTAACAGGTACCAACTAATTACCGATCCCTGTTTTTGATTGTAGTATCCAAATAAAGCCGGAATCTGAAGATAAATATACCTGTTGGTTACTCCCGACACGAATATATGTCTTATCGAATCCCAGACCTCCACCACCTTTGTGTGATAAGTAGGTATAATGTTTCCTGAGACAGTATCAAAAGTAACATCATATACATCGTTGTATGAGCCCATATATTCGTTGGTGACATAGGTTATTTTGGCTGTACCTCTGTCGCGGACCAACGAAAGTCCGGCTCCAAATCGCACAAACCAATTCTTATTAAAAAAATATGTTGGCTCGATGCTTAGACTATATGAATTTAGAATTTCTGCAGAGTCGTAATTAGAGCCTGATAATTCGGGGGTTAAATAATAGCCAGTTTTCCAGCACGAATAAGAACGGTTATTTTTTTTGTCAATCTTTAAATCATCCGGCAAAGGATGCATAAGATTGCGGGTGGTGGGTTTATATTTATTTGCATAGATTGCGGGATACACAAAAACACTTTGCTTTAGTTCAATAACCGCCGAACTATAATTACCTGACCTGTATTGATTATTTTGTTCAATAATAGAAATTGATTTATTTACATTAGCTAAAACCGGTTGTGTTAAGATTAGCTCAGATGTACTTATTGTATTTGTTTCCGAAGGTTGTCTATCAGGACTTGGCTCTTTATTTGTTTCTATAGCTGCTGCACTTGATATGTTGTCATTATTAAGAGTAATTTTATTAGCATCTTCATCTGGTAATAAATTATCTTGATTTTCAAGAAGAGAAGAACTGCTTTCTTCCGTATTATTAATTTGTTGGGGGCTGCTTTCTGAAGTTTCTACCCATGTTGGTTTAAATAATAATACAGAAGTAATAAGAGCTAATAAAAGTGCTACAGAAATGATAATAAACTTCTGGCTTTTAAAAAATTGGAAATAGGATCCCTTGCGCATTCCTTTTTCAATTCCTGTCCATACATGGTCGGGAGGAGAAGGAGCAAATGTTTCAAATTTCTCTCTTATAAGTAGGTCGATATGTTTATTATTACTATCCAAGTTTTTCTTTATCCTTTATGGCAAATATTTTCCTTTGTAAGGATGCCCGTGCTCTTGAAAGCTGTGATTTTGAAGTGTTTTCCGATATCTCAAGCAACTGGCCAATCTCTTTGTGAGTGTACCCTTCTATAACATTTAAATTAAAAACTGTGCGATATCCGGGTGGTAATTCACTTATCAGCTTAAGAAGTTCGTCGGCAGCCATTTTTTCAACAACATCATTCGTTTCTTTAACTTTTCCCTTAACAAAATCTAAGTCGGTATTAATTCCTTGTTTAATTTTCTTTTTATAGTAGTTTATTGCCGTATTAACTATTGTACGTCGCACCCATCCTTCAAGCGAACCTTCGCAGCGAAAATCTCCAATATGTTTAAACACTCTAATAAAACCGTCCTGCAATATATCATCTGCATCCTCTCTAATCAAGGCAAAACGCAGACAAATGCCATACATCTTAGGTGCAAGCTGTTTATAAAAAACCCTTTGCGCTTCTGAATCATTTTCTTTTAACCTCGTTATGAAGGCATTATCAAGCTCCATGCAGGATAGTTTGTTACCAACCGATGGCAATAATAAAATTTCCGGCAAGGTACTAAAATACCTTCAATTATTAAATATGATGACATAACCATTTAATAAATGGTTGCACAAAATATTCTTTATTTAAGGGTTTGAGTGGATGCAAGCACGCTTTTTAAGGATGTAAAATTTTGTGCTGAATAATGTAAAATCAGTTTTACTGCAATTTGTAGTACTTTAGGGATAATAAGATTAATTGAGGGTGCTTTAAAACCAGCTATTGATAATAAAATCATTAATAGTGCTGAGGATGCTTGCTTTTTGAATAGGTTTTGTAATTAATTTATCAATACCCGCTTCTTTTGCTTTAATATTATCGTCATCGTTAGCAAAGTCGAGTTGTGCAATTATTGGAATCATTGAGTTCTTCGATCTAATAATTTTTGCAAACTCGATACCGTTAATAACAGGCAAATCGAAGTTTATCAATATCAAATCAGGCTTTTCTTCAAGATAAAGCCTAACGGCCTCATCGCCTGTTTTTGCTCTAAGCAGTTTAGCGTTGGTTTTGCTGAGAAGAACTTTCAGTAGGTTAAAATCGATTTCTTCATATTCAGCGATTAGAATAGTAGTGTTTTTCCAATCGTAAGCAGAATCACTTGAGAGGCAGTTGGTGGAATTTGTTTCAAGCGAAATAATTGATTCAGGAAGGCTTAAATAGAATGCAGACCCAATACCTGGTTTTGATTGCATTGATATTTTTCCGTTAAGGAGATGAGCAAGTCCGCGAGAAATAGCAAGGCCTAGCCCTGTTCCTCCAACTTTTCGGGTTGATGAGTTGTCGACCTGGCGAAAATGCTCAAATATACTTTCATGGTGTTGTGCCTCAATACCAACTCCCGTATCTTTCACATAAAAGCATATTCCGTTCTTGTCTTTAATAGAAAAACCAATTTCAACCTTGCCCTTATCTGTAAATATAAAAGCATTTTCAACAAAACTAAAAATTATCTGACGTAATTTAATCGGGTCAGTCATAATTACAACATCAGTATAATCATGAAGTTTATTCAGAAACAAATCAACATTGTCCCTTCTGTATTTTTGCTTAAGGTTCATGCATTCTTCGTGCAAATCAACAAGAAAATCAATAACATTAACTCGTTCTTTGTTAATATCCATTTGGCCTGATTCAATTTTCGACATATCGATTATATCATCAAAACGTTTTAAAAGCAGATCACTACTGCTTTGCACAATCAATGAATATTCATCCCTCTCTTCATCAGTGGTTTCATCTACAAGTATGAGCTCTAAAAACCCAATTATATGATTTAACGGTGTTCTAATCTCATGTGATAAGTTACTTAAAAAGGCAGTTTTTAGCATATTTGCTTCTTCTGCTTTTTCTTTTGCCTGAATGAGGCTGTTTTCTGCAAGTTTCCGTTTTGTAATATCACCAATGATAATCATATATGAAATCACCTCGTCATCTAATGATAGAATTGTAATGCCGCGGGAGCGAAATTGACTGTCTTCATTACCAATATCTTTAATTTTAATTTCGTGATCAAACTGCATCTGATTATTCAACAGTTTGTTTATTTTTTTAATAAGCACTGTGCCTTGAAAAGGCATAAAGTTATTGATATGAATTTTAGCGCTTAGTTTTCTTTTATCAAAATCAAACAATTTAATAAACGACATGTTAGCAAGTTGCATATACCCGTTTGCATCAAGACTTAAAATGGCAAGGGGAATATTATCAAGCAGATTGTTATAAAGATTGTTTGATGAAGGCGGTAACGAATTTATTAATTTAAGCGCAGCGAGTTCACTTTCAAGCTTAAGTATTCGTTTCTTGAGAATACCATTCTCGGCCTCAGGGGCATGGGTTGTTCTTTGCTGATTTGTCATGCTTGTTATGTTTTTTTCACAAAGATTATCACAAAGATAAAAAAAAATTGTGAAATTCCTAATATTTTTTCATTTTTTTTTAAAAGTAATTAATCGTTAACTGAATCCGTATACTCGTTCTCAAAAATAATGTTACATCTTCTATACATTAAGGAATATTTTGATTACAAAATGATATTGCATCACCTATGAAAACATAAAGTCAACAAGCATTTTATGGTCGCGATTGGTAAGAGTATGATGCATACCTGAAACCTTGTTTTTGCTGTATTGATTAATAATATCGGTTTTTCTTTCAATATTTACATCTATCTCACTCATGCAAACAGGGGAGCCTAGTTTGCGGAAAAACTCTTCAACCTTTTTAATCGTATCATCAACATTATTTACTCCAAAAAGGCCTTTCCCTAATTTTATTATTCTTTCGGGTATTCTGTCTTTTTGGAGTTTTAGCCAGGCAGGATATACAATACTTAGCGAGGCGCCGTGAGGTGTGTCGAATAATAATGAAAGCTCATGACCAAGACTATGTACTCCCCAGTCGCCACTTTTTTTGCCATAATTTGTTAGCCCATTGAGAGCCAGTGTAGCATCAAGCATAATAATGGCTCTAAGGTCAACATTTGTCAGGTCATCCAATAATTGAGGCCCCCAGAATATCGCATCTTTTATTATTTCGATAGTAATTTGATCCGTAACTGAGGGTTCACCCTCTCCGAAAAAAGCCTCCATAGCATGTGCTATTAAATCAACTATACCGTAAGCTGTAATGTTGCGCGGCACTGTTAACGTAAACGCAGGATCAAGAAAAGAGTGCTTTGGAAACATCAGTTCATTTACATATCCAATTTTTTCACCCGTGAGGTGATTTTGCACTACTGCAGCAGCATTCATTTCTGTTCCGGTGGCAGCTATCGTAAGTACTGTGATTATCGGAATTGCTTTTTGAGGTTGCAGTTTCCAGGTCATAAAATCCCAGCCATTTTCTCCTGTTGCAATGCTTAAGGCAATAACTTTTGAAGAATCAATTACACTACCTCCGCCAAGGGCAACAATTACATCAATATTGTTTTCTCTGCCAAGCAGAGTTGCTTTTTCTACATCTTCAATAACAGGGTTAGGTTTTATTCCGGAGTATTCAAATACCTCCAGTCCGGTTTTCTCCAATTGATCAATCACCTGATTATAATAACCATAAGTTTTAACCGAACCTTTTCCGTACGTAAGTAGTACACGATTTCCGTAATTTTTTACTGTGGCGCCCAGGGTGTTGATAACATTGGCTCCGAAATGAAGCTTAACAGGGTTATATGCAACGAAATTTTCCATTTTAAAGTTTTTTCCAAAAATACTGAAAGAAAATGAAATCATCTTTTGTAGATACTGAATATAGATATTCAATCACTAACCCGAAAACTTATTTTTTCCTTAGGATGGATAAAATTTCAGAGGATATTTCTTCGATGGGTTTGTTTGTAACGTTAATAATCGACCACTTTGGCTGCATTTTATAAATTCTCGATGCATAATTTAACTCTTTTTGAATATGAGCTCGGTCAGAATAATTTCCGGTTGAGTTACCTAAATAATTGTCTCTGATCTTTCTTAACTGTACTAAACGGTTAGGAAACGTGGTTAAACAAAAAACTTTATCAGGAGGCAGCTTATAGATTATGTCGGGGACATCCATTCCTAATATAATTGGCACATTAGCCACTAACCAGCCTTTGTATGCCATATAAACACTCAGTGGAGTTTTAAAGGTTCTGGAAACTCCAAGGAGCACAATATCAGCTCTATGCAATTCATCTACTCGTTGTCCGTCATCATGACGAAGCGTAAATTCAACAGCTTCAATTCGTTGAAAGTATGCCTTATTTAGTAGATGAAAAATTCCGGGTTTTTCTGCCGGGAAATCGGCAAAATGATGTGATAATTGAGCTAAAAGCGGACCCATCAAATCTATCGTACGAAGGTCGTGAAGACGACCCTGCTCCAACATTAAATTACGTAATTTCTTTGAAACCATAGTGTGAACAATCATTCCTTTAATATGGTGAGCTTCCGAAATTACATCAAGTACTTGTTTTTTTGTTCGCACCACGGGGCGTATATAAGTTTCTACTTCAATGCCTTCAAACTGAACCAATGCAGCTTTTAATGCATGGCTGGCGGTTCCTCCGGTTCCATCCGAAACTATGAAGATATGTTGGATCATAAGTAAACTGGCTTTTTGTTTATCAAATTAAAAGAAATCCCCTGTATTAATATTAAATTTTCGACCGTTTAATAATTCATCTGGTCTATTATTCGAGCTTTTGTAGTGAATTGTTTCTCCCATTTCATGTTTATTAAAACCACGAAATTAATAAAAACCATTATCACTGTCTTTTTAGTAACTTCGCTGACTGAAAATAAATACATAATACATTAAAATGCTACGTTCACATACTTGCGGAGAGCTTAAAATAGAAGACGTTAACAAAGTAGTAACCTTGTCGGGATGGGTGCAAAAAGTTCGTGACAAGGGAGGTTTGATATGGATTGATTTACGCGATCGTTACGGAATTACACAACTGCTGTTAGAGGAGGGAAGGTCGGACATAGCAACAATTGATGCGGCCAGAAAACTTGGTCGCGAGTTTGTTATACAAGCAGTAGGTAAGGTTATTGAGCGTGAAGCAAAAAATCCAAATATGACAACTGGTGATATTGAGATAGACCTGGGTTCATTGGAAATCCTTAATTCATCCCTAACACCACCTTTTACTATTGAGGATAATACCGATGGTGGCGAAGAACTCAGAATGAAATACCGCTATCTCGATTTACGCCGCCAACCATTACGCAAGAATCTTGAACTCAGAAATCGCCTCTCAATCGAAACCAGAAAATACTTAGACAGTCAACAATTTTTTGAAATAGAAACCCCTTATCTGATAAAATCAACACCCGAAGGTGCCCGTGATTTTGTAGTCCCTTCGAGGATGAATGAAGGTCAGTTTTACGCTTTGCCACAGTCACCACAAACCTTTAAACAATTGTTAATGGTGGCAGGTTACGACCGCTATTATCAGCTTGTTAGATGCTTCCGTGATGAAGACCTTCGTGCCGACCGTCAGCCTGAGTTCACTCAAATCGACTGTGAAATGGCATTTGTAGAGCAAGATGATGTGTTGAATACTTTTGAAGGATTAGTAAAATATCTTTTCAGTAAGGTTAAGAATATTGAAATTCAGGAATTGCCAAGAATACAATATTCTGATGCATTAGTATATTATGGAAGCGACAAGCCCGACTTAAGATTCGGGATGAAGTTTATTGAACTGAACGATGTGGCTCAAAACAAAGGCTTTAAAGTTTTTGATGATGCAGAACTTGTAGTTGGAATTAATGCCGATGGATGTGCTGGCTACTCACGTAAAGAGCTTGACAAACTAACCGATTTTGTAAGAAAACCCCAAATTGGTGCTTTAGGATTGGTATATGCAAAATATAATGAGGATGGTACTTTTAAATCTTCTGTAGATAAATTTTTCAGTCAGGAAGACCTCAAAGAATGGGCACATAAATTTAATGCAAAGCCGGGCGACTTAATGCTGGTACTTTCGGGCGAAGCTAATAAAGTAAGGAAACAACTTAGCGAACTCCGCCTTGAAATGGGCAACATATTGGACCTTCGTGATCCAAATGTATTTGTTCCGCTTTGGGTTGTTGATTTCCCTTTGCTTGAGTGGGACGAAGATTCCCATAGATATCATGCAATGCACCACCCCTTTACATCTCCCAAAGCAGAAGATTTGGCACTTTTGAGTACTAATCCCGGTGAGGTGCGTGCCAATGCCTACGATCTTGTTATAAACGGTGTTGAGATTGGCGGTGGTTCCATCAGGATCCACGACCGTAATTTGCAGAAACTCATGTTCAGGCATCTCGGGTTTACCGACGAAGAGGCACAGGAGCAGTTTGGCTTTTTAATGAATGCTTTTGAATACGGCGCACCACCACACGGTGGTATTGCTCTTGGTTTCGATCGGCTGGTTGCTCTATTCGGCGGGCAGGATTCCATTCGTGATTTTATTGCTTTCCCAAAAAACAACGCCGGACGTGATGTGATGATAGATACACCTTCAGTAATTGCTGATAGCCAACTTGAGGAGCTGAAATTGAAAGTGGTGAAGGAATAATCAAGCGCGTTTGCAACGCGTTTGAAAACACAGTAGCATTTGCAATGCAAAAATATTGTATTTTTATTCCGATTCAAATATTTTATAGTATGTCGGAACAATATAAGTTTCATGATAAAGATGGGTTGTACTTTTCAACATCAACTGTTGTGGATTGGGTAGATATTTTCACTCGACCTGAATACAAGGCAGTTATTATTGAATCATTAAAATACAATCAACAGGAAAAAGGTTTAATAATTCATTCCTGGTGTTTAATGACAAATCATTTACATATGATTGTTAGCGCAAAAGACGGGTTCAATTTATCAGCAATTATGCGTGATTTTAAAAAGTTCACAAGTAAAGAAATCATTAAAACAATTAATGATATTCAGGAAAGCAGAAAGGACTGGATGCTAAAACGTTTTGAATATGCAGGTAAATATTCTAAAAGAATAAAGAATTACAAATTTTGGCAAGATGGTAATCATCCAATAGAATTGAACACAAATGAATTAATTGACCAAAAATTAGAATATATTCATAATAATCCTGTTGTTGCAGAAATTGTTGAAAAACCGGAGGAATATTTATATAGCTCAGCGAGAGATTATATCGGAATGAAAGGATTGCTGGATATTGAATTAATTGACTAATAATAATGCATTACAAATGCTTAGTGATAATACACTCGTTGCAAACGAGCGCAATTCATGCTTGTCAATCAAGCGCGTTTGCAACGCGTTTGAAAACACAGTAGCATTTGCAATGCAAAAATATTGTAACGTTATGACTTCCCACCCGAAAATATACCTCGCCCCATTTCAGGGAATAACAACTTACACTTATCGTGAAGTTTACACAAAGCACTTTGGTGGTGTTGATAAATTATTTACACCATTCTTCACAGGAATACATAAAACCAAAAGCCTTGAAAAGAGGGCATATGAACTAAATTTTACACATCACAACAAAGTTGATGTTGTCCCCCAGATTCTTTCAAAAGATGCTGATGAAATAATACATTTTGCAAATTATTGTAACAACAAAGGAATTAAAGAAATTAACTGGAATCTGGGCTGCCCATATCCACGTGTGGCAAACAAAAAAAGAGGTTCAGGGATGCTTCCATACCCTGAGATGGTTAAAGAGATTCTCGAAAAAATCATGCCGGAGATCAATATTAACTTTTCAATAAAATGCAGATTAGGATATTTTTCGGAGGATGAAATACTGGAACTAATGGATGTTTTTAATTCCTACGATATAAGTGAGCTTACTATTCATGCACGTATCGGTAAACAACTTTATGCCGGGGAAGTAAAAAAAGATGCCTTTAAAAAGGCGGTGGAAAAAAGCAGGATAAACATTGTGTATAATGGCGACATCTTTACGGTTACCGATTTCAATAAATTTAAAAACGAATTTGAAACGATAAACAGATGGATGATAGGCAGAGGCTTGCTCGTTGATCCATTTTTACCAGCAAAAATAAAAAACGAACAAGTTCCAGAGTTATCGGAGCAAAAAGAGATTGCTTACAAGTTTATTACAGATATTTATCTTGGTTATCGAAAAAAAACAAACAATGGGTTGCAGGCAATCGGTGTGCTAAAAGAGCTATGGGGGTTTCTGGCTTTTTCGTTTAACGATCCACAAAAAGCATTTAATGGCATTAAAAAAACCATCTCTCTTGAAAAGTATGAAGAAGTCGTTGCCTCTGTTTTTCATGAATTTGATTGGGTTGGGTCGGAGGCAGGGCTTTTTGGTATCCATCTTCAAAAAGACTTAACAAAGTGAAAAAGTCGCAGAATTTTATAATGTTATCGCCAACTACCGATAAAAGTATACCAACTACCGATTTTTTATTTACATTAGTGCCCAAACAAAATACTTTTGCTTCGTAAAACCAAAAAATACTAAAATGGAAAATAAATCAACTGACAAAAAATTAATAATCGGCATACTCCTTATGGTGGCAGGGGGACTGCTATTATTCGACACTTTCGATATTACTCAACTGCCAATTCGCCATTACATACTATCGTGGAAAACTTTGCTTATTGCTATCGGGATTGTGCTGCTTGCCGCCAGAGAAAAGCCAATTGCCGGCTATGTTTTAATAGGGCTTGGTGTAATTTTCTGGTTGCCAAGTCTGGTAAACTACAGCATTTCATTACACCAGATTTTTTGGCCTGCAATATTAATTGGAGTGGGAGTTCTTATTTTGGCAAAAAGGGGAGTATATGATAAGCGTCAAAAGTTTTCAGGAAGTAACACAGAAACCTCCAGCGACTATATTGATGATGTTTCAATTTTAGGGGGTGGCACAAAAATTATTCAATCAAAAAATTTTAAAGGTGGTGATATAACAGCAATTTTTGGCGGCTCGGAGTTTAGCTTTAAAGATGCTGAACTTTCGCCTGATGGTTGCACTATTGATGTGTTTACAATGTTTGGTGGCTCAAAGCTAATTGTCCCCGATAACTGGATGGTAAAATCAGATATGTTCTCAATTTTTGGCGGCTTTAACGACAAAAGAGCCATACGTTCGAACGAGAGTGATCCCGGTAAAGTACTTCATCTGAAAGGTGCCGTTATTTTCGGAGGTATGGAAATAAAGAGCTTCTAATTTGAGTTTAAAGCACTATTATAATTAGTATGCTAAATCCTATTTCTAAAAACAGAAATTACATAATTGCATATATTGCAATTTGGATTACCATATTTTTGATCCAAACATTAATAATAAACTTCTTTTACGAAGTTAACAGCATCATTAGCCTAACCGACTCAGTAATATTTAATTTACTTTTCGCATTAATCGGGCTTAACCTGTGGTATGTAATTCGTTTTAATCTAAAAGAAACACCAACCATATTCGATCTGTTATTTAACCATTTTATAGTTGCAGTAATTACAATTGCCATTTGGATTACTGTTTCGTATTTTACATTAATTTATATTTTTCCGGAAGAAAATTCTTACACAGAGTTTTTAAATGACAGCCTCCCATGGCGTGTAATAACAGGAATTTTTTATTATCTGCTTTTCATTATGTTCTATTATGTAATGCTTTATTACGAGGATTTACAGGAAAAACTGAAAGTAGAAGCTGAATTGCAGGCTTTGGTAAATGAGGCAGAGCTTTCGGCATTAAAATCACAAATAAATCCTCACTTTCTTTTTAACAGCTTAAACTCAATAAGTTCACTAACAATAACCAACCCTGGCAAAGCACAGGAAATGGTAATTAAACTATCCGACTTTTTAAGATATACTTTAAGTCATGATAAAGATGAAAAAGCAAGCCTTAAAGAAGAGTTTGGTAATTTGCATCGCTATCTCGACATCGAAAAAATCCGCTTCGGACATCGATTGAATTTTTCCACTAACATCCCTGAAGAATGCAACAAATTCCTTATCCCCAACATGATACTGCAACCACTGTTAGAAAATGCAATAAAACATGGAGTTTATAACAGCACTGATGAAGTTTTGGTTGAATTAACATGCAAACATGATAAGAAAAACGTTATTATTGAGATTAGTAATGAATACGACCCTGATTCAGTTAAGAAAAAAGGTGAAGGAATTGGATTGAAAAATATCAGAAAACGACTTCAAATAATATATAAACGCCACGACCTGTTAGAAATATCTGCCGAGAAATTAATTTTCAGGGCAACCTTAAAATTGCCCATAAAAGCATAACAATGAATAAACTACGCACAGTGATTATTGAAGATGAGGCTCCTGCCCGCGAACTTGTTAAGGCTTATATTAAAACCAACAACAATATTGAGCTGATAGCCGAATGTCAGGATGGGTTTACCGGAGTGAAAACCATTAATGAAACTAAACCCGACTTGATTTTCCTCGACATTCAAATGCCCAAACTAACGGGCTTTGAAATGATTGAACTATTAGATGAAGTTCCGGAAATAATCTTCACAACAGCGTACGATCAATTTGCCATTAAAGCTTTTGAACTTAGTGCTGTTGACTATTTAATGAAACCATTTTCGCGCGAACGATTTGATGAAGCTGTTAAAAAGGTACTTACGCGTGTGCAAAGCAGGGTTGAAATTCCGGGAAAGGCAAAAGAGCCTAATAAAAATATTGAAACCTTTACTAATCTGAAAAAGAAATCGGCAGAACAAGTTGAGCGCCTGTTTGTTAAAACAGGAACCAAAATTGATGTCGTGCCGGTGGAAACTATTATAAAAATTGAAGCTCAGGACGACTATGTAGAAATTTACACAGCTGAAAGGAAGTATTTGAAAAACGACACGATGAATTATCTTGAGAGAGTCCTACCTCCAAAAACCTTTACAAGAGTTCATCGATCAAACATTATTAATCTCAACCATATTAATAAAATTGAGAAATATGGCAAAGAAAGCTACGTTGTTATACTCAAAGACGGTAGCAAAGTTAATGTTAGCAAATCAAGGATCAAGGAGTTGAAAACTCAATTGGGGATATAGTTTACAGTTGGCAGTTGGAAGTCCTCAGCTAAAGTCTTCGCCCTGACTCCTGTATTACCTGTCATTTAAGGAGGTACAACTGAGAAACGTAAGTTCTGCGGAGCCAAATCCCCTTATGATTATCATGTCATTTCGAAGGAGGTACGACTGAGAAATCCCCTGAGTCCGACGAATGGTTGGTGTACTATGGTGTATGGCTTCAGGCTGAGGGGATTTCTCACGCTCCCTACAGTCGGTTCGAAATGACAACACACTCACAACCCTACACCATCATCAACTCGGCAACTAGGTTTTGTTTAGTAGAAAGTTTCATTTTTTTGCGGATGCGGTGCCTGGCAATTTCCAGTGACTTGTTTGAAATATATATTTACTTCCGACCCATAGAGTCATGGAATTAAACCATACTCTTCTCACCCACCCTGCCGAACGCACGGAAGATTAAAAACAAAGCCCTCCATCTGCGATGAAAGGCTTTGTTAAGTATTGGGTATGATTAAGTGTTAATCTCCCCTGGTATAAGAAACAACTATCGTTTCAGAATCCTTGTTGTAAATGTACTATTATCCTCTAGAATAGTGATGATGTAAACTCCTCTTGCATAAGTTGATAAATCGACAATCCCGTTGTTACCAATAATATTGGTTTCAAAAATGGGTCTTCCTGTAAAATCAGAAATTTTCAATTGCCTATCCTTACTGCTCGTGAATTCAAAGTATACTTTTCCAGTGGTTGGATTCGGATAAATAGATACGCTGTTTTCGTCTAACGATTCTAAGCCTACAGTAGTATAAACAGTAACATCAAAGCTACAATCAGCTGTATTTCCTGAATTGTCTTCAACAGTCCAGGTTACTGTTGTTGTTCCTAAAGGAAATATTGCTCCATCAAGAGTTGCAGAATTATTATAATCATTTTCTACAGTTGCCACCTCACAGTTATCGTCAGTTGAAATCGGGTCGAACAATGTTCCAGCAACAGTGTAAGTATTTGTTTCATCTGCCCCAACATTTTGATCTTCTACGCAAACGATAGTAGGATCAGTATTATCTACAACAGCCACATTAAATTGAATGATTGCTGTATTCCCTGTTTCGTCTGAAACAAATATCTGTACTTCGTTCGTAGGTCCTGAGATTATTGTTCCGGGAGCAGGAGATTGTACAATTGTAATTACTGAACTGCAATTGTCAGTTGCTACAACATCACCAGTATAATCAGCCAGTACAGCCTGACAAGATTCATCTGCATCAACAAATTGGTGGGGATGTGGGGAAGTAACGTCTGGAGGAGTAATATCCAGAACTTTCACATTAAAAGTTACTTGTGCTGAGTTTCCTGCATAGTCAGCAACAGTTAGTGTTACCGGATTTGTAGCTCCTGATATTATAGTGCCGGCTACCGGTGACTGTGTTACTGTTGGGTCGGTATCACAATTGTCAGATACAACAACATCCCCTGTATAATCAGGCAGTACTGCGTCACAATCTGCAGTAGCATGAATAATTTGAGTACCGGGAGATGTAATTGTTGGATCGGTATTATCAACAACCTCTACATTAAAACTAACCTCAGCAAAATTTCCTGCATCATCAGTTACCGTCATCGTTACTGTATTTGCAGTGCCAGATATTATTGTACCGGCTATAGGCGATTGCGCAATTGTTAAATCAGTATCGCAATTGTCAGTAGCAACAACATCCCCTGTATAATCGGCTAGTATAGCCTCACAGTTTTCATTTGCATCAACACTTTGATCGGTTGGTGAAGAGGTGATTATTGGAGGGATAATATCACCGGTAATGGTAACCATATTAGTTGTAAGCGTTCCACAACCTGAGGCCGAAGTTTGTATTAATTGATAATAAGTTGTTACAAATAAAGCTCCTGGTTGGTAGTTTAAACTGGTGGCTCCGGTAATATCTGCAAAAGTAGTTCCATCCGTTGAATTTTGCCATTGATAGGTATAGGGAGTATTACCTCCGGTTGGAGCTACTCCGGTTAATTCGGCCGGTGCTGTGTTATAGCAAATAGTTTGATCAGCAGAGATTGAACCAACCACAAAATCAGGATAAACAGTTATTGTTACCATGTTTGTAGTTTCAACTCCACAGCTGGAGGCTGAAGTTTGAACAAGCTGGTAATAAGTAGTTGCTGATAAAGCTGCTGGTGAATAATTCAAACCGGTAGCACCACTAATATCCGCAAAAGTAGTTCCATCCGTTGAATTTTGCCATTGATAGATATAGGGAGTATTACCTCCTGTTGGAGCTACTCCTGTTAATTCAGCCGGTGCTGTGTTAAAGCAAATAGTTTGATCCGCAGAAATAGATCCAACCACAAAATCAGGATAAACAGTTATTGTTACCATGTTTGTTGTTGCATATCCACAGCCGGACGCTGAAGTTTGAACAAGCTGGTAATAAGTAGTTGCTGATAAAGCTGCAGGTGTATAATTCAAACTGGTAGCGCCACTAATATCAGCAAAAGTAGTTCCATCCGTGGAATTTTGCCACTGATAAGTATAGGGAGTATTGCCTCCGGGTGGAGCTACTCCGGTTAATTCGGCCGGTGCTGTGTTATAGCAAATAGTTTGATCAGCAGAGATTGAACCAACCACAAAATCAGGATAAACAGTTATTGTTACCATGTTTGTAGTTTCAACTCCACAGCTGGAGGCTGAAGTTTGAACAAGCTGGTAATAAGTAGTTGCTGATAAAGCTGCTGGTGAATAATTCAAACCGGTAGCACCACTAATATCCGCAAAAGTAGTACCATCCGTTGAATTTTGCCATTGATAGGTATATGGAGTATTGCCTCCTGTTGGCGCCACACCTACAATTTCAGCAGGAGTAGTATTATAACATATAGATTGATCAGCAGAGATTGAACCTGCAACAAAATCAGGATAAACCGTTATTGTTACCATGTTTGTAGTTTCAACTCCACAGGTGGAAGCTGAAGTTTGAACAAGCTGGTAATAAGTAGTTGCTGATAAAGCTGCTGGTGAATAATTCAAACCGGTAGCACCACTAATATCCGCAAAAGTAGTTCCATCCGTTGAATTTTGCCATTGATAGATATAGGGAGTATTACCTCCTGTTGGAGCTACTCCTGTTAATTCAGCCGGTGCTGTGTTAAAGCAAATAGTTTGATCCGCAGAAATAGATCCAACCACAAAATCAGGATAAACGGTTATTGTTACCATGTTTGTTGTTTCAACACCACAGCTGGAGGCTGAAGTTTGAACAAGCTGGTAATAAGTAGTTGCTGATAAAGCTGCTGGTGAATAATTCAAACCGGTAGCACCACTAATATCCGCAAAAGTAGTACCATCCGTTGAATTTTGCCATTGATAGGTATATGGAGTATTGCCTCCTGTTGGCGCCACACCTACAATTTCAGCAGGAGTAGTATTATAACATATAGATTGATCAGCAGAGATTGAACCTGCAACAAAATCAGGATAAACCGTTATTGTTACCATGTTTGTAGTTTCAACTCCACAGGTGGAAGCTGAAGTTTGAACAAGCTGGTAATAAGTAGTTGCTGATAAAGCTGCAGGTGTATAATTCAAACCGGTAGCCCCACTAATATCCGCAAAAGTAGTTCCATCCGTTGAATTTTGCCATTGATAGGTATATGGAGTATTGCCTCCTGTTGGTGCCACACCTACAATTTCTGCAGGAGCTGTATTATAACATATTGATTGATCAGCAGAGATTGAACCAACAACAAAATCAGGATAAACGGTTATTGTTACCAAGTTTGTTGTTACAACTCCACAGGTGGAAGCTGAAGTTTGAACAAGCTGGTAATAAGTAGTTGCTGATAAAGCTGCTGGTGAATAATTCAAACCGGTAGCACCACTAATATCCGCAAAAGTAGTACCATCCGTTGAATTTTGCCATTGATAGGTATATGGAGTATTGCCTCCTGTTGGCGCCACACCTACAATTTCAGCAGGAGTAGTATTATAACATATAGATTGATCAGCAGAGATTGAACCTGCAACAAAATCAGGATAAACCGTTATTGTTACCATGTTTGTAGTTTCAACTCCACAGGTGGAAGCTGAAGTTTGAACAAGCTGGTAATAAGTAGTTGCTGATAAAGCTGCAGGTGTATAATTCAAACCGGTAGCCCCACTAATATCCGCAAAAGTAGTTCCATCCGTTGAATTTTGCCATTGATAG
>JACKQG010002849.1_pt1 | contig 21972 bp, 19 predicted proteins | sample 8237621 | NCBI WGS metagenome assembly JACKQG01 (sample SAMN15677084, study PRJNA649215) | marine metagenome | biome: marine; feature: Black Sea; material: saline water; isolation source: suspended particulate matter (SPM) from the Black Sea western gyre | collected 2013-06-09/2013-06-10 | depth... | reverse complement strand
AATCTTAGCACATAATTTGCATTTGCAATATAATGCTTTCATAGGCCATTTCAGTGAGATCATCCATTACCGTTTACTCATTCCAGGACAGGGGGCTGATCGCGCGAGGGCAGTACACGTATTCATCGTAAATTCATATCAATTTAGCATAAATTTGTCAATCTTTATGAAGCAGGCGTCAGGGCGACAGGAACGTATTCAGATCAACATGTTGAATGGGTTGAATGGAGAAAAACAGCCGGGTCTGTTTCAGCAGACAAAAACCTCCACGGGGACCTGACTGATCAGGCGGTGACCGGTTTCGGTGACGGTGAAGACGCTTTCGACGCCTGCTGAAAAGCGGTTTTTGAAGACCATCTTGGGTTCAAGGGCGAATGTCATGCCCGGTTGGAGGGGGGAACTTTGAATTCCTGTGTCATTTTTTCTGACTGATATTTGACAAACTCGTAAAAAGTCGGAAAGCAACCGTTATCGTCATTCCCGCGGGAATCCAGTAATCCCGCTTCAGGCGGGACTGGACTCCTGCTTTCGCGGGAGTGACGGCCTATGAGACTTTTTGCGAAGCCGTCATATTTGAGTTCTCTTCAGTGGAAGACGGTGTTATACTGAAGCAGTTTAAAATCAAGGAGTTTTCATGGTCAGTGAACAAGGCGTTATAGAAGAGGTGTCCGGCCAAAAGGCCTTGGTCCGTATCGAGAAAACGTCGGCATGTGCAACCTGCGGCTCGCGCGGCGCGTGTGAGGCGGTTTTCGATAAAGCCATGATCGTCGAAGTCACCAATGATCTTGGGGCAGGGAAGGGGGACCGCGTAGAGATCAGCGTTTCCACCGGGTCCTATTTAAAGCTCTCTCTCTTTGTCTATTTTTTCCCGGTCGTTGCCCTTATTGCCGGCGCGATCGCCGGTGGAACCTGGGCGCATGTTTTTCAACTGCACCCGACCTTAGCTTCCATTGTCGGAGGGTGTCTGGCGATGGGGATCACCTTTTACGCCCTGAAGCGTCTCGACAGGTCCTCGTATGCAAAGAGTGAGTTCCAGCCACGCATGACACGTATCCTTCGTTAAAGCACTCAGTACTCGGTTTAATGCAGGCCCTCCTGTATGCGACCGGGCCTTTTGTCTCCTGAAAGCCCCAACTTTTTCTCTTGACCTTCCCAGAATACACAGCTTCGGAGGGAGTCTCTTCCATCAACCACGTCCTCTGCGAACGTTCTGCAGTCCGGGGAGCCACAGGCCCCGCATTCCTTTCGTGGCAGCAGTCTCAAGATGTCCTCCAGGCGGTTTTGTCTTTCGATCGCTTCGGATATCTCGGAGGGGGTGAGTTGAGAGAGGTCTACGCTGCCGGGGATTGCCGATTTGTCAGTGAAAAACCACCCCTTCTCATACAGCTTTTTCACATAGCCATATTTGATCCTCTTCTCTATCCCGAACATGCGGACGAGCTTCTGAAGGTTTCTTTTTGCCCGATACTTATCCATTACCGTGAAAGGTCCGCCAAGGCATCCCTCGGCGCAGGCCCTAAATTCCACATAGTCAATGTCTCCGAGCAGACCCATCTCGATTTTCTCCAGGTAGTGGATGGTCTCCTGGAGGCCCGACACCGCAAGGCAATTCAGATCCACACCAGAGATTTCGCCTCCAGACATGCCCCAGCTGAGCCCGATGCCTCCGGAGTGATGCAATACAATATCATCCTCCACGTCTTGAATATTATTTCTTAGCATTTCGTAGATGCTATTGATCCCGATTGTTGCATCCAGATATGAATGCTCCTGCAGGATAGGCTCTTTCATGCAGATCATCTTTGACGGACAGGGGGTGATGTGTAACACCTTAAACTCTTCTGCTTTGCCCCCATGCCTTGCGGATAACCGGGCTTTTCCCTCCCTGGCTACGATCTCACGGGGGGTAATCAGGGGGGGGATGTGTTCCAGAAGGGATGAGAACCTGTATGCGATAAGGCTAACCACTACAGGGCAGACGGGTGATATGAACGGAAAGGGCGAATTCGGCTTTTTTCGATTCTCTTTGATGTACAACTCGATCGCAAGACTGAAAATCTCGCTGGTGTAGGACTGGTCGTGTATGTAGCCAAAACCCATCTTCTTGAGGCCCAAAAGGACATCATTTGGTAAGATATCTTCTCCAAACTGAGAGTAAAGGACTGTCGAGGGACTGACAATAAGGTTGTCCCTCTCTGTCAGGTCAAGGCTTTCGGAGGTAATGGCTTTTATGGCGCCTTTTGGGCAAACGCGGGCGCATTCCCAGCAGTCGATACATACCCCCTCGATACGTGCCACGTTCCCCTCTTTGACGCGGATGGCCTTGGTAGGGCATGCCTTCATACAGAGGACGCACCCGTTGCAGAGGGACTCGTCAATGTAAACATAACTCACATGTTCGGTATTCTGGGTTCTTTTGGCCATCAGCCGTCTTTTACCTTGAAGCAGATTTTCAGGTGGGTGCCAAACCCTTTCTTAGAATTGATCTCAAGAGAATCGGCATTCTTTTTTATGTTCGGAAGGCCCATGCCGGCACCGAACCCCATTTCCCGGTATTCCTCGGTCGCCGTAGAATATCCCTCCTGAAGGGCCAATTCAATATCTTCAATCCCGGGCCCATCGTCTTTGATTTCGATAGTGATATTCTCCGGGTCTACGGATAACTGGAGAGCGCCGTCCCCGCCATGCATTACCACATTCATTTCCCCTTCGTACGCGCAAACCGAGGCCCTCCGGATGAGGGCGGGGCTAAATCCTATTCCTTTAAGGATGCCCTGGACCCTTATGGAGACCTCTCCCGCTTTGACAAAGTCTTTTGCTCTGATGACAAAGAGTTTCTTTAGATCAGGCATATCAGAGGTTCTAATGCAAAACGAAAAAGGGAGTTTCGGAATTAGACCTGTCTGTCAGTGTTCGGGGCTCTTTCTCTCAACCCCCCTAAGTCCTTTTGAAAACAGCCTCCCACATGATGTAAACATGGTAAACGGCGTCGTCAGGATAGCGATGTCATGTTTACGGGCATCAACGAGCATCTCCCTGCTGGGCCGTTTTCCCCTCACGAAAACAATGGCCCGGACACCCGCAATGACCGAAGTCCTGATGACCTGGATATTGCAGAGGCCGGTCAAGAGCACAACATCGTTGTTAGGTCCTGTGAGCATATCGCTCATCAGATCACTTGCCGTTCCTGCCTTGACAGGCGTGTCCAGTTTATCGTGGCCTACAATGACTTCTGCATGCAGTAATTCTTTGATTTCGGATAATTTCATGGATAGTCTGGGATTTACGCCGTTGTCCTGCCTAAATCTGTTCCCCCGGAGCGGGTTTCAGCCTTTCTCTATCCGGACGGCACACACCTTGTACTCCGGTATCTTGGCGACGGGATCAAGGGCCGCAATGGTCAGCTTGTTGGCCGCAGCCTTGGCGTAATGAAACGGGAGGAAGATGGTTCCTTTCACTGCCATCTCCGAGATCCTGGCCTTTGCTTCTATCTCACCCCGTCTGGACACGATCCTTAACAAGTCTCCCTCTTTAATCTTGTACCCCTCGGCATCTTGTGCTGAGATCTCCACGAAACACTCAGGTGCAAGCTCGTTAAGACCTTGGGATTTCATGGTCATGGTCCCGGTATGATACTGGAAGAGGATGCGACCTGTGGTCAGATATAAGGGGTATTCATCATCCGGAAGTTCAGCCGGGGGTATGTAGTCTATGGCATGAAACACCCCGAGACCGCACGTAAACTCATCCATGTGAAGGCAGGGTGTTCCCGGGTGATCGGTGCCGGTGCATGGCCAGTGGATTCCATCGTTCTCCAATCGGTCGTAATTTATGCCACAATAAGAGGGCGTGACCTGGGCGATCTCTCCCATGATGGCCTGGGCATCCTTATAATCCATCGCGTACCCCATCCGGCCCGCCAGATCACATATGATGTCCCAGTCTTCCTTTGCTTGTCCAGGGGATGGCACCGCCTTTCTCACGCGCTGGACCTTTCGCTCCGTATTCGTGAAAGTTCCCTCTTTTTCAGCAAATGATGCAGACGGCAGGACGACATCCGCCATTTCTGCCGTTTCTGTCATGAAGATATCCTGAACCACCAGGAAATCCAGGTTTTCGAGGCTCTCCCTGGCGTGATTCAGATTAGGATCGGAAATCATAGGGTTTTCACCGATGATGTACAGGGCCTTAAGTCGCCCTTGATGGGCCTCCTGCATCATTTCTGTCACTGTGAGGCCCGGGGCTTCAGGAAGCCTGGCCACTCCCCACGCATTTTGCATTCGCGTCCGTGCGGCCAAATCACCTACCTGCTGATACCCTGTATATACGTTGGGTAACCCGCCCATATCACAGGCCCCCTGAACATTGTTCTGGCCGCGGAGCGGGTTGACGCCGCCACCCCGGATACCCACGTTGCCGCACAGCATCGAGAGGTTGGCCAGGGATTTGACGTTGTCCGTTCCTGTGATGTGTTGGGTAATCCCCATGGCATAAAGGATGGAGGCTGCGGGCGCCCGGGCATACAAGCGGGCCGCCTCCAGGAGCTGTTCTTTCAAGATGCCTGTCATCTCTTGGACATACTCAGGCGTGTATTTTTCAACCGTCTTTTTCAGCGCATCCAGGCCGATGGTGCGGGATTTGACATATTTCTCATCGTACAATTTTTCTTTGATGATGATATGCATCATCCCGTTTATCCAGATCACATCCGTGCCCAGGTTTTGTCTCATCCAGACCGTGGCAAAACGTGTTATCGGGATTTTCCGGGGGTCGACCACTATCAATTTGGCCCCTTTCAAGGCCACCGCGCGCTTTACATAAGAGGAGAGGACCGGATGATTTTCTGTGGTGTTGGATCCGGTAACCAAAATCACATCTGACTTTTCGATATCTTCGATGGGGTTTGTCATGGCGCCACTTCCGAAGGCTGCGGCCAGACCGGCCACGGTAGAGGAGTGTCAGAGCCGGGCGCAATGGTCTATATTATTGGTGCCGAGCACCGCCCGCGTGAATTTCTGGGTCAGGTAATTCTCTTCATTGGTGATCCGGGCGCTGCACATTATCCCAATTGAATCAGGGCCTGATCCCTTTTTGATCAGGGCCAGCTTTTCAGCCACGAGGTTTAGCGCCTTTCCCCACGAAGCCTCCTGAAGTCTTCCATCCTCGCGGATCAGGGGTGTCTTGAGTCTGTCCGGGACATTGATAAAATCGTACCCGAATCGGCCTTTTACGCAGAGGCTTCCAAAGTTTGGCCCTATACCCTCTTCACCCGTGACCCTGATGACCCGGTTATCTTTTACATGGAGGTTGATCTGGCACCCGACACCGCAGTAAGAGCAGGTCGTACGCACCTTTTTTGCCTCAGCCTGCAGCCGGCCCCCGAGGACATCCTGTTTTGGAACGAGCGCGCCCACAGGGCAGACCTGAACACATTCCCCGCAGAAGACGCAATCCGAATCCCTGAGGGGACGATCGCCATCCGTGACCACCCTGGTGGCCGAATCATCGGAGTCAAAACGGATGACATTGTTCACCTGGATTTCGTTGCAGGCCTTTATGCAACGGCCACAGAGTATGCAGCGGGAGAAGTCGCGAACGATGAACGGGTTTATGTTTTCAATCGGATAGGGAGTACGCCTCTGCTGTGAAGGATCTGTTTTTGCTTCGTATTGAATTGCCAGTTCCTGGAGACGACATACACCGTATGCCGGGCAGGTATCGTGGTGTTCTTCCGGGTCTGTGGCCTTAAGCTGGAAGTCGGCCCAGGAATCTTCAGCCATATCCTGAGAAAGGCAGTTGTGCTGTCCGGAGGCCATCAACAGTTCCAGGTTCTGACGCCGTTCCTGGATGACCTGCCGGGAATCCGTCCTGATTGAGAGTCCGGGCGTTGCCGGGAAAATGCACGATTGAACAAGGTCTTTCTCTCCTTCTATTTCCACTAAGCAGATTCTGCATCTTCCCGTGGGGGTTGCGCCTTTCAGGAAGCAGATGGTCGGGATTTGAATGTCGTTTCGCCGGGCCACCTGGAGGATTGTTTCGCCAGGGGTAAAGGGAAGGCTTTGCCCGTCAATGATGATGATATTTTCAGAGTCCATAATATCTCCAGAAAAAGGTCAAAAACAAAAGCTCCTTGCCGGCGCCAGTGGAAACAACAGATCAGAGATCACACCGGAGGCAACGTCGGGTTTCAGCCAACGCCGTATTTTCGTCAAGCCCGAGATTGATCATCTTGGGGCGCTTGAGTGTTTCATCCGCTTCGGTCAGTTCCAGCCTGTCTATCACCAGGTGCGGTTTGGGATGCCAATACCCCTTGTAGGGTTTTCCGCGAAGGTAGCAATCTATTGAAACTGCAGCCCTGTGCCCGGCCCCGATCGCCTGAACCACTGTGGCCGGCCCGGTGACGGCGTCACCGCCTGCAAAAAAGCCGGGGATATTTGTTGCAAGGGTATGATCGTCCACAATCAGGGGATTTCGCCGGCTTACCTCAAATCCGACATCTTCCTGGAGGAAGAAAGAGTCAGGTTCTTGGTGGATGGCAGGAACGACGAGGTCGCAATCGATGACAAACTCGCCCCCCTTTTCGTTGACAGGCTGCGGCATACCGGAGGCGCGGGATTTTCCGGGTTCGTTGCGGATGCACTCTATCCCCTCAACCCTCTCCTCACCAAGGATTCGCACCGGAGATGTCAGAAAATGGATCTGAACTCCCTCCTGAAGGGCGGTCTCAATATCTGCAGGATCGGCGGCCACCTGTTCCCTGGGGTACTGGCAGACCAGGTGAACCTGCTCTGCTCCAAGGCGCCTGAACTTCCGGGCAGCACTGACTGCCGGTGCCCCACCTCCGATAACACATACCTTTTTGCCATGCTCCTTACCATCAGTGAGGTCCGCCTTTCCATAAGGAAGACCGCTGGGGCGTCGACCAATCCAGCCCACCTGTATCCCTCCGGGGATTTGCATGAACATCCCCTTGTGGGCGCCGACCCCTAAGAAGAATGCCTTATATCCCTGTTCCCTGAGCTGTTCAAAGGTGATGTCGCTCCCCACGCGGACCCCCAGACGGATTTCTACGCCAAGACGTTTTATGGCATCGATCTCATCGTTTACCACATCCCTCGGGAGCCGGTCTTCGGGAATGCCCACCTGGAGCATTCCGCCCGCCACCGGGAGTTGCTCAAAGATGGTCACCGGGTACCCTTTCTGGGCCATGTCGTAAGCCACTGTGAGGCCTGCAGGTCCGGAGCCGATAACAGCCACCTTATCATCAGGGAAGAGGACCGGTACGGTCTCGATCTTTTTCAGCCTGTCGCGCATTCTGTCCGCCACAAACCGCTTCAAGGAACAGATGGCAATCGGCTCATCTGTTTCGCCCCGTTTGCAGTTGGTTTCGCACGGATGGAGACAGACGCGGCCAAGGATCATCGGCAGAGGGTTCTCCTTACGGATGATTTCCCAGGCCTTATGAAAATTGCCATGGCCGATGAGGGCGACGTAGGTGGACACATCCTGGCCCATGGGGCACGCCGCCTGGCAGGGCGGGGGGCTGAGCCGTTTACAGGTACCTGTGGGGCAGTACTTGTCATAAATGTGGGCCTCGTACTCGTGCAGGAAATAGCGGAGGGTGCTCAGGACAGGGTTGGGGACGGTTTGACCCAGACCGCAGAGCGAGGCCGACTGGAGGACCTTGCCCAGGTGGTACAGCATTTTTAAGTCTTCATGGGTACCTTCTCCCCGGGTGATCTTTTCGAGAATCCAGAGGAGTTGCCGGCTCCCCTCGCGGCAGGGGGTACATTTCCCGCACGATTCGTCTGTGGTAAAGTCCACGAAAAACCGGGCTATATCCACCATGCAGGATGTTTCATCCATGACTACCATCCCGCCGGAGCCGACGATGGCACCTGTCTTGGCGATGCTCTCGTAATCTACAGGGGTTTCAAGCAGGCTCTCGGGGATGCACCCGCCGGAAGGACCGCCCAACTGGACTGCCTTAAATTTCTTGCCATCGGGTATGCCACCGCCAATATCATAAATGATAGACCTCAATGGTGTGCCCATGGGAACTTCGATGAGGCCGATGTTCCTGACACGGCCGCTCAACGCGAATACCTTTGTTCCGGTGCTCTTCTCTGTTCCAAGGCTGTTGAACCAGTTAGCTCCCCGGTAGATGATCTGAGGGATATTAGCTAAGGATTCAACATTGTTAAGAACCGAGGGCTTGTCCCAAAGGCCTTTATTGGCAGGAAAAGGGGGTCTGGGCCTGGGCATGCCTCTCTGACCCTCTATGGAGCGCATAAGGGCTGTCTCTTCCCCGCAGACAAAGGCCCCGGCCCCTAAGTACAGGTCTATATCCATATCGAAACCGGAGCCTAAGATGTCTTTTCCGAGAAGCCCATAATCTTTGGCCTGGCCGATGGCGGTCCGGAGCCGCTTTATTGCAAGGGGATACTCGGCACGCACATAGATATACCCCTGATTTGATCCGATCGCCTTTGCGCCGATGATCATCCCCTCCAGAACCGAGTGGGGGTCACTTTCAAGGATAGAGCGGTCCATAAAGGCCCCGGGATCGCCCTCGTCAGCATTGCAGAGCATATACTTGGGGCTTCCTGTTGCTGCGGCACAGAGCTGCCATTTCAGGCCCGTTGGGAAGCCTGCCCCACCCCGACCCCTGAGACCGGAGGTCTTCATCTCTTCAACGATCTGCTCCGGCGTCATCTCGAGGAGGGCCTTGGCAGCGCCCATATAGCCGTCCCGTGCGATGTATTCATCGATGTTGTCCGGATCTATGAGGCCCCTGTTCTTCAAGACCACCAGGACCTGACGGCTGAAAAAGCCGATTTCCGAGATTTTTGGGATTGCTTCGGCTGCTTCAGGACTCTCAAACAGGTGTTTCTTGACCACGCGTCCCTTGATCAGGTATTCCTCCACAAAGTAGGGGACGTCCTCCACTGCCAGCTTCTGGTAAAACACCTCGTCGGGATAGGCGATCATCAAAGGGCCTGCTGCGCAAAAGCCGTTACAGCCGGTTGTGGCGACAAAGGCTTCGTCCTGGAGCCCGTTCTTGTGAATCTCTTCGACCAGCGCGTCTCTCACGTCAAGTGAACCACTCGATACACAACTGGTTCCTGCGCATATCATTAGGTGAATGCGATACTTCTTTTCCATAAAAACCGCCTTCTCAAACGGGAATTGAGGGATTGCAAATTGAGGGATTGAGGAATTGAATGTAATGTTTTTTAATCCTTAAATTCCTGAATTCCTGAATTCCTGAATCATTCAATTTTCAACCCTAATATGTGGTTTCGCTCCCGATAGAAAGTGCATAATCTGCAACGGGATGGCCGCCTGACACATGTTCGTCAAAGATTCTGACGGCCTTGTCGGGGTCGAGTTTAATATATTTTACCGGGGCGGAACCCTTTACCTCGACTGTCATCATCGGTTCATGATTGCACAGTCCCGCGCACCCTGAAGATGTCAGGATGATGTCGTCGGCCCCGCTCTTTTCCAATTTATCAAGCAACGCAGTCATGAGGCCCCTGGCGCCCGCGGCGATCCCGCAGGTACCCATGTGAACAGTAATTTTCACGCGGTATTCTCCTGCTCTGAGGTTGACAGTCCCTTTCATGGACTCCTTAATCTTCTTGAGGTCTTCCACTCTAAGCTTGGCCATCTCTTGCCTCCACTTCAATCTTCTCTCTTTGTATCACTTTAGCGTCTTGAAAAATCATTCGTTGGTTTGCCCGGGGACCGCGAGGGTCTCTTTCCCAAAGGACGTAACAAAAATTCTCCACAGTGTATAGAACGCCCCCTTGACGTTCAATACAGCTTCCGGGCAGGCAGAGGCGATGTCCGTTTAAATGGATAACTTCTCCTGGGGCTGTCTTGTGACGAATTTCAAGGCCTCGCTGCCGTTCCTATGAAATGATCCCCTTATTTACGTCCTTTGGGAAAGAGACCCTCACGGTCACTGGCTTTCTTTCAAACCGCTAAAGCGTTACCTCTCTCTTCTTGAATAGATCCTTTATCAAATGGATAACGACCGGGTCGTTTATCCTTATCGTCCCATTGAGTTCAGCCCGTATGGCCCGCGTATCCACTTCTATCTCTTCATCACCAAGGTTCGAGGTGTAAATGAAGTCCAGGTCAGGATTCCCCATGATGAGAGTTATCAGGGTAGCACCCATATCGCCCAACGGCCTTCGGTCGATGTGGCTTTCTCGAAAGGTCGCTACGACCTTGGTTCCCTTCCCCGGTTCAGATGTTATCAGGAGACCTCCTCCGGTCTCTTTTGCGGCCTGTTCCAGCAACGGCACTCCCATGCCCACGAGGCGGGTGGTTCGCGTGGTCACAAAAGGATCGGTCACCTTTCTGAGCATTTCCGCGTCCATGCCCTGGCCGTTGTCTTGAATCGTTATTTGAAGGATATCTCTGTTGACGTCCTCTGAAATATCGATTTCAACGAGGGTCGCTCCGGCGCTTGTTGCATTCTCCACAATGTCCAATATGTGAAGCGAAAGATCCTGCATATTGGAGATTGAATATTGACGATTGACGAATGAATATTGAAGAAGTGATTTATTCTCTGCGATCTCTGTGTGCTCTTCGGTCGAAATCGAATGTCCTCAATCTACATAGTTTGAACTTAACCGCACAGGTCGCAATTGTTCAATATTCAATATTCAATATTCAATCTTCCGCCCTCCTGTTCCCTTGAGCGCAAGTCTCAGCTCGGCCAGTTCAGGTCCTGCCATCAGAAAATTCGTTGGACGGGTTCCAACTTCCGGGACGTCGTGCGCATCAGATGATGTAACAAAAGCAAATCTCTTATATTCCTTAAAATGTTCCTGTGCCGTTTCTAAAGTCATATTCCTTGATATTTCAACAGCATCTAAGGCCAGATCTTCCGGGATAAAACCCAACTGACCGATAACGCTGAATGCCTCGCGATCAATGTGGGCGGCCACGGCCAAGCCATCCAGACGGTGGATTGCATCAACCACCTCGCTCAGGCCCAGGCTGGTGGCGCCTATGAGAAGACGCCTGTTGATCCCTTCCACTTCGTCAAATTCATTTGCGATAACCTGGATCCCAAAAAGATCATCATCGTTTTCTCCAGGCTGGAGGTGGTCGTAAACCAGGGCCTGCATGGAGATGGCATCTGCAGCGTCCTCAAACAGCCCAACGATATGCACCTCTTCGGAAGTCGTTACCTCGATCCCAGGAATGACGCACAGCCCGGTATGTCTGGCAGCAGCCATAACAGAGCGAGTATTTTCCGCACTGTTATGATCTGTAATGGCGATGATTCCTAATTTCTTCTCTTGCGCCTGTTTGACGATCTTCCGGGGCGTCATATCGAGGGTCGCGCAGGGAGAAAGACAGGTATGAATGTGCAGGTCAGCAAGCACAATCCTCAAGGATTTCTCCCTTTCTTCCCCCACAGAGGTCCTCAGTAACCTAAACCACCATCAACTCCCGGAAATGCCCAATGCAAACAGCTTCCCCACCAATTCAAATGCCGGCATATCCGTGACCATAATGGGAACACCTTCTGCCTCGGCCTTCTGCTGAGTCACTTCTTCAGGCTCTCTCCCGTTGACAAGGATGATGCCGCCAAGAGACTTCATAACCGCCACGGCCACGATGTTCTGATGGATCTGAAGGGTGACCCATAGAGCTCCTTCATTGGCGTTGGCGATAACATCGCTCATGAGGTCACTTACATAGCCCCTGCTCACTTCTTTATCAAGAAGGCCGGCACCGGTCCTGACGCTCAATTGGAGTTTTTCAACAATCTCTTTCAAGTTCATCTCGGATAGCAACCTCTATTATACTACGGCCTACTGCTTACTCTTTCCCTCTGACGCTTTCTACGAGCGCTACAATTTTTGACGGATCAACCATACCATGGGTTTCTTCGTCGATGACCATGACAGGGGCCAGTCCACATGCCCCGATACACCTGACCACCTCGAGGGAGTATTCCCTGTCGCTGGTAGTTTCTCCAACATCGACCTTGAGATGCCTGCCAAGGGTGTCTAATAATTTCCCTGACCCCTTTACAAAGCACGCGGTACCTAAGCAGACCCGGACGATGTGTCTGCCCCGAGGTACCATCGTGAAGAATGAATAGAAGGAGACGACTCCGAATACGTCCGATGACGGTAGGCCCAGACCGAGGGCAATGTAATGCTGGACAGGAATGGGGAGGAACCCTAAAATCCCCTGTACCTGTTGCAGAACAGGGATCAGTCCCCCGCGATGGTCCTTGTAGGAGGCCAAGATATGATCGATCTGTTCCTTGGCTTCCGGCTTTTCTTCCTCTTTGAGGAACTGCATGAATTTCTCTCTCACCTCTGGCGGGTCTCCCGGGGGCTGATATTCTTCTACCCGTATGGTATGCGGAATCGATTCCAACAGGCCCGGACATTGTTCCAGGAGTGTGCGGTGGTGATAATTAAAGGAGGTCCAGCCCGGCCGGCGGAGTGGAGACTTTACATCTCTGAAGCTTGTTATGCCCAATGAGACCGGGTCGGGAAGGGGCCACGGGAGACCTCCGGTTTCAATGCGGTCATAGGTAATGTCTTTCAAAAAAGGTATCAACGGGATAATCTCCTTTTCCCAGATCTCCTGGCTGGTTGCAGTCTTCCAGCCACAGCCCAGGCGATTGGCCAACTGGGTGAAGATCCATATCTCAGGCTTGGCTTCACCCGGGCTGGGCACGGCACGGCGCATCCGGCTGACCCTGCGCTCGCAATTGGTATAGGTCCCTTCTTCTTCGGACCAGGCCGCTGCGGGGAGAACCACATCGGCATACCTGACCGTCTCGCTGTCCAGAATGTCCTGGAGCACCAGGAAGTCCACGGACTCCAGGGCCTTTGTAATGTCGGGCATCGCGGGCCGGGCGATGGCGAGATTTTCACCGACACAGTAAAGCATTCGGATTTTTTTTCCGGATGTGTCCGGAGAGCCGCTCATGTTAAGCACCATTTGGGCGAATGTCAGTCCCGGCCTGTCGTCCAGTTCAACGCCCCAGGCCTCTTCAAACGGTTTGCGTGCCGCGTCATCATCCACCATGGTGTAGCCTGGCAGGAATGCAGGGAGGAATCCCACGTCACAGGCCCCCTGTGAGTTGTTGAGATCGCCCATATAGTTCACGCCGCCGCATTCTCGCCCCAAGTTCCCCAGGACCTCCTGGAGGCTCACAAAAGTCCTGGCAAATGAGGCAACCCGGGAACCGTAAACCAGCATTGTCGGTTCCTCGGAATCCAGTATCCGGGCGACCCCCCGGATATCTTCTGCTGAAAGCCCCGTCATTTCGCTGACCGTATCCATAGTAAAGCTGACAGCCGTCTCTCTGATATCGTCAGCTGCCTCACGGCCGCGGTCAAGGAGTTCTTTGATAATTCCATTGACGAGAATCGATTCCGTGCCCTCTCTCAAGAGCAGGGAGACAGTGGCAAGGCTTGAAATTTTTGTCGGTCGAGAATCCGCCACGATCAACTGTGCCCCGTTTTTCGCTGCCCGCTTGATAAATGTACCCGCCACAGGGTTTTCCTCGGTGATATCGCTGCCGATAAGGATGATCCGTCCGGCCTTTTCTAACTCGGCAAGGGTGTTGTTCAATCCCCCGGCGGCAAAGGGTGAGGCAAGGTTGTTCGTGCCAATGGCCGTTCGAAAAAGCTTCTGCATCAGGTAAAGCGCCTCATTTGTAGACTTGGCCGAACAGATGCCGGCAATTGCATCGGGACCGTGCTTTTCTTTTACCTCCTTTATTTTTGAGGCAATTAGATTCAATGCCTCGTCCCAGGAGGCGTCCCTCAGTTCACCGTTTTCTCGGATCATCGGCACGGTCAGACGATCCGGACTCTGGATAAAATCGTATCCGAAGCGGCCCTTGACACAGAGCCTCCCCTGGTTTGGCAGGGCCCGCTCGACGCCGGTGACCTTCATGATTTTGTCATCTTTGATATGCAGGTCCAACTGGCATCCGACCCCGCAGAAATGACATGTGGTCCGTACGTGACGCGCCTCCCACGGCCTTATCTCATACCGGCTCTTCCTTTCAGTCAGCGCGGCAACCGGGCATGCCTGGATGCATTCTCCGCAGAACACGCAATCAGAACGGTGCAGCGTGTTGTCTCCCATGGTAATGATCTTGGCCTTGGCGCCCCTGAAACCATGGGTGATCGCGTTGTTCACCTGAATGGTGTTGCACGCCTCCACGCAGCGACCGCAAAGGATGCATCGGGAGAAATCCCGTATAATCAGTGGGCTGGCCATCTCCATGGGATAATTGGTCTCGACCCTGATAAATCCCCTTGTATCCACCTGATACCGGTAGGAATAGGCCTGCAGGTTGCAGGCGCTATGGGCCGGGCACAGTTCCGCCCCCTGGTCATAATCCTCAACCCGCCGCTGAAATTCAGTCCAGTCCTGAGATTTATTGGTGGCGATTGCGCAGTTATGATTTCCGGACTGCAGGAGCAGGGCCAGGATAGTCTTACGTGCCTCCATGACAGCAGGGGAGTGGGTGTGGACAACCATCTTGTCGGCGGCTGGGGTTGCGCAGGCCGGCAGAAGTGAACGGGCGCCCTTAACTTCTACGACACATACCCTGCATGCGCCTGTAGGTCGCGCTCCCCTGATATGGCACAGGGTAGGAATAAAGACCCCGTTACGTCTGGCAACTTCAAGGATGGTCTCTTCCCCGTCAAAGTAAAATTGACGTCCGTCTATGGTGATAATATTTTCCGGCATTTTCTCTCTCGTTTTCCTAATATTGTTTACACCTGTTTTCTGTAACAGATGAGGCCGCACTTCAGACATCTCTCAGCTTCTCTTTTGGCCGGGCCCTCCTCCAATCCGGGAAACTCATAGGGGAAGATCCAGGCGGTCTTACTGTCCCCTTCCACATCCGATATGAGGGGTTGCTGCCGCGCGGAAAAGGGAACATCATGCAATTCCTTTACATCCAGAACAGAATCTGCCACACAGACAAGGTCCTCCACGGGGGTGATCAACTGGTTGGTGAAGTACTGGTGTATTGCCCGCGTCAGCCTCCGGCCGGAAAGAAGTGATTTGACCACAGCCGAAGAGTCGCTGATCCGCCCCGGTTCAGGGGGACTGAATACACCGGTGCCGTCTCCACCGTTTGGAAACGTACGGAAGGTTTCAATGCTCTCCCAGGTAAGTTCCTCGGCCTGCTCTTCAGAACGTACAAACACCAACTCCGGAATACGCCCCGCCGAAACAATGAGCGTATCCGCGCGCATGGTTTCCCTTTTGCCGGATACCCCACCGAGGGGATCGGAAGCTTCCATGGCGATCCGTACCAGACGTTTGCCAACTCCCTTCAGGGCAGTTACCATTGTGGAAGGACGGATTGTGATCCCCTCAGCGGCCAATGACCTAACATCCCGGAGTTCTATGGGGAGCATGTGGGGCTTCAGGGCTGAAACGATAGTTACCTTCTGCGCACCCAGGTGCCTGCATTTGCGAGCCAGGTCCAGTCCCTCCGGTCCGTCATGGACAATAACCACCCGGTGGTGAGGCTCAACACCTTCGCTCCGGGCAAGGGCTGAAAGAAAGTCTATCATGATAAATAGGCCCGGGACTGACGTATCATACCCCTTCTGATCGGGCACCAGGATTTTCTTGCTGTCAAATCCGCCTTTCGTGAGGGCAATGGCGTCAAAGCCATCCTGGAGGAGGGATTCCACGCTAAAATCCCTCCCCATCAGCATATTGGTCCTTGCCTGTACTCCGGTTTCAAGTATCCCCTCGATTTCATGATCCAGTACCTTCCGGGGAAGCCGGTCTTCAGCAATGACATATCTAAGGATGCCCCCCAATTGGGGCTTTGCCTCAAAAATGGTGGGGTTATAGCCAAGGCGTGCCAGATAATAGCTCAGGGTCAGCCCTTCTGCACCTCCCCCTACCACGGCGATCTTCCGGCCGCTTCCCGGCGCCCTGTAAGGGGTGATATGTTTTCCTGTTGCCATTTCATAGTCTGCCACAAACCGTTTCAGCGGATTTATGGCGACCGGTTCGTCTATCAGATTGCGCCGGCATGCAAGCTCACACGGGGCCGGGCAGATGTAGCCGCATATGAGAGGGAGGGGACATTTCTCTTTGATGATGGCAAGGGCCGCCTCATAATTATTCCTCCGGATTTCCTGGATGAAGCCGGGTATATTTATCCCCGTTGGGCAGTTCCTTTGACAGGGGGCGGTACATTCGTCAGTAACATACTCACCGATGATCCGGTCGGACGTTGACGTGAGGGTTATAATGTGTTTGGGGCACACACGTTCGCATGTGCCGCACCCGGTACAGGTTTCGGTATGCACCACAGGCAGGTTGTCAGGACCCATGGAGAGTGCGCCGAAGGGGCATGCCTTTACGCAGGTCCCCAAGCCGAGGCACCCGATGGGGCAGGTCTTGGTGCCGCCGTCCAGCAGGACCGATGCCCGGCAGTCCCTGATCCCCTGATACAGATATTTGATGTCCGCATCCTGAAACCCGTAGCTGCATCCGGGCCTGGCTATCTCCGGCTCTCTCAACGATATTTCCACGCCCATGACCCTGGCGACTTCGGTGGCGACTTCGGGTCCCCCGACCACGCAGGATGAGGCCGAGGACTTTCCCGCTACAATGGCCACGGCATTGGAGCTGCATCCGGGCAACCCGCACCCGCCGCAATTGGCCCCTGGCAATGCATCTTCCACGGCTTCAATCTTGGGATCGACATAGACATAGAACATCTTTGAGGCTAATGCCAGGACTACCCCGATAACTACACCCAATCCCCCTATTACCAAAAGACCGCCTAACATGTTATTCCTCCTACACCATTCCCTTGAATGCGAAAAAAGCGAGAGAGAGCATGCCTGCCGTAACAAGACCAATAGAGGTATCCTGGAGCGGCTTCGGGACCCTTGCCAGGATGATCCGTTCACGAACTCCGGCAAAAAGCACGAGGGCCAGGCCGAACCCCACCGCATAGCTGAACGATGAGACGAGGGTCTGTGTGAAGCTGTACTCCTCCATGATATTGATAAGGCATACGCCCATGACAGCGCAGTTCGTGGTAATCAGGGGGAGAAATATTCCGAGACCGGAATAGAGGGCCGGGATGCTCTTCCTGAAAAACATTTCAACAAACTGGACGAGAGATGCAATGACCAGGATAAATGAGAGGGTCCGCAGGTATTCGAGGCCGAAGGTCTTTAGAAGATACATATCGACGACCCATGTGATCGCCCCGGCCATAACCAGCACGAATACAACCGCCATGGCCATTCCCACGGCGGTCTCCATCCTCTTGGAGACCCCCAGAAAAGGGCAGTTCCCCAAGTACTGCATCAACAGGATATTGTTGACAAAGATGCAGCTTACAATCAGCAAAATATAATCGGTCATCTGACGACTCCTCTGGTCCTGGATGTTTTCACATCCCCTTCTTCTTTCCCAACATATTCATGATACACAGCATGAGCCCTAAACAGACAAAGGCCCCCGGCGCCTGAACCATAAATGAAAAGGGCTCAAACGATGGGCCGAACACGGGAATATTGTAAAACGTGCCGTTTCCAAGAACCTCGCGCAGTATGGCAAGGGCGGTGAGAGCCAGTGTGAAACCAACCCCTATACCCAGACCATCTGCAAGGGAGGCAACCACGCCGTTTTTGGAGGCAAAGGCCTCCGCGCGGCCAAGGACAATACAGTTCACAACAATAAGGGGGATAAATATCCCGAGCTTCAAAAAGAGGGGATAGGCAAAGGCCTGCATGACCAGCTCCACAACGGTTACAAATGTGGCGATGACCACGATATAACAGGCTATCCTGACCTTCTTGGGTATTACGTTTCTGAGCAGAGATATGATGATGTTGGAACAGACAAGCACAAATGTGGTCGCAACACCCATGCCGATGCCGTTTTCAACGCCCTTGGTCACTGCCAGGGTAGGACATAGACCGAGGACAAGGCGAAACGGGGGGATTTCAGCCCAAAGCCCTTTTGTGAATTCCTGAATCGCTGTTTTTGCCATAACCGATGATCTCCTTAGCCCTGTTTCTCTTTTATTTTCTCGATTATCTTTGGTTTCACCCTCTTATAGATCTCTCCCGCCTCAACCACCGCGCCGCATACGCCGCGTGAGGATATGGTTGCTCCGCTCAGCGCATCAATCTGCCCGCCGTCGGTCTTGACTTTAAAAGGCTCTATTATGGATAACCCTTTGAACTGGGCAACAAAGTTTGGGTCGGTCTTGGCCTTGGAACCCACGCCAGGAGTCTCGCTGTGTGTGGTGACGCCGACCCCGATGATCTTGTCGTTTTCCAGGTTCACGCCCACAATAACACCCATCACGCCCCCGAAACCCTTTCCGAAGGTCTCAAAGGCAACGGTGTTGGGTTTACCGTCAAATTTTCCGACAAATAAGTGCATCTCCTTGGCCTCATCAGCAATCCTCAAGCGATCAATGAGGGGATCGTTCGAACATCCTTCCATGATGTTCTTTATAGTGGGGCCTTTGACGAACTTGAGTTGCTGGTATTCAATCCTATCCTTGGTGACATTCTGAATGGCGGCCAGCACACCGCCGGACAGGCAGCTAAAAACAACAACAGCCATAAAGAGTCTTAACATTTCACGCATGTTTAATCCCCTTTCCCAAAGCCTTAGGCCTGATTTTGTCCAGGAGCGGGTTGGCGACATTCATCATGAGAATGGCAAAGACGGCTCCGTCCACAAAGGCGCCGATATTCCGGATGAGAACCGTGAGAAATCCGGCGCAGGCCCCGTATATCAGCATGGGGACGAAGTTCACAGGGGACGATGAGTCTTCAGTGGCAAGGAAGAAGGCGCCAATTAACGTATAGCCGGTCAAGAGGTGGAACAATGGTCCGACATATTTTTCAGTGTCGGATATGTGAAACAGAAACGCGGTCACAAAGACCCCGGCCAAAAATGAGACCGATATTTCCCAGCGGATCATTCCACGCAGGATCAGGTAGATCCCCCCGATAATAAGGCCGAGACCGAAAGTTGCCCCTATTCCACCGGAATACTGACCCATAAGGAGTCCGGCAGCAGTGTAATCCGAGACCGCTGATGTACCAAAATGCTTGAGTGCCGCCAATGGATATACCATCTTAAATCCGAGATCGTAATTTACCAGGGCCTCGTCAAAGTCCAAGAGGCCTTTCCACGAGAGGAGTATGATGGCAATGGCAATCAGCGCGGGGTTAAGCGGGTTGCAGCCAATACCGCCATAAATCTGTTTTCCCACGACAATGGCAAGGAAAGTGCCTATCACCACCGTCCACCATGGGGTGGTCGCAGGGAGCATCATTGCGAAGAGGAGACCTATAAGAGCGGCATTGCCGTCTCCTATGCTGACCGGGCGTTTCATCACATGGTTCATGACAAGTTCCCATATCATGGCCATGGAAACTGAGAGGGCCACAACACCGAGGGCGGGGAGGCCGTATTGATATATGCCCATGATTACCGCGGGAAGGGCGGCCAACATGATATTGTAGCTTTTTACTGAGAGGCTGCTCCTGTTGTGCCAGTAAGGGGCATGGGAACCGACCAAAAGCTTGTGGTTATCCATTGGATTCCTCCAGGACTCCTGTTAAAGCAAGTTCATGTTTTCCAAGCATGATGTAATGGAACATGGGGATTCGCATCACACATACATAACTACAGAGGCCGCATTCCACACAGGAAAGCAGGTCATATTCATTGGCGGCCTCTTCATACAGGCCGTTCTCAAGGACCCGTACGAGCATATTGACAGGCAATGTGGCAGGACAGGCCCTGATGCATTCCCCGCAATTGATGCATGGATCGTTGGACCCTGAAATCACCTGGCCCTTGTCCTGCACCATAATCGCATCCGTATCATGGCGTATGGGCGTGTCCGCTGAATAGATACCCCTGCCGGCCATGGGACCGCCGAGGACCAGACGATCTCCCTCTGTCAGGTTGATATTCAGGGCGGTCAAAATATCCTTGACCGGCGTTCCTATCCTGGCGCGGACGCCAATGGACCGGTTTTCCTTGTCAATGACGGTCAAAATCTTGCTGATGGGCGCCTTCCGGTGTACAAAGGCCTTTCTGAGTGCCACAACCGCCTCGGCGCTCACAACGCCAACACCCATGTCTTCGCAGCTATCCAGTGGCGAAAGCGTAATGCCAAGTAGCTTCTTCATCAGCAGCCTTGGCATGGCGTTGGGATACACCGGCTCAATCACCTTTACCTCGACGCCACTTTTTTCTGCTTCAGGTCGCAGGGAAGGGGGCACGGCAAACAGGATTCTGTTTACACCTGTGATGTTCTTCAGGTAATCGATCCCTTCTGCCAGGTTTTCCGCCTCGTTTTTTACGATCAGCTGATTTGTGGCCACCAATAGATCCTGATCAAGACCGTTAATGATGATGGTATCCAGAGGGTTGTCTGTTTTGATAAGACTGGAGAGGTCAGAGATTCCAGGTAGGCTAAGAAAAAATGAGAGGGCGGTTTCAGGGGTTGGTTCCTTCCCTTTGTTTTGAAATCCATCATCCCAAAGATCCTTTTTTTCCGCATCAATGGAAACCGAAATGAAGAGTTGCCCTGAATATCCTTTTGTCTGCGATATGTCTGTAATTGTGCCAGTTGCTGTTGAGGTCAGATACCTATTATTCGAAGCAGTAAGTTTGAGCCTCTCTCCAGTCCTGACCTTTGCGCCGGTCGACAGGACGAGGTCGTCCAGATCTCCCTCCGTAGATTTCAACAAGAGTGTCACCCTGTCTGACAGAGGAATCTCTTGAATGTCATGCTCAATATCTTCAATCCCTGTATATTTTAATTTTGGTTTTCCCAGACCGAAAAACGGCTTCTTTATCATTTCTGCCTCCTGCCCGCTCCTCTCAATCCCATCCACAGATCACCCCGGTACCATCTTCCGGAGCTACGGGGCGGGCGCAGATTACACAGATTCTCTGCACACCCCTAAACAACCATCCAATCATGCATTCAATCCGCAATCTGCAATCTAAAATCTGCAATCTACAATCTCCAATCCCCTACATTGCATGGCACTGTGCACAATTTACCGGGCCGCCACCGTCTTTGTGGCATCCCTGGCACTGTTTATGAAATGCCTCTGATTTCTTGGGACCCTCGCCGCCGTCGGCCGTATGGCATTTTCCGCATGGAGAGGGTCTGTCTCCTTTATTTTCAAGGTCGTGATGGCAGTCGGCGCAGTCAATGCCATAGCCTGATTCGGCCAGGTGTTCTTTATGGTCGAACAGGACATTCCCCCCGGTATTCTTAAGCATGATTCTTATGGGCTGTTCAGGGGGCTTTTTTGCAAACGCCGCATAACAGATTACTCCTACAACAAGCAATATTGCGGCAAGGCAATAAGCGATCATCCGTTCCTTTTTGACTTCCATCATCCTGTTTCCTCGGTGCGACTATATTTGTTCAGTGGTAACAGTTTAGCCGTTTGAAACAACGCACGGGGCTATGAGGGTCTCTTTCCCAAAGGACGTAACAAAATTTTTCCGAAGCGTATAGAACGCCCCCTTGACGTTCAATACAGCTTCCGGGCAGGCAGCGGCGATGTGCGGTTAAATGAATATCTTTTTCTGGGGCTGTCCAGTGACGAATTTCAGGGCCTCGCTGCCGTTCCTATGAAACGATCCCCGTATTTACGTCCTTTGGGAAAGAGACCCTCATGGCCCCAGACAACAAACGAATGAATGATTGTTTCAACAAGCTAAAGCGATACGTTCAGTGGTAAACTCCTACTGTCCTGTTTCTTGTAAATTAAGTTATTTTAACTCGCTTGGGTCTGTTTCAGGGTGAAGGCCCTGCGACGTCTTGCCCCACTCGATTGTCCCACGAGAGGGGAGGTTTATAACCCATGTTCCGGATTCAAGGCGTAAAAAACAATGATAGCAACTACTTGC
>JACKQG010002847.1_pt1 | contig 21978 bp, 12 predicted proteins | sample 8237621 | NCBI WGS metagenome assembly JACKQG01 (sample SAMN15677084, study PRJNA649215) | marine metagenome | biome: marine; feature: Black Sea; material: saline water; isolation source: suspended particulate matter (SPM) from the Black Sea western gyre | collected 2013-06-09/2013-06-10 | depth... | reverse complement strand
CCGAATTAGCCATCGCCCTCGCGAGCATTGCGCCCGGAGACGAGCGCACGCTCGCAACTCTGCTCGACCGGCTCCGCCGAAACGAATTCCCGGCACTTTCTTGGAAGGGACGGACAGTCTGGAATGCTTTCGGCGGCCACGCCGTGGTCGGTCTGGCCGGGTTGTTGAAGCACGAAAACGATCGGGTGCGATCTAGGGCGGGGCATTTCCTTTGGCAGATGACATTGAAAGACGCTCCCCGCGCCGAATCAGCCGTTCCTGTGCTGATCGAGTTGCTGGGCGAAAAGGAACGGCGCGACACAGCCGCTGATCTCTTGGCCGATATTGGCCCACCGGCCCGTGCCGCGTTGTTTCGGCTAGAAGCCCTGCTCGCCAACCGGAATCCCGGAGATGATCTCACCGACGTCGCTCGTGCGGTGGCGCTGATCGCTCCGGGCAACGAGACGGCGATCAAAGTGCTCATTGGCGAGTTGAAACATGACGACCCAAAACGCCGCGAGTGGGCCGCGTGGGATCTTCAAAGAATCGGGCAATCCGCCAGCGCGGCCGTGCCGCCGCTGATCGCCTGTCTGGACGATGAGAATCCTCCAGTTCGGCGTCACGCGACCGATGCCCTTGGAGCAATGGGCTCCGCCGCCAAGTCGGCCATACCAGCTTTGGTTGCGGCCCGCTACGACGAGTACGAACCGGACGAGGTCTGGGGATCCGAGGGCTCGGTCTACGCGCTGGGCGAGATTGGCCCCGACGCGCTGCCATCCCTGCTTGAACTACTGAGAGACGAAATGCTGGGCGGCAAAGCCGCAGGTGCTTTGGGTCTCATGGGACCCGCTGCGGAGCCAGCCGTAGACGAGCTGCTTGGACTCCTGAGCGAAGGAAAGCACCCCGCCACGGTCGCTGCGACGCTGGGCGAGATAGGTCGGGGCGCGACGAAGGCGGTGCCCGCGCTGCAGAAGTTGCTCAAAGACAAGTGTAGATACGTCCGGCATGCAGCATCAGAAGCTCTGGAGAACATCGGAGGATGACACGCGGCAGCCAGTCCGCAACAACATCCACGGCTACGGCGGCCGGCACCACGCTACTTCGTCCGGGGCCCGGCCAGAGCGGGGCGATTCAGGGCACACTTGACGCCTCGACCCATGCCTGTGTTTCCAGGTTCGCCGCCCGGATCAACGCGATGTTTTGGTCATCAGGGCGTTCCTCGTGGTCCAGCAAACCGCGGCGGCGCACGCGGTTGCGCAGGTAGGCCCCGCACAGGTGTGCGCCAACGCAACCGGGGTTCTTCCGCAACCCGGCTAGCACCTCGGCGTACCAGCGGCCATCGTTGCGCGAGTAGCGGCCGTCGTGGTACAGGCCGCTATGGTCCGCGGCCGGGACACCGTGGGAACCGTCCGCCCAAAGCACCGGCATGCCCGTTTTCTCATGCCAGTCGGCCAGGTGCTCGACCGGCTCGCGAAAATCCTGGAAGCTGAGCACATCGACGTAGGGCCGTGCCGCTTCGACCACTTCCATGGGCAGCGGAGCATTGGCCTCGTAGCGGTCACCAAGGATCAGATGGTGCTTGTCGTAGCGGCGGATGGCGTCGTGCGTGACTTTGTAGTACTGCGTTGCCAACGCGACCAGTTCCTTGCGCCCGGCCTCCGTTTCCAGCTTGGCCGGATCGAACAACGGGCCTTTCCAGTGGTTCATCGAACGCGTGTGTACCCACGTGGGACAGTCGATATAGAAGTAGCCGATCAGGTTCGGATCGTCGGCCATGCGGGCACAGTGCGCCCGGGCGACGTAGTCGCACCAGTCCTGAAAACCGGGGCTGAAAAAATCGGGATGCCGCACTTCGGCTTCCCATTGGTGGAAGTCGGCAAACGGCAACATGTGGCAGTAGGGCATACCCAGCCACTGATACTCCTCAAGCGTGAAGTTGCGCGAGTGGCGATGGTTGGTCTCTCGACGGGTAACCACCTCCTGCACCCAGCCAACGCTATTGAATCCCCACGATTTCAAATGCGGCGCAACCGCCTCTTCGATCCATCGACGCTGGCTGTTCCCGTACTTCTCTCGCCAAATCTTCAGATTCTCCGCATAACGCAGCGACGCCGAGTCGATGTGGTTCAACGCCACGGAGAAGAACGGTTTGCCGTCGGGCGTCATCAACCACCAGCGCTCCTGACGCTTGTCGAGCGTAAAGAAGCCCTTCGGCGCGGGCTGAGTGGTCTTCACGGCAGCTTGGCCGAAGTCACCGAGCGACAGCCCCGCGGCCGCGGCGACGGAGGTGGTCAGAAACGTGCGGCGGGCTATGCGATGCTTGTTGCACATGAATGCATCCCTCCAATTCGTCGTCTCCTTCGATTCGTTGGCCCCATTTTGATTTGGGCCGAAAGCCGCACTGAGCAATAGTGCAGAGTTACAGAATCAGGCCCTTGAGATTACAGTTTGGGCGCGCTCGCCACAACGCCTTTGCACGACGTAATAGTGGAATCGCCAAGATGACTACTGCCATGTGTCGTGGCACGACACGGCTGGTCACAAGCGATGGCTAGACACGGCAGTGTGGCCTCGATGGTTGCCTCGAGTCGATCAGCATGGATCGGTTTGGCGAGAAAATTGTCCATGCCCGCATCCAGACAACGCTCCCGATCGCCGTCCAGCGCGTGGGCAGTCAGTGCGATGATCGGGATATGGAGGCCAGTTTCCTGCTCCTTCTCGCGTATCGCGCGAGTCGCTTCGATGCCATCCATTTCGGGCATCTGAATGTCCATCAGCACCAGATCAAACGTCTGCGATTCGAGCGCCTTCAGAGCTTCCCGACCATTGTTCGCGAGGGACACATCATGACCGCGTTTGCGAAGGAGTGTAGCAGCTAGTTTCTGATTCACGAGACTGTCTTCGACCAGCAGTATTCTGAGCGAATCGAAACGCGCTGGCGTTTCAGCGACAGATTGCTTCTTCGTGACTACATCGTCGGCATCCAAGCCGAACTTGGCGGTGAAGTGAAATGTGCTGCCACGTCCGACTTCGCTCTCCACTCCCATTTGTCCCTCCATCATCTGGACCAACTGCGACGAGATAGTCAGTCCCAGGCCCGTACCGCCGAATCGCCGCGTATTCGACATGTCCACCTGCTCGAATACGTCGAAGATCGCTGTGCGGCTATCTTCCGGAATCCCGATTCCCGTATCGGTCACGGAGAAATGCAGGCAAACGGTCTCTTCGGTCCGCTGTTCGCATCGCACTTCGAAGGCGACTTCTCCCTGCTCTGTGAACTTGATGGCATTGTCGACGAGATTCAGGACCACTTGCCGAAGGCGCCCCTGATCACCGACGACCACCCTGGGCACATCCGTTGCGATGTGGGAGACCAATTCCAAGCCTCGCTTAAAGGCTCGGAGCTCTAACGCTTTCAGCGTTTCCGCCAAAGACTCGTGTAGATCAAACGGCTTGCTGTCCAGTCTAAGTCGCCGGGCTTCGATCTTCGAGAAATCAAGAATGTCGTCGACCAAGACCAGCAGCGATTCGCTTGAATCCTGAACGATGCTCAAATAGTCGCGTTGGTCTTTGGTCAGGTCCGTCGCGAGTACCAATTCGGTCATCCCGATAATGCCATTCATCGGCGTGCGGATTTCGTGGCTCATGTTGGCCAGGAACTCGCTCTTGGCTCTGTTGGCCTGCTCACTTGCGTCGCGAGCGGCCTCCAGTTCCATGCGTGCTGCAGTTTCCCCCAGCTTGAACGTGAGAGTTAGCGAAAACGCGCATAGGATGATGCCGCATATGGCTGCAGAATCCAGCAGTTGGCGGTTCTCTATACTGAGGTCTTGGGGCAGGGTAATCCCGGACTTCGCAATACCCAGGAACGTCGCGCAAGCCAGACAGCCGAGGATGGTCCAGAAGACGCCAGAAGAAACCCCGCACAAGAGCAACGCGATGATTGCAACCGATGGAAGCCACCACAGGGAAGCAGCGTCGATTCCCCCGGAAACACCGGCAATGGCTACAAGGACGGCGAAAACACAGCCGGCAATCAGATTACCCGTGAGAAACGTAGATTTTGTGAATCTCAGCGACCACATCGCGACCAAGATCGCAATGGCTACAAGAACTACCATCAACGCGGCTCGTGGTGACCCGAGTAGTTGGTAGATCGGTGCAAAGACTGGTGCCCAAAAGACCATCGCCAAGCCGAACGTGATCGTACGAACGGCCTGCAGTCGTGCTTCCTTATCCGTGTGCAGATCTCTTGGCACAAACCAGCGGAGTATGAGCCGCTGGAGAAGAGTCATATCAAGGAATCCTCATGGATGAGAGTGTTTCTGTTCCGGTCTAACCGTAACCGCCACTGTGCGCAACACTTAACCGGATCTGCGAGTTCTTCACAAACCCATACTACTCATGAACGGCAGGCGAAAGCCCCACGTGCTGTCAAGATGGCGAGTCGCGAGTTCAGCAATCAAAGCAAGTACTCCAGCCCGCTATCGAGTTGGAGCACTGTGGTCCCACTGGGCAGTGCTGGGAAGTTGTGGCCGGCTGCGTCTCTGCCTAAGATGGTCTTGTGGTGAATCCTGTTGAATCCCGCAGTTCTACGTCTGCGCTGCTCGTTTGCGTCACCTTATTGATGGGTTGGCCGAACAGAACTCCCTGAAGGAAAGCCAATGGCGACCGTGTCTCCCCGTTCTCGTCCAGAAACCGACCGCACCGTTGAATTCATTCGAGCTGTCCGCGAACGAGTCGCACAGGTTGTTGTGGGACAGCAGACGGTCGTCGAACGGTTGCTGATATCCCTGTTCACTGGCGGCCACGTTTTGCTGCAAGGTGTTCCAGGCATCGCCAAGACGTTGCTGGCATCGGCCCTGTCGCGGGCGATCGACCTTCAGTTCGGCCGTGTCCAATTCACGATCGACCTGTTGCCGTCGGATATCCTTGGCTCGGAGATCCTTGATCAGCACACCAACACGTTTCGCACGCACAAAGGTCCGGTCTTTACCAATCTGTTACTGGCCGACGAGATCAATCGAGCGGCGCCCAAAGTCCAAGGGGCGTTGCTCGAAGCGATGCAGGAAAGAAAGGTGACGATCGGCAACGAGAGCTACGATCTGCCCGCGCCGTTCATGGTGATTGCCACGCAGAATCCCGTCGAGCAGTCGGGGACGTTTGAATTGCCCGAGGCCCAGTTGGACCGTTTCATGCTCTGTCACCGGTTGAAGTATCCCACGCCGGACGAAGAGCGGGACATACTCAGGCGGAATATGATGCTGGGTGTCCATCGTAAAGAAGTAGGGGCCGTAGCACGCACGGAATTCGATTTGATCGACCACCAGCCAGTCGGTTCCGTCGAGGAATTGGTCATAGCGATGGAGGTCGTGCCCGAGGTGCATGTCAGTGACACGTTCCTGGAGCACGTGGTCGAGTTGGTGAATCGTACCAGGACCCATCCGGCGATCGAGTTGGGCGGCAGCCCGCGTACGGGTATCGCGCTGATCAAGGCGTCGCGGGCGCGAGCCATAATTCATGAACGCGATTACGTGGTCCCCGAGGACATGTTTGCGCTGGCCGAGGACGTTGTCCTGCACCGTCTCCGGCTGAACTACGAGGCGCTGGCGGACGGTTTGACGGGCGAAGGAGTCTTACAGGAGATGCTGCGATCAATGGGGGCAACACCAGCGACAACCTAAATCATTGTGGGGCACGTTTCCAACGTGCCTGGCACGATAGAATCGTGCCCCACGTGTTTCCGCACCGGACCTGACGGCTCGGGAGACCCGTCCTACATCTTCCTTCTGTAGAATTGAGATCCACTTGGAAGGGTACCTCGAAACACACGATACGCTGGACTGGCGGCAATTCATGATTGCGGTCAAACGGCTGGCTGATAGCCTCAGCTACGGCGCCGATCGGTCGCCGTTCCTGGGTGCTGGGATCGAGTACGTCCAGTCGCGGCAGTACCAGTGGGGCGACCCGATTCGACACATCGACTGGCGAGTGACGGCTCGCACGCGCAAACCGTACGTCAAGGAGTACGAGGCTCCGAAGCGACTGCCCTGTTATCTGCTGTTTGACACGTCCGCGTCGATGACGGTCAGCTCCCAGCCACGCAGCAAGTACGCCGTTGCCGTGCACATCGCTGGAGGCTTGGCGCTGGCATGCCTGGACCGAGTTAGCCCGGTGGGTGTGGTGAGTGTCGGCAGCAGCGGTTTTCGTGTCAAGCCAAGCCTGTCTCGACATCAGGTCATGATGTGGTTGTTTCGGCTACGAAGATACCGCTATGACGAATCGACTCGCCTGGGCCGGCGGATCGTCGAATTGAGTCCCACGTTGATCAACCGTTCGTTGGTGATCGTATTGAGTGACCTGCACGACCCGCATGCCGTCGACGCTCTGAAACTGCTGGCACAGAAACACGACTGCGTTGTGCTGCAGTTGCGTGATCCGGCCGAAGAGCATCTGCGAGGTGCCGGAGCCTTCCGGGCGCAGGAGGCGGAGACGGGACAATCGTTCGTTACGCTCGGACGCCGTGCCTGGGTGGATCAGTCCAAGATCAACGAAGAATTGAAACGAGGTGGAATCGACCATCTGATCATTCCAACAGACAAGCCGTTCGCCCAAAAGCTGCGGTATTTTTTTGGCTCGCGTGACTTATTGGGAAAGGGGGCCAGGTAGTAGGTTGATCGAACGCCAGCATCACCGCATAGTTTTCGCCGTGTTTGTACCAGGGCAATTCGTACGAAATAGTGTGCCAACTGGTCGTAGCGGAAGTCGCAAGACTTCCGGCTCCCGAACTCTTGCGAGTTCGGCTACGGGTATTCTATCTGTCGCGAGTTGCCTGGTCTTCTTTGGCTCCGCAGGCAACTTGTGCCCAGCGGAAGATCAACGAACGGCGACGGTCGGCATGTCCGCGCGAATCGACCAATTGGTTGTGCCCGGATCGAAGTTGGAGACATTGCCGCTTGAGGATCGCAAACAGCCGATTGTGCTGCGGATTGCCGGAGTGTTTCCCCACGGTTCGGCTCACCGATACGATTTGGTGTACTACGGCCTGGAACCGGGACAGTTCGACTTGAAGGATTACCTGCGACGCTCCGATGGTTCCCCGATGGAGGACATTCCCTCGATCCTCGTAGATATCCAACCCGTGTTGCCGCCTGGGCAGGTCGAGCCAAACGAACTCGAACTGCGAAGCGTCGGGCGACTCGGCGGATACCGCGCGATGCTTGTGGTCGGCGGTATTGTGTGGGTCGGCGGTTTGCTAGTGATTCTGTTTGCCGGCCGCAAACGCAGGCAAGCTGCGGCGTTGGCCGCCCGGCGGCCTGCGTCGCTGGCGGATCGTCTGCGCGGGACGGTCGAAGACGCAGTGGCGGGCAAGCTTGGGCAAAGCGAGTTGGCCGAGTTGGAGAGGATGCTACTGGCCTACTGGCGTCGTCGTCTTGATATGGAGGAGCTGGATGCCGCCGAGGCAATTGTTCGACTGCGCGAGCACGAGGACGCTGGCGCGTTGCTCAAACAGCTTGAACGATGGTTGCACTGTCCGGACACTGCATCCGAGGTCGATGTCGCATCGCTGCTGGAACCGTATCGGACGTTGCCGGCCGATGCGTTGGAAGACAAACATCCACCGACGCCGTGACGCCGTCCGAGGCGGCGGGCGAGCGGAAGAAAGAAAATGCCGTTTTCGTACTGGCCCATCCTGTTATTGCTTTTGATTCCGCCCTTGCTGCTGCTCTGGGTATGGAGGCGGCGTGGTCGCAGTGTCGTGTTGCCGTTCGACCATGGCCAACAGAAGTCAGGACGATGGCTCAAAGCGATTCTGAACGTAGCCCAGTCGCTACCGGCACTGATGTTGGCGGTCGTCGTCGTGCTGCTGGCAGGGCCGCAGCAGTTCAGCGAGCCGAAGACGAAGCGGGCTCTGACAAACATCGAATTCTGCGTTGACATCTCGGGCAGCATGACAGCCCGGTTCGGTGAAGGAACGCGTTACGACGCTTCCATGGAAGCCATCGACGAGTTTCTGGACTTTCGCGAGGGTGACGCATTCGGATTGACCTTCTTCGGCAATTCCGTCCTGCATTGGGTGCCATTGACGACCGATACGTCGGCCATACGTTGCTCGCCGCCTTTTATGCGTCCGGAGGTCGCTCCATCCTGGTTTGGCGGAACGGAGATCGGCAAGGCGCTCTTGGCATGCAAGGACATCCTGACGGACCGCGAAGAAGGCGATCGAATGATCGTGCTCGTCTCGGATGGTCAAAGCTCGGACCTGCGCAACGGCAGTGACCAGGAAATCGCCAGGAAGCTGCGCGACAACAGCATCGTGGTCTACGCCATCCACATTTCCGAAACAAATATCCCGGACGAGATCGTCAATATTACGAGTATCACTGGGGGCGAAGTATTCAATCCCGGCGACACGGAAGCGCTGAAAGGTGTCTTTCATCGTATCGACCAGATGCAGGAAGCGAAGCTCGAAAAGGTCAGCGCCGAAACAATGGACCACTTCGTTCCTTTCTGCGTCGCTGGACTTGTCTTGTTGGCCGCGAGCACCCTATCGTCGTTTGGACTGAGGTACACACCGTGGTAGCGGAACTTGCAGCCTGTGCACTGGTGATTGTGATGCTCGGAGCCGAGTGGCTCCACGCACGCCGTTGCCGACGCTTGGCGTATCTGGCATTCGGGCCAACACGCCGTCCGGCCACGTGGGCGCGTCTTGCGCCGCTACTGCGGATCATCGCAGCCGCAGCGATGTGTTGGGGAATGGTCACGCTGATTCTGCTCGAGCCCAAAGTGCACAGGGGAGACGAGCTGCCCGAAAGCGAAATGAAGCATGCCGTGCTCGTACTCGATGTTTCGCCCAGTATGCGGTTACAGGATGCAGGGCCGTCCGCCTTGCAAAGCCGGATGCAGCGAGCGTCGGACGTAATGGAGTCGTTCTTCAAAAGAGTGGCAATTCAGCAGTATCGGCTAAGCGTCGTTGCGGTCTACAACGGAGCGATTCCCGTTGTGGTTGATACGAACGACGTCGACGTGGTCCGGAACATCCTGAGCGACCTCCCCATGCACTACGCGTTCGTCGCAGGGAAAACGAACATTTTCTCCGGGTTGGAGGAAGCGGCCCGGATTGCCAGGCCCTGGAAACCCAGGAGTGCGACCGTGATTCTCGTGAGCGACGGCGATACGATTCCGGCGACAGGCATGCCGAAAATGCCTGCGTCGGTCGGCAATGTCGTGGTCGTCGGCGTGGGCGATCCGGTGACCGGCGGATTCATCGACGGACGCCAATCACGACAGGATACCTCGACGTTGCGGCAAATCGCTGTGCGCTTGGGCGGCACGTTTCACAACGGCAACGAGAACCACTTGAGCACCGGTTTGCTAAACAAGTTGACGAAGACCGGTACCAGCAGCAAATTGGAGCAGCTTACCAGACGCGAATACGCGTTAATCTGTTGCGGACTCGGCGCGATGATCTACGCCCTCCTGCCGTTCCTGCTTCACTATTTGGGCACGCGCTGGAATCCAGGGGTTCCGAGGCAGGAGGCAGTGAGTTCCAGAGCCAACAGCCAGCGGCAGCAAGGCGAGGGTAGTGCCCTAATTTCAAAGTAGCTTGGCCCCCTGGGCCGAGAAATCACGGGCCGGGGGCCCATGCTACGAGCCAAACTAGGCCACTATCAGGGCGAGAAAAGGGTATCCGGAGAGCTTCTCGATTCGGTATAATCGTGACAGTGCAGTGAATTGTGTGATACTGACAGAGAGGACCGTGTTATGCGAGTGTTGATCCTTCTCCTTTGGCTGGCTTTGCCCATCCTGGTCGGAGTTTATCACCTGGGGCCGGGCCAAGAGCGGATGGTGCTGGACGACGTAGCTGCCCTGGTAGCTCAAGCAGAACAGTGCGCCGGCAACGAGCAATGGTCTGACGCCGTAGAGCAATATGACGAAGCATTGAACGCGCTCCCAGCGGATAAAGTGCAACGAGGACGTCGATTACGGCTTGAACGGGCCAAGGTGCAGATGCTGGCTCGTAAATTGCCCGACGCTCACCAGGAATTGAAGATGCTCGTGGATGAGTTGCTGGAAGGCGAAAACCCCGACCCACAACTCTTGGCTCAGTCACGCGCAGCATTGGCTAACGCCCAGTACTACATGACGTGGCTGATGCGATTGGAGGGCGCTCCGCGGGACGTGTGGGAACCGGAGATCGAAGCGGCGCGTCAATCGTTTCATTTGCTCGCACAGCAGTCCGAGGAGTCGGGCGACGAGCAAAAAGCTAAACGGCATCGCGAGGATTTGGAGTCCTCGATCCGATTGGCACGGATGGATCTTAGCGATCTGCAGGGACTGCCGTTACCCAGCCAGTGACAGGGCTGTGCCAGTGGCAAAGGCCGCGGTCGCGGCAAGAAAGGGATGGGCAAGAAAGGTGGAGAGAAAGCGGAAGATGCTCGTGGCGCCAGTTCAGGCCCGCCACCGGACGGACGTGGTTCATGATCACTGGCATTGGGCCACGGAAGCACGCCTACCAACGCACGGGTACGATGGCCCTCCGAGGCCGTCGCGTTGTCACACAGTGCTGTCGGCACAGTTCACTCTTGGTGAGATATTGACTTGGCGGAATATCCCGTTCAGTTGGACAAAGACGGCCTCGGAGGGCCATCTTACGGGGTCCTTTGGCAACTGCAGTGATCACTCAGGCAAAGGTACGTCGACAGATGAATAAGTTGTTGATTTCCATTGCGTGCGCGTTTTCGGTAATGCTCTCCACTCACGTAGTGGCCAGTGCCCTGCAGCCACCGTTGGCTGATCCCTTTGGGGCGCCAGCCAATCCTTACAGGGCGCCAGCGGTCGCAGAAGTAGAAGAAGAAGAGGAGGCGAAAGCTGCCGAGGCAGGCGACGAACCAGAGGATCCGGAAGCCAAGAAGAAGCAGGAAGAGGAAAAGAAGAAGGCCGCACGGCAGCAGAAGCTTCAGAAGCTGACATTCGACCGGCGCCCATCGAACATTCTGAAGGAATGGGCCAAGTCCACAGAGCCTCCCGAGCCGGAGAGCGAAGAAGATCCGCCCGAAGACACGTCAGAGGAAGATCCCGACAGCGAGAACCCGGAACCCGATCCTTTCGACGAGGAGCTAAAGCAATTCCAGCGTAACGTGACATTGGGGAACTGGACCGATGTGAAGAGCTTCCTGGCATCGCTTTCGGAAGAAGAAGGCAAGGCGGGTTATCGACAGTTGCTGCAGGCGCTCCGCAATGTGCCGAAGGGCGTACCACCGGGATTGCCTCCGGAGTTGGAGGCCCAATTTGCGCAACTGATTCAAGCACGCAATTCGCAGCAGGGCACAAAGAGCCCGGAACAGAACAAGTTCTCGTTCGATGACGTCATCGCACTTGCGGGCGCCGCTCCCTTCGAGTTGGAGAAAGAAGATGTCGCCAGCCTTGGCAGTCTCCTTCGGCTGGCGATCCAAGATGGAAACGCCATCGAATCGCTGATGGCTCGTCTGGAGCAAGTTCTATCCGAACCAGATGATAAAGCCATCTTCACTCGTCGGCAAATTGCCCAATTGCTGATGGCGGCCGGCCAAGTGATCAAAGCGGGCGAATTCCTCCCAAGCGTCGATGAGGCAAGAGAGGAGAAGGACCACCAGGCGCTGAACTTGCTCTCGCGCTACTATCTGGCATTACATGCCAAGGAAAAGGAGCCTGAGCACTTAGACGAGGCGTGGCATGTGACGCAGGCCGTCTTCAGTCTGGGAGATATCAAGAAGGAAGAGCGAGAGGAAGCTCTCCGCAGGGCCGTCGAGCTGGCACCCAAGGTTCGCGAGGAATTCGGGCAGAAGTGGCTGAACGAGAGCTTCACGGATGAACCGCAGCGTGGAATCGAGATCATCGCCGCCATTGGATCGGCTGCGGCCACCGGTTTGCAGACCCATGCGCGAGATGCCAACTTTCGGCTCAAGTCGCTGCAATTCCAGACGACCGCGGTCGAAGCTTTGCTCGAAGCATCCGAAGAACGAGCAGACGAATGGAAGGCGATGTTGGATCTGCTGGCCGCTAACTGGCTCAGGGAAGCGGTCGTTTCCTACCAACGGGATCAGTCGACCGGCACGGGCTCACAACTAAGACGCGACCGGTACGGCAACTACTTCTATTTCGACGAGAACGAGATGATGCACATGCCTCGCAGTACGGGTTCACTGCAGGCTGTCAAGACGACCGAACTGCTGGAGATCAAGCCCGGCCAGGCATGGATGGACCGAGTCAGCGAAAGCATGCGGCCGAAGTTCGACATGATGTTCGCACAACTCTACTTGAAAGTGAACGAAGAGGACAAAGCCTTCCCCTATATCGAACAACTGGCCAGTCAGCATCCGGAAATGGCCGAGGATCTGGTCGACGAGTTCCTGCGAGTATGGACGCGAAATCACGACCCGAACGCATCGCGAAACCGGACCAACTACTACATGTATATGTACGGATACGAACGCAAGGCCGAGAGCATTCCGCTGACGCGTTCCAAACAGGAACGGAACCTGAAGGAACTGGCCGAGCTGGTCCAGCGGTTGAAGGCGTTGCCGTTGGGCGAGTTGAACGAGCAGTTGCTGACCCGCGCTTTCACTACGTGCCACAGCAGCGCGGAAGTGTACCGCTTGGAAGCGATCGAATCGGTGTTTGGGTCGCTGGACGACTTGGAACCCAAGACATTGGCCGAATTGGCTCAGCAGATGCGAGCGAATCTGATCGGCGTCTGGCGCCAGCCGGCGGTCCAGGAGGACAAGAAAACCAAACGCAAGCAGAAGGACATCCAAGCCGAAGTGTTGCGGGGCTACGTCGTGGCGCGACAAGTGATCGAGGGCGGTCTGGAGAAGCATTCGGATCACTGGGCGCTGCAACTGGCGAAGGCGTCCCTGGACCACGACGAGAACAACTACCGGCAAGAAATCGCCAAGAGTTCAGAGTACAGCGAGAAACGTAGCCAGTCGTTCGCCGAGTTTCAGAAGGCGGCCGATTTGTACGCAGCTCAGTCGAAGGACCTTCGCGAAGACGAAGAAACGACGCGAGTCTACGAACTGTGGTACTACGCCAGTTTGGGCGCGTGCGACTTGCAGCATGTCCGCGAAGACAATGTTCCCGATCTTCGGCAGCCCGCATTGATTCGCCAGTCGATTCAGGCACTGGCCGACGAGACCGCCGATCGACACATGGCGATGTTCGCCAACACACTGTTCACGCGCATGAGCGCCGTGAATCCTGCGGTCAAGTACCGCTACGTGAAAAACGGTCTCGACATTGTGGGAGACCACAAGCGAGCGAGCGAGGCTCGCAAGGTTTTCGACTACTACAAGGATTTGGTGACGGAACTCAAGTTGGAAACGGTCATCGACGGAAGCGACGTAGTGGGACACCAGCGACCGTTTGGCGTGTTTGTGCATATCCGCCACACTCGCGAAATCGAACGCGAGTCGGGGGGCTTTGGACGCTACCTGCAAAATCAGAATACCAGTCGCTCGTATCGCTACAACTACGGTCGGCCGACGGAGGACTATCGGGACAAGTTCGAGGAAATCGTACAGCAAGCGATGAGCGAGCAATTCGAGGTGCTGTCGGTGACCTTCCAGACGGACGATGTCAATTCAAAGGCCATATCCGAATACGGATGGCGCCGCACGCCGTACGCCTACCTCTTGCTGAAAGCCCGAGGGCCGGAGGTCGACAAGATTCCGCCCGTGCGACTCGACTTGGATTTCCTGGACACCTCCGGCTATGCCATTATCCCCATCGAATCGCCCGCCGTTCCGATTGATGCATCACTGGCTGATGGCGAATCACGTCCAATTCAGAACTTGTCAATCACGCAGACGCTGGACGAACGCCAGGCAGCCGAAGGAAAGCTGATCCTCGAAATCAAGGCCACGGCCCAGGGATTGGTGCCCAAGATCGAAGACCTTCTTAGCGTGAAACCCGAGTACTTTGACGTCGTCGAAACGGAAGATCAAGGCCTTTCCGTATCGCAGTTCGACACGGAAAGCGAGGAAACCGTTGTCCTATCGGAACGCACGTGGATGGTGACGATGCAGGCCCAGAGGGATCTGCCCGAGTTGCCGAAGACCTTCGGTTTTGCCCAAGCCCTTCTGCCAACAAAGGAAGTCGTTTATCAGCGCTATGTCGACGCCGACCTGCTGGCGGTTGAGCAACAAATCTCGCTGGAAGAGCAATATGGCCAACTTGGCTACGCCTGGATCTGGGGCATTATTGCCGTCGTAGTTACGGTCATGGCACTCGTCATCGTGTGGCAACTCACCAGACGCGCGATTCCTGAAGTCGTGAAGGAACGATTCCGCATGCCCGCAGATGTCACGCCCTTTACCGTGCTGGGATTACTTAAGCACATTCAGTCAAACAACGGCTTGGATGAAAACGGTCAGCAAGAGTTGACGGCATCCATCGTGCGGCTGGAGCAGCACTACTTCAGTCCCAAGCCGGACCAAGAACCCGATCTGCGCGAGATCGCGGAATCGTGGGTCCGCCGCACTAAGTAGACCGACGGTGCCGATCTGCTGTCCAAGTAGGTATCTTCCGAGTTGCGTAGTGGCGCGGTCTCTGGGACTAGCGATTCAACGTTTCCATAAACAGATCTAACGGGTCCTCGGTCACCTCGGTCACGGAGAAGTGTCGCGGTGGGCTGGGGGACGCGTCGGAACGCGCGGTTTCCGGCTCGGTTTCCGACTCGTCGGCTTCCACTTGCGTCACGAGCGGGACATCTGATGTGACGAGGGAGTCTGCTTCAAACTCGTCCTCCGGCGCTGGGTCGACGGTCACCCACTGTCTGCGTATCTGTTCGGGGACTGAATCACGCCAGATGGCGAGAACCTCGTCGACGTCCACGTACGGGTTTCCCCGCTCGTTTCCCTCCACGCCCGCGGCTTTAGGACGCAGGGGCACCCACAGCATATCGATGGTCTCGCTGTCCCTGAAGAACCTCCCGCCGATGATCTCGCCCTTGTCGTTCAAGTCCAGCAGGTAGTGGAAGAACTTGATCTCCTTGATAATGGGGCTCTCGTCCCACTCGCGGTAACTGTTCTCCGCGTAAGCGACGTTCATGGTCACTTCGACGCGCCTTGCCGAGCGCTTGGCGGACGACGTGGCGTAAGCAAAGGCGGGATAGTTCCACTTCTCTTCACTCGGATCGACTTCTATGCCCAGCGAGTGCTTCTTGCGTCCAAGCCAGTTTGTGATGATGGCGTGGAAGGCTGCAGCGCTGATTGGCTCTTCGTTCGCGCCGCCTAGCATGATGTGATGGTTGTAGACGTAGAGTTCTGCAAGCAGCCCTTTGATGTCGGATGGCGAGAAAACCACTCCACTGCGCACGACACTTGTCCGAGGCTCGGCATGGCGAATGGCTGCCGCGGCCCAGCCGTTGCAGTGGCCGTACCATTCCGGAGTCCTGGCGACGCCCAATGTGCCCAGCAGGCCGGGTACGGGTTCCTTGAATGCCGTCGAATCCCACCTCTCGTGCGATGTCGCCAGTTGCCTTCCGTGGTGGAACGCTTGATCGTACTTGCGGAGCGAGGACACCGTGCCGCCATCTTTGTCGGGATAGTAATACCCCGAATATGGAACGCGATGTTTGGGGGTGTTGCCCTTTGTCGGCAAGTCGCTGAACTTCCAAACAAACTCGGTTCCCCACAACGCCTGAAACGTCGAGTCCAGTTTGTCGATCTCATCATTAGAAAGTGTATGGGTTGGTGCGACGAAGGTTACGGCGATAAGCAGTGCTGTCGTTCCCATTGGGTGTACCATCCTCCTCGATTGATCAGTTCATCCATGCTCAGTGGCTCTCGGAAACATCGGCGGAAAAACGCGTGGGTTTTCGCCTGGACTGGATGGTTATGAATTTTCCAATGTGCGCGATTAAGCATGCAACATGAGGACCGACAAAACCGGTACAGAGCATCTCGATTGCCCGGAGAACTGCTACACTGGTAGAATCTGTCACAATGAGGTCTGCGCGTCATGCACGCGTCTTTGTAGGCCAAGTTTTCGCGGCCCACCGGAAACCGCTCGCCACGCAATCACGCTCGCATCGTCCGAGTGACAGAGCCAATCGGAATCGAGAGCCCATTTCGGTGGGCCGCGAAGACTTGGCCCACCCTACTTCGATGCGGCCGGTGGCCGTGTGAGGAACGAGAGCCATGAGAAAGCAATTGCGTTCAACATCACTCAACCGTCGCGGCTTCCTTCGCCATACAGCGATGCTTTCTGGCGCGGCGGCGATGGCCAGCCCGGCTTGGGCCCGTTGCACCGAACAGGATCAGCCGTTGCTTGTTGGCACGGGAAAGGCGGATATCACGCCTCCGCTGGGAGTCGGCATCTTGATGTCTTCCGGCCGCGAGCTTTGGGAGCCGTTTGACGAGGTGCGTTTGCCGCTGTGGGCGCGGGCAATCGTTGTGCAGAAGGGCAAGCGACGTATTGCCATCGTTTCACTCGATCTGCTCGGCCTGGCCGGCGAGGCGATCGGGGGGCTTTCCCAATTCAAGGAGACAGTGGCAGCGGCTACCGAGGGTGCGGTCAATGCTGACGACGTAGCCCTTGCCTCGACCCACACCCACTGCGGCCCCGAATCGATCGCGCTTTCCGACTTGATGGAAAAGGATAGCTTCAAGACCTGGGTCGATCAGCTTGCCCGGCAAATCGGATCTGCGATTCGGGATGCGGCCGGATCGGTGCGGCCATGCAGAATGATGGTGGGCAGCCGGCCAGCCGCGGGGCTTGCGGTCAACCGGAGAATCAAGACCACGCGCGGCATCACCTCCGTCCGCCGCCAAGTGCCGCCGGACGAACTGATAGGGCCGGAAGGCCCGATTGACGATCAGGTACGGGTGGGGGCGTTCATGGACGAATCGAAGAAACCGGCGGCAATCCTGGTGAACTTCACCGCGCATCCGGTTCTGGAAATGTGTATCAAGCACGTTTCGCCGGACTATCCCGGCGAGATGGTCCTGGAACTCCAGCGGCGGCACCCGGGGGCTGAGGTCCTCTTCCTTCAAGGTGCCTGCGGCAATATCAACCCACCCACCATGGATCGCAGCCCAGCGAATGCACAGAAGTACGCTGGGCGTCTTGCGAAACTCGTTGACGAGGCGCTCGGCGACCTCGTCGCGGTGGAAGGCAACGAATTGAATTTGCGGTGGAAGGCAATCAAACTTCCCGTCCGAGACTTAACCGGTGAGCTGCAAACGAAACCACTGGAAACAAGAATCGGTGCAGCCCGAATTGGAAACGCAGTCATGGTCTTCCTGCCAGGCGAGCCTTTCGTCGAGATCGCCCTGGCCATTCGCGAAGTGTCACCGTTTCCGTACACGGCTGTGGCTGGATACGCCGAGGACTACATCGGGTACATCCCCACCGATCGCGCCTTCGAGAACGGCGGGGACGGAGGAAGGCCCCGCCGAAGGGCCCCCCGCGCCCCCGGCGGCGGGAAGAAAGGGGGGCGCGGAGCAAACGGACAGCCTCCCCCGCCTCGGGGGGGGGGGCAGGCGGGCGCCGTCGAGACCGGCGGGTACGAAGTAGGGCCCGGACGATGGTCCCGCGTCGCAACGGGCAGCGAGAAGATCGTGTGCCGCGAAGCAATCGGACTGCTTCGCACGCTACGGGACGAGGGCTAGACGACTATCGGAGACGTTCTTACCGAGGAACCGGGCAGCAACCCAGTAGGTCCCGGCTGCCGGACGGGACCTGCCACCAGTTGAAACGTCACCCACTCCGCAGGTCCCGTCCGGCAGCCGGGACCTACAACGCGAAAGCAGCCATGAACGAGTACAACCGTCGTCAGATGCTGGGGCTGTCATTGTTCACCTTTGGCCTGCTGTTGGCCGTCGGCGTAAACGCGTCCGGCGCAGATGTCTTTTGGGCTGAAGGCGAAGAGTACACCGAACAGCACGGGGCCATCGGACCGGATCGCCCACCGTGCGGTTCGCGAGGCGCGTGTCTCGGATCGAGCTTCGGCGGTGCGAAAGGTCATCATGTCATGTATCGCTTTCGGGTCGGCGAATGGGGATTCGCCGATGCTCGGATGCAACTTCGGTATGCGCGACGTGATCCTGGCGACGCTGTGTGGAAGGTGACGCTCGATGGGAAAGTCGCCGTCGAGCGACTCGCGTTGCGCAGCACTGGTGGCTGGGGGCATCTACGGGACGACGAATGGGCGCTTTGTGAGATCACGCTGGGGAATCTCGCCGAAGGCGTGCACGTACTCCGGCTGATCTCGCTCGCGGAGCGGAACAATACGAACATCGACGGATTCGTTCTGTCGAGCGGCGCGTTCCAACCTCCCAATACACGGGCAGAGATTGAACGTTTGCCGCGTCTTTCTGCCACCAGGTCCTTCTCTGTGGATGAGACGCTCACGTTCGAACAATTCTACCCAAACGTAGACGATTCCTGCTATCCGCTTGAAGAAGCCGAAGAACGCGCGAGGCTGAAGTACCCGCGAGTTGTCACCGTTGGCGACGACCAAGTGAGCGTGCCCAACGCCGACGGTCGTTCGACCACGGTTGCGGTGGGCCAGTCGAATGCAGGGTGGGATCTGGTGGCGATCGTCGCGGCGGGCGGGAAGAGGTTAGCTGTATTCGAGCGTCACTTAGACCGCTGGGGGCTTGTCGTGTACGTGGATTCCGCCGGTGTGGTGACAACAATTCGCAAAGCCATCGGGCGTCTTGACCAGATCCGCCAACCGGCCCCGACCTATCCGCCGAACTACGAACAAACGATTATCGAAAACGCGGGCGATCTGCTCGGCGACAAGGTACTTGCACGGGACGGCGAAGCATCCTTTGAAGCCTGTGCTGCCTTTCTGCCGGATTTAACCAGCTACACGTTCTTGAGCACTGAAACGTCGCCTGAGATCATTGCCGTTGCTCCGGACGGCAGCCTAGGGTCGCTTCCGGCACACTACGGCTGGAAACGGCTGGAGAATGTCATTTTCGATCCAACCGAGAATCTTCCCGATCATTGGCCGACCGATGCGAAGCGGGGTATCGCCGGCGGCTATCTTCCGGTGATTGACTACGGCTTCTTCGATAACGAAGCGAAGTTGGGCTGGGAGGAAATGGCTTTTGCCGCTGGGAGCAACGATTCTGCGGAATTCGATACCTTAGTCTATCTGCGGATCGCAAATCGCGACGGGACCACGGATCGAAAGTACCTCCATGCCGGTACAGAGACAAAACCAACCGACGCGGCGATCTTCTTCAGTCGACTCCTTCAGTTGAAGCAACATTGGGATGCTGCAATCGGCGAGGCGATGGAAGTCCGGTTGCCCGAACGGCGGATTGCCGACGCGTGTCGAGCGTCGCTTGTGCGAGCGTTCATTACGTATGAAAGTAGCGCCCCTCGCTACGGCGTAGGGCACTACGCACCCGATCGCCATGGTACCTTTCCGCCCACCACATTGAGCATGGTGAACGCGTGCATCGAATGGGGCCTACTGGACCGAGCGCGGCAGTATCTTGACTACTATTTCGATCACGTAGTGCGTCCGGACGGCACCTTCGACTACTACGGACCGGCTGTGTCCGAGTACGGCCAAATGCTGGATGTGGTCGCCCAGTACGTGCGACGAAGCGGCCGGTACGAATGGCTCGAAGCTCGTCTTCCGAAAATCGACAGCATCATCGAACGTCTACTTGTCCTGCGCCGTCGAAGCAAGAGCGAACTGCCGGAGACCGATGTCCGGCACGGGCTCATTTCGGGTTCACCGGAAGCGGACACGCGCAAAGAAGTCGACTATTACTACTCGGGCAACGTCTGGACGTGGCGTGGGTGGAAGGAAATCGGCCGATTGCTCGTCGAGAGTGAGAACGACGAGATGATCCGTCGTGGCCAGCAGCTTCTGGCCGAATGTGAGACTTATCGAACCGACATCGAAACGAGCATCGAGAAGTCCATTTGCCGCGACACGCAGCCCGTGTTCGTTCCTCCGGTCGCCGGGTTTGACAAGCCCTTTGAACGGATGACCCAGGATCGCTTTGCGTCCTACACCAATTATCGCTACTGGATAGAGATGCTATCCGCCGGCTTTCTGCGGCCTGATTGGCACGATGCCATCATCGACTACCGAAAGACGCACGGTGGAGAGCTGTTCGGCACGACCCGTTTCTCGGGGCACCTGGACGACTGGCCGTATGCGGGCTACGCGTACGGACTGCTGCATTGCGATCGGGTCGATCACTACCTGCTGGGCTTTTATGGCGACTTGGCCGTCCATCGCATGCGCGGCACGTTTACCGCCTACGAACAGGTGGCAATCCGCGGCCTCGGCCGCCGGACGTACGTGGCCGATTACTGCGTTCCGGCTCAGTTGGTTACGCCGCTATTGACGAAATGGATGCTGGTCTTCGAGGAACGCGACGCAGATGTGCTCTGGCTGTGCCGAGCTGCGCCGCGGCGGTGGGCGACATCCTGTGACGGAATAGCCGTGCGCCGCGCAACCACACGGTGGGGTCTTGTGGACTTTACAGTAGCGCCGGGTGAGAACGGTTCGATACAGGCAAAGATCGAATTGCCCAGCACGGACTTTCCCGCCGAGATCCGTTTGCGCGTGCGGAGTCCGTTAGAAACGCCGATTCAAACGGTCAGCATCAACGGTCGGCCTCATCAGGATTTCGATGCTCAACACGAGTACGTTCGCATCGTCCGACCAACGGAGCAGGTCCAGGAAGTCACAGTTCGGCATCAATCACTGGGAAACTGATCTGGGATCGCGAATGCTACAGAATTCGGAGGTCATAGAATGTGCACCAAGTTCGAGAAGACCCTACTCTGCTTGATTCTGAGCATTTTTACGTACACACCGCCTGCCGCGTTCGGTTCCGAACCCAAGCCCGATTCGGGGAAACTTGCGTGGTCCGGGCGTATGCAAACGGTTCTGGATGTGGCAAAACCGCTCGAATTCGACCGCGGGAAGCGGTTGCCGCTCTACCTATGGCCGGCGATAAACTCCGGCAAACTGGATGATCAGACTGCCGAGTTGTTGGTCAAGGAACTCGACCGGCGAGGCGTCGGGCTGATCGGTTCGTGGTCGCCTCGCCGGCGCGACGACTCGCTCGCCAATGGCCTGACGATCGCACGGGTGCAAACGCGACTTGGCCTGCGCGTCAACGTGAACGCCAATGCCTGCACGTACCATTTCTTCAACGGCGACGAGCGGACTGCCCATGTAGACGAGGCGGGAAAGCCGTTTTGGGACGAGTCCTTCGACAGCGGTTCCCGCAAGCACAAGATGGGTTGCCCCTTTGCCCTGGACTTCCGCAAGGACCCGATGCGTGAACAAGTGGAGTTCTTTGCTCGGGCCTACAAGGAAGCCGGACTGAAGATCGACTTTGTCTTTGCCGACTGGGAAATCGACGGTCCCATCGAGTACAACCGGGCGTTTGACGCCTCGAAACGCTGCGCTCGCTGCCGCGAACGCATCAAGAACATCGACGATTTCCTGGAGTTCCAGAGGGCGTTGCGGAAGATCCGGAGCGAGTTGCAGCGATACGCTTACGCAACGCCGATTACGTCGCGTTTCCCTGATGCTCTGGTGGGCAACTACGCCGTCTATCCGCACAACGGCTATCGCCACTGGTACGACTACTTCGAGTACTTCGTCGAAGGTCAGCCATGCCTCGTCGACCAGCGGGCCAGATACCGAGTGTGGTACGACGACTTCCCCGGCACGGGCTTCACGTTCGCCATGCCCGTGGTCTACACGTGGTATCCAACTTATCAGTGGTACGATTTCGACGACTCGGATTACCGCTGGTTCTATAACATGCTGTTGGTGGCAAGCAACGCCGGCGAAAACACGCCGTCCGATGTGCCGATCATCAGTTTCGTTCATTGGCACACGACGGCCCCGCCCGACGACCCCGATCCGAAGGTAAAACAGCTCAGCCGCGAGGCTTACCAGGAGTTGCTTTGGCACATGTTGCTGAGAGGCACCGATACGTTCTTCCTTTGGTGCAGACAAGA
>JACKQG010002846.1_pt1 | contig 21984 bp, 19 predicted proteins | sample 8237621 | NCBI WGS metagenome assembly JACKQG01 (sample SAMN15677084, study PRJNA649215) | marine metagenome | biome: marine; feature: Black Sea; material: saline water; isolation source: suspended particulate matter (SPM) from the Black Sea western gyre | collected 2013-06-09/2013-06-10 | depth... | reverse complement strand
GTGGAATATGAAAAAGGAGAATAGAATGTTCAAGAAATCAATGCTATTTATGGGCTCTCTGCTGCTGATGGCTTCTTCAGTCTTTGCAGCCAACCCCTTCGAAGTAAGCATCTGGTCGCGCTATGCAGAAGGTCTGGGTTGGGCAGTTGTTGCCTCAATTGGATTTTCAGTAGGTGTTGCTATTGCGCTGAAGGTTTTCGATTGGTTCTCATCAGATATTGATGAATGGGAAGAGATCAAAAAAGGAAACTGGTCTGTTGCGATGATTTTTGTATCCATGATTATTATGATCGGCATCTTGGTTCACAAAGTTATCTAAACTTACTGCACAGAAATTGAGAGAGGGCGGGGAATTTCCCTGCCCTTTTTTTATGCAAGTCCCTTTTGAAGGGACTCAAGTTCTTCCAGCAATTCCAAATAACTCTCTTCGAGATTATCCTTCTCATCCATGGCTAACTGGATTTTCTCATATTGACTCGCCAAGTCAGGGTCATTAAGGATTTCTTCCTGTTGGGCCAGAGCGATTTCACATTCCTCAATCAATTCAGGTAATTTTTTCAATCGATTTGTAAGTTTTCTACGATTCTGAAAGTCAGAATTACTCTCCTTTTTTGTCGACCCATTCGTCATCGGAGCAACTCCATCTTGGACTTCAACCTGATCTTGGTTCTTGCGCCAGAGATAATACTCATAGTTTCCTGGGAATATTCGGATTCGCCCATCATCTACCTCAATAATTGTATTGGTCACCGCATTTAGAAAATGTCTATCATGGGAGATACACACCATGGTGCCCGTGAAGCTGGCGATGGCTTGCTGAACCACATCCCTGGATCGCATATCAAGGTGGTTGGTTGGTTCATCCAGGAGAACAAGATCCGAAGGGGTAGCGAGCATCTTGGCCAGAGCAAGTCTGGAGATTTCTCCACCGCTCAGAACCTTAATTTTCTTGTCCACAGTATCACCAGAGAATAAAAAACTACCCAGATAAGTCCTGACCTCGGTCACGATCCACTTGGGGTTTTCATGGGATATTAAATTGTAAATGGTGTCTTCCAGAGGCAGAGATTCAAACTGATGCTGTGCAAAATACGCACTTCTGACACCCTCTCCCCAAACCAATTTTCCACTGCTAAGTGGTTCTACCTGTGCCAGCATTTTCAGGAGGGTTGATTTTCCAGCACCATTGGGACCAACGAGACCTATTTTTTGTCCCCGCTGCAGTGTGAGATCCAAGTGTTTAAAGACCTCAAGAGAGCCATACGATTTTGCTACTCCCTTCAACTCAGCAACAATTCTAGCTGATCTACCCGGTTGGGGGATGCGGACTGATATTCGACTCTGCTCCCCTTCAGGTGGTAAGACACGTTCCAGCTTTTCGAGCTTCTTGACACGACTTTGAACCTGACTTGCCTTGCTATCCTTGTATCTGAACCGTTCAATGAATTGCTCAGTTTCAGCAATCATTTTTTGCTGGTTCCGATATGCTGCAAGCTGTTGATCACTCCTGAGCTTTTTCTCGTCCATGTATTTGCTGTAATTGCCTGCATATATTTGTATCGACATATGATCGATTTCAAAAATCTGGGTTATGGTTTTATCCAGAAAGGTTCGATCATGGCTTATCAAAACCAGCGCTCCTGACCATTCTTTAAGAAAGGTCTCCAGCCAGATTAAGGAGGCCAGATCAAGGTGGTTTGTCGGCTCATCCAAAAGTAGGATGTCGGGATGCTTAAAGAGTAGTTTTGCCAGAGCGACACGCATCCTCCACCCCCCACTGAATTGATCAAGGGGTATTTTCATCTGTTTCGGTGTAAAGCCAAGACCTCCCAGAACTTTCTTTGCCTCAGATTCCAGACTCCAGCCATTCAGGCGTTCAAATTCGGCCTGGATCTGCCCCAGCTTGTTCAAAAGCTGTTGATTGTCTGGATCCGCTGCAATGTGCATAGACAATTTTTCAATCTGAATCTCTAACTCACCCACTTCTGGGATTTCGTTCAGAACTTCGTGTAAAATTGTTTCCTCTGAAGTAGATGTGATTTCCTGGGGTAAATATCCAATGGAGATTTTTCTATCAATTTGGATCTGCCCCCTATCTGTATCCTCTTCACCTACAATCATCCGGAGCAAGGTTGTTTTCCCAGACCCATTGGCACCTACCAGACCAACTCTGGATCCCTTTTTTATCACCAGATCCAGATCCCTGAATAGGGTCTTGTCAGGATAGGTTTTTGTGATATTGTGCAGATTGATCATTGGTTCAGTTTATTTGGGTAAATTGTACTTTCGCTTTTCAGCTTCCTCGTGTTCACGATAAAGCGTGAGAACATGGCCGATGAGGCTAACAAATTGTGAATTGGAACCTGTCAGAATTTCATCGAGGAATTTTTCTTTTTCCTCTTTAAAGGCAATGAACTTCACCTTCACCATCTCATGCGATTTTAAGGCTGAATTAATGCTCTGAAGGCACTGAGGCGTTACACCAGCCTTCCCAATCTGTACCACTGCTTTTAGTGGGTGGGCTTGGGATTTTAAGTATTTTTTTTGTTTTGAGCTAAGCGCTTCCATACGTTTCCTTTTCCCCTGTCAACCTCAAAATTGTATATCGGGCAGAACAGGTCCTTGATTCTTTTCCGGTGGTCTCCGTAAATAATCATTAATTAATAGGCGATAAAAACTTACTCCCACAGCATACATGGCCGCTGTAATGAGAAATATTTGATAGTATTCCATATCCATTTGCCTCAGTACCTGGAAAATCTTAGCACTTATAAACCATGAGGCACTCCAGATACTTGAGCTGATGGCAGAGATCAATTCCTGATTTCTCGGTCCAACATACTTCATACCTAACTCACTGGTCATGGGTCCCGCCATATTCATGAGCGGTTGACGTATCATAAAAGCGGCAATGGCCACATAAAAAGCCCATGAGTAAGCTTGAGCTAACTGGGTTGTGGCAAGAATTACCAGAAATAATACGGCAAGCGATTGAGGAATCAGGATAGCAACCCCAAATCCAAACTTGCGACGAATGAAAGGGATAAACAGGGTCGATAGAAATACAATCATGGCAGTTCCAGCACCGATGAGGCTAAACGTGTCTGAATCTACTTTAAAAACACTATTGAAGAACAAATTCACAAAGGGAATGGTGAGTCCCGCCCCAGTGGCAATGATCATATTGGGGACCAGTACCCTGGCAATTAAGGTCCAATCATAATCTGATCTCAATGCACTCAAATTCTGAAAAAAGCTACTGGAACTGGAGCGAGGTTTGGCTTCCTTGATAAATAGCACCAGAATAAATGACAGAGAGCTGATTGATAAAATCACCAGCATTATATGAAATTCATCAAGAGGTATGATCACTCCCCCGATGACGATCTCTTTAAGGTGTGAAAGCATACTGATCAATGAACCAGAGACAATAGTGGCTAAAGACCAGACTGAGAAATTTAAAGATATGGCTTCGGAGATAACCTCCTCAGGAGCAGAACGCATGATGTAGGGTAAGCCACAGACATTCAAAATCATGAAGGAGACACCCCAAAGAATGAAGCCCAGTGTAATTCTGGTCTCATTTCCTCCTTGAATGGAAAGCAGTAGAAACAGGCTGAAAAGGGGAACCAGCAGACTGGATGCCAAAAAGAAGGGTTTGAGCGCCTTCCCCTTAATAAATATACCCAACGGGAAAGCAAAGAAGAGAATACCGAGGAAGCGAAAAGAATTGAACTGAGCAATGTTTTCGTCAGCGTAACCTTGTTTTCTCAGGTAGATATTTAGGATGAGGATAAAACTGGCATTGATCATATGAATAAAAAATGCTGCAGCGATCATCAGCAGGATAGAGCGGGGTATCTTGCGATATCTATTTATGAAATTCATCTGAGTCAAAGGTTTGGTGGGCATTGATTAGATTATGCTCACTTTGGTAGCAGACAGAGCTATTTTGATTGTTTTGCTCGCATTCGGAGACCATCAAAATCACAAGTTTTACAGTGATATCGTCGGATTTTCAGGAGGAATAACTTGCTGGCAATTCTTTGAATAAGATTCCTGTGAACATGCTGCAAATCCCCACCACAATCCGGACATTGATCCAAATCATGAAGTCTGATAATAGCCTTTTGTCTTATCCTGTAGGTCAAGAGGAAAAAGGCGATAATTATCAGCAACGTACCAACTATATCTGAGGTTTCAAATTCCTCTGCAGTTCCCAGAATGGTTCCCAATAAATGGCTAAAGCCATGTGTGATTGCCTGAAAGAAATTCACAACAGCATGAAATACGTATGTTTTAATTTCCATTTCTTCGAAAAGCAGGAATACACCAAACAGGAAGATGACACCAATAATTATTTCAATGGTAAATTCACGAATGATTGATTTTTCATGTCGCTTTGTCCTGCGGTGTCGATGGCTTCTCTCAGGGGCATTCATATATTTGTTTTCCTCATTTAATAATAAGCCTTCAAAACTAAATCAATGACTCTCCCATTACACTCGAAAAATTTCAGGGAGCGCGTGAATTAATCATTTATCACAAACGAAACGTCCCCTCCTCAAATTGCATTGGATTGCAACTTTCTCTTTTTATCTTGATGTATGTTTGAAGATTCCTCCTCCCAGGTATCACTTAAGTACAAATTCAAGATGGCTGACGCCCGGTCGATTGAGTTTGAAATTTTGCTCAGTAGTGACAAACATACCTATCAGACCTTCTCCAATACAGAGAAACCTGCCTGGACAGATCTTGGGTTCCGTATGTGTGAAGGGTGCAAGCTGGCTGACACTGGAGTTAAGCACTGCCCTGTTGCTGTGAACCTCCAAGATATCGTAATGGCGTTCAAATCCGATGTTTCCTATGATCTTATTGACCTCAGTATTGAAACAGCAGAGAGAACCTATTCCAAGGAGCAGATCTCAATGCAAAGCGGCTTAAGTTCAATACTCGGGGTAGTTATGGTTACCAGTGGATGTCCATCACTGGACTACTTGAGACCCATGGTCGCTACACATTTACCTTTTGCATCAATTGATGAATCTATCTATCGAGCGATGTCCATGTACCTACTTGCCCAATTCACTCGGGCAAAAAATGGACTGGAACCAGATTGGACGCTGAAAGGGTTAACTCATATTTATAATGAAATAGATGCCATCAATATCAGTATGACCAAAAGACTACGAGCCGCAACTGAGGAAGATGCCAGTCTGAATGCAGTCGTTATTTTGGATTCATTTGCAAAATTAGTTCCCATGAGCATTGAGGGGTCATTTGGCGGAATGGAAGATTTGTTTTGGCCTTACCTAAAGGATGATCCCAAGTCCTGAAATTCGTATTTGACTATTCCCTGATTCTTTTTTAACCAATTGTACACCAGATTTGCCCTATCCAACAAAAAACGAGGTTCATCTTCCTTCACAACAGACAGGTCAAAAAGATCAAGCTGCTCCCCTACTTTGCATAGTCTACCGTCTTTTAGCACCACCTCTTTCAAGGCGCCATTTTCAAAAAGATATCCAGGCATGCCCACCCCTCGGGTTTCAATTTTGAGATGTTCTATTCTGAAACGGTGGTTGAAGCGTTGACGGTTAAAAAACGCATCACAGAAGATCAGATCATCTCGGAGTCGCTGGGCATGTTCAAATCGAGTTTCCTGGATACAGATACGAATTTCCGCTTCAATCTTCGAAATAACACCTGGATCCTCCCCTTCCAGAAATTGGGAGACCTGTTCGCTTGCAATCAAATATGCCCCATGAACTTCCTGCACAACGCAGGGTCCCAGACACTGTCCCAGATCCAGCTCAATACAACTTTTAGTCGGATTTGCCTCGGCACATGATCTGAAACACAGGTATCTGGAAAATATTTCTTGAAGACGCTGGATAAAAAATCGGTCTCGAAAGGGACCATAGATATGCTTCTGGATTTTGCCTGGGTCATCCAGAGTAATTAGTCGAGGGTACCTGTCATCGCTGAGTTGAAGATATCGGTAATCCCGAAATTGCTTCTGGCGGATATTGTAAACGGGGAGGTATTTTTTAATGAGAGAGTCTTCCAGTAAAAGCGCGAGGAGTTCAGTTTCGGTCTCAACATACTTCAGGCTTTGGGCTTCATGAACCATCCTCTGGATGCGCTCTTCCTGGGCGCTGTCGTTACGCAAATAAGAAGCCACCCTGGTTCTGAGATTTACTGATTTTCCAATATATAAGGGATATTCCCGTTCGTCCAAAAACAAGTATACCCCTGAGGCTTTTGGCAGATTCTTCTGATCCTGATATAATCGAGGGGTAATTTCCATACTAATCCGAATATGCTGACCAGGTGTAACGGATTCTTCTTGCTGGGGGCAGGAGCTCCACATTCATGCTGTCTGGTAACTCATTTCGCAGATCCGCAATTTTTAGAATTTCGAGCTGCTTTTCAACCCCGCTTCTAACTCGAAAAATGGCATCTGAGGGTATCTTTTCTGCGTAATTGTGAATTTCCCGTATGAGATTTTGTTTATCCAATACATTTGAAGGAAGGGTCCATTCATGCATGGAGCGAGCAGGTAATGGACGAAATTCCCAACTAATATCATCTTTGGACAGGTTCAAGATGAAGAAACCTTTCGTCTCAAGTCGCTCGGCAAAGGAAGTTCGCTCGATTGAGCCTGAATAAATAAGCGGGATTCCTCCCCTACTTCTCAATATTTGCTGCCGATGAATATGCCCGCTCAGCACCAGATCGAGATATTCTGGGAATTGTTCCCGACCTACCACATCGGGTCCTCTGCGGAAGGTATAATTCTGGACACCCACCACTGCGTCCTCTATGGACTGATGCATGCATAAGATCTTGAGAGCAGCAGATTCCCTGTCATACCCAACCTCAGCCAATTGAGAGGGGAATCCTTTTTGAACCGCATGGCGGATATTCGGAAAACCACCCCAAGTCACTTCCAGCCCGTCCATTTCAATTGAAAAGGACCGGGGGCGATCAAAAAGATGGAAATTTTGATGATGAAAAATGGGCGAGGTTGGCAATCTGGATCTTTCATGGTTGCCAGGTACAAAGAACATATGGACTCCCTGCTCCAAGACAGGAAGCAAAGGTTCATACACTTTTTGGATAACTTGTGCAGGGATTTTTGAACGAAAAAAAACATCCCCACCATGAACCAGGGCGTCCACTCCCTCATCTATGGCCGTATCTAATATGTATTGATAATTATTGAAGAAATCCCAGCCCCTCCGCCTTCTATTAATTCGTGGACGAATGGGGAAATCGAAACCAAGATGGGAGTCAGCGAAAAAGAGAACTTTTAGCATAGGCTATTGGGGCTAAACATCGTCAGTGAGATTAAACATGAGGGTAAAGGAAGTACCTTTCTTCTGGCTAATTTCAATGGTCCCGCCTAGCTGCTCAGTTAGTATCCTTACGATGCGCAAGCCCATGGAATGGGTCTCTTCCAATACCAAATCTTCTCCCACACCAACGCCATTGTCCCTTATTTGAATCTTTGCCTTATTATCGCCAAAGGAGCGCGCAGAAACCCAAATATCTCCTTCCCGGTTTTCCGGGAAAGCAAATTTCAGGGAATTTGTGACCAACTCGTTGACGATTAACCCACAGGGGATGGCTTTGCTAATATCCAGTCTGATATCTTCAATCTTTTGATGGATACGAATGCGCTGGGGATCGATCTTATAAAAGTTATTGAGTTCAAAAATCAATGAATTGATATAGTTCCCAAAATCCACTTCTGACATTCGTTTCGACCTGAAAAGTTTATCATGAATCAAGGCCATGCTTCTTATTCGATTCTGGGTTTCACCAAAAATTTCTGATAACTGATCATTGTTTACATAGTGAGCCTGAATATTGAGCAGACTGATGATAACCTGCATATTATTTTTTACCCGATGGTGGACTTCACGGAGCAGTAGCTTCAGCTCTATTTCTGCTTCGATGACATGTGAGATATCCCAGATAATCCCTGAGAAGTCCACCGGGCTGCCATGAGCATCTCTATTGATGGTGCTGTAATCGCTTACCCATACATAGCTTCCATCCTTCTTCTGCAGTCGGTAGGGGGCGCACTCAAATGCGGTCTTCCCACTTTCAACTGCCTCTTGAGAAGTTTTTCGAACCGCATCGATATCGTCGGGGTGAATAATTTTAGCTGGCACCATGTTTCCACCCATGAATTCATCCACAGTATAACCGAGAATTTTTTCAACATTCTCACTCACTGACAATACGGGATCATCAGCAGAGTAAGCCCATTTGATGATCATGATGGGACCGGCCATGAAAATCTTACGCTCTTCCAATTGATCATTTTGGAGCTTCCGCCTGTCTGCTTCAGCAAGATGAGTACTTGTGACATCTTCCATATTAGCCTGTGCGCCGATTATTTGGCCCTCTGCATCTACAACGGGTGAGATGATGAGCTTGAAGTGCAGATTTTTACCCCAATTGGAATCATACTCACCTGCAAATGAAATGATTTTATTCTCTGAAATAGCTTCCTGAAATTTCCCAGCAATACCAGCATCAATGATGGGTTGAAAGCTGAACATATTAAATCTTTGGGTAGCTTCCCTGGAGGGAGAACCTAACATATCCACCATTCTTTGATTTACTTCCAGGATATTTCCCTTGTCATCGATTCTCAATATTCCCGTTGGAGAATTTTCCACCAGATCTCTAAGACGCCGCTCTTTTTCCAGGGACTCTTTCTGTGAAACCTGCAACGCCGTTACATCATATATGTAACCCAGAATCCCAACAGCCACTCCAGATGAATCTCGCTGAATGTAAGCATAGTCCTGGACCCAGATATATTCTCCTGTCTTTCGTCTCAAGCGGTAGGGATGTACCAGCATGTTGTCAGAACCACCAGCCAGTACTGATCTAATATGCTCCTGCAATTCAGGTCTATCCTCCTCATGGACGAGATCGGGATAAAGAATCTCACCATTTAAAAAGTCTGATGCTTCATAGCCTAACAGGTCCACAACATTTTCCGAAATATTGATCAATGTTTCATTTTCATGCACGGGCCATTGGATGAGAACAACAGGTCCACTAAAAAACACTTGCCTCTCTGCTAATAATTCCTCCTCCTTCGTTTTGAGCTCGGAGATATCATCCACGACGCCATCTATAAACAGACTTTTTCCCTCAGAATCTTTCACCAACACAGACGAGACCCGCCCAGGGAATAGCGAACCATCTTTTCTTTTTAAAATGATTTCTCTATTTCTGATATTCCCCCGCGAGGTGAGTTCATTCTGCATCTCAATTCTATGAGCTGGATTAGAATAGAAATCAATGATGGATACATTTCTTATCTCTGTTTTGTCTTTGTAGCCAAACATCTTGATGAAGGCAGGATTCACATCAATAATTGAGGCGGATCCCTCCAGATTGGCACGGAAAACGGCAGTATTCAGATTATCCAGTATGGATGTTGTATTTCCATCAGCAAAGGTATGATTTGGCTTCATAAGGCTCTCACTTTTTGCAAATCCTGAAAAAGGACAATTAACGATCCTTGCATAAGATATTCAAGATAAGCGTTCATGCGAGATTGAAGTGTTAACCTCGTATGTAGAGAGCGTCAAAGGATATTCTAACTGCTGGAAGGGAAAATCGTTCACATCTCTCAGAAATCACTTAGGTTACCAGCGTGGAACCACAAAATTTCATAAGATCATGGCCTGCCTTGTGGCTTTGGATGCAACATCTGAATTTACAGCTCAGTGGTCGTGAGTTGGGCCTTACCTATACCTACAGAAAAGGTCGTCTGGAATTTCAGTTCCTTGATGGGGATGAGGTAGTCTTACTCTCATGGGAAAAAAAGGGTAATCAAGTGACTCTCACATCTTCCCATTTCGCTTCCCTCCCCCGAAAAAGAGTTGAGGTGCTACGCATGATCCCTTCTGGATCAATCGTTCGCAATATCTACGTTCACACTCAAGATAAGCTATTACGGATCGACTTGAATAATAGCAATCAGCTTATTTTAGGAGCTTATCCAGGTGCCAGTAATGTTTACTACCTGTCAGGGGGAGTGCTACAGGATAGTTTTCTAAAAAAGGACGAGTTCCCAGATGTGGATGAGAAATGGCTATCTCTCAGTGACCCTCTCCCCCAATCAATTCCAGGGGGAAATGTAACCCATGCTCAACTTACTGCTGCAAGGGATGGTCTCTCAGCGGATTGGGGAAATAATTCAATCAATTTTGGTCCTGCTGATAGCATTTCAGGAATGAATATCAGTGCATTTACCATTGATGTTTTGAAACATGCCGGCAAACCAAAAGAGACCACCGCTGCCTCTCTCCAGAAAACAGCACGAACCGTATTGAAACGCTGGAAGGGCAAGGCAGGGAAAATCGAATCAGAGTTGGTTGAAGCCAGGACATGGCCAGAGTTACAGCAGAAACTCCAGGCACTTCAAATTGGAATGGCTATGGGGATGAGTAGCGCTGATGGCCTGATCACCATCCCAGCCGAGCTCTCACCCACAGAACGCCATCTAACCATCAAGGTTGAGAAGGATGTACCTTTTAATCAAATCATAGAATCAACGGCGAAAAAAATCCGCAAATACCAGGGGAAACTGGAACAATTGGAAGGTATACTTGCTACTGTTCAAGAGGATATTCAGGCTCTTGAACAACTTTTAGACAATCCTGAGGATAAACAATTACTGAATTTCCTCCAGGAGCACGGTGAATCACTTGATCGCTCTGGTAAACAACAGGTAGATCGTAAACCCTATAAAAAGTATTCATCCCCTGGCGGGTTTGATATTCTGGTGGGTCGCAGTTCACAGGATAATGACACGCTTACCTTTAGGGTTGCCAATAAGAATGACTGGTGGTTTCATGCAAGACAGGTCAGAGGGTCCCATGTCATCCTGCGTACTGGCAACCAGTCACCGCAACACAATGACATTGCTGCTGCAGCCGAGTATGCCGCTCGCAATTCCAAGGCCAAGCATTCTGGTGTGGTCGTGGTGCAGTATTGTCAGCGCAAACACCTCAGTAAACCCAAGGGTGGGCATCCTGGAGCAGTTCTTGTCCACCAGGAGCAATCCATTACGGTTAATCTGGATTAAGTCAATTTTCTAGTGGGGTAGTGACATTAAATCTGAGCTGATTTCATCAGTTAGAGCCCAGCCCTCACGAGTAATCTGCAAATTACCATTTGATATAAGAATTTTGCCCCTCCACTTTTCCAGCATATGGGATTTTGACCCTAGCAAATCCTCATGGTAGGTTTTGGAGAATTCCGACAAATTCAGACCCTGAGTGAGTCTTAATCGAGTAAGAATCATCTCATTGCGGGACATGGATTGGGATATCATTTCTGAATCAGCTTCCCCTGTACCAAATTTCATCACATCAGAAATGTAAGCATCAAGGTTTGGAATGTTCCAGGACCTGCGTCCCCCGAAATAGGAATGGGCAGCTGGTCCAAAACCCAGATACTCCACACCGGTCCAATAATTCAAATTGTGTCGACATTCAAAACCTGGTTTTGCGTGATTGGAGACTTCGTAGTTGGGGTAGCCTGATTTTTCCAGGAAATCTCGACCCCAATCATACATCCCGGTATCTACGGTCTCTTCCAGCATCTCGACATGTCCGGCTTCCACCCACCTGTGGAGGGCAGTTCCTTCTTCCACCGTCAGCGAATATGTGGATATATGTTCGGGTTGCATACTGACGAGGCGCTCAAGATCGCCAACCCATTCTTTCCGGGTCTGACCTGGTACGGCAAATATCAAATCTCCACTCACATTTTGGAATCCAGCTTTTCGAACATCCTCATAGGTTGAAAAACTCTTTTCAGCGCTATGAATGCGGCTCATAAAGGTTAGCAGATGGGGTTGAAAGCTCTGCATACCAATACTGATTCTATTGATACCCAAGTCCTTATACGCTCGAAGCTTGTCCAGACTCGCTTCACCGGGATTGATCTCCATCCCAATTTCTATACCCTCGCCAGGAGAAGCCAGGGAGAGAAGCTTTGCGAGTAATTGGCCGAGGTGAAGTGAATCTAGCAGATTCGGTGTTCCACCTCCAAAAAAGATGGTGTCCAGGTAATGGCCGGATAAGTCCAACTTACTTGTCCTCTGCTCAATCTCTTTAAGGATGCTCTTTAAATAGGCCGGGATAGAAGTTTCACGTCCTACGATTGAGTAGAAATCACAATAGGTGCATTTTGCCTTACAGAAAGGTACATGGATATATAAGGATAATGGCTTTAGAATGTGGGTCATGTGAGAATCTAGGGTGAAAAATGGTGATTCCAATTTCAGGCTCATATTAATCTTAGTTGACGCATCGTTTCCTTTTGCATGAGGGATGCTCTCGTTTACTTTGCGTTGCAAGATGAATGCTCACCATCCAATCTGCCGATTCTTCCCCAAAAGCTTACTGCCTACCCTTCTGAACCTGCGGATTGATGGAAACGCTCCAGTTGATCAACACACTGTACAAAAAATATTTTAAGAGGTTCACCATGCGAAAATACAAAACCTTCGAAGCAATAACTTTTGACGATGTACTTCTGGTTCCAGCGCAATCCGATGTATTGCCAAATGAAGTAGATGTTTCCACACAACTCACCAGAACTATTCGACTCAATATTCCGCTGATGTCGGCTTCCATGGATACAGTCACTGAATCTCGTATGGCCATTGCCATGGCCCGAGTTGGTGGGATTGGTATCATTCATAAAAATATGACCCCAGAGCAGCAAGCTTTGGAAGTGGACAAGGTCAAACGTTCCCAACATGGGGTTATCACAGACCCCTTCTCCCTCACGCCCAAGCATACGGTTGGAGATGCTGCAGATCTCATGAAACGCTATCATATTTCGGGTGTACCCGTTGTAGTTGATGGCATATTACTGGGCATCATAACCAACAGGGATATTCGTTTTGAAGAAGATTTTACACGCCTGATTGCTGATGCCATGACGAAGGATAATTTGATCACGGGGGATGAATCCACTACGCTTAAGCAAGCTGGTGCACTCATGAAGCAGTACAAAATTGAAAAATTGCCCCTGGTGGGAAAAAACAATAAGCTCAAAGGCTTGATCACGATCAAAGATATTGAGAAAGCTGTGGAATATCCCCATTCCGCCACGGATGGGAATGGTCGCTTATTGGTTGGTGCGGCTGTGGGAGCCAGGATTGAGTCTCTGGAGCGGGTTGAGCAACTCATGCATACCGGCGTTGATGTCATTGTGGTAGATACTGCCCATGGTCACTCAAGAAATGTGACCACCATCGTTGAAAAAATTAAAACCCAATATCCCAATATGCAGATAATTGCAGGAAATGTTGCCACAGCTGAAGCGACCAAAGCTCTTATCGGGGCAGGAGCGGATGCTGTCAAGGTTGGAATTGGACCTGGTTCCATATGTACCACGCGTATTGTGGCAGGTGTGGGCATGCCTCAAATCAGTGCTATAGCGAATTGTGCCGAGGAGGCTGATAAACATGGGGTCCCAATAATTGGTGATGGTGGTGTCAAATTTTCAGGTGATCTTCCCAAAGCCATTGCTGCAGGTGCTTCAACCATCATGATTGGAGGACTTTTAGCAGGGACAGACGAAAGTCCGGGACACAAAGAATTTTTCCAGGGTCGGGCATATAAAGTGTATCGTGGCATGGGCTCTATTTCAGCCATGAATGCAGGCTCTGCTGATCGCTATTTCCAGGAATCATCCCAAAAGCTCGTTCCCGAGGGTATTGAGGGTCGGGTTCCGTATCGAGGTGCCCTCAAAGATGTGGTTTATCAGCTCATTGGTGGCTTGCGTGCTGGAATGGGATATTGTGGTACAGCGAATATCGATGAATTACGCAAAAATGCTCAATTCGTGAAGATTAGTGGGGCTGGATTAAAAGAGAGTCATCCCCATGATGTTCAGGTTACTAAAGAGGCTCCTAATTATGGTGCTGATTTCTAAATAATTGAAGATTTTTCTAAACCGGTTTTTTCAACAGGAGAAACCATGAAAAAACCGATGTTTTTTCAAGAGGAGAATGTATGAAAAACACCATCGTTGTTGGTGCGCAGTGGGGTGATGAAGGTAAGGGTAAGCTGGTCGATGTACTGGCGGAACAAAGTGATCTTGTTGTACGCTTTAATGGTGGCGGGAATGCAGGTCATACGGTTATGCACGCCGGTGAAACCTATAAATTTCACTATATGCCTTCAGGGATGCTTCACAATAAACAATGTATTCTGGGAACCGGTGTGGTTATCAACCCCAAAGACCTCCTGGAAGAAATCAAATCATTTACTGATAGCGGTCATGCTCCCAAACTAAAAATCAGTGCCCGAGCTCATGTGATTTTTCCCCATCATCAGCTCATTGATGCCAAAGAGGGTGGAAAAATTGGAACCACAGGTCGTGGTATCGGTCCGACTTATTCACAGAAGGCCTCGCGAATCAATTTAAGAATATTGGATATAATCGCTGATGATGCCATTGTTCGAATTAAAAATTCGCTCAGGGATGTTAAAGATATTCTTATCAATGATGGGATATTCTCAGAGTCTGAATTTAAGGATTATTGTGAAACGGTATCACAGGAATACGCATCCTATGGTTCCGAGTTTAAAGCGTTTGTAACTGATACTGAAGATCTGGTGCGTATTGCCAGCAATTCTGACATGCAGGTCCTGTTTGAGGGAGCCCAGGGAACGCTTCTTGATTTGAATTATGGAACTTATCCCTTTGTGACTTCAAGTTCAACACTTGCAGCAGCGGCCTTTGTGGGTGGTGGCGCCATTCCAGGCGTGCCTATCAGAATTCTGGGTATCACAAAAGCTTACACCACACGCGTTGGTGAGGGTCCCTTCCCCACTGAGCTGGATGGAGATGCCGCCACCAACCTCAGAGAAGCCGGTCATGAATATGGTGCAACGACTGGACGTCCGCGACGGGTTGGACATCTTGATCTCTATGCTCTGAGATATGCCATTCGTATATCGGGTATTCAAGAACTGGCAATGACCAAGATTGACACGCTCGCATTGGTAAATGGTGCCAAAGCCTGTACTGGATACAAAATTAACGGAAAAGAAATTGATTACTTTCCAGCAGATGCACCCACTCTTGAACTGGTTGAACCCATCTATACAGATATTCCACAAATCGCAAACCTCAGCAAAGAGGAATGGGCAACCCTGCAGGGAAAATCCAAAAAAGACCTTCCAGAGAGCATTCAAAACTACATCAAATTCATTGAGGATTTTGTAGAAATACCTATTTCCATCCTCTCCCATGGACCAGAAAGGAATGAAACCATTGTCTTCTGAACCCCTTTATAATCTATCACCCCTTGATGGTCGCTATGCCAGTGACCTCCAGGAAGTCCAGGCTGCATTCTCTGAGAGTCGTTTGATTCGTGAGCGCATCCATGTTGAAATGGTCTATTTGAAGGCTTTTCTCAAAGCCACTGGCCGTGGGGATTGGTGGCAGGATAGCTATATGTCCATTTACACGGACATTGACACCAAGGATTTCGAAGCTGTGAAAGAAATCGAAGGCCGTACAAAACATGATGTGGCTGCAGTTATAGAGTTTATCAAGGACCAGCTTCCTGAGAAAGTGAAGCCATATGTTCATTTCGGTCTCACTTCTGAAGATGTGAACAATCTCTCCCATGGTCTTATGATTGTAGCTGCCCGAGATATTCTGCTCAAGCATCTCAAGGACCTTATTGGTGAACTTTCAGGAATCGCCAGAGACAATCGTGACAGACGCATGATCGGTCGCACCCATGGTGAAGTGGCAACCCCAACAACAATGGGTAAAGAGTTGGCACTTTACAGCTTGAGATTCGCTAGAATGTATTCTGAATTAAAGGGTATGAATATTCAGGGCAAAATTCTAGGGGCGACTGGCAACCTCAACGCATTTGTAGGTACTTATCCTGATGTGGACTGGTTTGAGTTGACCCGGGAGGTTGTAGAAGAGCTTGGTTTGGAACATACCTTGTTCAGTCTTCAGATCATGCCAGGCGATACCTATGCAACGCTCCTCGATTCAGTCAAAAGACTGAGCGGTCTCCTCATTGACTATGATCAAAATATCTGGACCTATTTTATGCTGGCATATCTATATCAGAAGGCAGATGCATCGTCCATCGGTTCTTCGACCATGCCCCATAAAATCAATCCAATTAAGTTTGAAAATTCTGAGGGTAATGCACAACTCGCAGAGAGCCTGCTCACCTTTTTCAGTCAGAAGTTTATGAAAACCAGACTCCAACGAGATTTGACAGATTCCACAGTGAAACGAAATATCGGCACTGCTTTCGGACATATGGTTTTGGCTGTGAAATATGCAACCCGTGGAACCAGCGACATCCTCATCAATCACGCCAAGATGGATGAAGAGCTGGCCAACAATGGTCAATTCTTTTCTGAGCTGGTCCAGCTTGTTGAACGGGATAGAGGTGCGTCAGATGGCTATGATCATCTCAAAAAGCAGACTCGTGGCAAGCGAATGAGTTATGCTGAAATGGTTGAAATGATGACTGAAGCCGGCATAGAGGCTGAGACAATTGAGACTTATGTCAAGGGCTTGACAGGTGAAATCTGTGATCAGGCTCTGGCTGAGGTAAAAAAACTACTTTCCCAGGGATAAATGATATCCAAACCTGTTTTCAACGAACGGAGTGAGTCAAACAGGTTTAGGAATTTAGCGTCATGAGTTTCCCAGTTTATTCAACTCACCTATTTTGTCATGATCGATAACTTCGTAACCCCTTTTTGAACGTACGGAGGGTGTCAAACAGGTACGTGAGGGCTTATCCTCAGGAATTAACCAATTTAGTCGGTTCTTCGAACCTCCGGAAATTGGTTAACAGCTTTTCAATACAACTCTATATCTTATAATCTACTATCACAGCTCTAGTCGTAACACGATGGAGCGCTTCGACCACTCGCTTGTGTTCAGGATGGTTTGCGTAAGCCTTGAGTGCTGTTTCATCGGCAAAAGATGAAATAAGAACCATATCCATGGCCAATTCAGACACCTTGATATTTAAACCAACTTCATAATCGTCAATATCTGATATGAGAGCAGGCAATTCTTCCAATAATTCCTTCATCCTGTGCATATTGCCAGTTTTATTCTCTTCAGCAAATTCCCATGAAACGACATGTTTTATCATATCTAGCTGCCTATATCCCGTCTAATTGTCTTACCATCAAATTGAATCAGATCAGCATTTTGATAAGATTGTGAAAGGGCAACAACTACTGAAGCTGCTCTGGTCGTGACATTCAAAACTCTGCCACCTGATGTAACAATCTCTCCATCTTTATCTGATGTCCCAGCATGGAATACAACAGAGTTTCTCACTTGATCCAACCCTGATATGGGTAAACCCTTTGGATAAGCCTCAGGATAGCCCTTTGAGGCTAATACGACGGTTGCTGCTACTGCTTTGTCCCAGCGTATATCAATTTCAGCTAGTCTGTCGTCGACAACAGCTTCAAATATGTCAAGGAGATCTGTTTTCAGACGTGGTAGAATCACCTGGGTCTCTGGATCACCGAACCGAACATTGTATTCAAGCACCTTGGGACCCGCTTCAGTGAGCATTATTCCGCAGTACAGAATCCCTTTGAATGGTCGGCCTTCCTGGCGCATCCCCTCCAGAGTTGGCTCAATAATATTTTTCAGACAAAATTTCTCCAGTTCTCCATCATATAGTGGGTTAGGTGAAATGGCACCCATACCACCTGTATTGAGGCCGGTATCCCCTTCACCAATGCGTTTATAATCTTTTGCTGAAACCATGGGTTTTGCTGTGTAGGAATCCACAAAACAGAGCATTGATAATTCAGGACCGCTCATGAATTCTTCAATGATGATCGCATCCCCTGCATTTCCGAAGACCTTGTCTTCCATCATATCTTTCACACCCTGTTGTGCTTCTTCACGGGTAAGAGAGATGAGCACTCCCTTCCCTGCTGCCAATCCATCAGCCTTTACAACGATGGGGTAGATTGTATTGCTGGCTAAAAATTCAAGTGCTTTCGAAGCATGAGTAAATCGATGATATTCTGCAGTAGGTATTCCATATTTATACAGGAGTTCTTTGGTAAAAACTTTGCTGCCCTCAAGAATGGCAGCCCGGGCATTGGGACCAAATATTCGTAATCCGGCTGCTTCAAATTGATCCACTATTCCATTTACCAGGGGTACTTCAGGACCAACAACAGTCAGACCAATATTGTTGTCCCGGGCAAAACTAAGCAGGGCCGGAATGTCATTATCTGGAATGGGAAGGTTTGTGCCAATGCCTGCAGTACCTGCATTTCCAGGAGCACAATACACTTTTGAGACTCGGGAACTCTGTGCCAATTTCCATACCAGGGTATGTTCCCGACCACCCCCTCCAACGACCAATACCTTCATTTCCAGATTCCCCATCTATGTGCGATTTCAGACAAATTTCAGTCTTCAATATAATCTTTTTAGGGTAAGCAATAAAAAAAGAATGGGGAGGACATGTTGCCTCCCCATTCTTTAAAATTCACGTGAAGTGGATTAAAGCTTTAGATAACTATTTTTTATCTTCTCCAACAGGTTCACCTGCATGTTCACCTTCAATAGCTTCGCCTGCGTGTTCGCCTTTAGTATGTTCAGCCTTCATTTTGCATTCAGCTTTACATGCATCTGTGCAAACATGATCTGCACCCATCTTTTCCATATGAGCAGCTTTGCACTTAGCTTTTTGTTCTACAGAGCATTCGTGATCAGCTTTATACTTTGCCATGTGAGCAACTTTGCATTCATCTGTGCAAACGTGATCTGCCCCCATCTTTTCCATATGGCCAGCCATCCACTTAGCTTGACATTCTGCTGAGCATTCGTGTTTTTTTGCCATTGCGTCAGCTGAATGATCACAAGCTTCTGTGCAGACATGGTCTTTGGCCATTGCTTTATGATCTGAATGGTCGCAAGCTTCTGTGCAAACATGATCTTTGGCCAAGGCTTTGTGATCTGAATGGTCACAAGCCGCTGTACAGACATGGTCTGCTTTTGATTCACAGCCTGCTTCTTTTTCTGATTTACATGCTTCTTTGTGTGCGCAACTCATGAGCACGAACATTGAAACAACGAGAACTACGAGTAACTTTTTCACAAATTATCTCCCTTAAATTCTTAGAGTGTCATCTAGATGCTTCGTGCATCCTTGACAATATCAATTCTCAGTACGCAAAAACAATGCTAATCACAAATAAACCAGTCAAAGTTCTCAGTATCTTTCAGCGTCTATTTAAAAACTGTGCGAGATGTCTTGGTGCTGAGATGCACCAAGTCCTGGGATTTTGGTTGCGGTTAAACTTTCCTATACTCAAAAGAGCGGGTAAAACCCGAATAGATTTTACCCTGTTGCTCAATATGGGGATAGATAAAATAGTTTAAAGGTCCACTATTGTGTCCCTCACCCAGCTCCAAATCTCTTCCAATGGTGAACTGGATGCGATCGGGTGGTTGATTTCCGAAGAGGAAATCCTTTTCGCTTAAATTCTTTTTCGCTTCTGATGCATCTACTGGGAACCAGCCTGATTCAGGCAAATAAAAGTTCACCCAACAATGGTATCCGCCAACCACACCAGATTCCCGATCAAGAGGAATAGGGAAACCAATCTCAAAGCGGGATGGAATCTGCTCGACCCGAGCCAGTGAAATGAAGAGAGCATGGAAGTCGGTACAATTTCCATATTTCTCACTGCAAGCCCAGTAAGTGTCACCATTGCCCCAGCCAGTCCCAACTTTTTTGTATTCCATATTGCCGACAACATAGTCGTATATGGCCCGCGCTTTTTCAAGGGACATTGGCGCTGCCGGCGGCAGGGCAACCCTGATACTATCAACCAGTTCCCCGGAAACAGGTACGCGTGAATTGGCATTGAGGAAGAGCTCTTTCTCCTCATCCGTTAACACCGGAATATTCAGACTTTCTCGATATTTCGTTGAATTTGTTGGTCGCGAAACCTCATAAATCAAACGGATATCCAGAGTATCTGCTGTCCCTTCGGGAAGGTGTGCGTACCAGAACTTATTTCCATAAACCGCTTCTTGACCAAAATTACCAGCAACTTCTGATTCAATCTCAATATCCAAGATAGTTTGCTGGGTATTACTCTGTGCAACAGGTAAAAATATATCCAGTGCCTCAGATGTGGGATGAATTTGCACAGAATAGGTAAAGGAGAATTGTCGATCGCCTTCATGCTTCAGAGCGACCTCGATTTCATTTACAGGCTTGTCCCCCAGGGGACAGGCACAGGAGACCATCAGGCCCATCATCAGTACCAAGCTCAATAGCAGTAATTTGGTCAAGAAGTGTTTCATTTTATGGAAGTTTTCCTAGTCAATCTCTACGGGGTTATCGTTTATGAAGGTATAACGGGCTTTCTTTTCCCAGCCAGCATCTGTCTTAATAGGATGCTTGTGTATCTTTTCTTCAGTGACCTTCAACTTGCCACCTTCCGGGTTGAGCCAGAAGTCCAGATCATACAATTCTCCAGATTGTCCAACGACTTCGAAATCTGTACAGGCAAAAAATCCCTTGCCCTCAATCTTTCTAACAGGATCGTGAATTTTTACAAACTTAAGTTGTAATTCTTCACCAGTTTTCTCGTCTGTTATTTTGAAAATGCCTTGATCTTCGCGCATGGAGATGTATGCATTCATAGCACCTTTGATTTCAGCAGCACTAAACGTCTGAGCAGCTTCTCCGCCATGCTCTTTGCCACCATGTTCCTGACCACCATGTTCTTTTCCACCATGCTCTTGACCGCTTACTTTGGCAGTATGTTTGTGGTCGGGATTATCACAGGTAGCAATGTTACAAGATTCGGCCATGCCACCGGGGTGTTCGTGCTTAGAGCCGCAACTCCATACAAGCACACTTACAATTATCATTAGTAGAGCTATTTTTTTCATAGAAAACTCCCTCATTAGATAGTGAGCGTTAATCGCTCTATTTACTATTCATTACAATATTAGTATTCTTTGCTCTGTGTCAAATACAATTCAAACCGTAAGTGTCAGCCATCTTACACTACTGCAGAAATCAATGCTTGAAATGCCTCATTCCAGTCAGAACCATTGCTATCCCATACTTATCACAGGCAGCAATGGAATCTTCGTCCCTCACCGAGCCACCTGGTTGAATGATTGCAGTGACACCAGCCGTATGCGCTTTTTCAACAGAATCAGAGAATGGGAAAAATGCATCTGAGGCCAGTGAGGAGCCCTCAGTGGAACTTTTACTGCGGTCCAAAGCATTATCTACAGCCCAGATGCGACTGGTCTGACCTGCACCAACACCCTGGGTAGCGCCATCTTTCACGACAACAATAGCATTGGATTTGGCATGTTTGACAACCTTCCAGGCCAGTTTAAGATCTGCCCATTCTTGCTCGGTGGGTTGCTTCTCAGTGACAACTTTATAATTCTCATCATCCAACACATGATGATCTGCTTCCTGAATTAACAATCCCCCATCGACCTTTTTGTAGAAGTACGGCTCAGGTGTCACGGGGTTCATGATGTCAGCCAATTGAAGAAGTCGTAGATTTTTCTTTTTCCTGAGGATGGATAAAGCGTTTTCGGAATAGGCTGGGGCAATAATAATCTCAAGGAATATCTTGTTCATCTCCACAGCAGTAGCTTCATCCACTTCCCCATTGAGGACAACAATTCCGCCAAAGATGGAAACAGGATCGGCTTTATAGGCTCGCTCATAGGCTCCAAACAGGGTATCTGATGTACCTACGCCACAGGGATTGGCATGTTTTAAAGCAACCACCGTTGGATCGGTAAATTCCCGAATCATTTCGATGGCTGCAGAAGCATCACCAATATTGTTATAGGAAAGCTCTTTTCCATGAAGTTGGACAGCACCACTTAAACGGCCGT
>JACKQG010002845.1_pt1 | contig 21986 bp, 18 predicted proteins | sample 8237621 | NCBI WGS metagenome assembly JACKQG01 (sample SAMN15677084, study PRJNA649215) | marine metagenome | biome: marine; feature: Black Sea; material: saline water; isolation source: suspended particulate matter (SPM) from the Black Sea western gyre | collected 2013-06-09/2013-06-10 | depth... | reverse complement strand
GTTGTGGATTGACAGTTCTTTGAAATGATAACCAGCCCATCGAGGAGCATCTGCTCAGCGAACCCGACAATTTCCAATGAGTGGAAACTCATTGCATGAGGAACTGAAAAAGCCCGCCGGGTGGTGGCGGGCTTTGCGGTTCTATTCGCCTTTGGGTTCTTCCGGTTCTGTCTGCGATGGCGGCTCTTCGGGTACTGGTTCGGCTGCCGGATCTTCCGCGATCGGTTCGGTAACCACTGGCTCCGCAGGTTCTGCGGGGAGATCCGCTGCGGGCGCTTCGGCTGAGTAACTTCGATAGGCGGTAGCCAGCATCAGGAAAAACATCGGCATGGTGAAGACCAGGCCGATTCCACAGGCAATGATGCCGATGTTGCCGAGAATCTCGGCCACTGCCACATAGCCGATCAATACCCAGAAATCTTTTTTGATCATTTCGAGAGCGGATTTGGATGCTTGGATGAAGTCCATGCCTTTCAGTGCCGCCTGAAGAACGGCAAAGGTGAGGAATGCGCAGAGTCCCAGCCCAAGCACAATGGAAGCCAGTTGCCCGATGAGGGGCAGAAACATCAGGATAGAAATGGCAATAAAACCTGCGACAGACCACACAAGGCAGAGGAGGAAAGTGGTTTGAAAGGTGCCGAACTGGCTGAAGATATCTTCAAATTTTGCGCATGGGTCGTTGTCCATCAGTTTGAAGATCAGTGTGATCAGTCCAGCCGTGATTGGACCGGTGAGAATGCCCAATGACACGGAGGTGAGGATGATTGCCACCAGTGTCGCTCCAGTCAGAAGCAGGAGGTGTTTTTTATAGGTTTCCCATGCCTGGTTGAAGCAGGTTCTGTAGTCGAATGTACTGTTGCTCATGATCAAACCTCTTTCTTTTTGCGGTTGCTGTCACGATATAGATGGAGTGCGCTGGCGGTCAAGAGATGATTTGCTGTCCGTGGAATATTCAGTACTCTGAAGAAAGTATGAAATTTCGCATGGAACCATCTGGAGCTGGACCGTTGGGGCGTTGGTTTTTTTCTGCGTTGTTGCTTTCGGCCGGGTTGCTTGTTTGGGTTCAGCTTTCTCTTCCGTCCGCACTGCAGATCCAGTGCCTGTTATTCCAGTGGACTGGAATCCCGTGCCCGACCTGCGGCGCGACACGTTGTGTCCAGCATCTTTTTGACGGGGAATTTCTTTCTGCCCTGCGCATGCAACCCTTGGCGTTCATGGCGGTTTTTTCAGGCGGCCTGATCTTGTTATGTTGTTCTGTTGCAGAGCTTTTTAGATGGCCGATGTTGAAGATTCAATTTGAACGGGCTTGGGAAAAGGTGGTTGCTCTCGGAGGTTTGGCTGTCGTGGGGATGCTGAACTGGTTTTATCTCATTCTGAAAGGATGATTTTTGATTCGTTGTCCCCTTGTGTCCTGGGGAAGGCTTTGCTAAACAAATCGCTCATTTTTTAAGGAGAACCCCTATGTCGATTCATCCGCTTGCTGGAAAAATAGTGCCCAAAGAAAATCTGACGGATATTGCGGAGCTGATCAGCTCCTATTATGAAACGCAACCCGATGTCACCGATCCAAGCCAGAACGTAACGTTTGGAACCTCCGGTCACCGCGGTTCTTCGCTTAACGGCAGTTTTACCGAAGATCACATCATGGCGATCACGCAGGCGATCTGCGAGTACCGTGAAAAAGAGGGAATCACCGGCCCGCTGTTTGTCGGCAAGGACACCCACGCGCTTTCCACCCCGGCTGAAAAAACCGCGATTCAGGTCTTTGCGGCCAATGGCGTTACCGTGATGATCGACAAAGACGGCGGCTACACGCCGACTCCCGTCATTTCTCACGCCATTCTCGGTTATAACAAAGGTCGTAGCAATGGGCTGGCCGACGGCGTGGTGATCACTCCGTCGCACAACCCGCCGGATAACGGCGGCTTCAAATATAACCCGCCCAACGGCGGCCCCGCCGACACCGATGTGACCGGATGGATCGCCGACCGCGCCAACGAGCTGCTGGCTAATGATAACGAAGACGTTCAGAGCATCTATCTGGCGGACGCGCTGGCCGCCGAAACCACCTGCGTCTACGACTTCATCACCCCGTACGTCGGAGACCTTGAAAACGTAATCGATATGGAAGCCATTGCCAAATCCGGCCTGAAAATCTGTGCCGACGCTATGGGTGGCGCGGGCATTCGCTACTGGAAGCCGATTGCCGAAAAATACGGTATTGATCTCACCATCATCAACGATACCGTCGACCCGACCTTCAGCTTCATGTGCGTCGACCACGACGGCAAAGTCCGCATGGACTGCTCCTCGCCCTACGCCATGGCCAGCTTGATTGAACTCAAAGACAAATTTGATATTGCCTTCGGCAACGACCCCGATTACGACCGCCACGGCATCGTCACCAAATCGGTCGGCCTGATGAACCCGAACCACTATCTGGCGGTTGCGATCAACTACCTCTACACCCACCGCGATGGCTGGCGGGCTGATGCCGCGATCGGCAAAACACTGGTCAGCTCGTCAATGATCGACCGCGTCGCCGCCGAGCTTGGACGCGACCTGAAGGAAGTGCCGGTTGGTTTTAAATGGTTTGTGAACGGTCTCGTCGACGGTTCCTACGGCTTTGGCGGCGAAGAATCCGCCGGCGCCTCGTTCCTGCGTAAAGACGGAGCCGTCTGGAGCACGGATAAGGATGGGATTATTCTCTCCCTGCTGGCCTGCGAAATTTTCGCCGTCACCGGCAAAGATCCGGGCGAGCACTATGCGGAACTGACCGCGAAATTCGGCAACCCGGTCTACGACCGTGTCGACGCACCTGCCAGCCGCGAAGAGAAAGCCAAGCTGGCCGCGCTCTCACCGGAGCAGGTGACTGCGGAAACGCTGGCGGGCGAACCGATCACCGCCAAGCTGACGCACGCGCCCGCTAACGGCGCGGCCATCGGCGGGCTGAAAGTCTGCACCGAAAACGGCTGGTTCGCGGCGCGCCCGTCCGGCACCGAGGAGATTTATAAGATCTACGCCGAGAGCTTTAAGGGCGAAGAGCATCTGAAGCAGATCCAGGCCGAGGCCAAAGAAATTGTTAACGCCGCATTGGCGTAACGAGTAATACAAAATTTAGATAGCTTTCGGTATTTGCAGGCGGGACGCCTGCGGTACGCCTGTCCTGAGCGAAGTTGAAGGGTATCGCAGGCGTCCCGCCTGCCTTGTCCCGAAACCAAACTGAAATTGAATTCGTAATGCGTAATTAAGGCAACGTTTGCCGCGCCCCTTTCGGCCGCTTCTTTTGGAAGACCAAAAGCACGCTCGCTACGCTCGGGTCCAACCATTGAAAAAGCAGCCTGTACCGAATGGCGCTACGTTAAGCGGATTTGTTAGAGATTGTGACCCATTTGATATGGTGGATTTCCTTAAAGTGGGACAGGCTTCCAGCCTGTCTATACATGCAAAGAGCCGAGCGTCGGCAGACAGGCTGGAAGCCTGTCCCACATTACTGAAACGCAGCTAAAATGGTCTTAACTTAGTGGCATTCCAGTCTGTACCCTCATGCAACGAGTTCCAAAGATTGGAACTTAGGGTGCGGGCGGGGTCAGGTTGGGATCCGGCGCGTTGCGCATCAGGTAGTTGAAGTAGGGCGGCACCTTCGATTCGAAGGTCATTTCTTCCTTCGTGAAGGGGTGCTTAAGGGTGAGGGACGCGGCGTGCAGCGCAAGGCGCTTGATGCCCGGGGCTTTCTCTCCGTACTTTTTGTCGCCAACCACGGGACAGCCCTGATCGGCGAGATGAACCCGGATCTGATTTTTTCTGCCGGTGAACAAGTCGACTTCCAGCAGGTTGTACGCAGAGGATTCTCTCACCACCCGGTAGCCTGTTTTTGCAAACTGCCCTTTGTCCGGGTTTGTAACGGAGTACATTTTCAGAGCGCTGTTCTCGACCAGATAGGAGGTGATCACCCCGTTCTTTTCCGGCATGCTCCCGTGGACGACCGCAACGTACTTCTTTTTGAAATTTTTCCACTCGTCCTGAAGAAAACGTTTCGCCTTTTCGCTTTTGGCAAACACCAGGATACCGGAGGTTTCTTTGTCCAGCCGGTGCACAATAAAGACCTGAAGCCGTGATTTCGGGTTCCCCTTGCGCACGTAGTCATTCAGGAGGTAATACGCGGTATGAGTTTGCTCTTTGTCGTTACTCACGGTTAGGAGGCCGCTCACCTTGTCCACAACGATAATGTCGTGATCCTCGTAGAGAATCGTCATCCCCTTGGGGTGATATCGTTTTGGGGAGCTCTTAAATTTTTTCGGGGATTTATCCATAAGCGGTAGACTACCTGACCAACTGCGCTGGGGCACCTGTTTTTCACTGCGGAATGAATCGAATAATTGCCTATCTATCCGCGTTTAAAAGTGAAAGATTCACTCGCATTTTCGTGATTCCCTAGCCAACGGAAAGAAACGCGCATGAAGACGGAAACACATATCCTCGGTAAAGATGCTTCACTTGAACAGACGCTTGCAACGGCGCGGGCGCTGCTGGCCACGTATGGATTCCCGATCGATCTGGTTTCTGCGAAGAATCCCATCCGGAACTGCTGGTCGGTCCATCTGCGCTCCGCGGAATGTCCTCAGATTTATACCAACGGCAAAGGCGGCTCTAAACTCGCCAGTGAAGCCAGCGCGATTCTCGAGTTTTTTGAACGGATTTCAACCAATCTGTTTTTTTCCGATTACTATCTGGGTTCGACCGGCAGCGAGTTTATCTTTTACCCAACCGAGAAATGGTTTCCCGTTTCAGACGCGTCTGTGATTCCGTCTCATCATCCCGATGGGACCCGGTTGCTGAATGACCGCCTGTGTGCCTTTTACAATCCAGACGGCGAACTCACTCCGGCACTGTTGCACGACAATAACAGCGAGGGGGCCGATCGCGGGATTGCGGCGCTTCCGTTTGAGCAGATCGAGACGAATAAGACCGTCTATTTTCCCGTCAGTATTCTCAATAACCTGTATGTCAGCAACGGGATGGCGGCGGGCAATACCGTCACCGAATGTCGGGCGCAGGCGCTGGCGGAAATCATGGAGCGCAGCGTGAAGAACCGGATCATTGCGAACGGCATCTGCCTGCCCGCCGTGCCGGACTCTGTGCTGGAGCGCTATCCGCGTATTCAACGCGATGTCGAAGAACTGCGGGCGCATGGCTTTCCTATTCTCGTCAAAGATGCCTCACTGGGCGGGCAGTTCCCCGTTATCTGCGTCCTGCTCATCAATCCTGCCGACGGTGGATGCTATGCGTCGTTTGGCGCAAGCTGTCGCTTCGAGGTCGCGCTGGAACGCACGGTCACCGAACTGCTGCAGGGGCGCGGCCTCGATCAACTGGATGTGTTCGAACATCCCTCCAGCGATGCCGACGCGGTGGCCGATCCGCTGAATATCGAGAGCCATTTCATCGATTCCGTGGGGCTTTTGTCGTGGAAGATGTTCGGGGATCAGCCCGACTACGAGTTCAACGACTGGGATTTCAAAGGAACCACTGCCGAGGAATATGAGCATTTGAAATCTCTCGTTACGCAGAACGGGTTCGAGGCGTACTGCGCCGAGTATCAGCACTGCGGAATCTATACGTGCCGGATCATTGTCCCCGGCATGTCCGAGATCTATCCGGTCGATGATTTGGTTTGGAGTAATAAAGTTACCGGCGCGTCCCTGCGTCCGCGCCTGCTCCAGCTCAACACGATGTCCGTCGCGGAGTTGCATGCGTTCGCGGAAGAGCTTGATGAACTCGGACTGAGCGATCAGCAACCCATCTCCGATGCCATCGGCGTACTGTTTGCAGAGGGGACGGCGTGGCACAGCTTGCGAGTGGGTGAGCTCAAAGGCATGCTGGCTCTGGCCGCCGGCGATCTCGACGAGGCCCTTCCGTGGTGTAGCTGGTGCAGCGCGTTCGATTTTCTGCCCGTCGCTCGACAAACCCTCTACCGAGCCATTTGCGATTTGATTGAGCTCAATCTGGCAGGGGAGAAGCAAGAGGCGTATCTCGCCTCACTCCGCCTGTTTTATGAAGGGTCGGTTCTGGCCGACGCCATCGAGCTGGTTGACGGAACCTCCTCCTTCCACGGCCTCACGTTTGCCGACAGCTGGGAAGAAGTTTCTCCGGTTCATCAGAACTTTATCCAGATCTACAAACGGCTTCACTCGCTCAAATTGGCCGCATTATAATTTTCCAAACCTTGAAACCGATTCCCGCCTGTAACGCTGTAGCACTGCGGGAAGCGAAGCGGCAAAAACCTGCGCGTCCCTATGCGGTTTTCACAGCATAATCCTGAGCAAGATAAAGCGTGCCGCTTCCCTTTTCTTTCTCTAGCAGCACGGGGACAAGGGCTCCAGGAAGAACCGAATCCGGATCGTTTGGTGCGTCCGAACCCCCGAGGTCTGTTCTCAACCAATCCGGGTCCATGAGGTTCATCAGTACATTTGTACCGTCCAGCGTCGCTACCGTATCCCGTACATATCGATCCAGTGCCGCCTTCGAACAGCTATAGGGCATCAACTGCGGTTGATCAGCAATTCCCGATGTCACATTCACGACACGTCCCCAGTTGCGCTCGATCATGCCCGGCAGAAAGGCATCACATAGTTTTGCCGGGACAATGGTGTTCACCATAAAACTCTTCGTGTATTCCTCAACGGTGGGTTCGAATATCGGTTGATATGTCGTCATGATGGCCGCGTTGTTATAGAGAATATCGAGATGGTCATTCGTAATCTCTTTTACCTCTTCAATCAAACGGCTGACTTCCGTCGGAGAATCCAGTTCAGCTTCCACTGCGTAAACTTCATTTCCCATGGATTTTATTTCTTCCAATACATCACGGGTACCTTCGAGTTTTCTCGAATGGAGGATGAGTTTACATCCTTTTTCAGCAAGCGCTTTGGCAACACGCATTCCGATGCCACGGCTGGAGCCCGTCACGAGAGCCCATCTATCTTTTATATCTATCATTTTCATCTCCACTGTTTTTTGTTTCAGCCATCGCCACGGTCATTGGTCTTTTTAAACGATTTTGGCGAAGAGGTCAAAAATCTGTTGGGATAGGTGTTTTTCCAATGGTTGGACACGAAGTGAGGCTGGCGCTATCGCGACGGCAGCGAAGCGGCAAAAATTAGCCCGAACAGTTCCAACCCTTGGAAAATCCCGTCCGAAAAAATGTAGTCATTCTCGGCGGGGCGGGATAGTTTATTTGTTTTGAAGGAGAAACCTATGTCTATTACCGCCATCAGCCCGCTTGACGGGCGTTACGAATCGAAGGTGTCCGAATTGCAGGATGCGTTTTCTGAATTTGCCTTGGTTCGCGCCCGTGTGACGGTCGAGGTTCTTTGGCTCAAAGCCCTTTGTGCCGAGCCGGGTATTCCCGAATGCCGCGCGCTGTCGGCCGAGGAAACCGCTCAGCTCGACGTAATTCTTTCCGGGTTTACGCCGGAAGAGGCCGAAAAGGTAAAAACCATTGAGCGCACCACCAACCATGATGTGAAGTCGGTGGAGTATTACCTTAAGGAGAAGGTGGCGGGCACCTCGCTCGACGAGCTGGGTGAGTTCTGGCATTTCGCCTGCACCTCCGAGGACATCAATAATCTTTCCCACGCGATCATGCTGAAGCAGGGCCGCGCTACACTCGAGACGGTTCAGCAGGAGCTGATCGCCGATCTGACCGCTAAGGCCAAGGAGTGGAAGGCGGTTCCGCTACTGGCCCGCACGCACGGGCAGACGGCTTCACCGACCACCATCGGCAAAGAGCTGGCGGTTATGGCCGATCGCCTGCGCAAAGCGGTCGCAACGTTCCAAGGTGTGGAACTTCTTGGCAAGCTCAACGGTGCGGTCGGTAATTACAACGCGCACCTGAGCGCTTATCCGGATGTCGACTGGCCCGCGCTGGCCGCTGCAGTCATCGAAGGTGACCTCGACCTCAAGCAGAATCCCTTTACCATTCAGATTGAGCCGCACGACTACATGGCGGAACTGTTCGATGCGCTCGCGCGTTTCAACACCATCCTGCTCGATCTCGACCGTGACATCTGGACCTATATCTCTTTTGGTTGCTTCAAACAGAAGACGATTGCCGGAGAGGTGGGATCGTCCACCATGCCGCATAAAGTCAATCCGATCGATTTTGAGAATTCCGAGGGCAACATTGGGTTGGCCAACGCGCTGTTGCGTCACATGAGTGAAAAGCTGCCGGTTTCGCGTCTGCAGCGCGACCTGACTGATTCGACCGTTCTGCGCAACATGGGCGTCGCCTTTGGTTACGCACTGCTGGCGTATCGTTCGACGCTCAAAGGGCTCAGCAAGCTGGAGCTCAACGAAGCCAAGCTGGCCGCCGACCTCGACAACGCCTGGGAAGTGCTGGCCGAACCGATCCAGACCGTGATGCGCAAAGCGGGCATCGAAAAGCCCTACGAAAAGCTCAAGGAACTGACCCGCGGCAAAGATGGCATCACTAAAGAAACGCTCAAGGCGTTCATTGAAGGACTTGATCTCGCAGCGGACGACAAAGCCCGCCTGCTGGCAATGACACCCGCATCCTACATCGGACAAGCCATCCAAATTGCAGAAGAGCTTTAATCCATTCATTGGCACGAATGAGTGCCGATTAGTGAAGATCAGTGGTTCATCATGAATCTGAAACCGTCCATACATGGCCTGTTGCCTGAAGAGCTTGAGGCGTTCTGCAAACAGAACGGCCAACCGGCGTTTCGGGCAAAGCAGATTTTCGACTGGCTTTACGGCAAGTTTGTTCCGTCGTTCGACGAAATGAAAAATCTGCCCGCGCCGCTACGCGCCCTGCTGGCTGAACACTACAGTTTCCAAGCATTGGAAAAGTTGGAAGTGAGCGGCGAAAAGGGCGAAACACAGAAGTTACTGTTTAAGCTCTCCGATAAGGAGATGATTGAAACGGTGATTATTCCCGCGCCGCGCCGCGGCACCAACACGGTTTGTGTTTCATCGCAGGTCGGTTGTGTGTACGGCTGCGCGTTTTGCGCCAGCGGCCAGAAGGGCGTGATCCGCAACCTGACCGCTGGCGAGATTGTCGGCGAGGTGATGGAGGTTGCGCGTCAACTGGGTGAGCGCCCCAACAATGTGGTGTTTATGGGGATCGGTGAGCCGTTTGATAATTACGACGCGGTGATGAAGTCAGTTCGTATTCTGAATCACCCGGACGGGCTGAATATCGGCGCGCGCAAAATCACGGTCAGCACCTGCGGCGTGGTTCCGGGCATTGAGCGCCTTGCGGAGGAGGGGCTACAGGTGGAACTGTCGGTTTCGCTACACGCGCCGGACAATGAAACCCGCTCCAAAACCATGCCGGTCAATGAAACGTGGCCGCTAGCCGAGCTGATGGATGCCTGCGCGAACTACACCGAAAAGACCAACCGCATCATTACGTTTGAATATACGCTGATCAAAGATCTTAACGATTCGCCGGAGCAGGCGCGTGAGCTGGTACAGCTGCTGCGCCGCTTTCCCTGCCGGGTGAATCTAATTCCGCTCAGCCCGGTGGAGGAGTTCGACGGCGAACGCCCCGATTCCGAAACCATGCAGATTTTTTTCCAAACCTTGGAAAAAGCGCATATCAACACGACGCTGCGCGACTCGAAAGGTTCGAATTTAAAGGCCGCCTGCGGCCAGCTTCGCTCCCGCCGCAGTTGATTAAGCCCGCAGTGCTCGTTACACAGTCAGGTCAGCGCGGGTGTAGCCGTTGGCTTTAAGAACCTCTTCGGTGGTTTTGAAGTGGAGTTTGCAGGCCTTGGTCAGAATGCCGGGGCCTTGGGCGGCGACGAGCTCGGTGGCGATCTGTTTGACTTTGGCGGAGCAGCCTTTGGGTACGGTTTCGATGCCGCAGGTTTTTTCGATGCCGCGCAGGGCATTCAAAAACGCGGCGCGGGCCAAAATTGAGGCGGCGGCCACGGCGGGGTCGGACTCGGCTTTGGTGCGCTGGTCCATTTGGATTTTCTTGCCGTTTTTCATCAGCGCGGTTTCGATGCGGTGGGTGGGGCCGAATTTATCGGAGAGGGCGCGCGGGCAGTCGGGGACTTTTTCGAGCAGGTTTTCGATGGCGCGCGCATGGCCCCAGGCGAGGACGCGGTTGACGTTTTTCATGCTGGCGTACATGCGGTTGTAGGCTTCGGGCCCGAGGGTGACGATGGTGTATTTGCCGTCGAGTTGTTTGCGGATGGCCGAGGCGAGCTGCAGGGCGACGCGGTCGCTGGAGATGCGTTTGCTGTCTTTGGCTCCGATTTCTTGCAGGATTTCGACCGTTTTGGCGTCGGTGTAGACCGCGGAGATGACGAGCGGGCCGAAAAGGTCGCCTTTGCCACTTTCGTCGATGCCCATGTGGGGCTGAACGCTTTCGGGGTCGTGGACGGCTTCGTAGCCGAGGCGGGCTTCGCCGGTCACTTCGGGTTCGAGGGTGAAGGTTATCCAGTCTTCAGCTCCTTTTCCTTGAATGAGGCATTTGCCAGAGTTGTAGAGGTTAATGCGGCAGTTTTCGGCGCTGACGGCGATGCGGGTGTGGGGGACTTCGACGGGGGTATATTTCGAATCTTGAAGAATAACGATCAGCTTTTCCTGCTGTTCTGCCGTAAGTTTTATGGTGTGAGAGTTTTGTTTCATAAGAGGGTATTGTTAGCAGATAACCGCGAGCGTGAAAGCAAAAGGTGCGTTTGGTTAGATGTGTGCTTGATCGGCCGTGTGCATTGCATTAATTCTAAAAGTTTGATACATTGAAGAGCACATGAGGATTTTAGTCTATTTCTTAACGGCTGTTTTTCTGATTTCCGGCGTTTCCGCTCGGGCGGAGCCGACGTTTGCTGATATGGCGGTGCTTTTGGCCAAAGGGCAGTTTAAGGAGCATGTGCCGGCCGATGCGTCGCTGAAGGAGTGTGTTTCTTTTCTAAATAAGCATGGCATCTGCTTTTCGTTGTTTGATCTGATAGACTCCTCGAAGCAGGTGACCAAAGAGGATTTCGCAAGGGTGCTCGGCCAGTCCAGGCTGCTTTTTCTTGGAGAGGCTGAGTTGGCTAATGGATGTATTCAAAGGCCCAATGAGGTGGGGAGTTGGGTTGACTACTGCCTGTTGAATGATGTAGATTCAGACAATCTTTGGAATGGGTTTCTCCGGCGGATGGAGAAAGGGCCTCTTCTAGAGGTTGATCGTTTTTTTGGAAGGGCTTAAATATCCTTCTGGTTCATATAGAAAGGGGACTGTTATGAGACGGAGTGCCGCACATTTGATACTCGCTGTATGTTTGTTCGCCGGATTGACAGCATCCCCCGTTCTGGCCGATCTCGGACTGCAACAGATTTTTTCTAGCGAAGCGCTTCCCGAGGATGGTCTAGAGAGGGTCGGGGCGACGGTGAAGGCGGCGGTCGAAGGAATTTACGGTTCCACAGAGGATAGAGAACAAATTTCAAACCAGATCACAGCTATTCTGGACGAGGCGGCTTTGACCGGCAATGCGGAGATTGTTCGTTACACAATCGTGGCGGTTATGCTTGCCGGTGGTGCGGATAATCTGGATTTAAGTAAAGAGGCGATCGACAACAGCAGGGCCTTTGCCGATTTCCCGGCGGTTACCGCGCTCACTGTGTCTGCTGCAAAAGATCTTCTTTCAGCTATGTCTGATTCGCCGACAACCGACGGCAATGGGGATCAAGGCGGCGGCAATGGGGATCAAGGCGGCGGCAATGGGGATCAAGGCGGCGGCAATGGGGATCAAGGCGGCGGCAATGGGGATCAAGGCGGCGGCAATGGGGATCAAGGCGGCGGCAATGGGGATCAAGGCGGCGGAGATGGCGATGATGAACAAGGCGGCGACGACGGGGATGATGAACAAGGCGGTGGTGACGATGAAAACCCGTTGGATGATGATGGCGATGCCGACATTGATGATGACGATATTCCGGGAACGCCTGTTTGATTTGATGGTTGACCGCAGGAGATTGTTTCATTAAAACCCAATGATTTTGTACCGGAAAAACGCATGAAAAAAAGAAAACTTATATTTCCTATTTTGGTTGGATTGCTAGCTGGGCATATTTTTGCCGAAGGCAATCGCCCCTTTAAGGTGATTAATACCCTGCGTTTCGGGTACGACGATAATGTCGATCGGAGCAGTGATAATCCTGAAGCATCAGCTTACATCCAGGATATTATTGATCTTTCCTTTCGGGCGGCTCTTTCCGGGCGGACCGATTTAATCTTTAAATCGCGGTTTAATTATCGTTCAGACACAGAGGCGAATTTCTATCCCAACATCTATGCGATGCTCACCCACTCTGTCTCACCCAGACTTTATCTTCAGCTTTCTGATAAGTACCGGAGCGGAAGTAAAACCAGCAGTTATTCAGATGGGCGCTATAATTATTTCGAAAACACCCTTTTATTTAGTCCGAGCTATGTGCTGAGCCCCAAAGACAGTCTGTCCGCACCGATCAGCTACATGATCAAGCGGCATGACGAAGAGGCCAAGGAACTGGACGCTGATATTTTGACGGCAGGATTGAGCTGGAAGCGCACTCTGAGTCCGCAGCGAACCTGGGCGGCATTGCATTTGAAGCAGATAATGACCGACTATATAAACCGTGATTCCACGTATGATTCCACCCGCCTAACGGCTGAGATATCGCATACATTCAATCCGGAATGGCAGGGAAATCTGGAGCTTGGATTCAGTTTGGATCAACAGGACTTTTTGAATACGAGTACCGGAACAAATGAAACGTCAGAATCGATAAACCCCTACTTTGCTGCGGGGCTCGCTTATATCCCTTCTCCCCGGACCCGCTTCACGGTGAACATTTCGCAGAGTCAGGAAGTATCTGATAGCATTAGGTATGCTGCCATCGGAACGTCCAGAGAGTTGCGACTCGGAGCACAGCACGACTTTACAGCCAAGATTATGGGCAAAGCGACTGCCCGGTTTATGAAGAAAGAATATGATCAGCAGTCGAATGAATCCGGTGGCGGGAGTTTAAATGAAGACCGCTTTGATCTCGATTTTCGTCTGCACTACAAGCTCAATCGGGTCAACTTTCTTGAGTTGGGCATGAAGCATAGTGAGACGAGCTATGGTGGCGGAGGTCGTGGTTGGGAACAGAATATGATTGATGTAGGCTGGCGAGTTGAGCTGTAACAGCTGTTGAAAGACACGATTGAATTTAAAAAAATGGTGAGGCTACTACGCCTCACCATCGTTATTTAAAGGGGATAAAGTAATGAGTGAGAATCAGACCAAAGAAACCACATTGCATTTTCTGGATTACTGGCGGGTGATCCGCTCCCGCAAAGAGATTGTGCTGGCTGTTCTTTTTCTTGTGGTGATTACCGGGACCGTCTACACCTTTACACTTCCTAAAATCTATGCCTCTGAGGCCCGCATTGAGGTGAATAGCGATAATGTGGAACTCGATCCGTTTAATATGTCGCGCGGCGGATCCGGGTACGACCCGTTTTTCCTTAGAACGCAGTATGAGATTATTAAATCGAAACCGATTCTCTATGAGGTAATTAACCGGCTTAACCTTCAGGAGGTTTGGGGTAAAAAAGGCGAAAAGATACCCAAAGAAACTGCCTATAAAATTCTGTTTTCCAGTTTGGACATTAACCAGTTCCGGGATACCAGTTTGATTTCTCTGCGTGCAAGACGAGAGAACCCGAAGGAGGCAATGCGGATTGCCAATGAGCTGGCCGATGTGTACCGCGATCAGCGATTGGATATGAAATATAAGGAGATGACCCGCGCACTGGATGCTCTCCGCCGGGAGCTTGAAAATCAGCAGGAAAAAGTTTCTGCGGCCGAGCAGCAGGTAGAGGATATTCGTGAGGAACTGGATATCACGGTCTTTTCGGAGGGTGTGGGTGCCAGCAGTGTGGAAAAGATGCGGCTACAGCAACTCGAGGGAGACCGGATTGCCGCTCGTGTAGACATGCTGGTTCAAAAGGCCCGCTATGAGCAGCTGGATGCGATGAGTAATGAGGATCTTCTTACGGCATCGGCTTATCTGGCTGAAGATCAGTTCGTTGAAGTCATGCGTTCGGAGATTAAAAATTTGGATGTCCAGTTAAGTTCGCTTTTGCAGAACTACGGTGAAAATCATCCGGAGGTAAAAGAGGCGAGTGCGGCCCGTGAGGAGCTGCTCGAAAAACTTACTCAGGCTCTCGAAGGGATTAAGAAAGGGGTTCGGGCCCAGTATATCATCTCCAAGGCGAAGTTTGATGCGTTAGAGGAGGAGCTGCGCGGAGTGCGTACCGGCGAACAGGAGTCGCAGCGTGATAGATTTCTCCCCTTCAATAAGGCGCAGCGGGAGTTAGAAATGCAGCGTTCGATCATGAATGCGCTCCAGTCGCGTCTTGCCCAGGAGGGGATTACATTAAAAGTACCGCGCACGCCGGTTGAAATCGTTGATTCCGCAGAGGAGTCAACCCGGCCGGTCAGTCCGAATCTGATTATGAATATGCTTTTGAGTATTTTCGTCGGGCTGGGATCCGGCGTGGGGTTGGCATACTTTATTGAATATCTCGATACGTCTATTAAAACGGCTGATGATGTGGAGCGCTGGATTGATCTGCCCGTGCTTGGCTTGATTCCGCAGAAAGTGCGTCCTTTGATCGAGGAGGGGCCGGACAGCGACCATGCGGAAGGATATCGCGTGCTGCGCACCAATATGTCGTTTACGGATGGCGGGGGACCGGCGAAGGGTGCTTTTGCTGTGTTGAGCGGGGGTGCGGGGGAAGGTAAATCCACCACCGCGTTTAACTTGGCCTATGTCTGCGCCCAGCAGGGTGAAAAAGTTCTACTGGTGGACGCTGACTTGCGGCGCCCGGTTCAGCACACGATCCTCGGCGTGTCCAATCGTTTCGGGCTTACGAATGTTCTATTGCGTGACGTTCCTGTTGAAGAAACCATTAAAACGACCAGTGTGCCGAATCTGCACTTCCTGCCGAGTGGGCGACTTCCCCGGGCATCACTGGGTGTGCTGGATCCCAAACGTATTGGCGAACTGGTTAACAGTTTGAAGTCCAAATATGACGTAGTCATTTTTGATACTCCGCCACTGGTGGGTACCAGTGATTCGGCTGTGCTTGCGAAGGAAATGGACGGTGTCATTTTAGTGGTGCAGTACCGTAAATATCCACGGGACATGATTATCCGTGCAAAGCAGATGCTCGATACGCTGGGTGTGCCGCAGGTGGGAGTGGTGTTGAATAACATCAATATTATGCGTGACGACTATTACTACTACTACCATTCCTATTATTCGAACTATTATTATTACCGTTCAGAAGAATCTGAACCTGCGGCTTCTGCCGGGAATCAGTCAGTTTAGTTAAGGAGATTTGATGAATAAATACCGAATTTTTGTCGTTTTGTTGACGGCGGCACTGTTTGCTGGCTGTTTGAGTCCGATTCATGTTGAAGAGACGGGGAGTGACTCAGGCCCGCTGGTGGGGCTGTATAATTTAAAGCCGCTGGATCCGCTGTTTATTTCATTGCTGGGCATTCCTCAAGAAAAACAGATAGAAACTGTGGTCGATGAATACGGGCAAATTACTCTTCCGTATATTGAGGAGCCGGTTCAGGTGGTTGGGCTGACCATCTCAGGGCTTGAGCGTGAGATTCAGCGTATTTATATCGAGGGTGGAATTTACCGCACTGTGACCGTCAATATTCAAACATCTGCCAAATCATATTTCATGGAAGGCGAAGTCAATCGTCCTCAGGAATACGATCTTAACCGGCGGATCACCCTTCTGCAGGCTATCGCCGCGGCAGGTGGTTATACAGATTTTGCCGACAACAAAGATGTTGTTATTACTCGGCACGGAGAAAACATCAAGGTGAATGCTAGGGATATAGAGAAGCATCCTGAGATGGATATTCCGATAGAAGCCGGCGATCGGATTAAAGTGGATCGGACGTTCTATTAACTCAGTCTGATGTCTAGTTGCATGCGCCAGCCGGAAGGCTGGCGTTTTTTTTTGGTTACGTCCGGTTTTTCCATGTTCGTATGGATGGGTCGAGCAGGAACCGGATATCTGTTATTTCCGGAATGCCGGGAATGGACATCACTTTTTTCAACAAGTGCTCTTTCGGCAGTCGCCGAATTTCTGTCAGCCATCCGGGATGATCCGCATAAACAGACAGCACGCCGTTTCTAAGACTGGAGGGCGCCGTGTGTTTGGCGATCTGTTCGCCGGTTATAAGCCCCCACCGTTCCACGAGCGCCATCGGCGGCGGCTGTTCTGCCGGGGGCTCGGTCTGTAGAATATCGGACAGGATGGCTCCAATCTCCCGTTCATCCCGCAGTGGAGCCGGCGGGCGGTAGTCTGCAATATGAAAGCGTTCGCGAGTCAGCTGCCAGTTCATTTGGTTTCGATTGCGCTGTTTCATTATTTCTAATCTGCGGGTGGTGTTTTTTTTCGAATGATTTACTATCTGAATCTAACACGAGATTGGAGCTCTGGGTACTTTGAATTATATCGGACAGGAAATTATTTTTCTGATGGTGATGGCGCTACTCCTTTTTTGCTCTGCTTTTTTCTCGGGTTCGGAGACCGCACTTTTCTCTCTTTCCTCTGAGACACTGCGCCAATTGCGGGAGAAGGGCCGTACGGCGGGAATTATTCGGATTCTCGAAAAGGAACCGTCTGAACTGCTGGCCTCTATCCTGTTCGGCAATTTGATCGTGAATATTCTGTTTTTTTGTGCCGGGGCGGCGGCATCCGGCCGCTGGGCGGAATCCCGCGGGGAATGGTTCGAGGCCATTGGTGGGATTGTTGTGCTGGTCACATTAATTCTTTTCGGAGAAATTACGCCCAAGGCTCTGGGCGTTAATCATTCATCAGCCGTTCTTCGCTGGACGGCTGTCCCGCTGCAGATGTGGTTCAATTTCACCCGTTTTTCCCGATATCTGATTCGAAAGCTTCTCAGCGCATTGAATCTGAAAGAAGAAATGACAGTTCGGGACTCCGGGTTGACCCGCGGGGAGTTGAAGGAGCTCCTGGATGCCGTTCGTCATGAGCCCGGGTTCGGATCGCAGGAAAAAGAGATCTTGGAGGATATTGTCAATCTGTCGGATGTTCGGGTGCGAGAGGTGATGGTCCCGCGGGTACGTGTGTTGCGTAAACCGCTGGATGCCGATCGGCAACAGGTTCTCGAGGAAGCCCGGGTCGGGGAGTACAGTCATGTGATTCTTTACCGGGAGAGCGATGATGATCCGCTCGGATATATCTGTACTCGGGAGCTGTTTTTTAATCAGGCAGAGTCCGGGTCACTTGAGTCATTGATTCATCCTTTGGTGTTCGTTCCCGAAACCAAGCGTGTGGATATTCTTGTGCAGGAATTTATGACGGAGGGCTGGACGTTGGCGGCCGTGGTGGATGAATATGGTGGTTTGGCCGGATTGGTCACCCTGGAGGATCTTTTCGAGGAGGTTGTCGGCGATTTTGAGCCTCAAAAATCTTCAGAGATTGTCAAGCTGGATGCCGCTACGTACAGGGTTCAGGGGCAGATCCCTATCCGTGCCTGGCGGGATCTATTTACCGGGTTCCTTCCCGGGCAGGAGGTTGAAACACTGGCGTTTGACACGCTCGGTGGATTGATCATCTCATTGCTGGGTCGGATGCCGAAAGTTGGCGATTCGGTTACGGTGCGAAATCTCAGGATGACGGTCGAGGCCATGCACCATCGTCGTGTGGATACCGTTTTGCTTCACCTCCAGGAAGGAGGTGCGGCATGAACGGATGGGGACAAGGCCTGTTGATTTTGATCTTCTTCGCGGCATCTGCGCTTTTTTCTGGAATGGAAACCGGGGGCTATCAGCTTAATCGGATTCGTCTTCGTGTTCAGGCCCGGCACGGGAATCCGGCCTCGCTGCGTTTGCAGCGGGTTCTTTCGGATGCCCATATTTTTATTTTTACTGTGCTGATCGGAAATAACATTGCGGTCTATTTGATTTCGCACGGTGTCACCCTGCTTTATCTGGATTCCGTCTTTCGGACACCGCATGAGCCGATTATGGGCTTTATCCCATGGAATGCTGAAACCGCCGCTACCTTGACGTTGTTACTGCCGCTGTTTCTGTTTGCTGAGATCATTCCTAAAAACCTCTTTCATCGGAAGCCGGATACGCTCATGTACCGCGCATCTGGCTTGTTGCTTTTTTTCTGGTGGGTCTTCCGTCCGTTGACGGCCATACTCAAGCTCTTTTTTAACCTGCTGACCGGAGGGCGAGGTCGTAGTGAGGCACTGAATGGATTCTCTTTTTCACTGCAGGGGTTGCGCGACTACTTCTCTGATGTATCCGGCATGAAGACTCTCAGTGAACATCAGCATGGAATGATCGACAATCTCGTTTCGATGCATCGTGTTCCTGTGCGCAAATTGATGAAGCCGATTGATACCAGAGGTTCTGTATCGTCAAAATCGACCTGCGCTCAGGTATTGGATCGTATGCGCACAGGAGATGTGGAAGAGCTTATGATTTATAGAGGATCTCACCGGAATCTCACCGGATTTGTAACGTTGTTCGATCTGATGGATCCCGCAGTGAGCCCGACGGATCCGCTTCGCTCGTATGTGCGTAAAACGGCATCGATATCGGCCGATCAGCCTCTCAGCAGGGCGTTCACGAAATTACGGCGCTCGCCCAGTGCGCCGGCAATCATCACCGATCGCTCATCCAAAGCCGTTGGTATTCTGCATCTGCGCGATATTGCCGATTATATCGCTTCTGCCCGCTGAAAAATACACGAACCCCCTCAAGAGGTATTGCGACCCTCGGTAAACCATGCTACATTTTGCGGTTTGAAGGGGTGAAAAGCCCAATATGTTGTACTTTTCGGGGTAAAATGGCTGAACAGAGCAAAAAACATGTGTATGACGAGAGCAAAATCAAAACGCTCTCATCACTGGAGCATATTCGCGCGCGAACCGGCATGTATATCGGTCGGACCGGGAACGGAAGCCATTATGATGACGGGATTTACGTCCTGCTCAAAGAAGTCGTCGACAATGCGATCGATGAATTCATCATGGGGCACGGTAAAAAGGTCGAAATCACGGTAGAAGACGATACCGTGAGTATTCGGGATTACGGCCGCGGTATTCCGCTCGGCAAACTGGTTGAATGTGTCTCCCGGATCAACACCGGAGCCAAGTACAATGATGACGTGTTCCAGTTCAGCGTCGGTCTCAACGGGGTCGGAACAAAGGCGGTCAACGCACTCTCCACTTACTTTGTTGCCCGCTCTCATCGGGAAGGGAAATTCGCTGAAGCGCGTTTTTCGCAAGGTGTGCTGGAGGCCGAAGATAACGGCGAGGCGACAAATGAGGAGAACGGAACGTTTGTCAGCTTCTCTCCCGATCCTGAGATTTTTAAAACATACAAATTCAGAGATGACCATATTGATCGGCGTCTTCGTTTCTATTCCTATCTCAATGCCGGACTGGTCATCATTTTTAATGGAAAAAAAGTGGTCTCTCAAGGGGGACTGCTTGACCTTATCAGTGACGAGAGCGAATTTGAAAAAATCTATCCGCCATTTCATCATCGCGACAAAATGCTCGAATTCGCCTTCACGCACACCAATCGCTTCAGCGAGGACTATTACTCTTTTGTGAACGGACAATTCACCAGTGACGGCGGAACGCACCTCAGTGCCTTCCGCGAAGGGTTGCTGAAGGGCATTAACGAATATGCAAATGCCAAATTTGACGGCAACGATGTGCGTGAGGGCGTGTTGGGGGCCGTGGCCATTCGGTTGAAAGAACCGATATTTGAGTCGCAGACCAAAAACAAACTCGGCAACACCGAAATCCGCTCCGATATTGTCGCGGACGTTAAAAAAGCGGTGGTCGAACTGCTGCATCGCAATAAACCGGCCGCAGAAAAACTGATTGAAAAGATCAAGGAAAGCCAGAAACTCCGCAAAGAGCTCAACTCGGTGAAAAAACTGGCGAGGGAAAGATCCAAGGCTGTGTTCATTCGTGTACCGCAGCTCAAGGACTGCAAAAAGCATTTCGATAAGCAGAAGGGCACGAATGATGGCACGATGATTTTTATCACGGAAGGGCAGTCCGCCGCCGGCTCGCTCGTCAGCTGCCGAGACGTGAACACCCAGGCCATTTATACGCTCAAGGGGAAGCCGCTCAACGTGTGGGATCTCAAACGCGATGCCATTTATAAAAACATTGAAATCTACAATCTTATGCGGTCGCTCAACATCGAGGAGACATCCGACAACCTGCGCTACGGCCACGTGGTGCTCGCAACCGATGCCGATGTCGACGGCCTGCATATCCGCAATCTGATGATCACTTTCTTTCTGCGCTTTTTTGAGCCGGTGGTGCGCGACGGCCACCTCCAGATCCTCGAAACGCCGCTGTTTCGGGTTCGGAACAAGAAAGAGACCATCTATTGCTATTCCGAAGAGGAGCGCGAGGCCGCTCTTAATAAACTCGGCCGCAGTGCGGAAATCACCCGCTTTAAAGGACTCGGGGAAATCTCTCCCGGCGAGTTCAAAGCCTTTATCGGCAAAAATATGCGTTTAACCCCTGTGGTGATCGACGAGGATCACTCCATCTCTGAAGTGTTGAGTTTCTATATGGGTAAAAACACAAAAGAGCGCTATTTCCACATCATGGACAATCTCGAAGTGGACGAAGAAATTTTATGAGCAAAGACGAACAGGAATTTCTATTCGATGAGGAGCCGGAGGAGACGTCTGCGGCAGTGGACAAGCCGTCTCACAAACCGCTTGAAGACGAGCAGGGGCCCTTGCGGCGGCTGGTCGACTTCAACTTCATGCAGTACGCCTCCTATGTCATTTGCAGCCGTGCCATTCCCAATGTGGCGGACGGTCTTAAGCCCGTTCAGCGCCGGATCATGCATGCGTTGCACGATAAAGACGATGGCCGCTTCATCAAGGTTGCCAACGTGGTGGGCCACACCATGCAGTATCACCCGCACGGCGATGCATCCATTAATGACGCGCTGGTTTCGCTCACCAACCGCGGCGGCTATCTCATCGAGGGACAGGGGAACTTCGGCAATATCTACACGGGTGACCGCGCCGCCGCCGGTCGATACATCGAGTGTCGACTCACCCCGCTCGCCCGTGAGCAGCTTTTCAATAAAGAACTGACCCGCTATATTCCCAGCTATGACGGCCGCAACAAAGAACCGGTCACCCTTCCGTCCAAACTCCCGCTTTTGCTCATGTTGGGCGCGGACGGGATTGCGGTGGGTCTCTCCACGGCCATCCTCACCTACAACTTCATCGAATTGCTCGAATGTCAGGTCGAAATCCTGCGCGAGAAAAAACGCACGCCATATAAGGCCGACCCGCTACCCGACTTCCAACTCGGCGGCATCATGGATGTCTCTGAATACGACAACGGTACCGGGAAAGTCAAAGTCCGTGCGGAAATCGAAGAGCGCAAAGGCCGCCTCGTGATCACCGGACTGCCGCACGGACAGACTACCGAAAAACTCACGGCTTCCATTGAAGATGCGGTGAAAAAGAAAAAAGTGGCCGTGCGGGTCATCAACGACTACACCGCCGAAAAGGTGGAAATCGAGCTTATCCTCTCACAGGGAGCCAAGCCTGCGCAGGTTGAAAAAGCCCTCTATGCCTTCACCAACTGCGAAGTGTCGCTTTCCAGTCGCATTATCGTCATTCGCGATAGACGCCCGGTTGAAATGACCGTGGATGAAATTTTACACCTCAATACGGAGCAACTTGTAACGGTTCTCGAAGGCGAGCTCAACCTGCGGCGCGATAAACTGCTCGATGCCTTCCATACCAAAACACTGGTTCAGATTTTTGTCGAAAACCGCATCTATAAACAAATCGAACAGTGTAAAACCGCGGAAACGGTGCGCGCGGCCATCTGGGCGGGTCTTAAGCCCTTTAAAAAGAAGCTCAAGCGACC
>JACKQG010002844.1_pt1 | contig 21993 bp, 14 predicted proteins | sample 8237621 | NCBI WGS metagenome assembly JACKQG01 (sample SAMN15677084, study PRJNA649215) | marine metagenome | biome: marine; feature: Black Sea; material: saline water; isolation source: suspended particulate matter (SPM) from the Black Sea western gyre | collected 2013-06-09/2013-06-10 | depth... | reverse complement strand
CGCCGGCGGAGGCGCGGACGGGGCGTCGTCCAGGGGCCGCCCGTAGCCCAGCGCCGGCCGGCTGAGGCCCAAGAAGCCGGCGCCAGAATTGCAGAACATGCGGTCGCGCGAGGTCGGTTGCGTGAGCAGCCAGGCGTAGACCGGCCGCGGATCGAGATGGTGGGCGACCTCCAACATGCCTTGGGTGGTGTAGATCTCGTCGGCCAGACGCGGCGGGGCCGGGGGTTCTGCGGCGGGTAACTGCCAGGGCGAGTTGATCAGGAACCAATCGCGCCAGGCCGTGGTGCCACCGTCGCCGTAGTTGGCAATCCGGAACGTGCCGCCCGGCACGCCGCTCTCCTCGGCGGGAAACGTCAGGTCGATGTACCGCGGCAATACGTCCGAGAGCGAGTTGCCGTTGGGAGCCCGCCAACGGTACAGGTCCGTGCCATCATAATGTTTGGCTGCCAGCGCCAACGTCATAAAGGGATAGCAGATGGCATTGAACAGGTATTCCGGAGGCTCGTGCCAGGTGCCCTCCTTCAAATGGCGTTCGATGACCTGATAGAAGCCACCGTATTTCTCGGGATCGTACCCGCAATAGATCTTGCCGGAGGTCAGGCCCCCGCCGGGGTCGTTCAGGCCGTAGTCGATCAGTTGCCGATCGCCCGTGACGTACCCCATCATCGCCACGTTCCAGTGTTCGACCCATTTCATGTTCCAGGTTTGATAGCCGGATTCGGCCAACTCGATCTGCAGCCGGCCAGCCCTGCGAAAGGCATCTTCGATTTCCCGCCGCTCGTTTTCGCTGAACGTGTCGTAGACCAGGTCATACATGATGGCTTCCAGCACCCCCCGGTTCCAATGGTAGTTCTTTGCCTCCTGGTAGTTCTTCAGATTACTGGTGACGTGGTGCCGCGCCCGCTTGGCATACGGCTCCTCGCCCGTGAGCGCGTACATCAGGGCAGTGGCCACCTTCGTGGGAACGTTGTGATGCGGATTGGAGCTGTCGGCCTCGGCGTCAGCCCGGATACGTTCGAAGGTCTGGCGCGCCCAAGGATATTTCTCGATCTTGGCCTTGAGGTCGGCCAGTTCCTGCCGGTTGAAGAGCAGGTTTGGGTGCCGGACTTCGGCCGCCGCGGCCCCCGAAGCCAGGACGACCAGATACACGACCGATGACGCATGCTGTAAACGTTTCATGAGCGGTACTCCTGTCCGAGATGGTGATCGACAATCTGGTGATACCCCGCACGCGGTTAGGTTTGTCCAAGTCATTCAACCCCAATGCCGTGCAATTCTCAGAATCATGAGCCGTAGGCGCTAGCCTCGGGTTGCATAATCAAGCGGAGAAAGCCGGGCTCCAGACCCGCGGCTAGCGCCGTCGGCTCAAAATTAGACGACACACTCAGCCGCCGTTGGCCAGCGCACGGATTTCTTCTGGCGTCAGCGAGCGGTTGATGATCTGGAAGTCATCCAGGCGCCCAGCGAAGTAGTGTCCGGGCTGCCCGACGGCACGCCCATCGTGGAACAAGGTGTTGCCGCAACGCCCGAGGTTGATGTCGTTCGGGTGCGCACCAAGCACCGGCGCTCTGCCGGCCGCGATGTTCCGGCCATCCAGGAAAAACTCCACCGTGGGTTCCAAATCGTCCGCCTTCGCGGCGTGCAAGACAACCACCACGTGATGCCAGCGGTCAGGATCGATGCTCTTGCTCGGCAGCCAAACGCCCTGCCCTCCGTTCCATGCACCGGCGTACAGCACCTCGCCGTCCAGATACAGGTTGAAGCCCGCTCCCGGGCCTCCTTCTTCGTAGAGGACCTGTGGCTGGGTTTGTGGTTTGCCCGTGGGCGGCGGCGACTGGAGTTTGTCCGCGCCGGCCGCACGGAACCACAGGGCGACGGTCCGGTTGCGGTACGCGGCGCCGGTGTTGATGTCCGGGCTTGCACCGAACTCTACGCGGTCGTGTTGTCCGTCCAGTTCCAGCACGGTGCCACGTTGCGGATCCCGGACCCACGCGCCGCCGACCAGGAAGCCGATGTTGTTCGCCCCCGAAGCGTCCGGGATGAAATGATACTCGCGCTTCTCCCAGCGCCCGAGCCAGAGCCAGCTCTTCATGCCTTTCGACAGGGCGCCCTTCATCAGCAACCGGCAGACGAGTCCCTCTTCCGGCTTCAGGCCAACGAAGACCGGCACCTGCTGGCGAACCACTTCGGTCCCGCCCTCGGAGCCCGTTACGTTCACCAGGTACTGACCGGCTTTCGCGTAGCGGTGCGAGACCCGGTCGCCCGTGCCCCGTGCGCCGTCGCCGAACTCCCATTGGGCCGGGCCGATCGTGCCGGAAGGACTGTACTTCTCCGTAACCTCACAGGTACCCTCAGCTCCGACGGCGAGGAAACGAGGAGCCTCCACGCGGAACGAGGGTGGGCCGCCTTTGCTCACCGTCCGGACTTGCCTGCCCTCTTCGGGCACGTGGTAGAACGATCCCGATTGGGGCACGTCGACCGCGATGGCTCCGTAGCCGATGAAACGGGCGTTCTTCTTCCAATGCGGACTCACCAGCCCGTCCCGCATGCTCTCCAGCATTTTCCCATAGCGCTCGATCCAGCCGTCGCCGACCACCTTCCGCTTGGAGTCATCCGGCTGGCCGCGGCCGTACTTGTCCAGGTAGCGCCGAGACTGTTCCACTTCGCTCCACGTGAGCTTGCCGTGTTCGTTGTTCGAGATCAGAAGTACCAAGGGCGGATCCGGATACCAGGCCTGGATGCGTCGGAAGAAAGCGTTGTCCGTCCATCGTCGCCCCGCCTCGCGCCAAGGCTCGACCGGCCCGAACGGACAGACTCGGCGCTGGACTTTCCCGTCCAGCCCGACCACGTTGGGATTCTTCTCCGGTGGCAGCTCGAGGAACGCCTTGTCGTAAGTCAGTTCGCTTTCCCACTGGGTGGCCAGGAAAGAGATCGGCAGCCGCAAACGGGCCAGTTCCTTGACGACCGGCTCGTAGGCCTTGATTTGGCTATCGATGTACTGCTGCCGGCGCGGGTCGTCCGGTTTGAAGTTCACGTCAATCGACCGGTCCGTAGGCGGCCAACCGAGCCAGGGCAGGAGGTGGTGTCCCTGGCGGATCAGTTGCAGTTGGTATTCCGGCGTAAATCCTTCATTGGATGCTCCGCTGACGTTCCAGTGGGCCGCCAGCGGCAGAGGTCGTCCGGCATCGCTCTGGCGGGACCGGGTGGCCTCCCGCCGGATCTCCTCCACGGTCCGCAGCAGAACTTGCTCCTGGGCCCGCGTCCGCCGCGCTGAGAAGTTAAGGGCGGTCACGATCATCACACCGATGACCATGCACCGTTGGGTGACGTTATCCATGTGCGTTTCCTCCCAACTTGATTATCGGGGCAGCAGACCCATGCGGAAAGAAGTGGTGCGGTGGGAAAACCAATATCGGTGCGAGGTGGTTGTGGCACAGCGACAGTTGACCCGAACATCCGGTAATTATACGGTAGCGGTGAAATCGGAATGTGGCCCGCGAAGAGAGGAGGGTGTGATCATGAGAAGTTTCTGGCTCTATATGTTTGTTGGGTTGTTGGTGACCAGCGCAGTTCAAGCCGAGGTCGTTCTGAGTGCCCTCATCATCGCTGCTGACCCTGAACGCGAGCTTGCCCAAGCCCGCGAATCGAGCCCGCGGTCAGCGGCCGTTGCACGCTTTCAGAAGGCATTCGACGCTGTGGGGTTCGGCCGTTCGCCCGTGATTGCCGGCTTCGCTACGTCCATGGAAAAAATCCTGCCGCGGGATGTCCCCTTCGAACTCACTGTGGCCAAAGACATCAAAGTGAGCCTGGCACGAAACGAGAAAGAGAGCTTCCAGGTCGCCGTGATGCCGCGCGAGCGAGCCCTGAAGAAGGTGAGCGTGATGGTCGGCGATCTCAAGTCCGATGGGGGTCACGTTTTCCCGTCAGAGAACATCGGCTGCCACGTTGTGGGATACGTGCAAACAAAACGCCGCCCGCCCTACCAGGTCTCGCACGTGGGATGGTGGCCGGACCCGATTCTTGACTTCCTCGGACCAGTCGACATTGCCCCGGACGACGTGCAAACCTTCTGGATACGCTTCCGCGCCCCCGAGGACCAGGCGCCGGGGGTCTACCGCGGTACGCTTCAAGTCTCGGCAGAAGGTGTCGAGCCGCTCTCGTTTGGTCTGACCGTCCGTATCTACTCGTTCACTCTCCCGCACCACGCGCCGCTGCCCACCGCCATCACCTTCTTCGAGCGAAAAGCTCAAATGGGTGGCGAAGACAACTGGCACGAGATGAAGCTCAAGTATGCCGACTTTCTGGCAGACTACTACATCGACTACGACAGCCTTTATCGCAGCGGAAGCCCGGACTATGAAATCGTCAAACGGCTCCATGATCAGGGTCGCCTCGTCGCCTTCAACCTGGGCAACGTATTCAACGCGGGCACCAAAGCGGAGGGCTTCGAGCAAGCGATCACCGAGACTGTCAAGCGTATCCGCCCCGCCTATGAAAAGGCGAAGGCGCTCGGTCTGCTCGATCACGCGTACATTTACGGGTTCGACGAGCGTCCCAAGGAGCAGTTTGCGCTGTTGGAGCGAAGCGCCCAGGCGCTCAAGAAGGCGTTTCCCGAGGTGCTGATGATGACCACCAGCTACGATCACAGCTACGGGCTGGAATCGGTGGCAAAAACGATCGATGCCTGGTGTCCGCTCACGCCCAGGTTCGATCCGCGACGAGCCGCCCAGGCACGGGCGCAGGGCAAGAAGGTCTGGTGGTACATCTGCTGCGGTCCCCACAATCCGCACGCGAACTGGTTTGTGGAATATGCCGCTATCGAATCTCGCCTGCTGATAGGCGCGATGACCACCAAGAACCGCCCCGACGGGTTCCTCTATTATTCACTCAGCATCTGGAACGACAACCAACCGATCCGGGAAGGCCCGTTCACCAACTGGGACCCCGTGAGCTGGACGACCTATCATGGCGACGGCTCGCTTCTCTGCCCCGGACCCGGCGGCAAGCCCGTGCCGACCATCCGCCTGGAGAACTACCGCGATGGGCAGGAGGACTTCGCTTATGCCTGCATCCTCGAAGAGATCATTCGGCGCTACGAGGCCAGTAGAGAGACGCTTTCGCGAGAGGAGAGAGAGTGGCTCGAGGAAGCCAAGGCTGGGTTGCCTGTGCCGGAGAGTTTGGGCAAAACGATGTCCGAGTACACTCACGACCCCAAGAGCCTGTATGCCTACCGGAACCGACTGGCCGAGCTAATCGATCGCTCCAACATGCCAGACGCGGATCCTTGGCCAACGGATTTCAACGTCCGGGGCTTAACAGCACGCTGACGTGAATCGAACAGAGAGCCATCCTACGGCAAATCGCTGACTTGTTCCTAATCGGGTATTCATTGTCCGGCCGCCCCTTGGTTGGCTGCTGATACCGCGTCAACTGCCTTGACAAGCTCATTCATTTCCACGCCCAAATCCTTGCCATCTGCACCGAGGCCCTTGTACTTGCTCGTCCCGGTTAGTCGATAATCGCCACCGGCGTAATCGGCAAAACCCACGGCGGGCCAATCTGCATCGCCGTACCCGCCATTGTTTGTTTGTTTCGGCTCGAAGAGGGAACCCGCAGGACAGGTGTTCCTTTTCATCGCAGACTGAGCACGGCCCTCGCCGTAGCCCACAAACAAGTTCTTGTCCCACGTCAATTCGGGAAGCGCCTCGGCGAACGTGTTCTGTCCACCGTCGATGCCGGGGCCATAGAGGCCGAAGCCCATGATGTTGTTGGTCAGCTTGAAACGAGTGCAGGGCTTCCCCACTACCTTGCCCGAGGCATCGTGTCCTTTGAGCCCGGTCATGCAAAAAGCCATGTAGTTGGTCGGCACGAACGTGTTGTGATGGATCTCGACATCGTCGGCAGCCGACGTGATGTAGAACGCCATGCGCTCGATGCGTTCGAAGAGATTGTTGCGGATCATCAATCGTCGGCTCGGCTGGCTCTTGTTCGGGGAGTCCTCTCCCATGACCACGAAGCCCGTGGGGGAGTTCCGCACGACGTTGTTGATCATCGTCACGTCCTGGACGGCACACCAGGGCGCCTTGCCATCCTGGTTTCGCACCGTGAAAAGGATGGCCGTTCCGTTCTGGGCATGGACCCAGTTATTCTCGAAGACGTTCCCCTCGATGAGCACGCGCCGGGCGTTCTTCAGCTCGAACAGGTTCTTGACCGCCCAGGGGATACCTGCATAGTCCGGGTCGCCGATCTTCCAGGACAGGGGCTTGAAACAATGATTATGTCGGAATTCGATATCGCTGGGCACGAGATCAGGGATGTGGGGATCAGCGCCACCGAACATCACGTTCTCGCCCGATCCCTCCAGGTAGTTGTTGACGATTTTGAAAGGCCCCGGCCCGTTCCAGCCACAGATGGCTTGAGCGTCAAAGCCCTGAGCGTGCCCATCGGCCAAATAGGAGTCGATGACCGCGGTGTGGGCGCTGTTCAGTGCCACGCAACGGAAGCAATTCTTCGAAGGATCGCCATGAATGTACATGCGATCAAGAATCAAATGGTGGGCGACAACCGCCAGGGCATTCTGATCACTTCCCCCGCTGCCCGCCTTCACGAGGGCCCAAGCGTTTTCCACGCTCGGCGATACAGTGACCTCCAGGCCGATCAGGCGGTAATAGCCCGCGTTGAGGGCCGTGCTGATCGCTCCGTTGCCGTTCGGGTCGACGATCTTGGGCATCGCGGCTGCATGCCGGGGACCTACTCGCACTCCCTCTTTCGGCAGGCCATTCATATTAGAGGTTCGGACGGTGATCCATTTACCGCTCCCGCCCTTTGCCGACAAAACGAAATTGCCCGTATACGTGGCGCCCGCTCGCAGCACGATTTCATCGCCCGGCTGAGCCGTGTTCAAGGCCGCCTGTAAATCGCCGCCAGGACCAACCTCGATCGTCCTGCCGGTCACGGGCGTCGCGGCGACGCTAGTCTCCAGGAGCACCTTCGGAAGCGCCGGGGGCCGAGTCGCTTCCGCGGCCGCCGGGTCCACTATCACCGTTAACCAGTTCATCGCCACCAAAACCCATGAGGCTAGGGTCTTCCAACTCATCAACAATCTCCTTGGGAAGGCATGGTCTTCAGCTTGATACGAAGGGAAAAACCGATGCAACAGCAACACTCTCTCATGCTAACCAAACGAGATTTGGACTTCCAGACACCGTTCTGCCTAATGCGCTACGCACCGGCCCGCAGCGTTGACTTTAACGCTGTCCAAGCGGAAACTCTCTAAGAATCGGCCGGAGTGAAGGACTCCGCCACCGATTCCAAAAAACGATCTAGGTAGCTTGCAGTTCCAACGCGAAGTTGTCGTACTGATCGGTGGTGATGATGGTTGACTTTGACGACCGCGATCGGTTCAAATGGTGACTGTTCGAGCCTGGATCGGTTCCAAGTTTAGCCCTGACGAGAAAGATCAGATGAGGATCGCCATGACAACGCTTGCTCGCCGCCTGTTGACGCTGACTTTGTGCATCAGTTTTATCGTCGCGCTGGTTTGGGCGTGGTCGGGGAACGCGGACGTTCGCGCCGCCGACGTACCGGCGAAGCCCGCTGCCGCTGACGTTCCCGAAGGGCAGCGCGTCTACTCGATCGGGCATAGCTTCCACGTCTTCATGCCGGGCATTCTGGCCCAGATCGCGAAGTCGGCTGGCATTGCTGACCATCAACAAGTCGGGCTCTCCCCGATCGGCGGCTCGTACGTTATTCAGCATTGGGTGGTGGCCGACGACAAGTTCAAATCCAAGGCCACGCTGGAGTCGGGCAACCTGGACGTGTTGACCATGGCCCCGCTCTATCTGCCCGACGAAGGGATCGAGAACTTCGTGCGCCTGGCGTCGGAGGAAAGTCCGCAGATTCGCGTCCTGGTTCAAGAGTTCTGGTTGCCGTTCGACGTGTACGTCAATTTCAGAAAGGAAAAGGCTCCGACGCCGGATCGCACGGTCTTCGACCTGAAAAAGTTACAGGACGAACATGACAGGTACTTCTGCGACATCGACGAGCACGTGAAGGCGCTGAATACAAAATACGGCGGCAAGCCGGCGGTCTTTGTGGTCCCGGTCGGTCAATCCGTTTTGGCGCTCCGCAAGAAGATCGCCGAGGGCGCCGCGCCGGGCCTGACCAAGCAAACCGACCTGTTCAGCGACGCCATCGGTCACGCCAAGCCGCCGTTGGCGGTGCTGGTCGCCTACTGCTACTACGCGCAGATCTATGGCCGCAGTCCGGTCGGCTTGCCGGTGCCGCCTGCGCTGAGAGGCGTCCCCAAGGGGGAGACGACCGCAAAGCTGAATCAATTGCTACAAGAGATCGCCTGGAACGTAGTCGCCGAACATCCGCTCAGCGGTGTGACGGCGAAGTGACGCTCAACGAGATTTGCTCGTTATTCCAGCCGCGCTGCCTAACACGGACGTAGTCGATCAGGTAATCGGCCGGCAGTTTCGAGTCGTCAACCGCGTTGTTGCCCCAACCGCCCGTCGCCGGGTCGATCGGTGGCTCCGTACTCAGGAGGAGAGACATGAACTTGCGCCACGCGATGTTGGCGGTAGTTATGCTCGCAGGCACAGTCCTGGTGGAATTGGCGAGCGACGCCTGCCTTGGCAATCTCGGCCAGAACAGCGTTTGGGGCGCGGAACAGGCGGACGCCGGCGCGGCGCGGGCCCGTCCCGGAGTGGTCGAGATCAAGCTGGGTGCGACTATCCCGCGGACCTGGAAACAAGTCCAGGCCCACCAGTACGCCTACGGTCCGAAGCAGGACTACGACGCCGCCACAGGTGAAACGCACATCTACCTGCCTTACGGCAACAACCGCCGGCTGTACCACGAATCGCGGGGCGCGTTGTACGATCCCCAGCCCGGACGCGCGGCCAAGTTCCACAGCTCCGACGGCAATACCGAGGCCGGGCTGTGCTTCCAGTTACACTTCGACCGGCCCATCGGCGCCTTCCGGTACGCCGCCAACTGGAGCGAATTCGGCCTCGCCTCGAATACGGTGGCCGGCGTCGAGTACAGCATCGACGGTCGCCACTGGAAGACCATTCGCGAAATCAAAGGGGCCCAGCAGCAAACCGGAATCATCAATACGTTCGTCGAGGATTTCAAGGCGACGGATCTGTACACCCAGACGCTATACCTTCGCTATTACAGCCGCGATCCCAAAAAGCCCGGGGCCTTTGGCCCGGGCCGGTGGCTGCAGATCTGGATGGCAGGCGATCCGAGTTGGGGCGACGCGGCCACCACGTTCTTCGAGCGGCAACTCCAGGTGTGGGCCACGCCCGCGAAGACCCGACCCGCGGCCGGCGGCTCGGCCAAGGCCGCAGTCGACGTAACCCCGCAGGCGTCGGGAACTGCGGTGGGCCGGCCCACCGCCGGTTCCTTCGGCATCTGTTCCAGCGCCGAGGCCTTCGGCGACCACGCGCGGCTGTTCCCGCTGCTCGAGGACGCGGGAGTCAGCATGGTGCGGCTGTTTCCCTCCTGGGACTCGTTTCAGCCTCAGCCGGGGCAATGGAACTTTCAAGGCGGCGACGAATTGGTCCGCAACGCGGGTCGGAATGGCATCCAGATCACGGCGCCGCTGTGCTACCTGGCCCCCTGGGCCTCGGCCGCCGCGCCCGACGAACGGGACTACGGCAAGCGCACGCGGACATTCCCAATCAAGGACATGCGACACTGGCGCGAGTACGTGGAGGGCGTGGTGACCCGTTACCGCCAGGACGTGAAGTACTGGGAGGTGTGGAACGAGTTCCAAGGGTTTAACGTCAACGGCACGGTGCAGGACTACGTCCAGTTGGTGCGGCAAACCTACGAGGTCGCCAAGCGGGTGGACCCCAAATGTCAGGTCGGCCTGGGCACGTCGAGCTTCGACCTCAGCTTCCTTGAAGAAACGATTGTTCAAGGGGCAGCCGACCATTTCGACTTCATCGACATCCACCCCTACGAGTTGATGGGCGCAGTGATGGAAGGGCGCGAACCCGTATTCCTGCAGATCATGCCGAACCTCCGCAAGATGCTGGCCAGGACCAAACAGCGGACGGACATCCCCGTCTGGGTCGGCGAGATCGGCACGACCACCACGGACAAGCCCGAGGACGAGCAGCGACAAGCGGAGGCCCTGGTAAAGGCCTATGTCCTGTGCCTGGCCCAGGGCATCGACCGGGTGTTCTGGTTCGAGGGCCGCGGCCCGTACCGGATGGGACTCATCCGCAGCGATCCGAATTGGACGAAGCGGCCCTCGTGCGATGCGCTTCGCACCCTGACCGGCCTGCTGGGTCCGCGACCCGAGCGACTGGGCTGGCTCAACCCGACCGGGCAGAGCCACGGATTCGTCTTTCAGGGCGCTGCCGGCCCCGTGCTTGTGACCTGGGCCGCCACCGACCAGGGCGACACGCTGCGGCTGCCGGCCGGCCTGACGACAATCGACCTGGCTGGGAAAGCCACCGCGATCGAAGCGGAGCAGGACCTCGCGCTGACCCGAGTGCCCGTCTTCGTCACGAACTTGCCGCCGGGGTGGGTGGCTGACGCCCGCTCCCACCGCGATCAACCGTTCCCGTGGCAGCAGGACTACAGCCAGGCGGAAACCGTCTCATGCAAGCCCGGGACCGGCGAGAATGACGGACTGACCTGTCTCGGTGACGGTGGGGACAGCAAGCCGCTGGTTGGGCAGATCGAGGGCGCCACGGCGCGTCGCAGCGACCGAGCGAACAAGCACTACTATCTGGCTTTTGACGTGGCCGACACGTATGCCTCGGTCGGCGACAATCAGCTCGAGATCACGGTCGTGGCCCGTCGAGTGGATCCAGCCAAAGCCGGTGGCTGCAACCTGTTCTACGAGTCAACGCAACGCTATCGTTTGGGCGACCAGTGGTGGACGATCCCTGCCGAGCCGGGCTGGCACCGGTTCACGTTCCGGATCAACGACGCCAACTTCGCCAACAACTGGGGCTACAACTTCAGCATCAATACCCTTTCCTCCCCGGACGACGTCTGGATCAAGGAGGTGCTAGTGAAGCGCGCCGGTCCGAAGCAATGACGAGTACGACCTTGGACAGGAGTGCAATACAGGCCGCTGCGCGTCGTCACGGGCGGGCGTTTGCCTAACCTTGCGGCTATGGACGAAGGCAAGCTCACACGCAACGCCTTCGCGCAGGTGTCTAACCAGATCTTTCGCACGCCGCGTTTGCTGAGCCTGACGTTCACAGTAATCGCCAGGAGCTTCAATCCGAACTCGATCCATGGGCACCTCCCATTGTTCGAGTCGGTATCTGGCATCCTGCGGAGAAAGTGGCACTCCATAGGTCAGGAATCGTCCATTTGGTCCCCAAGACCAGGACTCCGGCTCGCGGGAAACCACATCGAACATGCGGGCTACGTGATCGAGTCGCTCATGGATTGCCTGCCCCAAATCGCGAATCTGTGCCGCAATACTGAAGCCGTTCGCCGGCCACTGGACTCGTGGGGGTACGGCCAGGGATTGAACAGCATGGCTGACGCTGAGATTGCGAGCGAGTTGGAGTACGACTAAGATTTGATACGAAGTCGATGGCCGCGTTCGTCGCAGTAGCTTCGTGTCGAGTAGCGCTGCAGAGTCCGGCTAAGATCGAAGACTTTCAGAGTGACGTTAGGGGCGTAGTGATGCCGGTCCTCTGCGCGCGGAGCGTCATCGGACGAGACGATGTCGAGAGGAGTCACCAGCGAGGCTGTAGGAGTCGGTGAGAGTCAGCCGCTGCTCGCGTCAGAGAAGAATTCGGGTGAACAATCGCTCCCGATCTTTGTCCCGATTGTATCTCGGTTTGTATCGCCGCTTGTATCACGCGAAAATCGGGTAAATTTGCATCTCGCGTTGTCAACGCAAGTCGTTTTCGTGAAACGACTTGCGAGTCGGGGCGACTAGATTTGAACTAGCGACCTCTGCGTCCCGAAAACAGGTATCTATCAAAAAAGTCAGGAAAATCGAGCTTTATCCCTCTCGCCTGATACCTTTTTTGTGCCGAATCCTGTAAGAAAGGTATCAGCGAAGGGTATCAGTGACCCAAACGAGAGGACCCTCGTCGTGCCCCGCAAATACAAGCTCACTTGGCAACCCGGATCGGGACGGAACCCTGGCCGCTGGCGAAAAAAGTACAAGCGAAAGGCATACTACTTCTCAGGTGGACGAGGGAAGAGCGATCGCCAAGCGTACGAGACGGCTCTGGCGGAGTGGGAAAGGCTGAAGCTGACGATTGATGCCGCACTACCCAAACCGCATCAGGCACACTACGAGCGAGCCATCCGCGAGTGGGAAGCCGTGCTGACTTGGTGCCGGAAGCACCCCGGCGATGACGAAATGGCTCATACTGCCGTGGAAAAACTAGATCGTCTCCGACGTCAGTTTGCCGCCGTCAAGCCAATACCCGTTCCACGTGAGGACACGTTTGAGGCACATTTTGACCGCCAACCCTGCCCCCCGGAATTCGCCGAGATCTTTGCCAAACTCGACTCACTCGAATTTCCTGGGGCACCGCCGGACGAATCTGTGTACAGCGATGTTATCGACCCATCGAAACACGACTTCCTGCAGAAACTGGACCCATCTGACCCCGGCCAAGAGAGGTCCAGAATCTGGCGAGATCGCCTGGACGTGATGAACCGATCCGCCACGCCGGAGGACCAAACGGTGGGAGTCTACGTAGAACAATTCATCGCGAAAAAGAAAGCGTCCGCCTCCGCAGGTCAGCTTACGGCAGGACGCGTTTATGCGCTACGACTTCATCTGACTCACTTCCGTGATTGGGTGGGAAGTGAATTCAACGTCGTCGACATCAAGGGCAAGCACCTCGACGACTACCATGAGGCATTGCTCGAAGACGTCGGCGCCAAGAAGTGGTCCGGGACAACAGCTGCGGATCGACTCGGTTCCGTCAAGACGTTTGTCAGATGGCTATGGCAAATCGAAGCAATGCCCTCCTTGCCGCGAAACATGGACCGCGATTCGCAGGCGCTGAAGATCGTCAAGACCTTGCCCACGATCGTGACCTTCACCAAGCAGGAGATAGCGACGTTGCTGCCAGAGGCTTCCGATCGCACAAAACTGTACATTCTTCTGATGCTGAACTGCGGTATGACGCAGAAGGACATTTCCGATCTCGATCTGTCGGAGGTAAACTGGGATGCGGGACGGATTACTCGCAAGCGATCGAAGACCAAGAATCATGAAAACGTACCAATTGTGGACTATCCACTTTGGCCTGAGACTCTGCGTCTCCTACGTCAGGAACGATGCAAAAGAAGATCCGGCAGAGTTTTGCTGAATGAAAAGGGCAATCCGCTGTGGTATGAAGAGGTAGGAGACGGTGGCAAGCTGAAGAAGAACGACAACGTGAAAAGCGCGTTTGATCGGCTGAAACGCAAGACAGGCATCGAGAAACCACTGAAATCTCTGAAGAAAACATCGGCATCGCTGCTCCGCGACAATCCGAAATACACCAGTCTGGAGGATCTGTTTCTGGGACATGCCCCCCAGAGCATGTCCGACAAGCACTATGCTAAGGCTCCACAGTCGCTATTCGATGACGCCATTGCTTGGCTGGGAACTGAGTTCGACATCGCAGCGACTGAGGATGACAGCGAGCAGAGCTGAAAGCAGGATCGAAGTTGCGGGCCTGTATCGAGACCACAAGATTTGGGAGCAAATGGGAAAACGTCGGGGCGTGGACGTCCGAACTCCCCGACACCCGGCCCGCCGCTTTGCGACTGCAGCTTCTGGTGACATCGACACGATCTTGGCTGAATGCCTGCTTCTTCGCGCCATGCTCGGCCGCTCGCGTGGAACGGGAGCATCAAAAAGGAAACGGCCCCTAGTCTGCTAGGGGCCGTTTTTGTGGCGCAAGCGATTAACGTCTCGGGATCAATCTGCTGCAAAAGCTCCTATGACACGGTCAAGAAGGTTAGCAGAAGCACTACCGCTGGGCAGATCTGACTTGCGGATGACGCTTTCAGTCGTTTCGATCTTGAAAGGACCGCCGTCCCAGTTCACTTTCACTCGATATTCGTCAGCCAATTCCGTTGGTACTCGCCACGAGTACGAGCAGGTAAAGCCTCAGCCATACCGGAATTTGCCTTGCGCAACCTTTTCCTCTGCGCTGGTGATCGTGAACTCGGGCTCTTTCGGGCGACTGCCGTTAACCATAATGTTGCTGACGACTTCGCCCCCTGTCCCGACGAGAGACAGGCTCAGATAAGCCACTCGGTTGCCCGAACTGCCGGAAGTGCGAGAAACTCTGACCATGGGTTTGAACGGCGGGCCGAAGGGAAGATCGACAGTTTCCCCTTCACGAACGTTGACCACCGTAAAATCGTTCTTCGGTCGCGCCGAGATGAACGACCAACGCGGACTCGCAGAGCTATTACTCTGGACAAGTGCCTCGCTGAGCGTATTCAGCAGCGAACTCTCTTCTTCTTTCGTTTCCGGTGTCACGGTGCCGTCGATCGTGTATGACAGCAATTTCCAATCGCCAACTGGCAGCGGCGATTTCCCCGACTCACCTGCGGAGATCTTGAGAATCCCCTGATCGCCGTGCACAAGGGCACGAAAACCTTTGTTCGAGTTGCTGACATATCCGACCGGCGCCGACGACGGCGTTAGCGTGAGCTTGTCGCCTGCGGGCGAAAGCTCCATGCCGTAAAAGCGACCATCTATGTTAACCAGTTTGCCCACGGGCTGCTGGTCGTCGTTCATAGTCATGTCGCTGTAGGCGTAGACACCCTTGCTCAGGTCCGGATCTATGAAGATCATGTCACCGGTTGCATCATTGAATTGCGCGTTGCTGTTGGAATCCACCAACACAATGCGCTTCTTCTCGCCGTTCAGCGTAATCTCGCCCTCGCGATACGCAGCTCCGTAGAGATATGCGTAGCCGTAGCCGGACGAGCTGGAGTAGGTTCTCATGTAGAACGAGTACTCCATCTGCGTCCCATCGACGTCAAGCGTGACATCGACTCGGGGAAAGTAGCTGTACGACGAAGATTTGCTTTCGGCTTCGACGGCCTTATCGTCCGTCAGATCGCCATTGCCATTGCTGTCAAAATAGAAATGCGTGTATCGCACTCGCGAGCTGCCAGTGGTTGCCGGTGTAGACGAAGCCACATCGAACGCGAACCCAAATTCCTTGGTCCCCAGCTTGGCCACGCCCTTGAACGGACGTGCGTACTCATACTTCGGCTCTTTGACAACAACCTTGGAGAAGTCCGTTTGGCCAGGAGTCCGGACGAACGAACCATCGCGCGTGTAAAACCTCTGGTAGGACCGCGACATAAACGCGGCGTCTTCGGACGAACGCACAGCCGTGTAAGACGAAGGTAATCGTTTCGCCTCAAGGTTGAACGTCTCCGTGCGAGCGTCGCTCGTAGTGATCAGCACCACGGCGGCACCCGCGATAAACTTCAGACAGGTTCTAAGTACCCTCATATTGACGGTCCTCCATTGTGATAGACATCGGCAAGTCAGCCCGGTAAGAAAGTCGCGATAGCTGACACCGAGACAAAACAGACTCTGCGGCAACGATGCCACGAACGGCGCCGTTGCCCACTTGCACCAACACATGCACTATAGACGCTCGCAGCCCCTCAGACAAGAAAACCTGGCTGATACGATCAGTTTGATAGCCATCGTGTCTCACCCTACTCTGAACTGGCCGGACACTATGTCCGGCGTGGTACATAGAAGTTTGTGTATCACGTGCGACGCAATCGCTGACCTCCTGGGGCAGCTATTGTCAAACATGCGGACGTCAAGGGATATGGTTGGATTGGCGGAGCGTCCGAGGACCGCAGAGGCATCGTGCCAGGCGAACGGGCATGGAGACTCCTGTTGCTCGGTGGGATTGATGCCTTATCGGTTGGTTTGCTTCAACGGTTGAGCGCTGCTTTTTTCAATTTGCAAACCGGTGAAGATACTCTGGCGGAAACCATCTTTGTCGTTACGGCAGGCCGTTCATCGCGACCCACAGGGCGGGGAACATGCTTCCAAACAGGAATCCCATCCATCATTCTTTGTCTGTGGGCCCGTCGTGCCGATCCTTCCGGCTCTCGATGCGCTGCTGCATCTGCTTGCCCGGACTGAACGTGACGACGTGTTTTTCTGCCACATCGACCTTCTCGCCCGTACGTGGGTTCCGCGCTTGGTGAGCCGCCCTCCGTTTGACCTCGAAAATCCCGAAATTGCGCAGCTCAATACGTCCTTCCGTCGCGATCGTTTCCAGCACCGTGTCCAGAACTTTCTGCACGGTAACCAGGGCCAGCCTCTGGTCGATGTCGAGACTCTCGTAAACGGAACGGATGATGTCTTTCTTGGTCACGCGGGGGATTCCTCCGGGGGTCGTATCTGTGAAGGTCACGGTCTCGTAGGCTACCTGATTCTGCCTCTCGTGCAATCGACCTTGATACTCGGGTCCTCGTCGTCAGGGGCATACGCCAGAATCCGCAGGAACAAGTCGTGGCCCTGGAACTTGCCCTCGACCGCCAGGTAAGGGCCTTCGCCGGGAATCAGACCAAAGGCGTTCCAGCGAGAGTCGGCAATGCGGTCAAACCCGGATCGCAGACCCTCCAGATCCAAGGTGAACCCCGGAGCGACCACTTCGCCATCCACGGCGCCACCGAGCAGTTCAACGGGTGTGGGATAGACGATGACTTCCCAGAATCCGTCTTCTTCGCCGTAGCGATAACCCAATGGCCCCTGGACGCTATCAGCCTCCATGTTCATCGCGATGTGGTCCACCAGGTTCTCCAGCCAGACGGGCGAGCTGGACGATTCGCCGTGGAAATACGTGCGACCCGCATCGCTCCGCTGATCAAACCGCTCGCGATCCGAGCGAAACAGTTCAGCCATTTCATGCTCGCCGGATTCATCGAGTTTCTGCACGAACAGACGGTCCCAGGCACCTTGCTGGCGGAGCTGGAGTTGCTCGTATTCTGGTGGTATTTCGTCATCGGCCCAGAATTCTCCTTCCTCCAGCCCGTGCTGCTGCTGGATGGCCTCCATCTGCTCGTCCAGGTCCCGCAAAACCTCTTCGGCCAAGAGGCTGGTCATCGCGTCGATCTGCCAAGAGACCAGATAGAATCCTGCATCATCCGGTAGGTCGCCTGCGTCGCTAATCGCCTGGTACACGCGAAGCCGTTCCAATTCCGGGGTCTTCGGTCCAAGCTGCATCCAATCATCGCGCCAGGACGGCTTGTTCTGGGATTTCGCAACGATGGCTGACAGCTTCGCGTTGATTGCGGCGTGTAATGGGTCGTTATCTCGTGTGTTCATCTCGTGCGGGAATCTCGGAAGAGGCGGCGTGGTAGGGTTACCATGTTCTTGGTGGTTCGTCGACGATAACGGGCGGCTTCCATGCGACCGGTACTTAACGAAATCTCTGGCAGAGAACTCCGATGTTTGCATTATAGCCCAATGAACCATTCAGGTATCACAGGGTCCGTTCGCCCACGATCCCTCGTTACGGCCTCCAATCTTCCCACCTGCCGCTCTCGCTAGCAGGCCCCGGATTATCAGGGCATCATCAACGTCATTGTTTCCCGCCCCGCTGGTTTCAATGCGCCACGCTGGTCGATAACATGGACGTGTGCCTCTTTGCATGCTCCTGACCAACCTGGGAACCACGAACGATGGCCAAATCCAAGCGGCAGCAATCCTCCACAGCCAAGGAATCCGCGACCGAACCGCGAGCCGTCAGGCAGGCGCTGCAGAAACTACGTGCCTTTTACCAAGATGGTTGCAGTTTGCTGGAAAGCGGTCCTGACAAACCAGAGCAGGGGACTGATAGCAAAGACGCGATTAAAGAGATGGCGCGAAAACGGGGCAAGCCCCAAAATCGCTTCTGGCAGGCCCGCAAGTTCGCGAAAAACTACAACGAGGAGCAATTTGAAGAACTATGCTCCTTGCGTCGCCCTGACGGCAAGCCTCTCTCGCCCAGCCATTTCGTTTATTTGCTGTTAGTCAATGATAAGCGAAGGCGGAAGAGCCTTCAAAGGCGTACGATCAAGGAGAGCTGGTCGACATCTCGATTGTACGACGAAATCCGTCAGGTTCAGGCGAGCAGCACCCCTGCTGGAGCGCCTTTCAGGAGACTGGAATCCACTGACGACGCCCTTGTCCAGATCGCCAACATGACCGGTCGATGGCTGCGCTGGGTGAAGGTGCTGGAGCCGGGCGAGGAGGGGGAAGCTGAGGGAGAGATCACATTCGATGATCTTCCCGAGTCGGTGCGCAAGGAGCTGAAGTCAGCGAGTCGCAGTATTCGGAAACTGCGTGACGCCGCGTTGAGAGAATTGGGGCAGGATGCTGACGATTGACGTCTCGTTCCCTCTTCCGGGGGTAGCCGCCACAGAGAGCGTCTGGAAAGCGCCTGGCGGACTTTCCGCTCAGCAGTACCGATTGGCCTCTTCGTGTGCCAACGCGGATTCTGGGTCCAGCCAGGCCCCTTCTTGGCCGTCTCAATAGCCTCGCTCGTCCGCCGACCAACATCCAGTCAACGTATGCCGAGGACAGTCCACTTATCGGTTCCGTGGGACCGATGTCATCGGACAGCTTACATTCATATGAATGTAAAAAGACCCCAGAGCTTCCGTGAGCCTACTTCGAGTGAAGATCGCCTCCCAGAGACATGGGCGGGCACGCAACGACGTCAGAAAGCAGCCTGGGGGCTCCTGATGAGACGCTGACGGTCATTGGTGCCTGTCGTGTTGCCAACGATGCGAGGGCCTGCTGTCGGCACTGTCGCGATGTCCCGTGACGCGATCTGCAAGTGCCCCGCTCCGCCCCGGCAACAGTCGATCGTGCATTGACTGCGTCGGGCGGCGTTTCCTCTCGCTGCGATGTCAGCGCACGACTCCCCACCTTCGCTTCCGGTGCCTAGAATACGGCATTTCGATTCACGATCCTCGAAAGATTGCAGAGAGTGTGATATGAACACTCCCTCCACGGAACTTCTACTGCGTGTCAATGGTGTTCAGGCCGCCTTTGGGATCGAACTCGGCTTTGCCAGTCCCAGGGCTGATGAAGGTCGGGCGGCAGATCCATATCGGCAGGCGAATGTCTCGTACTCGCTCGTGCAGCGCCGAAACGGCGAAGTCGTTCGACATACATTGATCGACGTTGGCATGGGAGTGGTGCCGTCCCTATTGGAATTCGAGGTCACTCATGACGTTCACGTCGTCCACGAGGTGGTGATTACCCACCCACACTTCGACCATTTTGCGCAGTTGGACTGGCTATCGATGGCCTTGCTGCGAAATTGCCGGGGCGATCAGCCACGTCCGCTGCCGATCTACGCGACCGAGCCGTGTTGGGAAACAGGACCGAATGCCATTTTCCGCTACCTGGCCGAACGCAGCGAATTCCGCCCTATCCAGTTCGGCAGCGTGATTATGTTGGGAGATGTACTGCTCACGCCGTTCGCGGTTGACCATGGGCCCAAGGCGCCGGGGGCTTCAGGATTCGTAATACAGCATGGTGAGCGGAAGATCGTGCTGACGGGCGACTTCCTGCACGTCCCCGACAAAGATGATCCATTACTGTCCGGCGCCGACTTGTGCTTCATGGACGCCAACACTTGGCATCCGGCCGACTGGACGTCGCACCAGTCAGTGCTGGGGAACCTGCGGCTGATCGACAAGTGGAAACCGAAGCGGGCCTACTTCGTCCACTATTCCGGGTACGAGGACATGGAGCGGGATGACGATCCCATCAACGGCCCGATGGCGATGCCACGACTTCGCGATGAGGTGCGGGGCATTAGCGACGGCAGGGACCTGCGAGTCGCGGAGCACGGCATGATCCTTGGGAATACGGTAGAATGGCCAGAATGAGCGGTCGGTGGAAATGGCAGGACCTTCGCCACGTTCTGCCTACTTGGCCATCGACGGGGCTTTCACCGCTCGCGACCACTTGGCCCACGCCCTCAATCCTCCGCCTTACTCCCATCATCGCACATCTTGACGATTCTGGGATCGAACCGGGCGACGATCTCCACAAGATCCGCCTGTTCCTGCATCACGTCTTCGATGTTTTTGTAGACGCCCGGCACTTCATCGGCTCCCGCAGATAGCACACGCACGCCCTTCTTCTCCAGATCCTTCTGGACGGCTCTCCAGTTGTACTTGTCCTTGGCCTTCTTCCTTGACATTCTGCGGCCAGCACCATGCGAGGCCGAGGCCAGGCTTTCCGCATTGCCCCGGCCACGGACAACAAAAGCGGGTGACGCCATCGAACCGGGGATCACGCCCAATACGCCTGCGTCTGCCGGGGTGGCTCCTTTGCGATGCACGATCAGTTCCCGACCACCGTGGACCTCCTTCCAGGCGAAGTTGTGATGGTTCTCCACACCAGCGATGATTTGGGCACCGAGCAACTTGGAAACCAGCCGGTGGATCACATCATGGTTGGCGGCGGCGTAGTCACCCATCAAGTTCATTGCCGCCCAATACTCTTGGCCAGCTTCACTGTTCAGCGACAGCCAAGAGAGGTAAGCCAAATCTTCGTATTTGGGAGGAAGCTGGGCACGGGCGATGCCACTGTAGGTGTGGCACACAGCCGCACCGGCACCACGGCTACCGCTGTGACTCATGATGGCAACGTACTGCCCCGCATCAAGCCCCAGTTCGTCGTCCCGTTCGGGGAGATCCAAGATGCCGAATTCAGCAAAATGATTGCCGGAACCGGAGGTGCCCAATTGGGACCACGCCAGATCCTTCTTCTCCCTGGTGATCTTTGTGATCGACCAGTCCTTATCCATGACGGCGTGGTCCTTGGGCTTCTCATGGGCCACACCGATGCCGAACCGAGTGCCACCTTCTAGGGCCTCCTTGTACAGATTGAAGTTGTCGTCCAGGGTTGCGGGCGGCATGTCGAGCACCGACAGCTTCATCCGGCAGGCAATGTCAACGCCGACCGCATACGGGATGACGGCACCCTCCAGAGCCAGCACACCGCCAATCGGCAGGCCGTAGCCAACGTGAGCATCGGGCATGAGCGCAGCGCCAGCGGCCATCGGCACGCTGCACGCCTGCTTCATCTGACCATGGGCAGCCTTGTCGATTTCGCTCCCCCAGGTTCGATAGTCGATGGGCTCGGGTCTGACGAACTCTCGGTCGGCGATCACGTCCTGAGCAAACTGGCCGAAGTGCTCATCGTCGGTGAAGTCCTCTGGCCGGTCCACGACGTTTTGGATGGCCTGCTTGATCTGCTTGCCTTTCAGGCGGCTCGCCTTCGTGACGCTCTGGATCGCCATGATGGCGCTTTTGACGCAATCTTCAGGTACGCCAAGTTTCTGGAGTTGTCGGCTGTTCATCCGAGTTTTCCTGTGGAGTTGATTCCATCACACGAGCTATCGAAATTGTGTCAAGAAAAGGCGACAATGCGAACCCGGCAGACCGTGCTGATGTCAGTTCTAGGATCACTTGACTGCCACACGAACATGAGCATCTACGCCACGCTTTGGTCCATCCAGATCCAAGATCCCGTATCACCGTTCACTTGTCCTAAGTGGGTGGAGGTGACGGCCCAAGCGGTGCCGCCGCACATCGGCAGCCCAACGCCCGGTTGCGGTTACGAGGACGGCGACCCCTACGGCGATTTCTTGCCACCACCCGTGGAAACAGACGAGAGCGGGCAAGCCCCGTATGATCGAGCGGTCGTGTTCGTCACAGAGGAGACCAGGAAAGGCACGGCACGCAATGGGCAGGAATACGTGGAGCCGCTGCTAGTCCTGACTGGTGAGGAGTACACCGAGATGCCGTTTCAGGTCTTGCTGGACCGGCTTAAAGAGGCAGTGCGGAGTGGGCCAACGGTCGTCGGCGAGTTTCTGGCTCCCGATGGAACGACACGCATATTCACCGAGGATGATGTGTGAACTTGGTCGCACACGGCCTTCTCAAAGGGAATCCATTGCCGCCTGAATCCTAGTTTGCACCCAGGGCGTC